>Ga0335072_10000023_pt1 | contig 366743 bp, 314 predicted proteins | sample Lox_Sample_21_FD_206725 | JGI IMG/M metagenome (GOLD analysis project Ga0335072, IMG submission 206725) | Soil microbial communities from Loxahatchee National Wildlife Refuge, Florida, United States - Lox_Sample_2.1 | ecosystem: Environmental > Terrestrial > Soil > Wetlands | place: USA... | reverse complement strand
CCTGGTACCGCGTACCTTACGACATTCAGGAAGCGCAGCAGCGCATCCTCAGTGCGGGATTGCCCGATCGGCTGGCCTCGCGCCTGCGCGAAGGCCGGTAGCTGCATTCCCGCGAGACAGACGGGGCTATCCAGGGCTGCTCAGCTTCTCTGCTGCTCAATCTTCCGCGCAAAGGAAAAGCCCCATCCCGGTGAACCGGAACAGGGCTTTTTTCAGCATAAGCAGTTCGGTCAACGTCCGCCGTGAAATCCTCCACCACCATGGAAGCCACCGCCCATTGCGGCGCCGCCGTGGAATCCTCCACCGAAGGCACCACCGTGGAAGGTTTGACTACTACGCGCAGTCGGCCCAAAACCTCCGGCCCGCGTGTTAACCGGCCCGTGCGGTCCAGGCGCGTGGCCGTGATAACCGCGCCCGTAGAAGCCGCCGCCATAGAATCCACCCCAGCCCAGGCCCATATAGCCCATCGGATAGAATCCCCACCCAAAGGGGCTCATGAATGGGTAGGCCCCGAGAAAGGTGTAGTTCCACATGTAGGGATCCCAGTACCAGCCCGGCGCATAGCCGGCTCCGTAATACCCGGCCATTTGCTGGTTGGCCTCAGCCAGATAATCCGAGCGCAGGCTGCTCCAGCGATAGAGCCCGCTCTGCTCCTGCTGGTTGACGTCGAACTTCGCCGGCTTCATGGTGACGCCTTCGGCGATATTCAGATCGTGGCCGCTCTTGATGGTCTCCCACTTACCGCTGGTTTTCCGGACCGCTGCCTCGCCGCTGAACACCAGCACTCCGCCACGGTCGGCATCGAATTCATACAGGCCAGTCTTGATCAGCTGCACGGGGACGTTATTTTCCACGATGTGGATATCGTTCTCTTTGAACAGCTGGTCGACCTCGATGGCCGCACGGCCTTGCTCCACCTTCACGACGGTGTTGGTCAGATCGGGCGAAACCATCTGCACCGCACTGTTGTGGGCGAGGCGCAGGAAGACACCGGGCGTCAGCAGCACTTCAACTCGGCCGTTGGTGGTCGCAATCGTCTGACCCGGCTCGATCATCGCGGATCCCACTGCGCGCTGGCCGATCGTCTGGCCGTTCAGAGTGGCGGATCCTTCTACGTAATTCAGAGTTCCTGGCACGGCGTTGTTCGCCGGCTGTGCATTCTGGGGGATATCCAGGGCAAAAAGGGCCGGTACAAACATTGCCGCCAGGGCTGCTATCGTGATTTTCTTTAGCCTTGGCATATGTATCTTTTAATTACTCCCAGTTAATTAGACCCGATAGATCGGAAAAAGATTCGCCGCCGGTCAGACCACAGCGAGGGGCCCGCAAACACAGCGCACTGACCGAATTAGGCAACTAAAAAGAATGCGGCAGCCGCATCGCGAGCAGCTGCCGCAAACGAACGCCGCTGATCAGCGTCAGACGTTATAGGTGCTTGAGGACACGCGCCCGCCGCGCCCGGTCCAGTTAGTGTGGAAGAATTTGCCGCGCGGCTGATCCACGCGCTCGTAGGTGTGCGCGCCGAAGAAATCGCGCTGTGCCTGCAGCAGGTTCGCCGGCAAGCGGCCCGCGCGGTATCCGTCGTAAAACGCGAGAGCTGTCGAGAACGCCGGAGCCGGGACACCCAGCGCAATGGCCTTGACTACCGCCTTCCGCCATGACGCCTGATACTCGTTCAGGACGCCGGAAAAGAAGCTGTCGAAAAGCAAATTCTGCAAGTCGGGCTGCTTGTCGTACGCCTCCTTGATCTTGCCCAGGAAGCGGCTGCGGATGATGCACCCGCCGCGCCACATGAGCGCGATGCCGCCCATGTTGACCTTCCAGCCGTATTCCTTCGCCGCCTCGCGCAGCAGCATATACCCCTGCGCATAGGAGATGATCTTCGAGCAATAGAGCGCGCGGCGCACGTTTTCGATGAAGCCTTCGCGATCGGCGGTGTCCGCTGCGCCTGTTGGCCCCTTCAGGATCTTCGATGCCGCCACGCGTTCTTCTTTGATCGCCGATAGGCAGCGCGAGAAGACCGACTCGCCGATCAGCGTCACCGGCATGCCGAGGTCGAGGGCGCTGACTACCGTCCACTTGCCCGTGCCCTTCTGTCCTGCCGTGTCGAGGATCTTGTCCACCAGCGGTGTGCCGTCCTCATCCTTCTTTGCAAAGATCAGCGAGGAAATCTCGATCAGGAAGCTGTCCAGTTCGCCTTTGTTCCACTCGGCAAAGATGGCCGCCAGCTCGTCTGCTTTCAGGTCAAGAGTGTGTTGCAGCAGATCGTAGGCTTCGCAGATCAGCTGCATGTCGCCGTACTCGATGCCGTTGTGGACCATCTTGACGTAGTGGCCTGCGCCCGCATCGCCCACCCAGTCGCAGCAGGGCGTGCCCCCGCTGCCGTTGGTCCCCGCGCCCGTCGAGCCTTCGTCCACTTTGGCGGCGATCGACTGGAATATCTCCTTTACATGCGGCCACGCTTCCGGATTGCCCCCTGGCATGATCGACGGGCCGAAGCGCGCGCCTTCTTCGCCGCCGGAGACGCCGGTGCCGATAAACAGAATCCCCTTAGCGGCAAGATCCTTTGTGCGGCGGTTGGAATCCGTGAAGAGGGAATTGCCGCCATCGATGATGATGTCGCCACGCTCCAGATGAGGCAGAACGTGCTCGATCGTCTCATCGACGACATTGCCGGCCTTCACCATCAGCATTACGCGACGCGGCCGCTTCAGCAGCTTTACAAACTCCTCGATGGAGTGCGCGCCGACGACCTGCGTCCCCTTCGCTTCGTTGGTGACAAAATCGTCGACTTTGGAAACAGTGCGGTTGAAGACGGCCACTTTAAATCCGTGGTCGTTCATGTTCAGGACGAGGTTCTGTCCCATAACGGCGAGACCAATCAGACCGATGTCACAGCTGGGGTCTGGCATACATTCCTCCCGGCAGCGAATTCCATCAGGAATCTTGCGCTTTTCCGCGAGGATATACCAGCATGCGGCCCCCCGGGGAGAGCGGCGGCGTCCAGGCTCCGGCCTTGGAGCCGAGGAAAACGAAGATGCCAGGCCGAGGATGTTCAGACAAGCACTAAACCATGCGACTGCGGAATCAGTACCCTGCCGCTTTGCCGTAATGATGCCGATGATCCTGCCCTCCCTCCAGTTCGCCCGTGGCTGGATCGACCGCAATGCACTCGCCATCGCTCCAGTGGCCGCCGACCTTGAGCGAATAGCCACGATTGCGTAATGCGTCGAGCGTGGGGGCTGCGAAGCCTGGCTCGAGATACAGAACGTCGGGCAAATCCTGATGGTGGAAGCGCGGCGCATCGACGGCCTGCTGGATGTTCAGCTTCTGATCGGCGACGCTGAGGAAGATATTCGCGACGGTGGTGATGATGCGTCCTCCGCCCGGCGATCCCAGCACCATCGCGACCTTACCATCGCGCAGAACAATCGTCGGCGTCATGCTCGACAAGGGACGCTTGCCGGGCGCAATGGCGTTGGCCGGCCCCTGAATGAGCCCAAACATATTCGGGACGCCCTGCTTCGATGCAAAGTCATCCATCTCGTCATTCAGCAGGAAGCCGAGGCCCGGCACCGTCACGCCCGATCCGTAGCTGTTGTTCAGTGTCGTCGTCACCGCGACCGCATCGCCCTTCGCGTCCATTACGGAATAGTGCGTGGTGTCGACCGACTCCTGGTGGACATCGGCCATGGTGGGCGGAGGTGGCAGGAATCCCGCGGGCCGATGCAGATCTGCTGATGGCGTCGCCCTCTCCGGCGCGATGCTCGCCCGCCAGGCGTCGGCATAGCGCTTGCTGATCATCTGGTCGATGGGGATTTTCACGTAGTCAGGATCGCCGAGATAATCGGAGCGGTCCATGTAGGCGCGGCGGAAGGCCTCGACGATCAGGTGCATCTCGGGCGCGGTGCGATCGCCCAGTGGCGTGAGCTTGTAGCCGTCGAGGATATTCAGCATCTCGATCAGCGCTACCCCTCCCGAAGACGGCGGAGGCGCGCTCACCACTTCATAGCCGTGGTAGGAGCCGGTCAATGGCTCGCGCTCTTTCACCGTGTAGCGGGCCATGTCTTCGGCTGTAATCAGGCCGCCGCCCTTCTGAACCGCTGCAGCAATCTGCTTCGCCATCACGCCGCGATAGAAGTCCTCAGGATCGGCGGCGATTTTCCGCAGCGTCGCGGCCAGTTCCGGCTGGCGGAAGGTTTCACCCGTCTTATAGAAGTTGCCGTCGCGTTGAAAAATCTGCTTCGAGACAGGGAACTGCGTCAGCAGAGGATCGTGCATCTCCCTGGTTTCTTCATCTGTGAGCACAAACCCATCTCTGGCCAGCCGGATCGCCGGCGCCATAACCCGAGCCAGCGTCAGATGGCCGTACTTCTGCTCGGCATGGACCAGCCCTGCCACCGATCCCGGCACGCCAATTGCCTTGTACCCAACGATGCTGGCATCGGGGATCACATTCCCCTGCGCATCGAGATACATATTGGCGGTCGCGGCCAACGGAGCCTTCTCGCGGTAGTCGATGAAGATGTTGCGGCCGTCGTGCTCGTGGATGAGCATGAATCCACCGCCGCCCAGATTGCCGGCGCTGGAGTGGACGACGGCCAGCGCGAAGCCTACAGCCACCGCCGCGTCGACCGCATTGCCGCCCTGCTTCAGGATTTCGACGCCGGCATCGGTGGCGAGATGGTGTACGGTCACGACCATCGCGTGCCGCGCCCGCACCGGTTCATCGTTCTTCAGCGTGGTCTGGGTCGCGTCGTCGAGGGCCGCAAACTGTGCACGGGCCAGGGGAGATAGAAGGGCAGCGAGCAGAGGCAGAGCAAAGGTGCGCACAAGAGATTTTTTCATTACGCCGGGGAGATCCTCGATGGTTGCATTGTAACGGCGACTTGCCGCCGGATTCTCTCCCTGAGCTCTCCACTCGAATCCCTGCTCCGTAATATTCTTTCCTCACGATGAGCGAGTGGTGGAAGTCGTTTTTCGATGCGGACTATATCCGCATCTGGCGTGACGGCGATAATGTTGCCGAAACCGCCGATGAGGCGCGGGCGATTTGGGATCTCCTCGCGCTTCACGACGGCAGCCGCATCCTCGATGCTCCCTGCGGCTACGGTCGGCTGTCGCTGCCGCTTGCACAGCGCGGAGCCTCAGTCGTCGGCGTCGATCAGTCCGAGGTGCTTCTGGCGCAGGCCGAAAAAGATCGAGGCGATCTGCCTCAGGAACGTCTTCGGTACTTCAGGCACGATCTGCGCCAGCCATTGCCCGAATCCGGCTTCGAGGCCGCCATCAATATTTTCTCTTCGATCGGCTACGGCTCGGAGGATGACGACCGCGCCATCTTCAGCACTCTCAGCAGGGCGGTGCGTCCCGGTGGCCGCGTGCTCCTCGAAACCATGCATAGAGACACTGCCGTGGCCTTCTTTGCCCGCGGAGCTCGTCCCTCGCAGCGGCTGCCCGATGGAACCCTGGTCATCGAGGAGCCCTCCTTCGATCCCTTCTCGGGCCGGGTCAACACCGCATGGTACTGGGCCGGACCCTCGGGACAGGGAAGCAAAACCGCTTCGCTGCGTATGTATACCGTGACGGAGCTGATCGCGATGCTGCAGGCAGCAGGATTGCACTTCGTCTCCGCCCATCCTGGCTGCTCCACCGAAACCTGGCAGGCTTCAGGTCCAGAGATGGGAGGGCGCATCGCGATCCTAACGGAGCGCGTGGAGTAAAACTCGCTGCTCCGACCAGCGTGCGCTGATGCCAACCCCGTCTGCGCTTCGAGCCCAGCCAGATTCGGCCCAGGCTCGAAGCAAGGCCTTCGGATTACGCCGGGAGCGCTCCCGGAACAAACAGAACCGTGATCGTCGGCTGGAAGAGCCACGTGTTCGGCAGTCCCGTTTCGTACCCATTCAGATAGAAGGTGTAAGTGCCGCCCGCCGAAACCGTATATAGCCGGGTGATCGAATACTGCTCGCTGGCGCCGTACCCGGTGATGGTGGTCGGCACCGCTGCCGCAACATACCCGCGCACCGCCGAATCAGAACCAGAATCGGGAACGCATCCGCCGGTATAGCCGGCCGATGGGTACAACTGCAGGCAGTAGAAGCCCGCGGTGCCAGAAGTATGGCTGTAGTTGAACGTTCCGGTGACCGTTACCACCACATAACCGTTGGCAGGCGCCTTGATCGTGGCAGACTGCATCGCCGCGGGTGAACCGGGCACAGAGATCCAGATGGGGCCACGCACCTGCCGCACCGCATCCTGGGCTGTCGCGAGTTGTGCAAATCCGCTGGTGAGCATTAAAGCCGCGGCGAGAACTGTCATACGAATCTTCATGAGATCTTCTCCTCAGGGGTTGAAAACATCGTTGTGCGCTGCGCAGTCGAGCGCAGCGATCCAATCGCAATGACCCGCCTCAGGGTCCGCGGAAGACGTGGGCCGCTGGTTACCGGAATCGACCCGAAGCTTCACCGACCCGCATGCATGGGCCTTGCACACACGCCTGGGCTCTCCCAGCCGCTGCCAGGATCGGAAGGTGCTATGGGGCCGGATCGAAAATGCGCGTTGAAATCTGTAAGGAGTACTGTTTCTTGTCTGCCGGGATTCGGTCGATGAGCTGGAGGGCAGCCGCCGAATCAATCCACGCAGCTATAGTGCGCCGGCCGGCCTCGGCGTTTCCTGAGTTTGCACGTGCTGCGGATTCTCGTACGCACGCGACACTCTTGATCCAGCCGTCATATTGCAGGGCTGTAAATTTGGCCGGCGCTGCGTGCGCAATCCCCAGTTAGTAACTGGACATTGGTTACCGTCATCTCGGTTTGTATTTCAGCACTAGTCCAATCTATTTATTTCTTCCGTCCTAATACCATTACGTGGTATCTTCCATTCGGAATCTCCGATGGTACGACGCGCACGATTTCTTACACTGATTTTCTGTTTGTTGCCTGCCCTGGGAATCTCGCCGCTGCAAGGCCAAAGTTCTCCCACCATGACGGTTGGCACCCCCACGGTTGACGCCAATGGGGTGAAGTACTATCCCGTCACCTCTGTGTATCAGGGGTCGCAGCCGCAAACGATTCGCGTTCTCGCGCCCACCAGTCCGCCGGCCGGTGTGCCGCCGCGCGTGCTGTTCCTGTTGCCGGTCGATGCTGGTGTCGACTCGCCGTCCTCTCCCTGGGGAGACGGTCTCGACCAGCTGCGGCAACAGAATGTGCCGAATACGTACAACATGACGCTGGTTGAGCCATCGTTCGACTACGAACCGTGGTACGGCGACAACATCCTCGATCCAAATTACCGAATGGAAAGTTTCATCATTGATGATCTCGTTCCCTTCGGTGACAGCCTTCTGCCCAGCGGCAGTACTCCGCAGCGGTATCTGCTCGGATTTAGCAAATCAGGGAACGCAGTGCTCTTCTTCATGCTGCGGCACCCCGGCGTTTTCAACGCAGGCGCGGCCTGGGATTCCCCGGCTCAACACAACCAGCTCACAGACTTCTCCGCGCTGCCCGAGAATTTCGGCAACCAGGCGAATTACACGACCTACGACATCCCTTCTCTTGTCGCGAGCAACGCGCAACCGTTTGAAAGCCAGAACCGGCTCTGGATCAGCGGAGATCAGGCAGCCTGGACCGCCGATATGGATCAACTGAACACGCAGATGACCACTGCCGGCGTCCAGCACACCTGGGTTACCGGAGCCACGCGTGTTCACGAGTGGAACAGTGGATGGCTGCCCGGCGCGGTCAGCGATCTGGCCACCCTTGCAGCAACTGCGACTCCGGACAACGGTAATATTCCGCCGGCGCTTACAGGAGGTCTGCCGGCCGGCATTCTGGCCGAGGGCACCACGCAGGCGACGCTGAGCGTAAGAACGGACGAGAACGCAACGTGCCGTTACTCCACCACCGCGGGCGTGGCTTACGCGTCGATGACGAATACCTTCAGCAACACCGGAGGGACCAGCCATTCAACCGTCGTAACCGGCCTGGGGAACGGCAAGAGCTACAGCTACTACGTGCGCTGTGAAGACACTAACAACAACATCGATGCCAGCGACTATGAGATCGGCTTCTCGGTCGATACCACGGCGATTGTTCTCACCAACAGCGGCAATGTCACCGCAGCCGCGGGAGCAACAACCGGCAACACTTCGACCATCACCATCACGCCCTCCGGCAACTTCACGGGCGCGGTGAGTCTCTCCTGCGCCGTAACCACAGAGATCAGCAATGCATCCAACCCGACTGCCTGCGTCCTGACCTCTACCTCTGCCAGCATCACAGGGACAGCGGCAGTTACCGACACTCTCAGTATCGTCACGAACACCGGCACCACTCCCGGCGTCTATACCGTCACCGTCAGTGCAGCGGACGCCGCCACAGGAAAGATCACAGGCAGCACAGCCCTGATCGCTAACGTTAACGCCACTGGTTCCCCGACGATCGCGCTGACCAACAGCGGCAACATCACCGCAGCTGCAGGAGCGAACGGCACCTCAAGCATCACGGTCACGCCGTCCAACGGGTTCACGGGTTCTGTCAGTCTCAGTTGCGCAGTAAGCAGCAGCAGTAGTCCGGCAACTCCAGCAACCTGCTCGCTGGCCAGCAATTCCGTGAACATCACGGGTACGACCGCCGCCACCGACACACTGACGGTGAAGTCGACGAGCAGTACCACTCCCGGTATTTACACCGTGACGGTTAATGGCTCAAATGCGACTACCGGGACTATCGGTACCAGCCTGACAGCGACCATTACCGCGCCGTCGACCACCCCGTCCATTACGCTTACTGACAGCGGAAACGTCACCGTCACGGCGGGAGCGACCAGCGGCAATACTTCGACGATCACGGTGACCCCGTCCGGCGGTTTCACGGGAGCGGTGAACCTTCACTGCGCCGTAACCAGTGCCAGCAGTCCGGCGAGTCCGGCCACCTGCGCGATGACTTCGAGTTCCATCAGCATCAGCGGGACAACCGCCGCCACCGACACGGTGACGGTGAAGACCACGGCGAGCACCACGCCCGGCACCTATACCGTGACTGTCACCGGATCTGATGCGGCTACCGGCGCGATCACCAACACAACCAGCCTGACCGCGACGGTCAATGCTGCCTCGGCGAATCCCTCTTTCACATTAGCGGAGGGCGGCAACATTGCCGTTATTCCGGGAGCCACCTCCGGAAACACTTCGACGATCACTGTTACCCCGTCGAATGGATTCACTGGCGGCGTAAACCTCGCATGTAAAGTAACCACGTCCGTCACGAATCCCAGCGATATGCCGACGTGCTCTTTCTCGGCAAATTCGGTCACCATCAACGGGACCAGCTCGCAGACTTCCACGCTCACCGTGAACACCACATCCAGCAGTGCGGCGCTTGTCGTGCCCCTGAAGCGATTCTTCGCGCCGGTGGGCGGGGCCGCTCTGGCGATGATCCTGTTCTTTGGAGTTCCGGCTCGACGGCGTTCCTGGCGCGCTCTGTTGAGTGTGCTGGCCGTGATCGCTGTGGTCGGCAGTATTGGCTGCAGCGGAGGTGGTTCCATCGGAGGAGGTGGTGGTGGCGGCGGGGGCGGCAGCACCGGTACCACGGCCGGTTCGTATACCGTGACCGTCACCGGGACCGACGCGGGCACCGGCTCCATTACGGCGAGTACCGCAGTGAATCTCACTGTGAATTGAAGGAGTTGATCGCAGCCGGGGCAGGCAGCGACGGTTTATTTACTTCCTGCTTTCTGCTTCGACAGATCAACTGATCCGCGAAGAGGGCTGTAATGATCCATGGAGGGCTGCTCCATGGTGCTGCCGGAAAACATTGCCGAAGTGATGGGCGGAACCGCCGTCCTCGGCCATTCCATCCACTCCATCGGCGACCTTGAGGGAACCATCTCCCGTGGGCTGCCGCGCCGTGCGCTGCGCCATACCGTGGAGCGGGTTTATCCCGCTGCCGGCGAAGCGCGCCGCATCATATTTCGCGTGGTCCCTGAGGCTACTTTCAAACGCCGAACCCGCTTGTCGCCGGCCGAAAGCGAGCGCACCGAGCGACTGGCGCGGGTGATTGCCGCCGCCGAACATGCCTGGAACAATCGCACTGATGCCCGTGAATGGCTCACTCGTCCTCATCCTGAACTGGGAGGCCGGACGCCCCTCGATTCTGCCATGACCGAGTTAGGCGCGCGGCGCGCGGAGGAATTACTGGAGCGGCTGTTTTACGGAATTGCCTGATGCGGGCTTACCGCATAGCCGACCGCCGCCATCCCATCTTCGACGCAACCGGTGCGAGGTTTGTCGGCGGCCGCTGGAATTCGCCCGGACACGCCGTCATCTACACCTCGGAAACCTATTCCGGCGCCTTACTTGAGGTTTTGGTGCACGCCAATATCGGGCGCGTGCCGGAGACTCAGGCTTACATCGAAATCGCCCTTCCGGAGTCGGTCAGCGGGGAAGTCATTGCCGCCGATGAGGTCCCCGGGTGGGACGCGGACGACCAGCAGGCCAGCCGCGCCGTCGGTGACCGCTGGATCGAGGAGTGCCGTTCGGCGCTGCTCTTTGTCCCGAGTCTGGTGAGCGGCGGCCTCGAGCGCAATATCCTGATCAATCCGGCCCATCCCGACTGCGTCCACATCATTGTTTCCGATCCCCGCGACGTCCCGCTGGGATCGCCGGCTGTTTCGGCGTGACAAATAGGAGCAAAGGTGCGCTCGACGCGCTGTCAACATCACCGAAGTACTCCCTGCCTAACATCCTGAGAGTCAGCGGTTTGCATTCAAGGGCATGATCGGACGGCGCTGTCCGCCAGATTAGATCCCGTTACAATATAGATAGTGAGAGGGATCAGGCCCAGCCGCCAGCGGCTGGGCCTTGTATTTGCGGCTCTTTGAAAATCGAATCCTCCGATTAAGCTACCTTAAGCGCATCGTCCGGACGAGAATACTGGGAGGGAATCGCGGGGACGGAAGAACGAATGTTATTGTTATCGGACTAGTCAATACCACGCTGGCCCAATCTTTTCAGCGATTTGCCTTAAGTCGCCAGCCTGGGGGGGTACCCCACAGAGCCGCGGCAGGAGGTCAACCGTCGTCGCGCTGCCACACCGGCGTCAATTGTTTTCGCTTTGCTCAATCAGTGTTTGACCCTCCCCAAACCGTTGCTTAGACTGAGACTCAGCCAATTCCTCTTATGTCGTTGTCTTCCTGCCTGCGCCGTTCGCCGCTGTCCCTGCTGATTACCGGAGCCCTGCTGACGGTGCCGTGCCTTGCCCAGCAAAAGCCTGCCGCTCCCGCGCCGCCACCCGTTCAGCTGACGGCTCCGCCGGAGCGGGCCAGTGCTCCGAAAGCGCCGGCGCTCATGGATCCGGCCGGCCCCACCGTCAGCCTCGAGACCAGCGAGGCGATGTTCGACGTGGCTGTAGCGCTCAACACCTGTGGCTATGACAAGGGGCTGGAAGAATCGGATCCGGTGCGCAAGGCCGTTCGCCAGCAGGTGAACCAGGCGACCCAGGCCTCTCCAACTGCGCAGGACGACCGCGACAAGCTTTGCCTCTTCATCGACCAGCACCGGCTCAGTGACGCGGCACGCGATCTGGCGCAGTATGTCTCGCTCGCGCTCTATCTCACGCCCCCGCCGGAGCTCACCCTCAGCGTGGACGAGCAGGATCTGCCGCCCGATGCGTCGGGCGTGGAGGAGATCCTTCCGCTGCTGCGGAACTTCGCCCAGGCCATCGATCTGCATGTGATCTGGGTCCAGAACCATTCTGCGTACGAGGAAGATACCAGGCGTCTGCACGGTCCGCTGACCAACATGATTGTGCAGACCAACTATTACCTGAAGATTCCGGCCACCACCTCAGGGGGACGGCGTTTTCTGGTAGTGCTGGAACCGATGTTTTCGCCCGAGGAAACCAACGCACGCGTCTATGGCCCTGACTATGTGGTGGTTGCTTCGCCGAAAGACGGCCAGATCCACATGCAGCTGGTGCGGCACGCCTACCTGCATTACCAGATCGAGCCGCTGCTGTACGCGCGCGAGAATTCCATGGATCGCATGATGCCGATCCTGAAGGCGGTGCAGGATGCGCCGCTGGAGTTCGAATTCAAGAACGATTTGGTGGCGCTGGTGATCGAATGCATGATCCGCGCCATTGAAGCGCGCACCATGGACACCGGCATTCAGGTGGTGAAGGTTCCGCCGAATCTGGGCCACAGCGCGTCGGAGCCCTACGAACACGCGCGGGCCATCTCGCTTCAAAAAGATGCCGTGGTGCGCCAACAGGCCGTCAATCACTCCATGACCCAGGGATATGTGCTGACGCAGTATTTCTATAACCAGATGCAGGCCTTCGAAAAGAATCCTGAAAGCCTCGACGAGGCCATAGGGCCTATGGTGTACGGCATGGACATCAGCGTCGAAAGCCATCGGGCTAAAGAGATTACGTTCGACCAGCAAGGAGAGGGCGAAGTGATGAGCCACGCTCCTGAAGCGCCGAAGGGTCTGGATCTGGCGGAGATGAAGCTGATGAAGGGCGATGTTGCGGGCGCGGACGCGCTGGCGCAGAAGGCTCTCGATGCGCACACCGGCGATCCGGGCCGGGCGGACTTCATCCTCGCACGCGCCGACCTGATGAGCGGCAAGATCGACGACGCGGAAGCCACCTTCCGCAAGACGCTGACTGCCACGAAAGATTCGCGAACGCTGGCGTGGTCGCATATTTACCTCGGCCGCATTCACGATGTTGAAGATGAGCGCGATGACGCAATCGCCGAATATAAAGCTGCCCTGGTGGTACGCGATGGCCAGCCGGATACAAAACAGGCTGCGGAATCCGGATTGAAGCAGCCCTTCGCTTTGCCGCATCAGGCAAAATCGGCCGGCGATGACGATGCGCCGCAGACCCCGGCAACGCCGGTGCATCCGAATCCGCAGTAGTCGTCAGCCGCAGCCCCGAGACCCACGCGGCTACCATGCAATAGCTTTCCGGCTACTCTGCAATAATGGAGGCAGTAGCCCGCATGGCCTCATCGGCACAGTATCCCGGCGCTTCATCTGCCTCGCATCCATCCGCGGAGCCGCTATCGACGGAGAACCTTGAGGCAGCGCTCCACCACAACTTTGGGCGCAGAGAGTTGCTGGATCGCGCTCTCACGCACAGTTCTCTGGCGCACGAGGTGGGCGAGCATGACCGCAGAGGTGAGGACAACGAGAGGCTGGAGTTTCTGGGCGATGCGGTGGTCGGGCTGATCGTAGCGGAGTCGCTTTACCGGCGGTATCCGCATCTGCTCGAAGGATCGCTGACCAGGCTTCGGGCTACTTTGGTCAGTCGCAAACACCTGGCGCTGGTCGCGGAGAGTCTTGATTTGGGCGCGTATTTGCGCCTGGGCCGCGGCGAGGAAAGAAGTGGCGGTCGCGGGAAATCAGCACTGCTGGCCAACGCCATGGAGGCCGTGATCGGCGCGATTTATCTGGATGGCGGGCTGGATACGGCGCGCCGCATCATTGAGACGCATGTCATCGAACTGTCAGTCTCGGCGCTGCACGAGCAGCTAACCACCGGCGATGAAATCGGGGATTTCAAGTCCGCCCTGCAACAGCTGCTGCAGAGCAGGAAACAAGGACAGCCCGAATACCGTACTACTGGGGAGAGCGGTCCGGACCACCGCAAGCGGTTCTTTGTCGAGGCGAGAGTTGCCGGGCAAAAGCTGGCCGAGGGTGCAGGGCGAAGCAGGAAGCATGCTGAACAGGATGCGGCGCGACAGGCGATCAAAAAGCTGCGCAGCATCGAGGAAACTGGTTGAGCGCAGGTTCACAGCCATCGTCGCAGAGCGTATTGCCGGTTGAGCGGGGCGGTGATGTCCCGGGTTCGGACGACCGGGAAGTGGCTGCGCGTCCTGCTCGTGTCACAGCGGTTCCAAATGTGACGGACTTGGTGCGATCGCTGTTTTCGGTCATTGTAATCGCGCTCTTCATTCTCACCTTCATCGTGCAGCCATTCCGGATACCATCGAAATCGATGGAGCGCACGCTGCTGGTGGGCGACTTCCTGCTGGTCAATAAGGCGGCTTATGCGCCGGCAGGAACGTGGCACTGGCTGCTGCCGTATCACAGGATTCAGCGCGGCGATATTGTAGTCTTCCATTTCCCGCCCGATCCGCCGGAACACGTGGTGAAGCGGGTTGTCGGATTGCCTGGCGATCACGTTCATCTGCAGGATGGGCTGGCGTGGGTGAATGGGCAACCTCTTCAGGAGCCTTACGCGGTCTTCGAACCGGCCTATCCGGACGATTTCCGCGACAGCTTTCCCACCCGTCTCTACACCGATCCGGGAGTGGATTCGCAGTGGTGGATGCAAATGCGACGCGAGGTGCGCGAGGGAGATTTGGTGGTTCCTCCAGGGCAGTATTTTGTGCTGGGGGACAATCGCAATTTCAGCCGCGACAGCCGCTACTGGGGATTCGTGCCGCGCGACCACATTGTCGGCAGACCTTTCGTGATTTATTTCTCTCTGCGCCCCAAAGGAGCCAATGAACTGGCTGGACTCTCGGATGATAGACTCGGACAGAAAAACGATTTGCTGGACAAGGTTGAGGATTTTGCGCGGTGGAATCGATTCCTGCGCGTGATTCGCTGACGGCACCTGGATCGCACATGGCTGAAGTCCTGGAAAAAGAAGCAACAGTCAAGCACGAAGAAACGCCGCTCGAAGCCTTTGCTTCGATCTGTGGCGTTTTGGCCGTCGGACTTTTTGTCCTGACATTTATCTTTCAAAATTTTGCCATCCCGTCTTCCTCGATGGTGAAGACGTTGCTGGTAGGCGATCATGTTCTGGTCGATCGCATCACGCTGGCGCCGCCGGCGCACTGGGCACCGTTTATCAACTACCGGACGGTACATCGCGGCGACATCATCGTCTTCTACAAGCCCACCATCGAGCCAAATGGGGAACATCTGTTCCTGGTGAAACGAGTGGTCGGTATTCCCGGCGACCACATTCATCTGCGCGACGGCATCGTGTATCGCAACGGTGTAGCCCTCGACGAACCCTATGCGGGCAAGCCGACGGATTCCGACTACGTTCCCTACCGTGATGATTTTCCGGCGGTGTCGCCTTCTGAGAGCAGCGATGTCACGGCGGAGTGGGCTGAGGCTCTGCCTTCTTACATTCACGATGGCGATCTGGTGGTGCCGCCGGGGATGTATTTCGCCATGGGCGACAATCGCACAGTAAGCCTTGACAGCCGCTACTGGGGTTTTGTTCCTCGCGCCAATATTGTCGGTCGCCCGCTGTTCGTTTACTGGTCGTTTGAGACGCCGGAGAACGAAGAGTACAAGACGTCCATCCAGGACCGCGTCGGCTGGATCCTGCATGAAGCCATTCATTTCTTCGATCAAACCCGCTGGCGGCGCACCTTCCATCGGGTGAAGTAGAGGATGAACGGGGCTGAGGAGCCGCGCAGGCGTTCCCGATGGAAGACCCTGGCGCTGGTAGCTGCTCTGGTCGTATTGCTGATCATCGCGATTTTCCTGCCGCCGCTTATCAGCCTCGGACATTATCGCCGCTCGATTACAGCAAGCATGTCGGCCGCTTTGGGGCGACCAGTGTACGTCGGGTCGATGCAGTTGCGGCTGCTGCCGATGCCGGGCATTTCCATGACGGACTTCACTGTGGAGGAAGACCCGGCGTTTGGGTATGAGCCGGCTCTGCATGCCAACTCAGTCGTGGCATCGCTCCGGCTCAGTTCGTTGTGGCGTGGGCGGCTGGAAGTAAGCCGCATAAGTCTCGATGAAGCCAGCGTTAACCTGGTAAGAAACGGTACGGGGCAGTGGAGTATCGGCTCCGTACTGCTGCGTGCGTCGCAGATTCCCAACGCGCCGACGGCCCAGCGTTATAGCGGGCCCCATCCCCGATTTCCATACATCGAGGCAAGCGATGCCCGTATTGACTTTAAGAACGGAGTCGAGAAGAGGCCGTTTTCGCTCATGAATGCTGAGTTCTCGATGTGGCAGGCGAGCGGCGACGTCTGGCGATTGCGGCTCCAGGCGCAGCCCGTTCGCACTGACCTGGAACTGCACCTCTCGGATACGGGGCAGGTTTCAATCGAAGGTTCGCTGCATCGGGCCTCCGATGTCAACGCAATGCCGGTTGATCTGCAGGTGGCGTGGACCGGAGCGCAGCTGGGGCAGGTGACCAGGCTGCTGGCGGGGTTCGACAGCGGATGGCGCGGCGATCTGACGGCGAACGCAACGATTCGCGGCAGCATGAACGATCTGCAGCTGCAATCGCATCTGCGGGTCGCGAATCTGCGGCGTCAGGAGTTTCAGCCTGCCAATCCACTCGATGTGGACGCGACGTGCCAGAGCCACTACCACCATATCGGTCAGCGGCTGGACGGGATCACCTGCTTCTGGCCGGTGGGAGCCGGCCACCTCCTGCTTACGGGATCGATCCAGGGGTTTGCTTCCCCGGACGCTGATGTTCAGCTGGAACTGAATCACATTCCTGCTGCATTCGCCTTCTCGGCGCTCGCGCTGATGCGTCCCCACGCTCAAAATGTGACGGCGACAGGCACAATCAACGGCAGCTTCCGGCTGGTGACCGGGGAGAAGCCTGCGCTCACGGGAGACGCCACAGCTACAGGTGGATCGGTGTCCTGGCCCGGACAGACGCTATCGTTGCCTCTGCTGCAATTCGTCGCATTCGCGCAAACCGCGCCGCCACGAGGACGCCGGACGGTTAAGGTCCAGCCGCCGAGTGGAATTCAGCTGCAGAAAGTCGCTATTCCATTCGGGGAGCCGCAGCCGCTGGCGTTGGATGCGCGCTTCACGCGGACCGGGTTCGAAATGCATGTGGCCGGACCGGCCTCCGTGAACCGCCTGATCAATGGGAGTGGCTCATTTGGATTTCTGGGAAGTGCGTTGAACATTGTCTCGCCAAAAGGGCGCGCGGATCTCAACGTGACGACGAAAGGGAACTGGCTCCTGCCTCTGTCCGGAGCGAGTGGCATCGCGACAACTGGCTCCATTCATCTGCAGGGGGTGGAATTGCACCCAGGGTTCCTACCAGACCCGGTAGAAGTCGCGACGGCTGACGTGACGATGTCGCCGGAGCAGGTAGCATGGCAGAACGCTTCCTTCCGATTCAGGCATATCGGCATGCACGGATCGCTGCAATTTCCCTTTGTGTGCAGCCCACCTGGAACCTGCCCGGCGATGTTTACAGTGCAGTCGGAGTCACTCGACGCTGGTGCGTTGCAGGCGGCGCTCAGTGGACACAAGGCGGGATTTCTCGGGAATTTTCTCGAGGATGCGCTCGGCAGAGATAAGTCCAGCGATTGGCCACCGCTGCACGGATCCATTCAGTGCGGGCAACTGAATATCGGATCGTTGGCGCTCGGCAATGTTGCCGCGTCGGTAGAGATCGACGAGAAGAAGCTGTGGCTGCAATCGATCGATGCGACCGCTTTCGGGGGATCGGTGCATGCGGGCGGCACGATGGAAGTGAAGGGCGGTATACCGCAGTGGCATTTCGATGTGCGCCTGATGGGTGTGAAACCAGCCTCCGCTGGAGAAATCTTCCAGGAGCAATGGGGATCCGGAGCGTTGAATGGCGAAGCCACTCTCGATCTACATGGATATAGCGCGTCGGACCTGGCCTCATCTGCTTCCGGAGATTTCCGATTCACCTGGCAAAAGGGAATGCTGGGGACTGTGGCGAATGCGAGTTCGATGCCCCTGAACCACTTTGATCGCTGGAATGCGGCGGGCAGCATCGCGAAGGGCTCGCTTACCCTCGCCAGCGGCGGCCTCTCGCGGAGCGGCAGGCTGATTCCGGTGCGAGGAACGATCGGTTTCGATCGCAAAATCAACCTGACGGTGCAGACGCGCCGCGGGCCGGCGACCGTTGACGGAACCCTGGCGCAGCCCACTGCAGGGACAGACGCGACCCAATGACCGCGCCCTGGCTAACTTCCGTTGATGGTTCGGCGATGGATGCTGTCCTGCACTTCCGGCACCGATCCGTCGTTCACATCGACCTCGACTGGATTGCCCTGAATCGCCATGCGGTGAGTGACGCTGCCATGGGCCGGAATGCGCACGTGGTCTGTGACTGAAGCTTCCAGACCCTTGACCGTCACCGGGACTTCTGCTTCTACGTAGCCGTCATTGGTGATGTCCACAGCTACGAGCGACTGCTGATGTTCCTCGGGGCTGAAATGAACGGCGCTAATGGACAGGTCGGGAAGGCCCCGATCACGGTACACCCAATCATCAAAAAACCAGCGCAGATCTTTGCCGCTGGCCTTTTCCAGCAGGTGTTCGAAATAATCCGGCTGCATATCCTGTGCGGGGTCGTACGTCTGCAGCGCGCTCTGGAGAGCCTTGTCCCCGGCCAGGTCGCGGAGCATCCACAGGACATAGGTAGCTTTGGTGCGGTAGTAGACGGCGCTCTCCGCGTGCAGCAGATCTTCGCCGGTGCCCTGGCCGGGCGTTGCGGGCTCCGCGAGCGCGAGAGCGGGGCGGTCAGCATTCAGATTCTCGAGAGCAGCGGTCTGGCCCTGAGTGGACTCGATCCAGAGAGTGGCGATGAAATTGGCAACTCCCTCATTGAGCCACGCACGCGGAGACCAGAAGGCAGCGTGGGCCAGCCCATGCGCCACAATGGGCGCCAGAGCGGATGGCGGCTGCGAAGTGAGTGGAACCGCCAGCAGATCACCAGTCTCGGCGGCGGCGTCTCCGGTTTCCGGCAATTCGAGAATAGTAAAGGGGACATGCTGTTTGCCTCCCAGCCAGGTATCCACGAGGGGCTTTGCCGTTCCTGCCGCGGTGACATAACCCTGGGCGTTGCCGTTGCCCACGTCTGTGGCTAGGATACGCATGCCATTGCCGTCCGACTCTGTGCGATTGGCCAGAAACAGCGAAGGAGTTTCGAATCCAAGCCGCGTCGCGGGCAGCGTGCAGGTGATCACGCCGGGGAAGGTGGCTGAGGGCATGGATGCGGGCTTATTCAGGGCGACGTAGTGGCCGTCCAGAATGGCTGCCGTGGGCGGATCGGGGGCGAACTCGTCTGTGATCCGCAGCGCGACGGTCGCATCCTGGCTGCGCAGCTTCTGCCTGCCGATTTCAGTGAAGAGTGTCGCTCCGCGCCCCAGGGAAACCGGAAGCGAGCTAACTGGATACCAGACCACATCGCCGAATCCGCGGAGGCCGGTGAAGGCTTGGGAGATGCGGTCCCAGTCGGAGGCCTCGGCGGCATCTTCGGGCGCCCCGATTGCGGTGAGCCGCCTCGCAGTGAGGGAGATGGTGCCACCGTAATCGATGGTGAGTGTCAGAGAGGCGCCGGGCGCCAGCGATTCCGGCAGGGAAATCAGAGCTTGTTGTAGCTGACCGGTGTGGTCTGCATCGCTGTCGATGGTCGTCTGCACGATCGGTAGACGCGTTCCGTTGAGCCCTACCTGCTCGAAGCGCAATGTCGATGATAGTTGCAGCGGGACCGTGGACAACGGGGCGGAGCCATCGTTCTGCAGGGTGACACGCGCGTGAACTTCCATGGACTGCTGGCTGGGGACGAGATGGACATCGAGGTCCCACGCCGTGATGGCCACAGCCATGCGTTCGGCGTCGGTGATCGCCGAGCTCGCCGAGATGGGGGTCTTTGGCTGGACCGCGTGCGGGGAGCCGGAGAAGAGAACCTGGGGCTTTTCCGGTTGCTGAGCAAAGGCCACAGCGACCCAGAAACAGGCCACGGCAAGAAATTTGTACAACATCACGAACCCAGACCTCTTTGATTCTTAGGAGGGCGATTCCCCGACGCAGGCTGCGGCTGCAACGCGAGGCGGCGCTGGCGAGCGGCTTCGAAAAGCACCACTGCCCCAGCTGCCGAAACGTTGAGCGAAGCCACCTGACCTGCCATGGGAATGCGCAGCAAATGGTCGCAGGTACGGCGGACCAGGTCGTGCAATCCTGCGCCTTCTCGACCGAGGACGATTACCGTGTTGGACGTGAAGTCGAACCGGTCGTAATCTTGTGTGCCGCGCTCGTCGAAGCCCACGCACCACAGGCCCTGCTCTTTCAGCGATTCCAAAGCGCGCACCAAATTGACGACGCGGGCGAGGCGCAGATGCTCAGCGGCCCCGGCGGAGGCTTTGACGGCAACCGCACTGAGCGGGGCCGCGCGGCGTTCCATGATCAGGATGCCATCCACTCCCGCCCCCTCGGCGGAGCGGAGCAATGCGCCGAGGTTTTGTGGATCTTCGATACCGTCCAGGGCAAGGACGAGACGTGGCTCGGGTCCTTCAAAGAGGTCTTCAACGTCCAGAAAATCGCGTTCGCGGACGACCGCGACCACGCCCTGATGGGCGGCATTGGCGGCGAGCCGGGTGAGGGCTTCCCGGGGCTCCTGACGGACTTTGACCCCTGCTTCCCGGCAAAGGGCGACAATCCGCGCGAGGCGTCCGTCATGGCGCTCCCGAGCTACGCAGACATGGTCGAATCGCCTGTTTCCGGATCGAAGAGCCTCTTCCACCGGATGGAGGCCGAACAAAGTTTCCATCAGTAACCAGTCTAACGTTGCCATAATCCCTGGCCCCCATCCTTGCAGCCGGCGTCCAATCCAGCTGATAATGAGAGAGTTATTGTCCGCGGTTTCTCCCTGGCGGAGGCCGCCGCAGTCAGGAGCTGACTCCTCACAAGAATGGATCTGAGTCAAAGGCTTGAAAAACTTGTTACGGCCAGCGTCTTACGGCGCGATCTGTCCGTCTCTGAACATGACATGAGCACAGCAGCGCTTCAGATTGCGGAGCAGGTTCGGCGGGAAAACGCGCGCGTTGCTGCAGGCCTGAAGCGCCACGACGCCGAACTTCTCGACGAGTTGATCGTCCAGTATCAGCATCGGCTGCTGCGCTACCTTCTGTACCTCACCGGCAACCGGGAGCTGGCGGAAGATCTGTTCCAGGAAACGTGGATGCGCGTCCTGGTACGCGGTTCGCAGTTCAATGGCAACTCCCGCTTCGACACGTGGTTGTTCACGATCGCGAGAAACCTAGTGATCGATCTGCGGCGGAGACGGTCGATGGCGAGCCTGGAAGAGATGTTCGAGGGCGGGGATGAGGATCGGCCGTTCGAGGTGCCCAGCCAGGAGAAAACGCCATTCGATCATCTGGCGACGATGGAAAGCGGGCAGCTGGTGGCCGAAGCTCTGCTGGAACTCGATCCTCTGCATCGTGAGGTTCTGGCCCTGCGCTTTCACGAGGAGATGTCGCTGGAGGAAATTGCCCGGGTTACGCGCGCACCTCTTTCCACCGTTAAGTCCCGCCTCTATCGGGGACTGGCGGCGCTGAAGCCTCACGTTGCCGCGGCTGCGCGTCCCGCGGCCCGGCAGGAGTCACAATGAGCGGGAACCCCTTTCATCCAGTTGCGTCTCCGAGCTCACACTCTCGGCCGGACGTGCTTCTGCGCACCCGCCGTTCTGTGATGGAGGCAGCGCATGAGATGCGCACGCAGCGTACCCGGCAGCGGCGGCAAATTGGGATTGCTCTTCTGGTTCTGGCCGGACTGGTGTTGTTGATTACGCCGGCGATATGGACCGGAGTCAGTGATTTGTCTGCGGGCGAGCACTTCTTCGACATGCCCTTCATGGTCTTTGTTCTTTCGTTGGCAACGCTTTCAGCGGTCTTTGCTGTCTGTCTGCTCAGCTGGAAACGAGGCGGCCACAGCGCACGCGATGACCGAGGATAAGCGCTCTGTTCAGGAACGAGGGATGAAGAGCAAAACTCAGCACCGCGGCGATTTGCAGGAAGGGGGCTTTGCCGGGGAGATGAAGCTCATCCCGTACTGGTCGGTGGGCGGGGCCCTGCTGGCCTTCGCCGTGATGCAGTACGTTATGTGGATCGTGGTTCCTGCACACCGGCATCATCCGCCCAGCGTGCCTTTTGGTTTTCGTGTCTATTTCAACATCAGCATCAGCGCCCTGGCAGCGTTGTATGTCCTGATGGTCGGTTATATTTCGCGCGACAGTCCGCGTCGTGGCATGAGCGCGGGCATGTGGACGATTGTTTGCCTGGTGATGCCAAGCGGGATTGGCGCCGTTTTGTATTTTCTGCTGCGCCAGCCGGTATTGTCGCTGTGCCCTGTATGTAGCGCCCGTATCGAAAGCGACTATCACTTTTGCCCGCAGTGCGCGTATCAGGTTGCGCCCTGCTGCGGCAACTGTCATCGCACCGCGCGGATCACGGATCTGTACTGCGTGTACTGCGGGCACAATCTCGCCTCTGATCATCCTCCTGCGCGGCTGCATGCATTCGCGGAATGAGCGCATAGCTCGATCGACGGCTATTCCTCCATTGACCCTCTCTTAAGCCGCTCCCTATACTCATATTTTGATTCAGCCTGCATGTCCATGACCGCCCTCATTGTTGACGACGAAGAACTCGCCCGCGAGGAACTGAAGTATCTGCTGGATACCACAGGCGAGGTCGAGGTACTTGGTGAAGGAACCAATGGAGTGGAGGCGGTGGAGCTGATTCGGACCCATCATCCCGACGTTGTGTTCCTAGACGTACAGATGCCGGGCCTCGATGGTTTTGCGGTCCTGAGGAAACTGCTTGAGCTTGGCGGAGGAGACCGCCTGCCGCAGATTATCTTCGCAACGGCGTTCGATCAGTATGCCGTGCGGGCTTTCGATGTGAATGCGATTGACTATCTGTTGAAGCCGTTTGATCGCGATCGAGTGCTGCAGGCTGTGGATCGAGCGCGGCTTAGGCTCCAGGAGGCAGGACAGGGTGGGGAAGAGCGTCCCAGGCAGGGGGAACTGAGCGTCGATACCCTTCTGAAGCTGATCGAGCAGCATCAGGCGCCGCGGCCGCACAGCGGGAAGATCGTTCTCCAGTCCGGCAGCCGCCTTCTGCTCGTGGATCAGAAAGATATCTGTTTCGCCGCCATCGACGAAGGAGTGATCTCGGTGGTTACGCCGCTGCTCGAGGGACAGTCGAAATGCCGGACGCTCGAGGAGCTGTTTGAACTGCTGGATCCGGCGATGTTTTGGCGGGCGCATCGCTCGTTTCTGGTCAACATTAATCAAATCCGCGAAGTCGTCCCCTGGTTCAAGAGCAGTTATCAGCTGCGGATGGCGGATAAGAAGCAGACAGAGATCCCGGTCAGTCGAGCGCAGACGAAGCGTTTGAGGGAGCTGTTCAATCTGTAGTCTCGAACGGGTTTCCGGACCTCTGCTGGCTCTGGCCAGGTCGCCGCTTTGCCACATGCCGCCAGACAAGCTGGCGAAAGCTATCACTTTGAGTCACTGGCGTGCCGCGCTGTATTTCGGAGATACGGTGTGGGTCCTGCTCGCGCTGGGAATCCTGATAAAAACCGGAACCGGAATTCGAGTCGTAAAACTAAGCCGGCGGCTATCTGTTCGGCCCTGGCTGCAGGGCCTGATTGCCGCGCCAATCTGGCTGATCATTTTGAACCTGCTGGAACTGCCCGCAGCGCTGACGGGGCATCACGTGAGTCTCGAGTACGGGCTCTCCATTGAGGCGTGGCCGGCGTGGTGGATGGATTGGGTGAAGTCCACTGTTCTGCTGGTAGCATTTGGAGCGCTGGTGCTCGAAGCTCTATTTGCCCTGATGCGGCACTCTCCCCGTCGGTGGTGGCTGTGGTTCTGGATTGTCGCGCTGCCAGTGGAGGTCATCGTCGTCTTTCTGGCCCCGATTGTGATCGATCCGCTGTTCAATCACTTTCAGCCCCTGGCCAAGACCGATCCCGCGCTGGTAGATCAGCTGGAACGGGTCGCCGCCAATGGAGGGCTTGATATTCCGCCGAATCAAATTTTCCTTATGGATGCAAGCCGCAGGGTGACCGGGCCGAACGCCTACGTCACGGGGCTCGGTGCCTCGAAGCGAATTGTGGTGTGGGATACGACCCTGCATCTCGAATCGCCGCCTGAAATCCTTTTCACGTATGGGCACGAGCAAGGGCATTACGTTCTGCACCATGTCGCGAAAGGCATCGCATTCTCCGCTCCATTGTTGCTGGCGTTTTTCTGGATCACGTTCGCGGTTCTGAATTGGACGACAAATCACTACCGTGCTGCGGGAAGCTTGGGAAACTGGAATTCGGTGGGGCTTGTGTTATTCCTTGCCATTGCACTCAGCTTTCTGGCTGATCCGATCGCCAACGCTTTCAGCCGCAGGATCGAGCATCAGGCGGACGTTTATGGGCAGGAGGTGATTCACGGCCTGGTCCCTGATCCACAGGCAACGGCGGCCGGATCATTCTGCCATGCCGCGCAGCTCTGGCTGGACAATCCGGCTCCGAATCGAGTCGTGGAGTTCTGGACCTACAGTCATCCCTCGACGGAGCAGCGTGCGGAATTCGCTGCCGATTACAATCCGTGGCTACCAGGCCGACATCCGCAATACTTCAGCGGGCAGGGCGACCAGTAAACGTAGTAGGGACGTGACAACCTATGGGGGGGTCGCTCCGGTCCCCGCACCTTCCTCGAGAGCCACCTGATTGATAATGCGCTGGAGCAAGACGATGCGCAGGTTGATGTGGCGGGCCACGTCGGGGACAAATTCCGTAACGAAGTTGCCGATGGGCGCGGTGTACCATGCGCTGGCCACGCGTTCCGCGCTGGCTCCCCAGCCGGTGCGTTGGTAGGGTACATAGGTGATATCGATGGCCTCATCGATCGGAATTCCGACCAGGGTGGAATAGTTCACAACGTTCTTGCCGGTATCGCCTTCTGTCCAGAAGACCTGATAGATGCAATGGGCGATTCGCCTTTGCAGAGAGGCGTTGGGAAGGCGGTGGTAATGGGGGTCCTGATGATCGATGGAGGGGATGAGGAAGGTGCCAAAGAATTCACCGGTCATGTCCTGCGTCAGAGTCACTCCGCTTAATTTGGCCCAACCCTTCACACCTGGACCGTAAGGTGAGTCGGCGTCTGATGCCACGGAGAGAGCGGACGTGCCGCCGATGGTCAGCAGGTTGAACGGATCGACGACTCCGCGGAAGGCGAGACGTCCCAGCTCCCGTGGGGTGTAAAGGTGAAGTGCATTTTCCTTCAGGTAATCATCGAAGTCGCCAGACGTTTCCTGGCAGCACCCACGGAGTGGCTCCGATTCGGTGCAGGCCTGATTGTTACAGTGTCTCGGCACAGGTAAATAGTTGGGCTGCAGGCCCGGCACCGTGAACTCTCTCTGCGGAGTGGGTAGTGGAGGAAATGTCTGCTGCGCTGCGGCCACGGCCATTGGGACGGCGGGCGCTGGCCCAATGTCAGCGATCACGTCCGGAGCAGGTGTCGGGGCGTCAGGCAGAACAGCCTGCGCCCATCCGATCCTGCAAACAGAGAGGACCAGCAGCAAAGAGCAGCCCCAGCATTGCGGAGAGGGTCGGCGCCGCGGGCGTCGCCGATCGGCCGAGGTGCGGTCCGGAGTTCCGACACGGTGGCGGAGTCTGGTTTTGGGACCGCTGCATTGGTTCAAGACCATTCCCGCTGGATATCCTCCGGTCTCCGCCGCCGATCGTTGCCCTGTCTATGAGACGGATATCACCCGGAGCGGGACGAACGAGAGTGAACGCGCTGCCGGTGCCGATGCCATGCATTGACCGCGTCCGGCCAGAACTCCAGAAACAGGTTATTGCCGGCTGATCCGGCGATCGAGGTGCTCCAGGTGAGCAGGACTGTGTGTGTGCTCCTGCTTCCGCGGGGATAGTAAAGGGGCGTCAGGGCCGAGGCGGCGAGGTGTCCGACGATATTCGAAAAGTTGAAGGCCTCTTCACCGTTGTCACGCCTGGTAAGGCCGACCTGCTCGACGGCCCACAGGGCACGTGATCGATAGCCTCCGGCAGCCTTGCGGAAGTATCGCGGATCCTCCCCGTTGCTGTAGGGAATGAGGCTGTTGGTAAAGAAGCGCATGCTGGCCTGGCGGATGAAGGCAGCGCCCAGGCGCTCTCCGAAAGCGCCGCTGTCGGAGCCGTACTTCGGATCGCCGAGCGTCAGTTGTCCGAACCCCGCGGCGATGAAGGCGGGTGCGGATGCCCACGGCTCCGCCTCTTCATGCAGCCAGAAGTTCAGTTTGTCGCGGCGGCTGAGTCTGGGCACCCGCTCTCCCGGATCGACATATCGAGCCCACTTGCGCTTTTCGAAGGACGCGTGAGAAACCGATGAGGCTGCCCCTGGATCGGGCTTTCCCGGCGCTTTGACCTGACCTGTGGACTGCCCATCGTCAGGGGTAACGTTCCCATTGTTAGAATACGACCACTTCGCGGCTGGCTGGGGCGCATCCGGCAGGAGGCCGGAAGGCTGGGCGCCCAGTGCCGAGGCGGAGAAGAGGAAGCCCATGAGAAACAGCAGCACTTTTTGAATTGGCAACGAGTCTTTCAGAGGCCTCCGGTGTCAACACCTTGGAAGAGGAATCGCGCCCCGGGGATGTATGGAGGGTATGCTTATGTTACTCATCTGGCACGCCCTGAACGATCCCGATTGACCACGAAAGAACAGCCCTGGAATACTGACTTCAGTGATGATCTGCGGCGCCCGCTCACAACGAACCGATTATCACCGATGGCGCGCGTGGAGTCTCGCCGGCCTTGGTGCTTTGCTGCTGGCAGGATGCGGCCACAAACAAAGGGTGGCCTACACGCCGCCGCCTCCGCCGCCCATAACAGCTTCTCCAACTGCGCCGCCGGCCGCTGCCCCTGTGCCGGTTCCGGAAGGTGGAAAGCCCGGAGCGGCGATCAGCTCCGATGAACAGTTCGTGGAAACCCATGCACCAATCTACAGCGAAACGGGGGTCGCGAGCTGGTACGGTCCTCCCTACAACAATCGTATCGGGGCGAACGGCAAAGTTTACGATCAGAATCGCATCTCGGCCGCCCATCGTACGCTGCCGCTGGATTCTCTGATCCGAGTCACGAACCTGCGAACCGGCCAATCGGCGGTGATGCGCGTAACGGATCGCGGACCATTCGTCGAGGGCCGCATCCTGGACCTTTCTGTGGGAGCAGCCAAGGCTGTCGGGGTTTGGCGGAACGGGACCGGGAACGTGCGGGTCGACGTCTACAGCACTCCCAGGCGGATGGACGTGGGCGGCCGCTGGTGCGTGCAGGTGGGCGCATTTACGAAACTGGACGAGGCGAGGCATCTCCAGTCGGAGCTGGAGAGAAAGTATCGAACGGCGAACGTCATTGAGTTCGCAGGGCCCACCGGCTACTGGGTTCGGATCCGGCCAGCCAACGACGACCGGACCCGAGCGGTTGCCATTGCCAACCAACTACGGCCGGCGGAGGGCGATGCCTGGCTGGTGCGGCTGGATTGACGCCGCACCTCGTCTGATATGGGTCGCCTCTCGTCTGCCCGCGCATTGCGCGGGCAGACAAGAGGCGGCGATTAATTCAGTCCCTTGAGGGGCAATACTGACTCGTCCGCGACTTCTTCGGTTGGGGGCGTGGCTTGCTTCTCCTCTGTCCGATCGGACGTCGTCAGCAGCCCGTCGAGGCGGTACCCGGCTTTTCTGGCAGCTACCGTCGCCCTGTCCGCGTGAAACTCCATTGTGCGGACGGCTTTGCGTCTCTCGGCTGAATTGGCAGCGGGCTCTCCCTCCATCACCGCGAGCAGGCTGGGAAGAATCATCCACCAGACCAACTGTTCGTGCGCCTCTTTGTTGAAGTAGCGATAGCCCTGCGCATTATGCAGACCGGTGAGCCATGCAACATCAGGATCGTCCCAGGGCAGGTGGGCTTCTTCCCGTGCGGTTTCCGTTTGCATGGGGTGCGTGAGCAGAAGTCGAATGCGTGCCGAAGCGCGAAAGCCATCGTCGCCGGCCAATCCGAGCGGCTGAAATGCGTCAGCGAGCGCCGAGCGCAGATAAAGCCGATCGAAGGCGTCCGCGGGAGATATGTCCCGAGGAAGCACTTCTGCCAACGCCTGTATCAGGCACCATCCAACCACAGGAGCCCAGACGAGCGCGGCACTTTGCTGCGGGCTGTGGCTCGGCAGGACTACGCGAGCATCCTGTGGCCACCCGCGGCCGAACGAGTTCTCGAGATCGGGAAGGCGCGCTGCTGCCAGCAACAGCTTATGGTAGGTGGTGCACGCGACTTCCGCGCGCTCTTCACGCGAGCCGGCGGATCGCTGCTGTGAAGACCGCGCATTGGCCCGAGGAGCAGCTCCACTTGTGCTGAGGGGCTGCTTTTCCGCTGGGGCAATAGCTGTTTCTGATTTCCGGCTTACTTCTTTGCCGTCCGTTGCACCTTCGAGCGATGCCAGCGCTGCGCGGAAGAAGCGCTCAGCGGTTCTGGTGAGGGTGTCAAACGTCTCCTGGTGACTGCAGGGCGCCTGCGATGCGTGGGAGATATGGGTGGCATGGGGTACGGATTCGGCTTCCACCAGATCGGAGTAGCAGCGCAGAACATTGGCGTCGAGGGCCTTGCGCAGAGCCTCGTGCACCGGGCGCAGGCGGAACTTGGCTAACGCGTCGTCGAGGCTCCAGACGCCGGTGCCGTTGAGATCGCCGCACAACGCGTCCCATGGATACTCGGCGGTCGAATGCATTTCCCGCCAGTTCTGGAAGACGTGATATTGATACGCGCCGAGGTGAAGGACCAGGCCGCGGTCGCGAATCTCACCCGCGCGGCGGAGGTAGTGCAGACCGGTGGCGTTGTCCTGATAGCCGAGGACGGCGTCGCCCTCAGCAGGCAGGCCCAGCGCTTCGTGAACCTTAACAGTGAACAGCGCGCCGGAGGCCTTGTCAGCGCGCGCCGCTGAGCCATGGAGAGTGCCGGAAGTGCTGGCGAACTTGTTGTGGTAGACCGCGAGAGCACGCTCATCGCCCAGGCGGTTGGACCAGGCAAAGACGTTCTCGTCGACCTGGCCATCCTCGCGCCAGAAATCGAACAGAGCGAAGTTAGCGCTCTCCGCAAAAAGCCTTCGGTTGCGAAGCAGGGGAGCGATCTCACGCTGGTGGCGCTCTACGAGGTGCTGGTTGGGCGTCTCGTCGTAACGTGGGCGCTTGTACTCCATGCCGTACTTCTCGGTGAAGGCTTCGATTTGCCCGTGGCCGAACATCGGCAGGCCGGGCAGGGTCGCCATCATGGTGCAGACGCCGAAATATTTGTCACCCGTTCCGAACTGATCAATCGCGGTGCGCTCATCGGGATTGCTCATGAAATTGACATAGCGTTTGAGGATATCGGGGTCGAACTCGACGGTGTTCTTGATGACGGAGCGATACTTTGCGTTCTCCTCATCGCGCAGCATGTTCATGAACGCGCTGTTGTAGACGCGGTGCATGCCCAGGGTGCGGACGAAGTAGCCCTCCAGCAGCCAGAACGCTTCGGCCAGCAGAAGGGTGCCGGGGACTTCGGCGGCAACGCGATCGACGACCTCACGCCAAAACTCATGGGGCATCGCGGCGTCAAACTGCTCCTGCGTCATGGCGTACTCGGCGCGGGAGGGGATGGAGCCACCGCTGCCGGGTATGGGAAACCAGAGACGCTGCACATGGCGGCGAGCCAGAGTCATAGCCGCGTCGAAACGGATGATGGGAAACATGCGCGCAACCTGGAGGATGGTCTGGATGACCTGCTCGCGGACATCAGCGCGAAGGTAGTTGAGCTGCGCGGTGTCGTTCCAGGGGAAGCTGGTGCCATCGTTGCCGTGGTAAACGTACTGGACATGGCCGCTGGCGCTATCGCGGCGCTGAAAGACGACGGCTGCATCGGTCTGGTCGTAGTAGTGGTCCTCGATTTTGATCTCGACGCGGCCGTCGTGCGAAAGATCCGGACCTTCGAAGCGATAGGCAGGCCAGGGACGATCGGGACGCGACAGGAACCACTCGGGATGCTCCACCACCCAGGGTGAATCGATGCCCATGTGATTGGGAACCATATCGCTGGCCAGGCGAACTCCGTAGCGGGCAGCGCGTTCGCGCAGATTGCGGTAGGCATAGTCGCCGCCGAGGTCGTCGGCGATGCGATAGCTGTCGAGCGAGTACGCAGAGGCAACGGCGTCCTGCTGTCCACGCATGCGCTTGATCATCTGGGAGGCGCGGCTGCGCTCCCATACGCCGATGAGCCAGAGAGCATTCATTCCCCGATTGGCGAGCTGCTCCAGCTCTTCGTCGGGGATCTGGTCGAGCCGTTCGATGGCGCGGCCATATTGCCTGGAGAGCTGAGCCAGCCAGACGTAAGTGCTCTTGGCGATCATCACGACATTCGGCATCCAGTCCTGATCGGGGCTGAAGCGTTCGTACTCGATGTCGCCGGGATGGGTGTGGCGAAAATCGGGGACCTCGGAGTGCGGCAGGTCGCTGAAGGGATCGTGATGACGGCGATGCGAGGCTGGATGGAAACGCATCCAGATGGCGACTTCTTCTTCTTTGAGAACGTCGGCGGCGAGCAGAACCCTGCGCAGGTTTTCGCCGAGAAAGTGGGCCCAGTTTTCGCGAATCCAGGCGAGCTGCCCGCTTAGGGAGTCCGGCGCGGCTTCCATGGGAGCGCGCAGCAGATCAAGCAGATTGCCGCGGCCCATGCCGGTTTCGGGACGAGTGGCGAAGTAGCCGCCCAGCTGAGCTGTGACCTGCTTATAGGCGGTATTCTCAGCGAGCTTCGTATCGTCATAGAGTTCGCGAAACGGCCGGAAGGCTGGGTTCTGGTTCGCCAGCCACAGCAGCATCAGCTCCTCGAGGACGGCCTCGCGATGCGAGAAGCCGTCTGTTGAGCCGGTGAGCCACTGGTCGATGGTTTCCTCGCCTCGGTAGACAGCGACGTTGGGGAACTGTTCGACGAAGGCGCGGAGGAGATGGTCGACCTGGTCATCTCCGATGCGGCCTGAAAACCATTGGAGAGCTGCCTGGGTGACCTGAGGGTCACGGCTGCGACGGTATTGGGCGACCAGGGCGTGACTGATCTCGTCGATCAAACCCATAGCGAACAGAGCGCCGGGATTGATGGTCTCGGCTGTTTCGCCGGCGGCGGCTCGGGCCTCGTTCATCTGAAAGGCGAGTTCACGGCAAGCGGTGAGATCGGCGAAGATTACATTGCCGATAAAATTGAACAGCGTATCGCTGACCTGGTAACGGTCGCGAGCCTCACGCGCAATATGGAATTCCATCATCATGACAGTTTTATTAGACGCAGCCGGAGGCCGCCGCTTTGCAGCATGGCTGGGCAGAAGCTGAAGGATGTGAGCCCGAACAAGCGAATGATACCGAAACTGGAGAGGCGGATGCATTGAAGGCGCCAGATGTTGTCGCCTGTCCACCGTTTTTGGCCGTCGGAATCGACCGGCGACAGCCTGAAGAAGCGGGCGGCAGTTTGAGACTCATGGCTCTCAGATGATGAAGAGGCACCGACCCCGAGCCGATTCAGAGCGGATGCACCATGCCACAGTGCGCTGACGGTCTTATTCAGTCCGCTGAGACGGCGTGCGGGACCGGCCGCTTGCGGCTGAAGGATCCGAGCAGAGTTTGCAGCATGACGTAGAGCACCGGGATAAAGAAGAGATTCAGAATCGTTGAGACGAGCATGCCGCCGATGATGGTGGTGCCGACGGAGCGGCGGCCTGCCTGCCCGGCTCCGGTGGCGATGGCGAGGGGAATGACGCCGAGGATGAAGGCGAAGGACGTCATCAGAATCGGACGGAGGCGCAGTTCGGCGGCTTCGATGGCGGCTTCGATGATGGTGCGGCCCTGCTTGCGCAACTGCTCGGCAAACTCGACGATCAGGATAGAGTTTTTTGCGGCGAGGCCAATGAGCATCACGAGGCCGATCTGACAATAAATGTCGTCGGCGAAGCCGCGCCATGATTGCGCCAGCAACGCGCCGAGCACCGCAGTAGGAACGGCGAGCAGGATGATGAAGGGAAGAGCGAAGCTTTCGTACAGGGCGGCCAGGGTGAGATAGACCACGAGAATGCCGAGTCCGAAGATGATGACGGCCTTACCGGCGGATTCAATCTCTTCGAGGGCGAGGCCGGTCCACTCATAGGACATGCCGTGGAGCATGTTTTGCTTCGCGACTTGCTCCATGGCACTCAGGCCCTGGCTGGAACTGTAGCCGGGCGCTGCTGAGCCGTCGATCTCGGCGGAGCGGAAGAGGTCGTAGTGACTGATGACCTGCGGGCCCGAGGTATTTTCGATGGTGACGATGTTGTCGAGCGGGATCATCTGGCCGCCGGTGGAGCGGACGTAGAACTGTCGGATGTCGGCAGCGTTTTGGCGGAATTGCTGTTCGGCCTGGACGTACACGCGATAACTGCGGTTGTTGAAATCGAAATTGTTGACGTACTCGGAGCCCATGTAGACCTGCAGGGCATCGGAGATCTGGCTGAAGGGAACACCCATGGCCTTGGCCTTCTCGCGATCGATGCGCACCAGCACCTGAGGATCGTTGGAGGTGAAGCTGGTGAAGAGGCCGGTGAGGTCCTTGCGCATGCCGCCGCGGGCGACGATGGTATGCGCGACGCGGTCGAGATCGCCAAGGGTGTTGCCGCCGAGGTCCTGCAGCTCAAACTGGAAGCCGCCGAAGCTGCCGATGCCCTGAATGGCCGGAGGCTGGAGAGGCACGATGAGCGCGCCGGGAATCATGAAGAGCTTTTGCCGGAGCCGAGCGACAATGGCGTCTGCGGTGTGTTCAGGACCGCGGCGCTGATCGTAGGGCTGCAGGGCGCAGAACGCCAGGCCGTAGTTGGGCGCGTTGCCGGAGAAGCCGAAGCCGCCCACGGCGAAGGAACCGAGGATGTCCTTATCCTGGCCGAGAACGGCGCTGACTTTTTGCTCGATGTCGGTGGTGTAGGCCAGCGAGGCACCCTGCGGCGCCTGCACCAGAATCATGAGGAAGCCCTGATCTTCCTGGGGGACGAAGGCGGTGGGGACGTGCTGGTACTCCCAGGCAGCGGCGGCGAGTCCGGCGAAGAAGAGCAGCAGCATGACCCAGCGAATGCGCAGGACACCGTGAATGGCGCTGGCGTAACCGCGGCTGAGGGCCTTAATGGCACGTTCCGCGGCGTGGAGCAGGGTGTGCTTGCCGTCGTCGCGGCGCAGCAGCAGAGCGGCCAGGGCGGGCGACAGCGTCAGCGCGTTGAAGGCGGAGATCGCGATGGAGAAGGCGATGGTGAGCGAGAACTGTTTGTAGAGGATGCCGGTGGTTCCGGGGAAGAAGGAGACCGGAACGAAGACGGCGATGAGGACCAGCGATGTGGCAATGACGGCGCTGGTGACCTCGCGCATGGCAGCCGAGGTGGCGTGGTGCGGCTCTCGATCGCCTTCGGCAATGTGGCGCTGGACATTTTCAATGACGACGATGGCGTCGTCGACGACGAGGCCGGTGGCCAGGGTGATGCCGAAGAGCGTCAGCGAATTGATGGAGAAGCCGAAGATCCTGATGAAGGCGAAGGTGCCGACGAGCGATACGGGGATGGTGACGGCAGGGATCAGAGTGGCGCGCCAGTCCTGGAGGAAAAGGAAGATGACCAGGATGACGATGATGATGGCTTCGATGAGGGTCTTGATGACTTCACGGATGGAGGCGCTGACAACGGTGGTGCTGTCGAAGGCCACCACATAGTGCATGCCGGGCGGGAAGGACTGGGCGAGATGCGCGAGCTCAGCCTTGGCGGCGCGATCGACTTCAAGGGCATTGGCATTGCTGAGCTGCTCGACCCCGAAGCCGACGGCGGGGATGCCGTTGAAGTGCAGGGAGCTGGCGTAGGTCTCGGCACCGAGTTCGGCGTGGCCAATGTCGCCGATGCGGATGATGCCGGCGGGTATGGTCTTGAGAACCACGTTGTCGAATTGTTCGGGGGTGGTGAGGCGGCCGACTACGTTGACCGTGATCTGGAAGGACTGCTTGGTATCGGCAGGAGGCTGTCCAAGCTGGCCGGAGGGAACTTCGACGTTTTGCTCCTGGAGGGCAGCGACTACGTCGGAAGCGGTGAGCTGGCGGGCGGCGAGCTTCACAGGATCGAGCCAGATGCGCATGGCATATTTGCGCTCGCCGAAGACCACGACGTCGCCAACGCCGGGAACGCGCTTCAGAGCATCCTTGATGTAAACGTCAAGGTAGTTGCTCATGAAGAGCTCGCTGTACTGGTTGTTGTCGGAGTACATGCCGGCGCCGAAGACGAAATTGCTGTTGGCCTTGCTGACGGTGATGCCGGTCTGGTTGACCTCAGCAGGGAGCAGGCCGGAGGCGGAAGAGACGCGATTCTGCACGTCGACGGCGGCGATGTCGAGGTCGTATCCGGTATTGAAGGTGGTGGTGATGGCGCTGGAGCCGTCGTTGGCGCTGGTGGACTGGATGTAGCGCATGCCGGGCACCCCGTTGATGGCTTCTTCCAGCGGGATGGTGACGGCGGACTCCACCTGGCTGGAATTGGCGCCGATGTAGTCACTGGAGACGATGACCTGGGGAGGAGCGAGCTGCGGGTACAGCGAGATGGGCAGCGAGGGGATGACGACTGCGCCCGCGAGGATAATCAGCAGCGCGCAGACGGTCGCGAAGACCGGGCGGTGAATGAAGAAATCGACCAAGTTAGCCTCGCAGTTCTTGTCTCGTTCTGGTGTGCCGGCGGTCTTACATGCCCGCGCCCGGAGCAGGGGCGCTGGGTGGTCCGCCCGGCAGGGGCATAACCGGCATACCGTCCATGAGGAACTGGGTGCCCGAGACGATCACTTTCTCCCCGTTGGTCAGTCCGGCGAGGACAGCGTAGTCGTTGCCCACGGTATCTCCGAGGGAGATCGCCTGCTGATGGGCTACGAAATGTCCTGCGCCTGCATTCTTTGCAACATAGACAAAAGCCTGGCCACCCAGACGCGATACCGCCAGGACCGGGACGACTGGTTTCGCCGATACTCCCCAGATGACCTGCGCCTTGACGAGCTGCGAGGTACGCAGAGCCGCGGAGTGAACCGGAGCTTTGACGAGGATGCCCTGGAGCTGGTTATCGACCTGGGGCGATACGAAGTCGATCGAAGTATTCTCGATGGGCTTTCCGTTGTTATCGAGGATTTCAACGCCCAGGCCGGTACGCACCTGGGAGGCTCGCTCCGTGGGGATATAAATGTAGGCTTCCAGATCCTTGTTTTCGTCGATCGTCGTGAGCATGGTGGAGGACGTGACGTAATCGCCGATGTGCACCGGGATGTCCCCGACGATGCCATCAAAGGGCGCAAGGATGTGGTAGTAGCCGAGCTGCTTCTCCTGCTCCTGGCGGGAGGCGCTCGATGATTCGTAATCGGCCTTGGAATTGGAATAGGCCTGCTCGGCCTGATCCAGCGCATCTTTGCTGATGATGCCGGCGGCAAACAGCTTACGCTGACGGTCGACCTGGAGCTGATTGTATTTATAGACGGCCAGCTTTTGCTGTTCGGTGGCTGCCTGGGAGTCAACGGTCGCCTGCTGTTTCGATGGATCGATATTCATCAGCGGCTGACCGGCCGCGACATGCTCGCCGGAGTGCACCAGAATCTGGGTTAGATTGCCATCGACCTGGGGATCGATCGTCGCCGAGCGGCGGGATTTGATGGTCGCAACGTACTCATCGGACTGCGGAACGGGAATGGCGGCGACGGTGATGGTCTGAACCGGGAGGGCCTGCATGGCGGGAGCAGCCTGCTGCGGCTTGGCTTTACTGCAGCCTGTGACCGCCGCGGCAAGAAGCAGCGCCGGCACGAGAAGGAAATAAGACGGCTGCCTTTTCACGATGGAACCTCGGAGCATGGTCAACACTGACCGAATTCAAAAATGATAAAGAAAGAATGTAACTACGATACAGGAGCGGGGATGAGAACGGACTACCGGTACGAGGTTTGACTGTCCTGATCGATTGGCTGTTCGATTCGGTTTAAAGGCTTCCGGTTCAGGAAATGGGACGAGCGGGGGTCAATATGGGAGGAGATGGAAGATAGGGCTTCGCTGATGACTGACAGGGAGCGGCACGGGAAAAGCAGGGGGAGAAGAAGCAGGGACGGGGAACAAGGCGCGAAAAAAGCGAGCTGTCCGATTCCGGACAGCTCGCTGTCTTTTTAGGCCTGACGCATGTGGACCCATGTACAGAAGACTGCGAGTCCAAAAGAAGTCCGACCATCCGATTTCGCGGCGCGGGAAGGCACTGCTAACTCCCCACACCTATGTCGCTTCCACAGTGGCATTCTCCGAAGGGGCCCTTGCGCGAGTCATGATGCGCAATTCGCCGCGCCTGCCGGTTCGCTCTGCTGCGGAAGCCTGTTAGCCCGCTGTAGTCTCGCCTCCAAAGTAGGAGCTGCACCATTTTCGGTTCACTCCGCAGGGTTGAGAGTATTCGAGGAGCGGCCCCGGGGTTGTGGACTCGGCTCGAGTCGCCCTCCCGTTGCTGCGACGGGGGCCCGTGGAAAGCTCGCGCTTACTTGCCGATTCAGCTGACTTCGTCCGTGCTCTGGACATCCATCCTCCTTGCTCGGAAATCAAGCGTTACCTCCTATATCTACTTCGATACAGGTATGCGGTCAGATGTTGCCATCGGGTGGATGTCCTGAAAGTTTCTGCCAAATGGATGAACAACAGGAACCGCAGATTCTTCGCTTGCCACCCCAAACTGAAAGACGTTTGGGCCCCGTGCGCTCAGAATGACAACCTCACTCCCGTTGATAACTTCCGGGACACAGCGCTCGTGGTGGATCATCTGTGGGTTATTCGGAGGAGCCGGATGGCTTGCGAGGGCGAACCTTGAACCAGATGGGCGAGCCCTCAAAGCCGAAGGCGGCGCGAATCTGGTTTTCAAGAAAGCGCTCGAAGGAGAAGTGCAGTTTGACATCGCGGTCAGTGAAGAGCACGAAGGTGGGAGGGGCGACAGCGGCCTGGGTCATGTAGAAGATGCGCACCCGCTTCGCCATGGGAACGCTGGCTCGCTGAAAATCAATGTTGTCGAGGAAGCGGTTCATCTGGCCGGTAGAGACTCGCTTGCGCCGCTCAGCCGCGACGCGAATCACGGTATCGAGAACGCGGGGAATATTGCGCCCCTCGGCGGCGGAGATGAAGAGGACCGGCGCGTAGCTCAGGTACTTGAGAACGGAGCGGAGCTGGCGCTCAAAGATGGCGCGGTCCGCTGGCGGTTTGCCGTCGGTGCGGCCGGTGGTGACGAGGTCCCACTTATTGACGACGATGATGACGGAGCGCCCGCTCTCATGGGCGTAGCCGCCGATGGTGGCGTCGGAGGCGGTGACGCCTTCGGTGGCGTCGATGACGAGGAGGGCGAGGTCGGCGGCTTCGAGATGGCGGCGCGCCATGACGACGGAGAGCTTCTCGGCCATCAGGTGGGTTTTGCCCTTGCGGCGAATCCCTGCGGTATCGACGATGCGGAGCTGTTTGCCGTTGTACTCCATCAACTCATCGACCGCATCGCGGGTGGTGCCGGCGATGGGCGAAACGATGGCCCGGGCGTTGCCGGTAAGGGCGTTCAGCAGGGTGGATTTTCCGACGTTGGGGCGGCCGATGATGGCGACGCGGGTTTCGTGCTGCTCGAATTCGCCGTGGGTGCGCAGACTGGCGGATGGGGATGAATCTTCCGCGTGGTCGGTCGTACTATCCGCTGGTTCTGGTTCTGCTGATTCAGTGGCAGAGTTGTCGGTGGCAGGCAGAACGGCGAAGACCTCATCGAGGAGATCGCCGATATTGTGGCCGTGTTCGGAGGAGATGGGCACCAGGTTGCGGATGCCGAGCCGGCGGAAGTTTTCCGCAGCGGCGTCCATGGCTTCGGTGTCGATCTTGTTGACGGCGAGGAACAATGGCTTGCCGGTGCGGAGGAGCAGGCGGGCGAGGTCGAGGTCGGGAGCTGCCAGTTCGGTGCGGCCGTCGACAACCATGATGATGGCGTTGGCTTCATCGAGGGCGAAGCGGGCCTGACGGAAAATCTCTGCCGGGATGAGCGCTTCGTCGTCAGGGATGATGCCGCCGGTATCGATGACGCGGGCGGTGCGGCCAGCCCAGTCGACTTCGCCATAGATGCGGTCGCGGGTGATCCCGGGCTCATCGCCGACGATGGAGCGGCGGCTGCCGGTGAGGCGATTGAAGAGCGTAGATTTGCCGACGTTGGGGCGACCTACGATGGCAAGAGTCGGCAGCTCTGATGTGTGCGGAACGGTCCTGCCGGGGGCCGGAGCTTCGCGCACGAAATCATCTATGGGTGGGGGGGCAGCTTCGGGGCGCGTGGCGCCACGCGCGTTGCCGGCGTAGGGTGTGGAGCGCACTGAGCGCGCCGGATGAACAGTGGGCTGGCGCCTGTTTTCGGACGAGGCAGAATGCTTTGGCTTATCCGGCGCCGCAGCGTGGCCGCGGCGGATGGCTTTCTGCTTTGCCTTAATTTTGCGCTTTAACTTCTTCGCGCCTTCGCGGTTCCTTTTGACGGGCTTCAACTTCATTCACCTGTGAGATTTGGCGGATCGCGGCTGCGGGAAACCAGCGGGCACGCTTCTAATTCGATTATAGGGAGGAGCGCGCCGGCCGTTGGTCAGGTGAGGCTCTCGGCGCTGTAGCGGGCGATGAGGCCGGTGCGGACGGCGTGCCGGTAGACGGCGGTGAAGGCGGCGGCCATCAGCAGCAGATAGGCAAAAGCAAGCACGCTGCCGATGATCAGCTGCGTAGATGCCACGGCATGATGAGCCAGCACGTGGCGCATGCCTTCGAAGACATAGCTGGGCGGGATGAGGCGGGAGAGCCATTGCATCCAGCGCGGCAACGTGGAGAGCGGATAGAAGACGCAGGCGAGAGGAGAGATGAAGGCGGGAATCGGCCAGATGAACCACTCCGCCGCCGGGCCGAAGCGGAGGACCAGCGCGCTGCCGAAGATGCCGAGCGAGATGCCGAAGAGGAAGAGAACGAGGAGGAAGGCGGCGAGCATGCTTCCGTAAACGAAAAACGAGAGGCCGAAGACTGCCGTCGCCAGAACCACCATGACTACGAGGCCGACCATGCTGGTGGCGATGCTGGAGAGAACGAGGCCGCCCAGATATTCGGATACCGAGAGCGGCGAGGCGAAGAGATTGAGGAAGTTGCGGGACCATACGTCTTCAAGGAAGGCGGTGGTGATGCCCTGCATGACGCGGGCCATGAAATCCCAGAGCAAAACGGCGCCGAGCATGGCGGGGACGAAGTTGAAGCGGGCACCGGAGACGGAGTTCAGATAGCGGGTGATAAATCCCCAGAGAATGATGTCGATGGCGACCCAGGAGAAGAGCGGGACGACGCGAGCGGGGCTGCCGCGCAACAGATAGAAGTGGCGCAGGAGCAGGGCTGCGGTTCGGCGCAGGGAGGTGGTCATTTACGCCTCCTCCTGCGGCCGGATGGTGAGCGGCTCGCGGGCCACGGCGACGAAGAGGTCTTCGAGACTCTCGTGGCCCTGTTCGGCAGGGAGCGCGCGGGGATCGCCTTCGAGCAGAATGCGGCCGCGGGAAAGAAACAGGACGCGGTGGCAGACCTCGGTGACCTCGTTCATGTTGTGCGAAGTCCACAGAACGCCGACGTCGAGGCGGGCGGCGAATTCGCGGATGTCGGCGCGAATCTCGCGAGCGGTGGCGGGATCGAGGGAGGCGGTTGGCTCATCGAGGAGGAGCAGGCGTGGCTTGTTGAGCATGGCCTTGGCGAGGGCGACGCGGGTTTGCTCGCCGGACGAGAGGACACCGCATTTGGCATCGCGGAAGCGGAGGAGATCAAATTCCGTGAGAACGGCTTCCATGCGATGCTGCAGATCGCGGACTCCATAGAGGAGACCGAAGACACGGAGGTTTTGCGCGACGGTGAGATTGCCGGGAAGAGGCGCATACACGGCGGCGAAATTCGTGCGGCCGAGAGCCTGGCGGCGACGGCGTGCCAGGTCGAATCCATCGATGGCGATGGAGCCGGCGGTGGGCTCGAGCACGCCGAGGATCATATTGATGGTGGTGGTTTTGCCGGCGCCGTTGGGACCGAGGAGGCCGAGAATCTCGTGGGCAGCAACGGTGAAGGAGACTTCGCTGACGGCCGGGAAAGAACCGTACTGCTTACACAGCTGGGAAACGGCAAGGATGGGAGTCGAGGCGCTCGTCGGGGGACCGGCGTGGGTCATCTTCGATCAGTGTGGCATTGGAAACGGGCGGGGGCAATGCGGAGGAATCTCATCACCCCCGGATGAGGATGGGCTGTCAGCTTCCGAGAAACAGCACGTGAACATAGATCCCGAGGCGAACGTTATAGGCCAGATACCAGCCGGGGTGATCGGGATCTTCGTACAAGACAATGTCGTCGGAATCCCAAAGCCAGCCGTCGCAGTAGCCAATGTCCGCGGGGGCGACGCTGAAGAAAAATCCGCCGAACCCAAAGCGGCTCGGCGACCCACCCGTAAGCCGCCAGACGTGGGAACGGCCGATCGCTCCCGGGAAATGTCCGTGCTCCCAGGGATGGTCGAGATGATAGCCGGCATCGCCACGGGCGCTGTGGCCTACCCAGCGATCGGTTCCTGGGTCAACGTGCGGTGCGGTGGGATGACCCGGTTGGTCGGGATGGCCCTTAGGGAGCGGGGTGTGACTAACCGGGCCGTGTGCCGGTATATGCCCGCCGCCTACCGGTTCGGGACCGACCGGGCGCGGATGACCCCCTTCGCCGGGGTGCTGGGGAGGGCGTTGTGCGTAAACGGAAGGCGGGAGTGCGGGAAGTGCGAGCGCAAGAATGAGGGTTGCAACAGGTCCGATGATTCTTTTCATGGTTCCTCCGGGATGTTGCTCCACTGCTGGAAGGGGCGTAAGCGGCGGAAGCATGAGGGAAATGCCTTCAGGCCGTTATCTGGCGCCGCTCATCGCGCACCCGCCATAATACAGAAGGCCGACCCTGCCGGAGATGAGACGGCAAGTCAGGCGCCATTTCCTAGGGGGTTCCGATCGCGCCTGGCGGAGCAGTGCGGAACAGGACTACTTGCCTTCGCAGACGTCGAACGAAGAGAGGCTGGTTCATTGCGGGCTGTGTCAGCCACAGGAATCGGAACACAACTCCGGGAGCCTGGCGTACGATATCCGCTCATTGCGGGAATATGGTTCTGGAGGGTACGCCCTGAGTCCAGATGGGGTACTCTTCATCTAAGAGTTAGACCCATTAGAATATTGAAGACCGCAGCCTGGAAAGGAATCCCGTGAGCCAGTCGTCCAAAGAAAGCCGGGAACGGAACGAACTCCGCAAGCTCCCCATGATGCCCATTCGGGACATGGTGATTTTCCCCCACATGATGACCCCGTTCGTGGTGGGGCGTGAGTCGAGCGTGCGTGCGCTGGAAGAGGCCCTGAACGGCGAGCGCAAGATCTTCCTGGCGACCCAGCACGATGCGCGGGTGGACGAGCCACGTCCGGACGAAATCTTCCAGGTCGGCACGGTCGGCAACATTGTGCAGAGCGTCCGTATGCCGGACGGCAATATCAAGGTGCTCGTCGAGGGCATCGAGCGGGCGCGCGCGGTCGAGATCAGCGACGCCGATGGATTTTTCGTTGCGACGGTGAAGATTGCGAAACCGCTGCCGGAGATCACTCCGCAGATTGAGCAGCTGGTGCAGCGGGTGACCTCGCTGTTTGAGCAGTATGTGAAGCTGCAGCAGTCCCTCAACGTGGAGACGGTGACGGCAGCAATCCGGACCGATGAGCCTTCGAAGCTGGCCGATACCATTGCGGCCAATCTGCAGCTGGAGGTTCCGGACAAGCAGGAACTGCTGGATATCTTCGACCTGCCGGAGCGGCTGCTGAAGATCGCCGATGTTCTGGATATCGAGATCGAGAAGTTGAATATGGACCGCAGCATCCAGTCGCGGGTAAAGCGGCAGATGGAGCGGGCGCAGAAAGAGTACTACCTCAACGAGAAGATCAAGGCGATCCAGAAAGAGCTGGGGCGCGGAGAGAAGAGCGAATTCGACGAGCTGAAGAAGAAGATCGAGACGGCGGGCATGCCGAAAGATGTTTTCGACAAGGCGATCCAGGAGCTGAAGAAGCTGGAGGCGATGCCGCCGATGTCCGCCGAGTCTACTGTCTCGCGGAATTATCTGGACTGGCTGCTGGCGGTGCCGTGGAAGAAGAAGTCGAAGGAAACGCGGAGCATCGATCATGCCGAGAAGGTGCTGAACGCGGATCACTATGGCCTCGAAAAGATCAAAGAGAGGATTCTCGAGTTCCTGGCGGTGCGGCAGCTGGTGAAGAATCCCAAGGGCTCGATCCTGTGCTTTGTGGGACCTCCGGGCGTCGGCAAGACGTCGCTGGGGATGTCCATTGCGAAGGCGACGGGACGGAAGTTCGTGCGCATGTCACTGGGCGGCGTGCGGGATGAGGCGGAGATTCGCGGACACCGGCGGACCTATATCGGAGCACTGCCGGGACAGATCATCCAGTCGATGAAGAAGGCCGGGACGCGGAATCCGGTATTCATGCTGGATGAAGTCGACAAGATGGCTTCGGACTTCCGCGGCGATCCGGCATCGGCTCTGCTTGAAGTGCTCGATCCGGAGCAGAATCACAGCTTCCAGGATCACTATCTCGACGTGGAGTATGACCTGTCGCAGGTGCTGTTTGTGGCGACGGCCAACGTGCTGCACACGATTCCGGCTCCGCTGCAGGACCGCATGGAAATCCTGCGGCTGCACGGCTACACGGAGACGGAAAAGCTGGAGATCGCCAAGCAGTATCTGGTGAAGAAACAGCGCGACAACACCGGCCTGACCGAGAAGAACGTTACGTACACGGATGGGGCGCTGACGGAGATGATCCGCAGTTACACGCGCGAAGCCGGGGTGAGAAACCTCGAGCGGGAGATCGGGAATGTGTGCCGCAAGGTGGCGCGACGCGTGGTAAAGAGCGGGGCCAAGCACAAGGAGACACTCACGGCGGAGAATCTGCCGGACTTCCTTGGCGTGCCGAAGTTCCGCGACTCGATGGTGCACGAGAAGAGCGAAGTGGGCCTGGTGAACGGGCTGGCGTGGACCGAAGTAGGCGGCAGCATTCTGCAGACCGAGGTGCAGGTGCTGGATGGCAAAGGCAAGCTGACGACGACCGGGCAGCTGGGCGACGTGATGCAGGAGTCCGCCCAGGCGGCGTTGTCGTACGTGCGTAGCCGCGCGCATCATCTGGGGCTGCCACGGGACTTCTATCGGAATGTGGACATTCACATCCATGTGCCGGAGGGAGCGATCCCGAAGGACGGACCGTCGGCGGGTATCACGCTGGCGACGGCTCTGGCGAGCGCGCTGGCACGTATTCCGGTGCGACGCGATCTGGCTATGACCGGTGAGGTGACGCTGCGTGGCAAAGTGCTGGCTATCGGCGGATTGAAGGAAAAGCTCCTGGCGGCGCATCGGGCGGGGATCTTCGAGGCGATTCTGCCGGCAGACAATCGGAAGGATCTGCCGGACATCCCGGAGAATCTGAAGTCGGCCATGAAGCTCAACTTCGTGGACACGATGGACGAAGTGCTGAAGATCGCGCTGGAGGCTCCGCTGCCGGAACTGCGCGAAGAGACGCCGGATGTGCTGGAGCCGGTGGTGCTGGGGCCGGTGCAGACAGAGCAAAGGGCGCATCAGTGAAGGGAAGCAGGGAGTAGGGTACAGGGTGCAGGGTGTAGGAAGGCTGAGGGCTGCGGATTGTGATCCGCAGCCCTTTTACTTTCCGGTTCATTGCAGCCCTGCTGGTTCGCTATATCTGCTTCAGAGCCTGGTCGAGGTCGGTGATGAGATCGTCGATGTCCTCGATGCCGACGGAGATGCGCACCATGCCTTCGGTGATGCCGATGCGTTGACGCTCTTCGGGGCTGAGGGCAGCGTGCGTGGTGGTGGCGGAGTGGGAGATGAGGGATTCGACGCCTCCCAGGGACTCGCCGTTGGTGATGACACGGACCGACTTCAGGAGCTTTTCGGCGTTGGCGCGGGAGCCGATCTCAATCGCCAGCATGGAACCGAAGCCAGACATCTGGCGTTTCGCGAGTTCATGTTGTGGATGAGATTCGAGGCCGGGATAATAGATGCGATTGATCTTAGTGTGCTTCGCCAGCCAGGCAGCCACTTGGCGGCCGTTGGCGTCGTGCTGGCGCATACGGACGGCGAGGGTCTTGACGCCGCGGAGGATCAGCCAGCTTTCGAAAGGCGAGAGGATGCCGCCGGTGCACTTCTGGACGAAGCGGAAGGTTTCGGCAAGCTCGGGCTTGTTGGTGACGAGGATGCCCCCGAGTCCATCGCTGTGGCCATTGAGGAATTTGGTGGTGGAGTGCATGACGACATCGGCACCGAGCTCCAGAGGCCGCTGAAAGTACGGGGACATGAAGGTGTTGTCGACGCTGACGGGGATGCCGTGCTCATGGCAAAGCTCTGCAACGGCACGAATGTCGGTCAGCACCATCAGCGGATTGGTGGGGGTCTCGATGTGAACGAGTTTTGTCGTGGGCCGGATGGCGCGACGGACGTTGTCAGGGTTCGAGGTATCGACCCAGGTGAACTCGATGCCGTGGTGGACAATGACCTGGCTGAAGAGGCGGGTGGTGCCACCGTAGACATTGTCGCCGCAGATGACGTGGTCGCCGGTTTTGAGCATGGTGACGAGGGCGGCGATGGCTGCCATGCCGCTGCCGAAGGCGTGGCCGGAGGTGCCTCCTTCGAGTGAGGCAAGGTTCGCTTCAACGGCGTCGCGGGTGGGGTTGGAAACCCGGGAGTACTCCCAGCCGCGGTGCTGATCGATGCCTTCGAGCTGATAGGTCGAGGAGAGATAAATGGGGACGTTGACGGCTCCGGTGCGGGGATCGGGCTCCTGTCCGTCATGGATGGCGCGGGTAGAAAAGCCGGGCTGGCGCGATGCGGTCATATCAGAACCAGGATACAGGAGCGGGAAGCAGGAAGCTGGAAGCCAGAAGCTCGAAGCCGGATGCGGGGGCTGGTTGCGTGGTGGCCCTATCCCCGGGGCGAAGCGAGTTTTGTAAGTATCTGAAAACAGGATGGTTAGTGCCTACTTACCGACTAGTTAACAGGTGGCCAAGCAGCGCTCGTTGTAAATAAAAGGCTTAGGATATAACTCGCTGCTGTATCAGGACTTGCGAGGGATCGACGCAGCGAAGATGGCCTGGCATATTTTCCGCTCGATTCGGGCTGAAGACGGTTGCGGCATTCAATGAAAAAGCCTCGCACATGCCGCGAGGCTTGCCTCTACTCTCTATTCTCAGGATACCAACCCCGAGGAATTAGACTGCCAAATTTGTTGGGTGAGGGTCCGCCGCTAAGCGTTGCGGAATCAGGGCACGTTACTTCGGTTCTGGGCCGGCGGTCTTGACAGTTTTTGGGCTAACGGCGGCGGGTGGCGATGTTCGCAGGTCCGGCGCTGGCTGCGATCGGCCTTTACGGTGTGACGGCTTATGGGTGGAGCAACGGACCAGCGAGATCGGGGTCCGTGTGGCGCTCGGCGCCGATCGCGGTTCAGTGGTTGCCATGGTGGTGCGCGCAGCCTTCTGGCAGGTCGGCGTTGGATTAGGTATTGGAATTCCGGCGGCGATCGGTGCCGGCTATGTGATCGCCGCCAGCTCTTCGGGGTCAGGCCATGGAACCCGTTGCTGCTGGCGGGTGTGACGGTGATTTTGGGATCGGCGGCGCTGGTGGCGGCGCTGATCCCGGCGCAGAGAGCAGCGAGCATTGACCCTATGCCGGCGTTGCGCAGCGAGTAGGTCCAAACATCCCAGCGCTGAGGCGTCTGCCGGAAAAGACGATTGGAGAGTGGGAAACCATCCCTCAGGGGCTGAAGCCCCGACCATTTCCGGCACTTATGGCACGGCTGAAGCCGTGCCCTTTCAAAGCAGGGGCGCAGCTGTGAAGGCCGCCATTTCACGCCCTATTTTCCACGGGCTGAAGCGGCCTTCGACTGCGCTCGGGCGGGGTTGTGGCTTCTACCGTTGTCCCGAAAGTTCGTGTCCAATCAACGCAGGAAGAGCACCGCAGATTCTTCGCTTACCACCCCCAAACTGAAAGACGTTTGGGGCCCCTGGCGCTCAGAATGACAGGCGCGCGATTATGGCGGGGATTCCAGGCCACCACACCAGGGCGCAGATACAAACGACGGTTTTGAGGCGGGGCTGAGTGGAATCCCACATCTGCCAAAACCGGGCAGATATGGGGCACCCTGGCGCTCAGAATGACAGGCGCGCGATTATGGCGGCGATTTCCAGGCCACCACACCAGGGCGCAGATACAAACGACGGTTTTGAGGCGGGGCTGAGTGGAATCCCACATCTGCCAAAACCGGGCAGATATGGGCACCCTGGCGCTCAGAATGACAGGCGCGCGATTATGGCGGGGATTTCCAGGCCACCACACCAGGTCGCAGGTACAAAGGACGGTTTTGAAGCGGGGCTGGGTGGAATCCCACATCTGCCAACACCGGGCAGATATGGGGCACCCTGGCAACTCGGTAGCCGCTCAATGGAAGGCTGGCCAGACATGAGAGGGCCCTCTCTCCGGTTAGCGAAGAGAGGGCCCTGTGGTTGGAGAGGGTGTTATTCGTCCCCGTCAGCGTCTACCGGGGCCGGGTTATTGAATTCGGTGGGCGGGCGAACCACTTTCTCTCCAGGATAGGGGCGGGTAAAGCCAGTTGCCTCGTACCAGTCGAGATGGTTGACGGTGTCCGGATCTTCGGAGTCGGGCTTGGTCAGCTTGCCGGCGAAGATCTGCGCCTTCTTCTGCATCCAGGCCGCCTTCATGGCTTTGGCTGCGGGGCTGAGCGGCGTGAGGGACGCGCCGTTGGTGACGCCCTGATCGAGCGGGACCTCGTTGGCCACGTGCGACCACGGCTTGAAGTTGGCCGCGGGCGGCTGACCCTGGACGAAAGACGTCCTCATCGGCGAGGCGATGAGGTCGAACTGGTTCATGGGAGGCAGACCGAGGATCTGTTCCATGGTCCGGGTCATGTTGACCTGGGTGTAGTAGGTGTTATCGGCGGGTCCGTTCTGCACAACGTAGGGGCTGACGATGTAGCCGGGGCTGCGGTGACCGTCCACGTGGTCGACGCCGTTCTGCGCATCGTCTTCCTCGACGAAGATCGCAGAGCTGGACCACACGTTGCTGTGGCTGATGTAGTCGATGATGCGCCCGATGGCCAGGTCATTATCGGCCTCTTCGGCCTGCGCGGTCGGCGGGCCGCCGGTGTGGTCGCACATGACCCAGAGGATGCTGAGGTTGGGCACGCTGCCGGCCTTCACATCGTTTTCGAAGTCCTGCCTCCAGAGATCGACGCGGAACTGGTCGGGAATGCCCAGGTCGAACTGCGGAAAGTTTTTGATGAGGTGATCAGAGACGGCGGGAAGGGAAGACTGCGCCTGCACTGTGTTCTGGTAGTACAGAGTCTTCTCAGCTCCGGACTCATACTGGAGGGCGTCGTTGTAGAAGTCGCTCCAGCTGGGCTCGCTGGTCGACCCGTCGGGCTGTTTAAAGGTATCGTTCTCGACGTATTCGCCGTAGATCTTGACAGACAGACCGGCGGCGGCCGCTTCAGAGAACAGGAAGCCTTTGTTCTGATAAGCCAGCGCATCGCCGGCGTTGCCGCCCGGATAGCTGCGGATCCAGTCAGGCGACTGGATGTCGTCAGCATAGGGCGCCATGCCTTCGGTTATCCACTGATGGCCGTCAGCGGACTGGCGGCTCGGGTCGTAGAAGTTGTCGAAGAGGGGGAAGCGCTTCACGAGGTGATGCACGTTGGGGGTGATGGAGGCGCCGAAGACTGCCAGCGAGGGATCGCCATTGCCGGCGGCGACGTCGCCGAGGATCTGATCATAGGTGCGGTTTTCACGGACGATCAGAAACACGTGCTTGATGAGCGAAGGATCGCCGATCTTGGACGGAAGCGCGACGGCTTTGGCGCGCGTGGTGCCGCCGGCGGCGGAGTTGATGTTTTTAGTCAGGTCCCAGTGGTTGTTGGTGAAGACCTGCTGCGTCATCTCGGCCAGGTCGCTGGTGCTGGGAACGGGAACGATGCTGACAGTTCCGTTGTCCTGGTGGGTGTTGTAGCCCGAGACACCGAAGTCGGTCTCAAAAGAGTTCCGCGCGCCAATGCCTTTGTCGTTGGCAACGATAAGCGCGTCATCTTTCTTGTCGAAGACGACGGATGCCGGCGCGTACGCGACCGGAATCATGCCCAGGACAGGATTGGGTGCTCCGTTGCTGAGGTCGACGACCGCGACGGCGTTGGCGTTGTAGAGCGCAACGTAGGCGATGCTTCTGCCCGGATCAACGGCGATGGAGACCGGAGCCGCGCCATAGGCCGGCGCGCCCGAGCCAGGAACACCGATGGGCAGCCCGAGGCTGATGGTCCGCACCACTTCATCGGTAGAGGTGTTGATGATGGAGAGGGTATCGCTGTAGGTGTTGGCGACGAGCAGCTTCTTGCCATCGAGGGCCATGCCGGTTGGGTGCAGGCCGGTTTCGATGGTTGCGGTGACCTTCATGGAGGACAGATTGACGACGGAGACAGTACCGGTGATCGCGGCACCGACCACGGGATCGGCGACGATTTCGGTTCCGGAGGAGTTGATCTGGAAGTCGGCTTCTGTTGCCGCCCGGCCACCTTCGTTGCTGATGTAGGCGGTGGCGCCGTCGGAGTCAATCACCACGCTGTGCGGCGCATTACCGACGCGGATTTGCGTGCCCTGCTTGGGGGTCTTCGCCGCGAGGTTGATTTTGGCGAGGGTATCATTCTGGTTCAGCAGTGCGTATGCAGTCTTGCTGTCCGGGGAGACGGCGATGCCGCCGGGATAAGAAGTGCCCGATGTATAGAAGGAGCCGCAGGGATTCGCATAAGCGGCCGGCGGGCTGTTGGGAAAGCATTGAATGAGGGAGGCGCTGGGCGGAACGCTCACCTGGACGTCGTCGCTGAGGAGACCGCTGTTCGAGACGTTGGCAATGGTGACGTAGCTGCTGTCCTGGCTGAACAACAGGTACTTGCCGTCTGGTGAATAGGCGATGCCGCTATAGCTGCCGGTCGGGTCTTTGGAAAAGGGGATGTAGTTCTGCAGGACGACGCCGGTGCGGGTGTCGAAGACCTCGACGGCTCCGTTGCCATCGGCCGTGGATGTGCCCATGGTGAGGACAGCTGCGGTGTGCGTACCGGCATTGGGGTTGAGGGCAACGGCCTTGGCACGGACCCGGATGCCGAGGTCGACCTGGGTGCCGGCGGGGGTAATGATCTGGCCGGTGCTGACGACCCACGATCCGTTCTTCTGCGGACCGGCGACATACTTGGGGTACTCCTTCGACTGGGCAGCAGCCAGCCCGGGAATGACCAGGCCGGTCGCCAGCAGACCGGCGAGCGGACGCAGACGGTTGAGCCGAGCGTGTTTTCGAAAGTACTTGCGAGGCGTTTCGTGCGGCATGTGTACTTCTCCCCTCCTGGATGGCTTCCGTCACGCTGCCGGAGGGGCAGCGCAACATCGCGGTGGAAGTTCGATCAGCGGCCACGCACATGGACGGCCGTCCGCCGGACGGGCGACTGCCTGGAACCAGCCGATCACGGGAGGCGCGAACGAAACTGCGCCATGGGAGCGAGAGTAAGAAGATGTGCCGCACAGCAGCGTGACAAGGAAATTACAGTTTTGTAGCCTTGTCGTGGGAGGGATAGTGCGGCGTTATTCGGTCATTGTGCTGTGAATGGTTACAAATGGCGCAGAGGAAGCGCGCGCGGATTCTCATCGAGGTTTATCAGAGCGTTAACACTGGCTTAATGCGATGCTTCGCCGCGAAGATTAGATTTTTGTCATCTGCATGTGGAGCGCTCTGATCATCGCCGGCGCATAGCCACGATGTTCCAGAGTTCGGGTGCTCCAGAAATTTCGCCAGTCCACTGCAACAGTGCCATGAAGTTTGGTCTCCCCGTGTGAAACGCCTGCGCGCCGGAATGGCGTGCGTTCCCCAACTACGAATTGCGGTCGGCTGAGAACTGGTTCGGCGCGGATACCGTTGCCGGGCAGCGTCATGGAGTGCAGCTTCCCGCATATACCTGAGAGCTGCTTTTATTTGGGAGGTGTCTTTGCATCGTCATCGGCTGAGAGGCTGGCCGGGGTTGCTTCGAAGTCTTCGAGTCCAGGGCGCGTGGGCGGTATTCCTCTGTGTGCCCGGTCTGGCCATTGCGCAACTGGACCGCAGTGGACTGAGCGGGACGGTTTCGGATCCTGCGGGCCGGATGCTGCCGCAGACCCGCATCGTGGCAGTCCAGGAGTCGACGCACTTGCGGCGCGAAGCGGTGTCGTCTTCCAGCGGCAGCTACAGCATTCCCGAATTGCCGGTGGGCGTGTACACGATCGTCTTCGACCATCCTGGTTTCACGACCCTGACCTATGAGGACGTCGAGCAGGTGATTGGGCGAACCCGCACGCTGAACGCGACTCTGCATGTGTCGGGGGGCGAAGAGAGCGTTCGAGTTTCCCGTGCTTCGGTGCTGATGGACCACAATGCCAGCGCCGTCACGGGCCTGATCGAGAGACCGCAGGCGGACGAGCTGCCCCTGAATGGCCGCAACTGGGCTTCGCTCACCGCCTTCGTCCCCGGCGCTGTGGATACCGGCGGCAGCAATCAGCGGACGATTCGGTTTGCCGGGCGCGGCCTTGACGACAGTAACTTCACCTACGATGGCGTGGATGCCACCAACATCGTGAATCAGACTCAGCGCCAGTGGGTGCGGCTCGCCATTCCTCTCGATGCCATCTCGGAGTTCCGCGTCGATACTCTGATGGCCGCAGCCGAGGAAGGCGCGACCGGCGGCGCTCAGCTGAACGTCACCTCGCCTTCGGGCACCAACAACTTCCACGCACACCTCTTCGAGTACCTGCGCAACGATGTCTTCGACGCGCCGCTGCCCACGTGGGCCTCGAACGGGGAAGCGCAGCAGCCCCTTCGGCTCAATCAGTTCGGCGGATCGCTGGGCGGTCCGATTGTGCGCGACAAAACCTTCTTCTTCGTCGCCGCCGAGGCCTACCGGCAAAACTGGGGTTATCCGGTGAGCGGCGATGTGCCCAGCCAGTCGCTCAAATCCTCCGTTCCCGCCACCTCGCCCGTCTATGCCATCGTCAATGGATTCCCGGGCCCCGGTCCTAAAAGGTTCATCACCCCCTGGACGCCGGCTACGGACCCGGGCGACCCCAACTACATGGACTACGATCTGCTCACCTGCGAATGCACCCAGGTCGTCAACGAAGGCTCAGGAATGTTGCGCCTCGACCAGCGCTTTTCACAGAAGACGACCGGCTTCATGCGCCTCAACTACGACCGCTCGGTCGATACCCAGCCCCTTTCCGCACTGGCCACCGACCTGCAGCAGAAGGTCTCTGCGCCGGTCAACGGCGAACTCGAACTGTTGCGCGTCTTCAATCCCCACCTCGTCAACGAGGTGGCCTTCGGATTCAATCGCTCCACCGACAACCAGTACAACTACAGCGACTCCGGCATTGCTTATCAGATCGCTATTGCCACCGGCCCCGGCCCCGGCTTCATCACCGAAAACTATAGCTATGCCAGTGTTTACGTGGGTAACTCGTTTTCGTGGCTCGATAATCTTACCTGGGCCCATAACCGGCACACCCTGAAAGCCGGCCTGGAGATCCGCCACATTCAGATGAACCAGAACTACGGGGAACACGGAAAGATCACGTTCTCCACGGTGGAGGATCTCGCAGCGAATTCAGTGCGCAAAGCAAGTCTTACCGGCGCCCTGCCCATTAATGACATGCGTAAGAATGATTACTTCGTTTATGCGCAGGACGAATATAAGTGGCGGCCCAACCTGGTTCTGAACCTTGGCCTGCGTTACAGCATTTTCGGTCTTTTCAGCGAAGCGCACGGTAAGGCCAACCCATTTGACTTCGCCACCTGCGGTCCGCAGGGTTTCTGCGGCGTGGGCGCCAGCTTCGGCCAGCAGAACTACGGGGACATCGATCCGCGCGTGGCCTTCGCCTGGACCCCGCGTAAGGCCGATGAGACGGTCTTCCGCGGCGGCTTCGGTATCTATCACGAAGACGGACAGCTCGACGATCAGAACCTTCCCGCCAAGAATGAAGTGCCCTCCTATGCGGCGACCGGCAGTTCGAGCGCGCCGCTCTCCTACTGCCCCCTCTCATCGTGCCGCACGGCGGTTCCCTTTGGCGCCGGAACCCTTTCACCCAATGCCGAACAGCGAAACCGCAAAGACTCTTATGTGGAACAGTGGAGCTTCTCCATGCAGCAGGAACTGCCGGCAAGCTTCGTGACGACGCTTTCTTATCTGGGCAGCCACGGAGTGCACCTGCTGGACACCAATGTCGTCAACCTGATCGATCCAGCCAGCGGAGCTGTGCAGTATCCGGCTTTTGCTCCGGCCATCGCGTGGCGCGGCTCGATCGGCATGAGTTCCTACAGCGGCCTCTCCGTCTCCATGCGCCGTTCCTTTTCGCGCGGCCTTCTGGTCGCAGCCAATTACACGTGGTCGCACGAAATTGACAACGGCTCCAACGGCAGCGGCGACGGCGACAACCTCTCCCCGCAGAATCCCCAGTGTCTGGCCTGCGACCGGGCCAGCGGCGCCTGGGACGCCCGCCATGTGATCAACGGCAATGCCGTTTATCAGATCCCCTTCGGCGCAGGGAAGCCGATGCTGAACCACCGCGGGATTGCAGACACCATCGTCGGCGGCTGGGAACTGACTCCAACCGCTCTGGCGCGCACCGGCTTTCCGGTGAACGTGCTCATGCCCAGCAGCTACGTTGCGGCGGATGGAGCCACCGGAACCGAGCGTCCCGATCTGGTGAAGGGCGTCCCGTTGACTCCGTCAGGAGGCAAAACTGTGGCCGAGTGGATCAATCCAGCCGCCTTTGCCACGCCGGCCGGAGAATTCGGTACCGCCCCGCGCGACCTGATGCGCGGGCCCGGCACGTGGCAGATCGATCTCGGCGCCAACAAGACCTTTGCGTTATCTGAGCGCGATCGACTGGAGTTCCGCTCGGAGTTTTACAACATTTTCAACCACCCTCAGCTGGGCGCTCCTCAGTCCACCTTCAACCCCGCGAATGCCACAGGGTTCGGCAGCATCATCACCACGGTCAACACGGCGGTTTCGCCGGTGACCCCTGTGGGGTCGGGAACGCCGCGTGAAATGCAGTTCGCGGTGCGCCTTGCATTTTAACGATTGATCCACGAACAGTGATGGAGCGGGACGTGAAAATCCTGGTTATCGAGGACGAGATCAAGACCGCAGGCTTTCTGAGAAAGGGACTGAGCGAATCGGGTTTTGTCGTCGATGTGGCGACGAACGGTCAGCAGGGTCTGCACCTGGCGCTTGAAATCGACTTCGATCTCATCATTCTCGATCTGATGCTGCCGGGGCTGGACGGATGGGAGGTGCTGGCACGTCTGCGCAACGCGGGTCGGAAGGCGCTGGTTCTCATCCTCACTGCGCGGGACGCGGTGCATCATCGCGTTCGCGGCTTCGAACTGGGCGCGGACGACTACCTCATCAAACCCTTCGCGTTTTCCGAATTGCTCGCCCGGGTGCGTTCGCTGCTGCGCCGCGCCGCGCCGCGTTCTCAGCAGACCCTGTCCATGGCGGACCTGGAGATCGACCTGCTGCGCCACCGCGCCACGCGCGCCGGCAACAAGCTCGACCTTACTCCCAAGGAGTTTCTGCTGCTGACGCTGCTGGCGCGGCGGCCCGGCGAAGTGCTCTCGAGGACGCTGATCGCCGAGATGGTCTGGGACATGAATTTCGACAGCGACACCAACGTCGTCGACGTCAATGTGCGCAGGCTGCGCAGTAAGGTCGACGACCCGTTTTCCGTCAAGCTGATTCACACGGTGCGCGGAGCCGGCTACGTTCTGGAGGAAGCGAGTTAGAGTGGCAATCGGAGATCCAGAACCTTTCCGGGCCTAAAGGGGACTCGCCGTCCAGGCAAATGCGCCTTCGGCGCGGGATCTCTGGAATAACGGGCGCGCGGTTATGTCGAGAGCTGCCCGGACACGAGATATGAAGCCAAGCTTCGGGATCGGACTATAGGTTGCCGGGGCGGCGACCCAAGACGCTGGCCTTTCGACTCACGGCGGCTTATTCGCTGGCGGGTTTGCTGCTGGTGCTGCTGGGCGCGGCAAGCCTTTATTTCGTGCTCCGAACCGAGCTGGACAAAAGCACGGCTCTGTTTCTTTCCGACAAGCTGCACGTGCTGCGCACCATCCTGAGCGATCGCCCGAATGACCGCAGCGCACTGGAAGAGGAAATCGAACTGGAGTCGGCGGCGCGCCGCTATCAGCAGTTCTACATTCGCCTGCTCGATTCTCACGGTCAGCTCATCCTGATCACGCCCGGCATGGAGGAGCAACTCGACGTTGACGAGATGGCCCGTCGCACGCGTAATCGGCCCGAACGGCTGCTGCCGATGACTGGCATGCGCGGCCGCGCCTTCCGTGTGGCCGCTGCGACGGCGCGTGTAGGCACATCGCCGGGCACGACCGACATGATTCAGATCGCCATTGATATTTCCCAGGAAGAAGCGTTGCTGCGGCGCTATCGAATGTGGTTCTGGGCCATCCTGCTCGCCAGCTCGGTGCTGTTTCCCCTGGTTGGGTACCTCATTGCGCGCCACGGAATTCGCCCGGTCGAAGAAATTGCGGCAACGGCGAGGAGAATCACGTCGACTAACCTGCGCGAGAGAATCAAGGCGGAAGGCTATCCTTCCGAACTGGGATCGCTGGCCGGAACCTTCAATGAAATGCTGGAGCGTCTGGAAGAATCGTTCGAGCGCGTCTCGAGGTTCACCGCTGACATCGCTCACGACCTGCGAACGCCGGTGAATAACATCCGCGGCGAGGCCGAGGTAGCTCTGGCCCGCGCGCGGAGTGTCGAAGAGTACCGCGAGGTGCTGGAATCGTCGCTCGAAGAATCTGTTCGCCTTTCGGAACTCATTGGAGATCTATTGTTTCTGGCCCGCGCTGAAAGCCCTCTCACCTGTCTGCAACGGCAGAATGTGGACGTGGGCCAGCTTCTCGCGGCGGTGCGCGAATATTACGAAGCCGCAGCGTCCGACAGCGGGATCTCGCTGGTGGCTGCGCGCAGCCGGGAGCCCGTCATCGCCGAACTGGATCGATCGCTGATGCTGCGCGCGGTGAGCAACCTGCTCTCGAACGCCATCGCACACACACCCAGTGGAGGCCGGGTGACGCTGGCTGCGGCCGCGAGCGAAGGACAGATTCTCATCGAGGTCGCCGACAACGGCGCCGGGATACCGGCTGAGGCGCTGCCCAGAGTCTTCGACCGCTTCTTCCGCGTGGACCCGTCACGATCTGCAGGTTCCGGCGGCACGGGGCTGGGTCTGGCGATTGTGCAAAGCATTGTGAGTTTGCATGGCGGCCGCGCAGAAATCAGCAGCCAACTCGGCCGCGGAACTCATGTCACCCTGCGCATTCCGTCGCTCGGAACGGAGTGAGTAAGAGATTGGAGATGGTTGGTGGGGTGCGGAGATCGGGCTCCCACGGCAGGGGAAAGCAGAGAGGTGGGCCGAGGTCAGGACGATCGTTTCCACCGCCTGGAAAACCTACCGTTGCCGGAGTTCACAACGGAGTTTGTCTCTTCCAGGCGTTTCCGGACCTTTTCCAAGTGTTCTTTGACATCCTTCTCCTGCGATTCCGTTAAATGCAGATGAGGAATGCAGCGAAGCACTGTGTCGTACGCCTCCCGTGCCTGCTTGCGCAGCCTTTGTTGGCGTACTTCATCGTGAGTCGTCGACGCTGTGGTCAACAGCTGCATGGCGAGATCAATCTCGAGGGTAATGAAGCTGATCCCGGCATCGTTGGATCGTTTGAGCAGTTTTTGGAAAGAGGTCATCATTTCTCGTGCACTCCGCGACTGCACAGCATGGCTGAGATAGATCTCGTGAAAACGTGGGAACGGACACTGCGGTCAGGGGAGGAACGCAGGCCTGGCGCATAAGAGGCCAGAGCATAAATCGCCGCATGGCGTGAAGGATGGCCGAAATGGTAGCCCCGAGCGGCGGTGCAGTCCAGAGAAAAAATCTCAGCCCTTGACCAGCGCTGCGAGGCACGCGAGGAGCGAGCCGGGACGAGATCCGCATCGGGGAGGAGCGCTGCACTGAAAAGGCGCAGGCCAGCTACGCACAGGGCTGGTTATAAATACGCACAGGGTGGTTATAAAATTGATGGAAAGGGAGAAGACGTGGGGAACACTCAGGCTCCAGATCAACGTTCAGGTTGCATGAGGAGCATGCTTCTTTGAGACGGTTCTCCAGTTGGCCGGCCGTCATTCTGGTTGCTGCCATTCTGGCTGCAGCGGCTCGACCCAGCCTGGCAAGTCATCTCCTCGTTTTTCGCGCTGTGTCCGCCGGGCATCTGGCCGACCTCGATGAGCACGCCCCGGTCATCGCAACCGGGGATTTCAACCACGATGGAATCGCCGACGTGGTCGAGCCCAGTTCGAACCCCGACACCGGGCGGCATTCTCTTACGGTTCTGCTCGGGCATACGGATGGCACCTTCACCAGGGTTGATTCCCATGACCCAATTGGCGACGATCCCACGGCATTGGTTGTGGGCGATTTCAATGGCGACGGCAACGAGGATGTGATCGTGGGGGACGGAGGCGGGTCGCTGGTGGAGTTTCTGGGCGATGGCCGGGGCAATCTGGTTCGCTCCGGCGCTATCGCCACCCTTGGCTCGGTCGCCTCGATTGCGCGTGGACATTTCACGAAAAGCGGACATCTGGATCTTGTGGTCTCCGATGTCCACTCGGATGTTGGCGTGGTTCTTCTCGGCGACGGGCATGGGGGCTTTCAGGCCACGTGGACTTTTCGCCTGCCGAAGATCGGAGTCGAGTACCACATCGCTACCGCCGACTTCAATAAGGATGGGATTCCCGACCTGGCGGTCACCAGCGACGATGACGAAGATTATGAGGTCCTGCTCGGAACCGGCAACGGCACGTTCAGTTTTTCCTCTGAGTACAGCCGGGTCAGGGATCCTAATTCTTACTGTCCTTCCTGACCCTGTCGCCATTCCAGAGAAATCGTGAAGGTGAAATCGCCGCGCTCCGGATCGCGTGAAGACAACCGACACGGCATGATGCCCGTTCGCGTGAATGCTAAACAATTTTGACGCAGACGCGGAGATACTCCTGCACGGCTCCGAGGACTTCGTATTTGACCCGGAAGGCCTGCACATAATTCTCGAAGGCGCGGAATTCATCGACCGAGCAGATGAAGTTATCGAAGAAGATGATGTCGCCCGGCTTGAACCACGGAGCCAGGGTGGTGAGAACGAAGAGTGTCGAGGAATACAGGTCAGCGTCCAGATGAATGATCAGGCGGCGTGAGAAGTCATGCCGGCGCGCAAAGGGAAGCAGCGTCTCCTGAAACAGACCGGCCTGGAAGCTGCAGCGGGGATCGCTGGTCTGGGGAATTCTGCCGTAGACATTGAAGGCTCCCTGAAGCTCAGTGGCGCGCCAGCGTTCGGGCAGGCCGGTGAAGGTGTCGAAACCCACGAAGCGGGAATCGGGATGAGAGATGAGCTTCATCCAGGCAAACAGGGACTCGCCGCGGAAGACACCGAATTCCCAGAAGTCGATGGGTTCGGCGTTGAGGTGTTCTTTCTCGGCGATGGTCTGATAGAGCCAGCCGCGATGTCTGCGCGTGCCGTCCGCCGGCCGATCCACCGGATGGATGCGGCGCCAGTGTGCGAAGCGAACCCAGGAGGCGAGCGCGGTGAGGCCTGTGGCGGGACGTTCGAGGTCGATGCGGCCGATGGTGCTGCCGGCCAGGGAAGATACCGAAGGGCGAAACATCTGCGGAATCTGGAAGATGCGATTGAGGGAAATCCTTCGCCGGTTGGGATCGTATTCGACCTGAGCCGGAAGCTGGCGGGAAATCACGGACATTGAAAATTCCTTTCGTTGTCTCGTTGCCGGCAGGCGTCTCGAGCATGCCCGGCGGTTCCGGCTCTGATGATCAGGGCTCGCCTGAACGGCCGTTGAGGTAAGAGCAGTTGCGGCAAGCTCTGCGCGCCTGGGTGGGACTGCGCAGCGCTTATACCGGGCCCAACGAAGGTGAGGTTTGTGCTCAGGCGCTGGAGACGTGCGGGGACCACTGACCTGATGCAGGGAGGAATCTTCAGGGGCTCTCGCAGAAGAGTCTGGCGATCTTAGCCGGTCTGATCCGGGATTTCTATTATCCCTTTGTATTAGAACTGTGTATTAGAGCCGGTGTAACGGTTGCGGAACGTACTGATCGGGCAGACGCAGCTCGGGCGCGACGCGAGCTGCGGCGAAGTTCGCGGATCGGGATTCCACGCTCGCACGCTCAGGTCGCGGGTGGCGCGGCGCGGCCCGCGGGATCAGGCAGCGCGGTGTTGGTGGCTTTTCTGTAACTGAATCAGGTCACGCTGCATGCGAAGCACGCACTCCTCCGCGTCCATAACCAGGGGGTAGATGGCTCGGACATCGCCGCGTCCGAGAGCCCGTTCAATCTCGATCAGCTTTTCCATCAGCAGCGTGGTGTTCATCAATACACACCCCGGAGAGGGGAATTTCACTAACGTTAGGATTGGATGCAGTAATCGGACCATGCACGAATGGCACAGAAGTGGCATTACTATCGTAAGACGAAACTAGTTCGACAGCATGCCAGCGGGGCCGAGGCTGTGCGGGCGATGGCGTGGGATGGATCATCGTGGGCGAGATGAGTGAGAGCGAAGTTTTCAAAGCGGGCGGGCCGGAGCGAGAGGGATCGCCGACTCTTCCGACTGAGCCGCCGTGCGGGCCGGCGATTGGAATCTTTGAGGGAACGAGCGATCTCGGAGGAGCGCGGCCGGGAGCGACGAGATACACGCCCTCGAGTGGGCTGTACCGGGTCACGGGCGGGGGGCGGGATGTGTGGGGCGGAGCAGATGCGCTACATATGGCGTGGCAGCGGTTGCAGGGCGATGGAGCCGTCAGCGCGGACATCGCCTTCGCGCCGGGACATCGGTCCGGACAGGAGATGGCGCTCCTGTTGTTGCGACAAAGCTTCGATCCCGGAGCCCCTTACGTGGGGTTGGTCTTGCACGGAGATGGGCGGATCAGTTTGCAATACCGACAGGCGGCGGGCGGGGTGACGTTTCGGATCGGCATCCTTCAGCATGGGGTGGGGAGGTTCAGCCTGCGGCGCAGCGGCGGTCGATTCACGGCGTGGGCGGGGAAGGACGGCAGAGAACTGCGGGAGTTGGCGATGGTGGTGCTGCCGATGCGTGATCCTCTGATTGCGGGAATTGGGGTGTGTGCCCGCGACGCGGAGAGCCTGGCAACGGCTCACTTTGCCCGGGTGCGCGTCGGCCCGGAGTGATGGCGGGGTGTCCGCTTGTCACTGCTGATGGTGGTGCCGGTTATTCAGGGCGGAACTTCGCCGATGCATCGATGGGCGAGACGTTAGCGGGCAGCGAGCGTGCTGCGCGTTTGGCTTTACGGATGCGGCGCTGGACGCGGTCGCGCTTTGTCTTCTCGTTGGCATTCCATTCGGCGACGAATTCGCGCTCGGCCTGCTGCATGCGGAGCGCGGCGCCCTGCATGCCGGTCCAGTTGCGGACCATGAGACCGAGCAGGTCGCCCATGGTGTAGTCCTTCCCCAACTGGTCTTCGAGGTTGGTCATTTCATAGAAGCACTTGAGCGCGGTCCAGGCTTCCATTGGCAGATTCAGTCCAGCCAGATCGACTGGAGGAAAAGACAGTTTTGCTTTCATGCGTACCCTGGGCTGCTGATGTCGGCAGCGTCTGTTTCTCATTTACACACGCGCCGGGGGGAGCGCGTCGATACGACTTTTGGGGGTTAGGGAGTGCAGCAACGAGCGCGGCTCGAAGCGAGAAAGCAAAGGCTGGCGCAGCAGGGAAATCCCCTAAGTGGGGCATACCGTCGGAGCGGCGCCTCACCTAGACTTCGGTAAGAAGTGGGTGTGGAGGAATTGTGAAGCGAGTGAGTGCTGCTGCACTGATTCTTTTCGCCGGCATGGTGATAACAGCGCCGGCGTGGGCAGGGATGGCGACGAACTCCGCGCAGGTGCAGGCGCAAAAGCATAACCAGGAGAAGTCGCGGAAAGACCTGAAACGGATGAGGAAAGAGCAGAAGAAGCAGCGCAAGGCGCAGATCAAAACGGCACACGCGGACAAGCGCACGACCAGTTCGCATACGTAGTCCGGGACTGGGGGACGGTCGCGGCTTCCGGATGAGTCTACGCAAAATCATAACTCTATCCTCAAAATGGGAGCGAAAACCGATTCTGGTAGCGCCGCTGATTACTAACTCTTTTATTACGCGACGGCTGCTGGCGGGATTCGGTGGAAAATCCTGGTCCTTTAATTGCAGCAACAGCAGAAGTCCCATCTGGATTCGAGGCATCAGGATCTGAGGCGTTGCGAGTTCTACGGCTGGTATTGTGCTGATCGCCCGTTCTGACTGCGGTTCAATCCACGCTCATTCGGATTGCTGCGCTCGCAACTACAGAGCGCACGAACCTGAGCAGCCAATTCATTTGTGTTTTCCCCGGAGGTAGATGCTTGAGAACTCGCTGGTCGCAATTCTTATTTCTGCTGTTGGCTTTCTCGTTGCCACTATGCCTGCACGCGCAGGACACCGCGTCGATCACCGGGGTGGTGACGGACTCGTCGGGGGCGGTGGTTCCCGGCGTTCGTGTGACGCTGACCAACCCGAATACCGGCGCGCGGTATGAAGGCGTCACGAATCAGGAAGGTTCGTACACGATCAACGAGGTAAAGCCGGGCCCGGGCTACACGGCCACCTTCAGCCGCGACGGATTTACGTCGACGGCGATCACCAACCTGTATATGAACGTCGAAGCTGCGCGTACGCAGAATGCGGTGATGGAAGTGGGGAATGTGGTGCAGACGGTGGCGGTCTCGGGGGCGAATCAGAGCGTGACCCTCGACACCACCGATGCGACCATCGGCAACAACTTCGAAGTGAACATGGTGAATGACCTGCCGGTGCAGATCCGCGATACACCGGCGGCTTTATTCACGATGCAGCCGGGCGTGACGGAAGATGCGGGTGGCGAGCACTCGGTGACGGGCGCGCGCACCGACCAGACGCACGTGACGCTGGACGGCCTGGATGTGGATGACCGCGCGACGGGTGAATTCGGTGTGGTGACAGGCAATGCTCCGGTGGATTCGGTGCAGGAATTTCGCGGGGTGACGGCGGGCGAGACGGCGAACTTCGATTCCGGTGGGGGCGGCCAGTTCCAGCTGGTGACCAAGAGCGGCACGAATCATTTCCATGGCTCGCTGTTTGAATATCACCGCGACACGGATCTCGAAGCCAACAACTGGTTCAACAATGATGTGGGCGTGGGGCGCGCTCCGCTGATCCGCAATCAGTTCGGCGGCAACGTGGGCGGGCCGATTTTGAAGAACAAAGCGTTCTTCTTTTTCGAATACAACGGGCGGCGCGACAACCAGGGAGCGGCGGTGGACCAGTCGGTTCCGACGCCCTCGTATCTGGCGGGCAATATTTCGTACATCAACAACACCAACAACAACGGGTGCTCGTCGCAGAGCACCTATCTGACAGCTCCCCAATGCATCAGCACCGTCAGCGCGGCAACGATTGCGCAGCAGTACGATCCACAGAAAATCGGACAGGATGCGGCTCTGGCGCAGTTTGTCTCGCAGCGCTATCCGGCTGGCAACGATCCGACGGGCGGCGACGGCATTAACACGATGGGCTTCCGCTTCAATGCGCCGGTCATTCTGAAAGAGAACGACTATGTGAGCCGCGTTGACTTCAACCTGACGCAGACGCAGAAGGTGTTTGCCCGTGTGAGCGTACAGAGCCAGCGGCAGGGCGATGACGTCAACTACACCGCACCGATCCAGTTCCCGGGCGATCCGACAACTCGCGCAATCAATAACGCCAGCTGGGCCTGGGTGGTGGGACACACGTGGGCGATCGGAGCGACAAAGACGAACCAGGTCAGCTTCGGCGAGACGATCTCCCGGCTGAACTTCCCCTCCGAATACAATCCGACGGGCGCGCTGGACTGGAGCTTTGGTCCGCTGACAGCGCCTTATCTTGGCAACTACAACGCGCAGGGACGCGTGGTACCAGTTCCGCAGCTGCGTGATGATTTCAGCTGGGCGAAGGGTGCCCATACGCTGCAGTTTGGCGGAACATTCAAATACGTGACGCCCTACAGCAATGTGTTCCTGAACGATTACACACCAACGCTGGGTATCGGCGGCAACCTGTCGCAGCTGGATAAGCAGCTGCGGCCTTCGGACATCCTGAACAACGGGGACAGCACGCCGCTGAACAACTGGGACAATGCGCTAACGTTCGATCTGGGCCGCTTTGCCGAGCTGGGAGCAACCTATAACTACAACGCTGACGGGTCGGTTGCGCCGGAAGGCAACGGCACCAGCCGGAAGTATCGTTACTATGAAACGGAGCTGTATTTCGGTGACACGTGGAAGGTAAAGCCTTCGTTCACCGTCAGCTACGGCGTGCGCTATCAGCTGTACACCGTGCCCTACGAAGTACACGGAAATGAGTCGGTGCAGGTGAATGCCAGCACAGGTAAGCCGCTGGGCTTCGACGAGTACTTCTTCCAGGACCGTGTGGCGCAGAACAACGCGGGCAACGCGGGCAACAGCGTCATCCCGTTCCTCGAGTACGTGCTGGGCGGCAAGGCGAATTCCGGATCGGTGGGCGGTTACTACAAGCCCAGCTACAAGGATTTCGCGCCGCGCGTGGCGTTCGCCTGGAATCCGTCGTTCGATCGGAAGACGGTGTGGAACGGAAGCGCCGGGATCGTGTACGACCACACCATCGTGAGTGCGATCCAGAACTTCCAGGATCACAGCTCCTACCTTTTCCAGACGTCGGTCAATACGCTATACGGGAACGGTTCGAACCCGTCTTATTCCCTGGCAACCGATCCGCGATTTGGTTCGATCAATTCGATTCCGACGCCGCCAGCGGCGCCGGCCTTCTCCAAGACGAGCATCCCCTACGTTGACAACACGGGAACGCCTTACGGTCTGGCGGACAATACCTTCAGCACCGCGGTCGATCCTAACCTAAAGACGCCTTACTCGCTCATGCTGAACTTTGGCTTCCAGCGCGAACTGGGCGGCGGTTTCCAGCTGAACATGTCCTATGCAGGACGGCTGGGACGGCGGCTGCTGGCCCAGGTGGATGCCAGCCAGGTTCTGGATTTCCCGGATTCTGTTTCTGGCCAGCATTACCAGACAGCATTTGCCGATGTGGTGAACGAGATTCGTGCCGGGCAGGATCCGACGACCCTTCCTGCCGAGCCGTGGTTCGAGAACCAGGTATATCCGGGGATTGGAGCGGCAAACGGTTTCGCCAACAATACTCAACTGCTGGCTTACTACGAAGGAAATTACTTCTACAACGGCGACATTGCTGATTTCACTCAGTCCCTGTCGGGTCCGTTTGCCGGCATTCCGGTGATCAATGCGAATGCGGTCATGGCGTCGCAGTTCTCGAGCAACGACTACTACACCAACAAGGGCTTCTCGGCCTATCACGGGATGCTGGTGACGCTGCACAAGAACGCGGGACACGGGCTGCAGTTCGACCTGAACTACACCTGGTCTCATTCGATCGATAACTTCTCACTGGTCGCGAACGGACAATCCAACTACACGGGCGAGTTTGTCTGCGATGCGACCCGTCCGCGGGAGTGCCGTGGCAATTCCGACTTCGATCTGACGCAGGTCTTCAATGGCAACTTCATCTACGACCTGCCGTTCGGCCGGGGACGGATGATTGCCGGTGGTGTTCCAACGTGGCTGAACGAGGCGATCGGCGGCTGGCAAGTCAGCGGCCTCCCGACGTGGGAGACGGGCAACCCGTACTACGCCAACTCCACGGCCTATGGAGCGGGCTATGCCACGCTGGCGCCGGCCATTCTGGTTGGTCCTTCGGCGCTGGTGTCGAACCACACGCACAAGGATCCGTCGACCGGCAACCTGTATGCCTTCAAGGATCCGGCGGCGGCCGCCGGGGCTTTCACCGGTCCGGTGGGCCTCGATCTTGGGCAGCGTAACGAACTGCGGGGACCGCACTTCTCGGATCTGGATCTCGGCGTCGGCAAGACGTTCCCGATCATGAGCGAGAATTATCGGATTGTGTTCCGCGCGGATGCATTCAACGCGATCAACCATGCGAGCTTCAGCAATCCGAACTCGACGATCATCTCGACCAACTTCGGGCGGATTACCAGCACCTCTTCCGCAGCCCGCGTGCTGCAGGGGGCGCTGCGGTTCGAGTTCTAACCGATTAGTTTTTAACAGCGGGGCCGCTTCGGCGGCCCTTTCTTTTTTGCGCTGCTGCTGTTCGGGTCTCAGACCGCGGCGAGGGTGCGGCTGGGCTCGATGTGCGTCTGCGGGGTGAGCAGCGCGAGAGCTTTGAGGGCAATGTGTTCGGCGCTGACTTCGAGTTCTTTCACCAATTCCCAGGGAGCGCCGGAGTCGCCGAAGCGGTCGTGGACGCCGATGGCGCCGGTGATGACGGGGCGGCCGTCGGGGCGGGGATTCTCGGTGAGCAGGGAACTGACGCGGCCGGCGAGCGCGCCGATCTGATGCTCTTCCGCAGTCACGATCACGCCGGTTTCGTGCGCCGCGCGGAGGATGGCTGCGGAGTCGATGGGCTTAAGGGTGTGGACGTCGAGGATGCGGGTGGTGTAGCCGTAGTCCTCGTGAAGAATGACGGCGGCGCGCATGGCCTCGGGCACCATGGGACCGCAGGCGATGATGGTGAGGTCTTCGCACTCATTACGGTAATCGGCTGCGAGCTGGATGTCGAAGGCGTCGGTGAACTTGGCGGCTTTGCGGCGGAGGCGGATGACGTTGGCCTGACCGAAGACGAAGGGGGTCCGCTCATTTGTAACAACGGGTGTGGCTTCGCGCGCGAAACGGATGTATTTGGGGCCGGAGTGCTGGAGCAGCAGATAGTCGGTAGCTTTGCGGGTTTCGATGGCATCGCAGGGAACGACCACGGACATGTTGGGCAGGCCCATCATGGCGAAGAGGTCTTCGAGGGCCTGGTGGGTGGCGCCGTCGGGGCCGACGGAGACGCCGCCGTGGGCTCCGGCAACGAGCACGTTGAGATTCGGATAGCAGACGGAGACGCGCAGCTGATCGAGGTTGCGCGCGGCGGCGAAGGTGGCATAAGAGCCGAGGACCGGCAGCTTGCCTTCGCGGGCGAGGCCGGCGGCCGCTGAGGTGGCGGACTGTTCGGCGATGCCGAAGCTGATCCACCGATTCTGGCGCTCGGGGTGGCCGGCATGGAAATCGCTGATGGTGATGGAGGAGGAGATGTCGAGGCCGAGGCAGACGATGCGCGGGTCGCCGCCGTTCTCGGCGAGCGCCTGGCCGAAGCCTTTGCGGGTAGGCTCCATGCGAACCTGCATGGTTTCGGCGGCGTTCCACCAGTAGTTGCGGGAGAAGTGGGGCATGCGGGATTCGAGTTTGCGATCGACCTCGGCCTGATAATTCCTGGCCCTGGCGAGCAGGGACTCGACGGGAATGCGATCGGTGAGATGAAGCTCGGCGAGAGCGGCATCGAGCTCTTCACGGTTGGGGGCTTTGCCGTGCCAGCCCACCTGGTTCTGCATGAAGCTGACACCGCTGCCCTTGATGGTGTCGGCGAAGATGACGACGGGTCTGCCGGTGATGCTGCGGGCCTCGTCGAAGGCGGCGACGATTTCGAGCATGTTATGGCCGTCGATGCGGATGGTCTCCCATCCGAAGCTGGCGTAGCGGGCGTCGAGGGGCTCAACCTGCATGACTTCTTTGACCCAGCCATCGATCTGGAGGCGATTGCAGTCGATGATGGCGATGAGGTTGTCGAGGTGGAAGTGGGCGGCCTCCATAGCGGCTTCCCAGACCTGGCCCTCCTGCTGTTCTCCGTCGCCCATCAGGCAGAAGATTTTGTGGGGCTGGTGATCGAGGCGGGCGGCGAGCGCCATGCCGACGGCGATGCTGAGGCCTTGTCCCAGAGAGCCGGTGGAGACTTCGACGCCCGGCAGCTTGAGGCAATGGGGATGGCCCTGGAAGGGCGAGCCGAGCTTGCGCAGGGTGACGATGTCCTCGATTGGGAAGAAGCCTGCGGCTCCGAGCGCGGTGTAGAGGGCGGGGGCTTTGTGGCCGGCAGACCAGACGATGCGGTCGCGGCCGGGCCATTCAGGATGATGCGGGTCGTGCTCGGCGTCGCGGAGGTAGAGGGCCGCGGCGATGTCCATGATGGAGAGCGTGCCGCCTGCGTGGCCGGAGCCGGCGGCGCAGAGCGCGAGGAGATTGTAGCCGCGCATGAGGTTGGCGGCGTCGCGGAGCTCCTGAATGGAATAGCTGCGGAGGATCTTGCCGGTGGTGGAGTCTCGGAGGGCCATGCGGGTTGCTCCTTGCGCGCGGAGGGCGTGGGCTACAGGTTCTGCTTGGTCCAGCGGTCGATGCGGTCGAGGGCCTCGATGAGTTTGTCCATGGAATTGGCCACGCTGAAGCGCAGGTAGCCTTCGCCGCAGCAGCCGAAGGAGGTGCCGGAGAGCGCGGCGACTCCAGCCTGCTCCAGCAGTGCGTCGGCGAGTGGCTTGGACTTCCATCCGGTAGCGGTGATGTTGGGGAAGACGTAGAAGGCGCCTTTGGGCATACGGCAGGAGAAGCCGCGAATCTCGTTGAGGCCGTTAACGAAGATCCGGCTGCGCTCCTCGAACTCGGTGCGCATGCGATCAACCGGCGCCTGATCGCCGAGGATGGCCTCGATGCCGGCGATCTGCGTGAAGGAGGCGGTGCAGGAGACGGAGTTGGTCAGGAGGCGCGTGATGTGGCTGGCGAGGTCGGCGCGCATGACTCCGTAGCCGATACGCCAGCCGGTCATGGCCCAGGTTTTGGAGAAGCCGTCGAGCAGGATGGTGTGCGGCTGCATGCCGGGAACAGAGAGGATGGAGAAGGGCTCGCCCTCGAATTGGAGGCGGCTGTAGATTTCGTCGGAGAGGACCATGATGCTGCGATCGCCGATGGCGTCAGCGATGCGCTCGATATCCTGGCGGGGCAGGATGCCGCCGGTGGGGTTCTGGGGGGAGTTGAGGATGATGAGTTTGGTGCGCTCGGTGATGAGCGATTCAACTTCATCCACATCCATGGCGAAGTCGCGCTCCTCGCGCAGGCGGATCGGAATTGCCTTGCCGCCGGCGTACTCGATCATCGACTGATAGATAGGGAAGCCGGGGTTGGGGCAGAGGACCTCGTCGCCTTCGTCGATAAGGGCGAGCATGGTGAAAAAGATGATGGGCTTGCCGCCGGGGACGACGACGACTTCTTCCTGGCTGACGGGGACACCGCGGGTTTCGCTGACATAGGCGGCGATGGTCTGGCGCAGTTCAGGCAGGCCGGCAGAGGGACCGTAGTGGGTCCAGCCGCTGCGGAGGGCGTTGACGCCGGCTTCGACGATGTTGGAGGGGGTATCGAAGTCGGGCTCGCCGATTTCGAGGTGGATGATGTGTTTGCCCTGGCGCTGGAGCGCGCGCGCCCGGCTGAGGACCTCGAAGGCGGTTTCGGTACCCAGCCGCGCCATGCGGCGGGCGAGCAGCAGGTCATGCTGGAGTGCCGGGATGGTCATGGGCTCACGCTCCTGGGCCGCAAGGGGCGGGCGGCGGGATGGCGAGCGCCGCAACCTGCGACCGGGGTGGATGATAGCGGGGCCGCGTAACCGCGAGCGGTGACGCGGGTCACAGGGGGCGATGGGAGCAGCGCGGGGCGAGGAATTTCCCTTGCGTCAACAGCGGAGAGAGCCGTTCGGCGCGCCTGCGGCCGGCTCAGGCCAGGTCGGCGGGCACGCAACTGCGCGCCATCAGAGCGCCAGCGGGGTGAAGGCCCGGCTGATATGCACGAGCAGGTCGGCTGGTGGAACCGGCTTGGCGAGGGCGTGGAAATCGTGGCCGCGGGTGCGGTAGCCATCCAGCAGGTCGGCTGTGCCGAGATCGCCGGAGATGAACAGGAGGCGGCATGCAGGGACCAGGGCGCTGATCTCGAGCGCAGCCTCGACGCCGTTCATGCCGGGCATGATGATGTCGGCGAGGAGCAGATCGGGGCTCCAGTTTTTGGCGATTTCGATGGCGCGTGGGCCGTTGTAGGCGGCGCGGGCCTCGTAGCCGCTCTGGGACAGGATCATCGCGAGAGAATCGGCAATCAGTGGCTCGTCGTCGAGAACGAGGACTTTGGATTTGCGTTGGCTGGGGAACTGAACCAGCATATAGAAACCTACAGCGAAGCAGGTTGCAGCTTACAGGACCGACAAAGCGGAGTGTATCGCCATCCGATAGCTGTTCTCAAGGATAGCTGGACGACTGAAGCTGGAAGCCAGAAGCTGGAAGCCTGAAGCTGGAAGCGCTGAGGCGGCGTTTCTGCTGCGCCTGGGGGATGGGAGTAACGCAGGTGGGGAATTTCGGCGGGCGGCGCTGAAGATTAGTCTACGCGGCGTGATCTTTAAAGCAGGACAAAAGGTGCGCATCAGGGCGACGGGATCGCCGGGAAGGATCTTCCTGAAGCTGCCTGCCGAGGAAGTGTACCTGGTGCAGATGCCGGGCTTTCCGGTGGTGGAAAAGGTGTATTACGGGTCCGATCTGGAGCCAATGGCGATGGCGCGAGGCGGTCGCAGAGGGAAGCTGGGGCGATAATACTAAGTATTCCCGGGGGTGGTTGGTGGTTTGAGGGACGGGTGAGTCGCTCTGCGTTCCCTTGCGGAGCGATGGCGGGCTGCGGCGGATTCCAGGCGGAGACGGGCCGACTTTTCCGCCAGGGTGCGGCTTTCCGCACGCAGGGCCTGGCTGCGTTCAATCGTTGCGCCAATCCTGTCGAGCCAGGATCGCGGCGGTGTGAGATTGGGGATAACGAGGTCGAATTCCCAGAGGGGACAGTGGCAGTCGGCGCTCTGGAAGAGAATGATGGGCGCGGGACACCGTTCGCGAGCAAAATCGATGACCGCTTCGTCGGGATCGCCGCTCAGTTCGGTGATGACCACGGCATCGACGGGGTGATCGAGCGCGGTCAGCAACTCCGGCAGGGAGCCGCAGTCTTCCACCATGTAGCCTGCCGATCGAAGGACGGCGAGACGGCTACAGCCATCGCCTCCGTAATGAACAATTCTCGCCGCCATGTGTACCTCGGTCCTCGGCGGTTTCTTCCTCGGAAAAAAGGCAGTATAGCACCGGCAATAAGGCGCCATGGCATACCTCGGCGGGCGGCGCAACATGGCGATGTCACCCAAACACGCAACCTGGCGATGTCCACCCAAACAGATGTGGAATTGCGATGAGACTGCATTGGACCGCTGTGGCGGCGCATCTCACGCAAAAGGGGGGTGTTATGTCTCTTGCCACGGCCGTGCTGGAAAAGCTGGAGAATCGTTTGCCCAAGGTGATCGACGCCCGGGGGCATGGGGTGATCGATTATTGCCATGCGTCGTTCTTCCTGGGGATGGCACTGCTGTGCCGCAAGAAGAATCCGCGTGCGGCAGCGGCTGCCCTGATGACGGGATCGTTCATTCTTGCAGAGTCACTGCTGACGGATTATCCGGTGGGAGCGATGAAGGTCGTGCCGTTTGAGACGCACGGGCGCATGGATGCCGGTTTCGCGGCCGCATCGCTGCTGGTGCCGAGGATTTTCGGATTTGAGGGCAGCGGCGCCGCAGCTGTTTTCAAGGGAAATGCGCTGGCCGAAGCTGCGGTGGTGGGGATGACCAACTTCAACAGCGAGGATGCGCGCGGGGAAAAGGCAGAGCTGCCCTACGGGGAGGCGGCGTAAGGAGCGGGCTGCCATCGTACCGGTGCATGGCAGCGATGGCAATAACACAGCGGAGGCAGGTGCGCTTGCATCGGAGCGGGCGAGAATAGGTTCGGGATAAGTCCCGATAAGACAGGTTCGGTCCCGGTTCCTCGTGCTGACTTACGCCATTGGATTTGTGCTCGATGCTCAGCTGGCCTGCTTCGCGGTCGTGCTGAGCTGCATGGCGCTGCATGACCGGGAGAATCGGAGTCTGCGCTGGCTGGCATTCGGCTACCTTGCGGGACTGGCGGGCGCGATTCTGGACTGGGGCGGCAGATGGCTGCCGCACTGGATGTCGATGGGGCTGTTCATGGAGGCGGCGCCGATCGGCTACGCCTGCTTCTACATCAGCATTGCGTTGTTCGTGCGGCGCGGCGAGCGCGCGCGCTGGTTCTGGGCGCTGCTGCTGGGGGCGGCGCTGCCGCTCTTCCTCTATTGCAGCGTTGCCGGGCACATGAACTGGAGCGCGACGCTCGAGGACTTTCTTCTGGCAGTGGAGACCGGGTTCACGACGCTGCTGTTGCTGGCGACCCATGACCGCGATACGCGCTGGCCGCGGCGGGTGATGGGTGGCTTCCTGGCGATTTATTCGCTGATGGAAGTGGCGCGGGTGCTGATCTTCTTCCTCACCGGCAGGATGCCGGACCAGGCTGTGCCGTGGGTGGAAACGGGCAGCGGGATCGTGTATGCCGTGTCGTGCGGGGTGCTGCCGCTGGGCTTCATCTGGATGATGAACGCGCGGTTGCTGGTGCACCTGAACCGGCAGTCGATGGTCGATCCGCTGACCGATCTGCTGAACCGGCGGGGACTGATGGCGGCAGCCGAGGTGGAGCTGGCGCGTTACGCGCGCTCCCGCCAGGATCTGGCGGTGGTGGTGCTGGACCTGGACTACTTCAAGAAGATCAACGATGAGTTTGGGCATGCGGCCGGGGATGCAGCGCTGTGCGCGTTGTCGCGGTTCCTGCGCAATTCGCTGCGGGAGACGGATGTGGTGGGGCGTGTCGGCGGAGAGGAATTTGTGCTGTTGCTGCCGGGGACTCCCGAGGTGGAAGCGCAGATTGTGGTGGAACGGCTGCGGGTGGCGTTGATGGGTCACCCGATTGCGTTGGGATCGCGCGAGGCTCACATGACAGCGAGCTTTGGCGTGGCAGTGTCGCGCGGGCGAACGCCGCTGAGCTGGGAGACGCTGCAGCAGGAGGCGGACGCTGCTCTCTACGCTGCGAAGCGCGCTGGACGCAATGTGAGCCGGATTTATGAAGAGCCGGGGATTGCTGAACGGCCGGTGGTGCGGCTGGGGCCGGTACGGGTGCGCTGATCGACGCCTGAGCTGCCGGGATGCGGATCGAGTCAGGATTTTTCTTTGTCGCGCTGGATGCGCTCGGACAGCAGACGCTTGGCCTTTTCGAGTTCCCGCCGGCGCGCGGCGGTGAGTCCTTTGCCGCCGCGATTGATGAAATACGTCAGCATGCGCATACCGGAACCGGGGCCTTTGGGCGAGACCTTCTTCGAGGCGAGGGTACGCGCGATGACAGGGGCGCTCTTCGTGAAGAGGTCTTTGGGCGGGTGGGTGGAGTCAGTGGTGACGGTTTTTACCCAGCGCCGTTTCGCGGGAGCTTTCTTTGCGACAGATGCTTTCTTCGCGGCGCGTGCAGAGATTTTCTTAGCAGCTTTTGCGGAAGCTTCCTTCATGCCGCCTGCACCAACCTTCTTTGTCGCCCTCTTGGCCGCGGAATGGACCGACATCAGTGCCTCTTGAAGTACTGAACGTCGCGTTCGTGCTGCCTGGCCTTCTCGAGACTGCTGAAGGTGCCGAGGTTGCGGCGCTTGCCGGTGGAGGGATTTTTCTTCCTTGAGTACAGGCGATATTCACCGGATTTGAGTTTGCGGATCATATAAAAATGGATGCCGTTGAGGAGGGAAGTGCCGCCCCGAATTACAGGCCTGCCCGACACTGATTGAGAGAAGGCGCCGTGCAGCCACGGAGCAGAGCTCACCAGCTACAGGCGTGGGCTGGTACTATCTCCGGTTTTCCAGGGCCGGCTGCGACTGTGAGATCACGGTAGAGCTCACGTCGGGATAAGTGCGGCATAGCTGCACCGCGATCGGGGTAAGAGGATCAAGGGTAATCGGAGCCGGCACCGGCGGTTACTACATTAACTAAATAGATATTAGAAGCACGAGAACTTACCCGCGTAATGGCACGGAACGGCCATTGATGGGTTGGGCGGTAACCGCGATGATGTTACGAGAACTGGTCTCATCAAATTGTGCAGCAGCTTCGGCGAACTGCATGAGCCCCGCTTCTACCACCCCGCGAGCGAACCCAGCTCGCCGGGGACCCGCTTCGATGGCGGGTCTCGTACGTGGTGACAAGAGGTGTGGTGGGATTATGAGACCAGTTCCGGCGCTGTAAACCCAATGACGAGGCGAACGGATGGACCCCTCAATCCTGTTGGCAAAACTGTTGGAAATCGAGAGGGCAGTAGATCGTGGAGACCGTTTTCTGGCGCGCACGCTTCTCCTGGAAGTCGAGAATGGCGTCCTGCAAATTCAGCGGGAGTCCATGGAAAGGTCATCGCGGGAAGCGGAATACTTCCGGAGGATTGCATAAAGTGGCTCAACTTCGAGCGATGGCAACAAGTGAAGAACAGACGAGAGAAACTGCCGATCAGAGTCAGCGCTGGCAGGAGATGCAGGAACAGTTCAGACGAGACAATGAGCGGTCTCTGTTGAAGAGAGCCTGGGACGCATTGTTCGATTCACCGCAGCGTTCCTGACAGACGTGGGTGCGGGATCGGCCTGCGGCGCCGGACGGAAAAGGGAACGCTGGCACAGACGCCGGTGGTTTAGTCGCGTCCTTACGCTTTGCCCCCTACAAGGGAGAGCCTGCGACAGAAGCGCAGGAGCGTTCCCCCCGCCAACAGATTTATCCGTGATCGTCGAATCGAGCGCAAACGGGTGGCATTGCACGCGCCATAGGTTTACCTCTAGACTCGTGATGCCGGTGTGTGTTGGGCACCGGATTTTCAGATGACCATGCAATATGCGGATCTCTCCTGCGATCACGGGCAGAGCACGGCTGAGTGCTTCGGCGGCAGTGAGAATCGGAAAGAGATCGCAGGCGCTCGACTGGCACCAAAAGTGCCACCGGGCAGGGCGGTCGTTCAGAAGCGACTGACGCGAGAGTGGCGGAACTGGCAGACGCACCAGACTTAGGATCTGGCGGGGAAACCCATGGGGGTTCGAGTCCCCCCTTTCGCACCAATCAGTCGCGGATTTACCTGTACAACGCGGTCGTTCGCTAATGCCGAATTTGCGCCCACACGCCTTCAGCTCTCCGGCGCAGGAGTTATCGAAAGATAGGGTTGTCCGCCGGGTCGGTCCGTGCGACGCTGAGACAATTCATTCAACAAATTCCATCGGGGCCGCCTCGTTCCGGCGTGGCGGCCTTCCTTTTGCCCGAGGGATCGATCTCTCAGGTGTCAACGCTGCCCGCCAGGTCAATTTGCGTCATGCAGCTTTTCCTGCCTCTGACGGAAGACTTCAGGTTAGCTTCGAGGCGCAGGAGCATCCGCTCTCTGAGTCCTTTCGTGAGATGCCTGCCGGCGGAGAGTCATTTTGCGGACCGCCTGTGGAGAATAAAAGGCGAAAATGCCTTAGACTTAGCCCATGGGCGGGGAACGATCCTCTACAGCTCGCCGGCGAGAGGCCGGTATGATTTGCGCGGCCTGCCGAGCTTCGCTGCCCGAGCCCCACAGCCGCGGCGAGCAGCTGTGCGTGCGCTGCGCGGCGCAGCGTAAGCCGCCGCGGCGTGTCTACATGTCGTTTCAGAGTCACAGCAGCTGGATTTGCCAGTTCCTCGAGGAAGACCTGAGGACTCCGCTACCGAGGAAACTGAGCCTGCTGAGCATCGACAGACTGTTCGAAATTGCGGAGCGTGGCCGCCGCGATCTCACCACAGAGGACCGTCAGGCCCTGCAGCATGGCATTGAGATCGGCCGCGGAGGTGTGTGGCTGGAATTGACGGAGGAGCAATATCGGAAGCTCAAGGGAAATCAACCCTGACCTGTTTTGAAATGTGGTGATATCGGTGCTCCCGGATATCATCCGCAGTGAACGGTCTTGTGGATGATGCGTGAACTGCCGAGTCGCAAGCGGGATGGCTGCGCGGCAGAGTGGCTGAAGCGATGCGAGGAATCTCTGCTATGTGGGCCTCCTTCCGGGGCGAACATCCGACTTTGTGTTCAGTTTCAGTGCCGGCCGACGTTAGTCAGGAACTCGATTCCAGCCAGTCCGATGAGTGCTTTTCGATGGCGATGCGAACCAGTTGACTACGCGTCCGGACTCCGGCTTTGTGGAACAATTCCTGGATCGCAGCTTTCACGGACGTCTCCGAGGTGTTTAGCTGCCAGGCAATTTCCTTGTTGGTCTGGCCGTCGAGGATGCCTCGCAACACCGCACTCTGGCGACTGGTGAGCGGACGCGTTCGCTCGCTCGATTCGTTTCGGCTCTGCCGGCGCGAGAGAAGGACCTTGAGGGTTTTTTCGTCCAGCCATGCTTCCCCTGCATGAACGTGCTCAATCGCTCTAACCAGATGATCGGGATCGTCGTGTTTGAGGAAGATGCCCGACGCTCCCGCCTCCATAACCTGCAGGGTTACATCATCGGACATGCCGGCGGTCACCATGAGGACGCGGAGATCGCGGGAGCGGTTCCTGAGATCCCTGAGCAGCGGAAGGGCCGTTTCGTCTCCGAGATCGTAGTCGAGAAGAACAACATCAGTCGGGATCCGGGAAAGTAAATCGATGGCATCGGCGGACGTTGCACAACGGCCAACGATGCGAAATTCCGGCTTGCTTTCGAGCAGGCGGCCCAGACTCTCGCGGAACAGCCCGTGATCGTCGACCATTGCAATGCGAATCTCGGTCATGATGAGACTTGTTTGTCGGAGACCACAAGGTTGAGAGTGACAGTAAAACAGGCGCCGCCGGCGATGGCAAGGTAGCGGAGCTCGCCGCCGAAGGAGCGAAGAAAGGCACGCGACAGATAAAGTCCGAGGCCGGTTGATTCGGCACCATCCTGAAAGGGACGAAAGAGTTGTTCAGGATGTTCGACGCCTCCGCCATTGTCGGAAACCTCCACGCGCACCTGATCTCCGGCGCGTTTTGCGGTCACGGACAGGAGAGGATTCTCGCACCGCGATAAGACGCGAATGCTGTTGGTCAGAAGGTTGAGGAACACCTGCATCAGGCTGGAGCGGTCGGCCCACACCGCGGACAGGTCCGGCTCACAATCCCAGTGCGAAGCGATTCCCTCGTCGTGCAGCGATGGCGCGATGACAATGCGCAGCTCATCGAGCAGGGCCTGAAGATCGAGTTCCTCCGGATCCGTGATCGACTGCTGCAGGTTGAATTTCGCAATGCGTTCAAGGCCCGCGACCAGGTGACTGAGAGCTTCGAAATCTTTGCTGTTGACCAGAGCGTGATCGCGGGCAAGGTTCTGGTGCACGGCGGCAATCGCACCGCAGACATTGCGAATCTCATGCGAGACCGCACCAATGGCGATGCGCGAACCGGCCAGCAGTTGATGAAGGCCGGAGACTTCGTGACTGCGCAGGTCCTCGGAAGAGTCCACAACCATGGCGGCGAGGCGAAGCCCGGCGCCGGTCCGATAGGTCGAGAAGCTGATATCCGCCAGGAAGCTCTCCCCATCGTCGCGCTGACCGCGCGCCTGCATGACGGTGCGAAACGACTGATGGGTTGCCACTGCTCCGGAGAGATTACGCAGCGACGGCAGGTAGCGATGAATGATGCGGCCCGGCAATTCTGCAGAAGCCACGCCCAGCATGCGATGGGCTGCCTCATTGGCCATGAGAACCGTGCCGTTCGCGTCGGCTAGCACGATGGCCGCAGGACTGGTTTCCACCAGAACCCGCAACTGTTCCTCTGCTGCCCGGCGGGCTTCGCTCTGGAGCTCAATTTCCGCGATGTGCTGCGATACCGTCTGGCGATTGCGACTCACTTCGCGAACAAACAATCCGGCTCCAAGGAATGCGACAAAGTAAAGGATGTCACGTACGGTTCCGGCACGGAGATTCCAGGGCAGGTCATCGAAGATCTCAGCCAGCGACGTGCAGACCACGGCCGCTGCGCCCAACTGCCAGGCGTCGAGCGCGCCGCCCAGCATCAGCATGGGAAGCAGGTAAAGAATGCCGAGCGGGATCTCGCCGACGATGCGCCAGTCGAGCAAAGCGATCGCAGCAATCAGGATGCCGGATTCGAGGACAATGGTCCTCCTGCTGCTGCGAAAGATGGCTCCGTACATGGCTGCTTCGACGAACGGGACTGCGTTCCTTCATTGTAGAGAGTGGCGCAGCTTCAGCAATTCAGGATTGCGGAAAATGGACGAACGAGAGGTTCAGGGGTCTGCGATGCCCGACAGAGTTTGGAATTGATCACTGGCGATCCCGCGGGGTAAGCATCAGAGCAACCCAGCTGGCGGTGCCGCGCGAAGCTGATACGGAAAGCGATCATCCAGCCGGCGCGGTGCAGGGCATCATGCTTTCGCATTAGTACGGGCTTGTTACCCCTTCATGCTTACATCCTCCAGTGACTTGTTTTCGGACACAGTGGTGCTAAAGTCCTGGGCTCAGGGCGGCGATTAAGCCAAGTGGTTTAGTCTGCTGCCCAAACAGACTAATCAAAATCATTGGGGCCTCAAGTTCGAAGGAGGAGTTATGCCTGTTCCTGTGGATCAGGCGGTTGTCCCCCAGCAGCGCCTGCAACTGTCGAGTCGTGCTTTGGTTCTCTCCTGCGTATGTTTCGTGGCGACGTCGTTCGGAGCATCCGCCATCACACTGTCGCTCTCCATGGTGGTTCGAGCGGATGCCGGATCGCCGCAGTATTGGTGGGTGGCAACTACTCTGCTGCTGGGATGGTTCGCAACACTGCTGCACATGTACCGGGTGACGGTCGCGGCGATACTTGACACGCGATGAGGGGTCAGGGCGACCGGGAAGGGTGACTCGGGGCGTTGGGGCGCAGGAGACGGGACCCGCAGGGATGCGGCGGCAAGCCTGCGCCTCCTTACGCCACAGGGGTCCGCGGTGGCGCGCACAGGGAGATCCTCCGGCGCCGATGCGGTACTCTGGTGGAGATCATGAATCCATCGCATCCGCAGCCCAAAATCCAGCTCAGCCAGACGCCTGAATATCGCGAAATCTACTCCAACAGCGTGCAGGTGCGGGTCAACGTGTGGGACTTCCTGCTGGTCTTCGGCCTGGTGCACCAGGAGACGCCGGAGCAGGTGAACGTGGAAAACCGGATGGGGGTGTATCTGAGCCCGCAGCAGGCCAAGGCTCTGTGGAACATTCTGGGGCAGAACCTGGCGCAGTACGAGCAGACCTTCGGAAAGCTTGCGCTGGAGCCGCAGGTGGTTCCGCAGGGACCGGTGCACTAACTGTTGATGAGAGCCAGCAGGGCTCCGCGGCGATTTTCATTGTGGGCGGTGTTTGCGGTTGCGTTCGCGGCCGTTGCTGCCGCGCATGCCCCGCTGCTGCGGCTTCCGTACTACTGGGACGAGGCCGGGTACTACATTCCGGCGGCGTTTGACTTCTTTCGCTCGGGAACGCTGATCCCGTATTCCACTTTGTCGAACGCGCATCCGCCGCTGCCGTCGCTGTATCTGGCGCTGTGGTGGAAGGTCTTTCACTTTGCGCCGGTGGTGACGCGGACGGCGATGTGCGCGGTGGCGGCGCTGGCGTTGACGGCGGTGTGGCGGCTGGCGCTGTTCACGACAGGGAAGACGCAGGTGGCTGCAGCGACGGTGCTGGTGACGGCGCTGTATCCGGTGTTCTTTGCGCAAAGCTCGCTGGCGCACGCGGATATGTTCGCGGCGGCGGCGACGCTGTGGGCGCTGGCATTCTTCTGCGAACGGCGAGTGTGGGCGGCGGTGCTGTGCTTTGCGGTCGCGGCGCTATCGAAGGAGACGGCGATTGTGACGCCGCTGGCCCTGGCGGTGTGGGAAAGCTGGCGAGGACGGCCGAGGCGCGGGCGCTTGCGGACCGTGCTGGCGCTGTTTGCACCGCTGTTGCCGCTGGCTGCCTGGTACGGGTACCACTGGCGGAAGACGGGGTATGTCTTCGGCAATCCGCAATATCTGCGCTATAACGCAACGACAACGCTGACTCCGGAGCGGGTGCTGCTGGCGCTGGCGCATCGGGTGATGCACCTGACGTTTCATATGAATTTGTTTGTGCCGGTGGCGGCGATGCTGGGATGTTTGCTATTGCCGCCGGTGAGCGAAGACGATGCGGCGAAGGGCGGCGAGACGGTTCTGCGGCAGCGGATCGCTCCGGAGTATCAGGCAATTTTCTACGTCACGATTGTGGCGAACGCGGTGTTCTTCTCGCTGATTGGGGGAGCGCTGCTGACGCGGTATCTGCTGCCGCTGTATCCGCTGGTGCTGCTGATGGCGGTGAACACGTTCCGGCGGCGGCTGCGGGAGTGGACGGCGCTGGTGGCGCTGACGGCGGCGGCCTTTGTGGTGGGGTTGTTCGTCAATCCTCCGTACCGCTTTGCGCCGGAAGACAACCTGGAATATGCGACGGTGATCCGGCTGCAGCAGGCGGCGGTGGGGCAAATCGTGGCACATTTTCCGGGAGCCACGGTGCTGACCGCGTGGCCGGCGAGCGATGAGCTAAGCAAGCCGGAGTTGGGCTATGTGACGGCGCCGGTGCGGGTGGTGGCGATCGACAACTTTTCGCCTCCGCAGATCGAGAAGGCCGAGCAGATGACGGGGACCTTCAGCGCGGCACTGGCGTTTTCGACGAAATACGATCCGCCGCATCTGCTGTTAGGCATGGATCGGCGCAGCGAGGAATGGAACAGACAGTATTTTGGCTTCCATCGCGACCTGTCGCCGTGGGCGATTGCGCGGGCGCTGGGCGGATCGATCGCGTGGGGTGCACAGCGCAAGGGGCAATGGGCGGCGGTGCTCAGCTTCGAGCGGCGTCCTGGGCCGCGGGATGCGAGCTATCCTGCGGCGCGGGCGATGAGCTCGGCAACGCCTTCGCTCTCGCGGTAGAGGAGGGTTTGGAGGGCCGGGAACGCGGAGCGCAGTTCGCCGGGATCGAGCGCATAGCGCAGCGAATGGCCCTCGCAGAAGCGGGGATGCTCCGCGTTATAGGTCTTGTAGACGAGCCGGCCACCGGGAGCGAGCAGTCGAGGCACAGCGGGGAAATGCTCGCGCAGCAGAACCCAGCAAACGATGATCAGAGCGAAGTGTGAGTCGTGGGCGGTCGCCCAGGCGATGGTGTCCGCGGCGGATTCGCGGCGGAGGGAGAGTGCAAGCCCGGCGGCTGCGGCGCGCTGTTGGGCGATCGCTAAACCTTCGTCGGAGATATCGGCAAGTGTGACGCGCCAGCCGCGGTCGGCAAGCCAGAGAGCGTGACGGCCGGCACCACCGGCGAGATCGAGAGCGGCGCCGGGCGGGAGGGAAGCGGCGGCTTCGACGATGAGTGGGTCAGGCTCGAAGGATTGTGCTTCGCCGCCGACGAATTTGGCGTTCCAGCGGGTGCGTTCGTCGAGTGGAGGCGCAGCGTGGGAGGGTTCGGGCGACGAGGCCCGGGATTCAGAATGCTTTGGCTCAGTGTCCTGTGGTAATGACCGCATGCGGCCTGTCTCTCCCTTGTTTGGGTGATTCACGTCCGGGATTGCGACACGATACTGTTACACATACCATCCCCGGCCCAGGCGGCGCAGTAAGGAGAAAGACAAAAGGCGCTCCGACAGGGTCACCTCATCCGGTTTCGGGACAAAAGGAGTCAGAGCTCGCTCGCATGTACATGCCCTGGCTGATGTGTGGATACGCAGTGGCGGTGGTGCTGTTGATGCTGGGTTGCCGCCTGGCGTCTCGCGCTGTGTCAGGCCTGCGTGGAGTGCGTCTGCTGATGGGTGCGCTGGCGTGCGGGCTGACTGGAGTCGTGCTGGTGGCGCTGCGGCCGTGGGCTCCCGCCTGGCTGACAGTGATGCTCTCCAATCAGGGAATCTTCGCCGGCGCGCTGCTGATCTATTGCGCGGTGGCCGACGCGCTGTCGGCGCCGATGCGTTTTCTTCGTCCGGGGGCGGCGCTTTGCCTCGCGGCCCTGGCCGGCGATGTGTGGTTTACCTCGATCCATCCGGCGCTGGTGCCGCGCATCCTGATTGCCAGCGGCCTGTGCGCCCTGTTTGCAGGAGTGACGGCGGCGACACTCTTCCGACATCACGACGAAGAGTGGGATGCGGCGCCGGCGCTACCCTACCTGGCCACGACGCTTGCATGGCTGGAGGTCTCGCTGGCGTGTCTGCACACAGCGCGGTGCGTGCTGACGGTGTTGTATCCACCGGCGAATTTCGTCCATCTGGATCTCATCCAGGCCGCGTTTACGTATCTGAATTTGCTGATGAATGTGGCGGCGGTGTGCGGAGTGATCTGGCTGTCACTGGCTGTGCACCGGAAGGAGCTGCAGCTGATGGCGCAGACCGATGGTTTGACCGGGCTGTTGAACCGTCGAGCCTTTGAAGACGTGCTGGCGCGGGAACTCGAGCGCGTGGAGAGCAACGAAGGCAGCCTCGGTGTTCTGCTGCTGGATATCGACCGGTTCAAGGAAGTGAACGACACACTGGGGCATATGGCGGGCGATGAGGTGATCCGCCGGGTGAGTGGCGCTATGCAGGCCGGCATGTGGCCAGGTGACGCGCTGGGCCGGTATGGCGGCGAGGAATTTGTGATGCTGCTGTGCAATCGGACGCTGGAGCAGGCCGAAGAAATGGCGGAAAAGCTGCGCGCCCGGATTGCGGCCTTTGCTGAGTTGCCGGGAGGGATCCGGGTGACGGCGAGCATCGGCGTGGCGGCGAACCAGGCAGGGGACTCGATGCTGGAGCTGCTGCGGCGCTGCGACGATGCGCTGTACCGGTCAAAACGCGGCGGGCGCAATCTGGTGACGGCGGACCGGCCATGGACGCGACGCGGCGATATTTTCGTTCAGCCCGCCTGAGCGCAGAGGCCGACAGCCGTCCGCTATACTTGGTAGGAAATGGCGGCACAGAAAACCTTCTATCTCGAGACCTTTGGCTGCCAGATGAACGTGCATGACTCGGAGAAAGTCATCGGCACGCTGGAGCAGCAGGGCTACGCCCGGGTCGAGACAGAAGACGAAGCCGACCTGATCCTCTACAACACCTGTTCGATCCGCGACAAAGCGGAGCAGAAGGTCTTTCACCGGCTGAACGACTATAAGGCGCTTTACAAGCAGGGAAAGCGCTTCGGGGTGCTGGGGTGCGTCGCGCAGCAGGAGGGCGAGCGGATCTTCGAGCGGGCGCCGTTCGTGTCGCTGGTGTCCGGCTCGGCTTCGTATCGGAAGCTGCCGGAGATGCTGGTGCAGATCGAGCAGGGCGCGACGCGTGTGACCGGGCTCGACGATCGGCAGACTGAGGAGACCTTCGAGACGGAGTTCACGGCGCGGTCGAATCCGCACCGGGGCTACATCACCATCATCGAGGGGTGCGACAAATTCTGCGCATACTGCGTGGTGCCTTACACACGTGGCAAGGAGCGCAGCCGGCGGTCGGAGTCAGTGCTGGCCGAGGCGCGGCGGATGGCGGATGCCGGGTACACGGAGATCCAGCTGCTGGGGCAGAACGTGAACTCCTACCGGGATCCGGAGGCGAAGCACAGCTTTGCCGAACTGCTGGCAGCGGTGGGCGAGGTGCCGGGAATCCGAAGAGTGCGGTTTACCACGTCGCATCCGCGGGATTTTACGCGGGATATCGTAGAGGCTATCGACGCGGTGCCAAGTCTGTGCGACCATGTGCACCTGCCGGTGCAAAGCGGGTCATCGCGGGTGCTGGGGCTGATGCAGCGAGAATATTCGCGCGAGCAATACCTGGAACGCATCGGATGGATTAAGGGCGCAAAGCGGACGATCAGCATGACGACGGACATCATCGCGGGATTCCCGGGCGAGACGGCGGGAGACTTCGAGGAGACGATCGAGCTGCTGAACGAAGTGCAGTATGACGGCGTCTTTGCTTTCAAATACTCTCCGCGGCCGAATACGCCGTCGCTGGCGATGCCGGATTCGGTGGCGGAAGAAGAGAAATCGAAGCGGCTGCAGGTTTTGCTGGAGCGGCAGCGGGAGATTCAGCGAGCTAACTACGAGAGACATTTGGGGAAAGTCGTTGAAGTAATGGTTGAAGGATTGAATCCGGCGCGCGGACAGGTGGTTGGCCGGACCTCGCAGAACAAGACTCTGAACTTCACGACGACCCAGCCCATCGCTCCGGCGCCGGGCGTGTATTTGCCGGTCCGGGTGACGAAAACCTTCCCCAATAGTCTGGTAGGAGAAGCGGTCGTTTAGAGGTCAGAGCGAGGTCGCGATGGAATTGGAGATGAAAATCCGGGGCCTGATGGTCGATCCTTCCACGAACATGCCGGTAGTGATCCTGAAGGATCCGGCGAGCGAAGCGGTGCTGCCGATCTGGGTGGGTCTGTATGAAGCGAACGCGATCGCGCTGGAAGTGGAGAAGTCGACGACGCCGCGGCCGCTGACCCATGATTTGCTGAAGAATGTGGTCACGGGGCTGAATGCGCAGGTGCAGCGGGTGGTGGTATCGGAGCTGCGCGGCGACACATTCTACGCGGTGATCTGGGTAGAGCAGAACGGGGAGATTGTCGCGATCGACGCACGGCCTTCGGACGCGCTGGCCCTGGCGCTGCGCTCCGACTGCCCGATCTTTGTTGCCGAAGAGGTGCTGCAGGCGGCGAAGGTGCTGCCCAATGCCGATGCACAGCCGAGTGCACAGGATTTGCGGCGCTGGCTGGAGAATCTGGGCGACGAGGATCTGGGAAAGTACAAAATGTAGAGGCTTTCCCGGGGCTGAGCGCGGCTGGTCTTTTGCCGGCCCTGCGTAGTCAATCGAGGCTCGTTATTTTCCGAGGCCATCCGAGGAGACAACCCAGGAGACAATGGGATGGCCTTCCACTATGAGCCTGAAGCGCATTCTGAAGCTGCTGCTGGCCTTCTTTACAGGGCAGGGCGTCACCGTGGTGACCCAGCTGCTGGTGCCGCCGCTTTTTCTGCACTGGTATGCGCATGGAGTGGAGGCGTACGGGGAGTGGGTGACGCTGTCGGCGGCAGTTGCTTATCTGAATACGCTCAACTACGGCATTCAGAACTACGCGAATAACCAAATTACGATTCACTTCAACCGAGGCGAAGTAGAGGAAGGCAGGGCGGTGCAGGCCAGTGCCTTTCGGCTGCTGCTGATTGCCGTGGCAGTGCCGGCGCTGACTGGAGCGGCGGTATTGCTGATGCCGCTGGCAAAGTGGCTCGGGCTGAGGTACGTCAGCTCACTGGGCGCCTCTGTCACGGTGTTTCTGATGATCCTGCAGCTGGTGACGAACTGGTGCTTTGTGCTGATCGCGGCCAGTTATATGGCTGTCGGGGAGGCGCACCGGGGAACCAACTGGGTGAGTGGGCAGCGGCTGATGGCAGCGCTGGCGATGGCATTTTTTCTCTGGCGCCGAGCGTCATTTCCGGTTCTGGCACTCGCGCAGTTCGGATCGATGCTGCTGTTCACGCTGCTGGTGCTGATCGATGTGCGGATTCGCGCGCCTATTCTGCTGCCGGCATGGCGTCTGGGTTCGTGGCGGCGGGCGATGTCGATGGTGAAGCCGACGGCATGGTTCGTTCTGTTGGGCATGTCGGGCTTTCTGTCCTGGCAGGGTCCGGTGCTGCTGATTCAGAAGTTTCTTGGCCCGGCGAGCGTGGCGGTGTTTGCGCTGACGCGGATGGTCTTCAATATGTCGCGGCAGATCCTTGTGGTGGTGACCTACTCCATCAGCCAGGAGATCACGCATCTGGTGGGTCAGCGCGACTGGAAACAGCTGCGGCGTCTCTATGAACTGTCGGAGAAGGTGGTGCTGCTGCTGATCCCCACAGTAACCATCGGAACTCTGCTGATCTCGCCGTTTCTGTTTACGATCTGGCTGCACAAACGGTCGGTGTACGTCCCGGCGATTTGTCTGACGATGGCCGCTGTGTCCGGTGTGATGGGAATCAAGGAGCACAAGTATCAGTTCCAGTGGTCAAGCAATGAGCACACCAGCCTTTCGAAGTTCACGCTGGCGGCTTATGCAGTGATGCTCGCGGTATCGGCCGCTGTTCTCAAGCCGCTGGGAATCCAGGGATTTCTGGTGGTGTGGGCGCTGACCGAAGTTGCGCAGGTGATTTACATTCTGCGCCTGAACTCTCGGCTCTTTCCGGCTGAGGTGGGCATCTCGGCGAGGCCAGTCATGCGGCTGGGTGGATTGCTGTTGGCGTCGCTCGCGCTGGCTGTCTATCCGTGCCAGCACGATGTAAGCTGGTCGCTGCCCATCGTGGTCGCCGTGGCAACTGCGATGACCCTTTTGCTGGGGGTGGTCTCGTACTTCGCCTTCGACCTTGGCGAGGTTCTGGAGGCTTTGCAGTCAAAGCTCAGAGGCCGGGTGGCCGTCGCCAAGTGACGCGTTGCAAAAAGTGCGGTCGGGACGCGAGGCTCGTTGTTAAAACCAGATCGGAGCAGCGGTGATGAAATCTGCAGCGGTGCGGCTTACGGACGATCCCTGCTTCTGTGAAGGATCAACAGAAGAGCTGCGGAGTCTGCCGCTCACAGAGCGGGTGTATGAGAACAGGGGCAATCCTCTGGTCATCGATCAAATCGACTCTGCGTGCTCGCGAGTCCTGGATGTCGGTTGCGGAGCGGGCGATAACGCACAGTTGCTGAAGTCGAGGTTTCCTCGCTGCACGGTTTTCGGAATTACCCGATCGGAAGCAGAGGCCGAACGCGCGCGCCGGTATATGGCAGCGTGCTGGGTGGACGATATTGAAGGCGAGGTCGGCTCTTATCTGCAGGGAGAAACCTTCGATTGCCTCCTCTTTTCTCATGTGCTGGAACATCTGAGAAATCCTGCGGAAGTGGTGGCGCGCATGTCACGGCTCCTGCGCAGGGGAGGGCAGATGGTGATTGCCGTTCCCAATGTCATGTTTTTTCATATGCGCCTGCGGTTTTTGCGCGGTGATTTTGAGTATCAGCCGGAGGGGGGAATTCTGGACGACACCCATTTGCACTTTTTCACCTACTTCACAGCTGACAAATATCTTCTCTCGGCAGCTCCGGATCTGCAGCTTACCAGGAAAGCTGTAGGTGGATATATACCGCTTCCTTTTTTGCGTGGACGGGTGATTCCGCGTGGCCTGGCGCAAGCTGTCGACCGATGGGGAACTCGTCACTGGCCCAACCTGTTCGGTAATCAGATTGTGCTGGTCGCCGCGAAGTCCTGAGCTCGCGCGCGTACGCGAATATCTGGTATCCGGACGGCGAAACAGAATGCAATCCAGACCGATCACGGCGGATTTCTCAGACGCCGGATTCATGACTACACATATGCCTCTATCGATGGTGATGCCGACCTACAACGGAATGCAGTTTCTGGAGCAGGCGGTCGACTCTGTGCTGGCACAGAGCTATCAGGACTGGGAGTTGTTGATCAGCGACGATGGATCAGGGGATGGAACGAGGGAGTACTTGTCGAAGATTCGGGATGCACGGGTGCGCGTCTATTTCCAACCGCAGAACCTCGGAATCTTCGGCAACCTGAATTTTTTGTTCTCGCAGGTCAGCCATGAGATCACACAGATTCTCTGCCAGGACGACTATCTCGTGGACGCCGGTGCGCTGGAGCGATTGCAGGAGCGATGGTCGACAATGCCGGCAGAGACGGCGTTTCTGCGCTCCAATCACAGCCTCGATTCCAATTCTGTTCTTTCGCGCTACGAAGCCAGCGCGCTTCCGTCGATTATTGTGCCGGACAATTCCGATTTATTCTTTTTCATCTTCGGGTGCATACCGGGCAATCTGTCGAATGTCTCGGTGCGTAGCGATGCGGTGAAGGAGGCGGGCTGGTTTCGGACGGATCTTCCCTATGCGGGAGACTTCGAGTTCTGGAGCCGGCTGGGGCGCTGGCGGCCGTGGGCCATCGCTTCTGTTCCGGTTACGCATGTGCGCGGACACCGGGGACAGGCCTCGGTGACGCTGAACCGGAAAGGCGAACTGATAGCGCAGGCACGAGAAGTCGTTGAATCTCTTTATGACCGGCTAAGCGAGCAAGGTCATTCTCGGCGGCTGCTTCGACTGATGGCGACAGTCAACTACACGTCGCAGCACAGGCACAGAGGATTGAAAGAAGCTATCCGTGGAAAGGGGAATGAGTATCTTGGGATTGTTGCCCTTGAAATGGATGCAGCACGATTCTCCTTCGGGGCGGCGGTTGACTGGCTTATCTACTTCGGATCTTTGGGCGGGAAGATGTGGAGGGTACCGCTGGCAAAACAGCTGCTGAAGAGCGGTTCGAGAGACCTGATGAAGCGAAATGCAACAGGTTAATTGCGACTCCCTAATGAGTCATTTGATACCCAGCAAAGCGACAAAACCCGCCGAGCGGTATAAGTTCATCTCAGCGGGAACAGTATTTAGAAGGTGGACGCTCTTGCAGGAGCGTGAAATCTGCGGATAATCCGTAAACACGGAATAGGAATAGGCAAGACCGTCGCTTTCAGAAATCAGGTAGCCCTTCCCCCGAGTTTTCGCAAATACAGCGATTTTCCAAAGTCGCAACGACCGCAACGTCTGCTTGGCGATTCGGCTCAGGAGGCCGCCCTGTCCAAAATTGTTCGAGTCCGAGATAAAAATCGCCTTGGAAGCGACGCGCAGCATTTCAGAAACCGCCTTACCAGGATCCGGTATGTGGTGGAGCGCTGCAAATTCGGATACCAGATCGAAAGCCCCGTCCGGATAATTTAGTTGTTGTGCATCCCCATCCACGAGTTCGCGTTCTGTCAGGCCCTTTGCGTAGCCCATGCTGCGCAGTTCCAACGAAGGTTCGATTCCACAGATTGGTAAATCCGGATAGGCGCTTTTGACCTTCAGGAGTGCCCGACCAGTGCCAGACCCGATGTCCAAAATCGAGCGAATGTCCAGAAATTCGATCATCGAAAGCATGAACGCGAGCGCAAAATCGTGTTCGCCCTTGTCAGCGAGGTGCAGCTCGTCATATCGGTTCGCCGTGTCTCTGTAGTAGGAGCGCTGGATGAGAACTTCCTCGGAAACGGCACGCGTTTGCATGCTTTCACGGTCCTTTCTTGTGGGGCTTTGCGCTGTTCACATCCAGAATCAAACCGAGCCATCTGACGAGCAACGCATTCTTAGGATACGCGGAGCGGTGCTCCCGCGCCATTCGCTTTCCATTGAGGCAGAATAGCGCCACTCGCAAGGCGATCAGACAACTTTCGCTATGGTTTGACCGGCTCCGGTCGCTGTGTTCTGATGAGGCGAATGCGCGTCGTGATCTCGGTACCGGGTACGTTTCACGCGGCTCTGCTGGCGAATGCTTTACACGGGCAGAGTGCAGAGGTAGAGATCTGGACCACAGTTTTGCGAAGGCATTTGCGCAGTCTTGCTGGCGGGGTTGAGCTGCGGCTGTTTCCGAGTCCAGCGGCGCTGACGGAACGGCTCACACCGCTGCGGCTGCCGCGGTGGATCAATTATCCGGACAGCATTGTCTTCGACGCAGGCGTGGCGGCGTTGATGCCGCAGGCCGATCTGTTCATCGGATGGGCGACGAAGTGTTTGTATGCGGCGAGGAAGGCGAAGCGTGCCGGCTCACTGTTTGCTCTCGATCGGGCGTGTCCGCATCGAGATTTTCAGGAGGCGCTGGCGGAGCGGGAGTCGGAGCGGGTGGGTGCCCGCTACCAGCCGCAGCCGGAGTGGTTTCGGGAGCGGCAGCTGGAGGAATACGCGCTGGCCGATGCGATCCTGGTGCCTTCGGCGTACACGGCGCGGACGTTTCCCGAAGCGCTGAGGGGGAAGCTGGTGAAGGCACCGCTGTTCGGCCGGTGCACGATTCCGGAGACGATTCGGACGGAGCGTAATACGACGTTTACAGTGGGCGTGGTGGGCGGCAATCCTCTGCGCAAGGGATATCTCTATCTATTGCTGGCATGGAAAAAGCTGGCTCTGCCGAACGCGAGACTGCTGCTGCGCAGCAGGGATTTTGCCGGGTACCCGGTACTCGACGAGTTGGCCCGGAGCCTGACGAACGTGGAGTTTCTGAGCTACGTTCCTAATATTTCGGACTTTTACCAGCGGTGCGACGTGGTGGTGCTGCCCAGTGTCGATGACGGATTTGGGATGGCGCTGATCGAGGGCATGGCCAATGGGCGAGCTTCGATTGCCACCACGAACTGCGGGGCCGCCGAACTGATGAGCGATGGGCAGGACGGGCTGGTGATTCCGCCAGCCGATGAGGATGCGCTGGCGGCGGCGTTGCTGCGCCTGTACGAGTCGGAAGAACTGCGGCGATTGCTGGGAGCGGCGGCGCGGATGCGGGCGCGGGAGGTGCTCGAGGCGCGGCTCTACGACCGAGCCATTGCGGGACTGCTGGCCCGGGTGGGGGAAGGCGAAGCGGCAGCGGTTGCTTCGTGACGCGGCCGGAGAACAACTCGCCTGCAGCGAAGTGAGGGTTAATCCGGCAATTCGAATCCAAGGGTAGCGACTCTGAAGGGCAGTGCGTCTCTCGAGCCGCATCGTGACGCAATGAAAACAAAGTGCTTTAGTTTCGTCTGGTAACATTGATTCCCCTAACGGGTAGTTACCAAAGTCCAGCCTACCTCCGTTATCTTGCGGGTCAGGTAGAGGGGATTCTAGAACAGTAATATTCAACAACGCAGATCTGGGGAACGGGGCTGAGGGATGACGGGCCAGTGAACCGGAGAAGATTCTGAATTGAGCCATTCGCACGCAAGCATCTTCGACAGCCGCCTCCGCAGCCTTCTGGATTGCGCGGGATTGGCTTGTAAGACGATGCTCTGGGCGAAGCGGACTTAAGCCAAGGGTCTCTCTGTTTGCCGGGACGTGGTCACAGCCCCTACTTTTTTTGATACGGCGCGGTTGAATTCCCAACCTCGATCTCAACCTTCCAGGCGACAAGCGCATCGTAACTGACGGGATCACGTGCGGCTGCCACTCGCATGCGTCGAGTTGGCGGCGCAGCGGTGGGCTACTGCTGCTGCTGGGCAATCCGGCCCGATTCGTGACCCGAGCTGCGCCTGAGAGTAGCGGGCAAAGATTGATCGGTGCGCCGAGTGGCGCGCCGCGACCAAGAAGGTTACTGTAGTATAGCGAGGGTCAAGTAGGTCATTTTTTAATGGGAGAATTGAAAGAAATGAAAAGACTTGTGGTTGCTTTATCCCTGGCTGCTCTGGCCATTCCCGTAATTCCGGCGTTTGCCCAGACCACGAAGCTGGATGATCGGCTGGAAGCGGCTCGTAACGTTTTGATCTCGGTCATGGCGACCCCGGACAAGCAGATCCCGGATTCGATTCTGCGTGATGCGACGTGCGTGGCGGTGGTGCCTGGAATGTTGAAGGGTGCATTCATTTTCGGCGCCGAATACGGTCAGGGGGTGGTGACGTGCCGGACCGGTCATGGGTGGAGCGGCCCTGTGTTCATTCGCATGGCGGGCGGCTCGTGGGGATTCCAGATCGGGGGCAAAGGAACGGACCTGGTGCTGGTCGCCGTTAATCACAAGGGCATGCAGGACCTGTTGCAGAGCAAGTTCCAGATCGGCGCAGGCGCGTCGGCAGCTGCCGGCCCGGTCGGGCGGAGCGCAGGGGCATCCACCAACTGGAAGATGCAGTCGGAACTGCTCACCTGGTCGCGGAGCAAGGGCCTGTTCGCAGGCGTGGATCTGAATGGCGTATCGGTAAGCCAGAACGAGGATGACACGAACATCTTCTACGGCGGACCGCACCCGTTCCACTCGATTCTGGATGGCAGCGTGCCGGTTCCAGAGCGCGCGCGCCCGTTTGTCAGGACCGTAGCGAAGTACTTCCACGAAGCCCGCGAAAACTCGGCTGGCGAATAAGCCAAACGACGCGCAACACCGGGAGCTGCGGCAGCGGTGGGCTGCCGCAGCTCCCGGTGTTTTTGGGTCAGGTTAACCGCGCATCTTCTGCTTTCGTCTGATTTTGGGCCCCGTACGCTTCCCATTGCGATGACGAGGTCCAGCTTTCCCCGAGATCCCAAAGCTGTTTCTGCCGCCGGTCCTGCGGCGATCGGCGACAACCTTGTCGCGGACCGGGCGGGGTTTCGTGCGCTGGAATGGCTGAATTTCTTTCTGGCCGATGTGCAGACGGGGGTGGGGCCGTTCATTGCTGCGTACCTGGCGGCGAGCGGCTGGAATCCCGAGCGGGTGGGCATGACGATTACGCTGGGCGGAATCGTCACCGTTGCTCTGCAGACACCGGCTGGCGCGGCTGTCGATCGACTGCGTAACAAGCGGATGGTGATTGCGCTGGCCGTTGGGGCTCTGGTGGCAGGCGCGTGCCTTCTGCTGGCCCATACAAGCACAGCCCTGGTATGTACGGCAGAAGTTCTCATCGGCGGGGCGGGCCCATTTCTGGGGCCAACGGTCGCGGCGATCACGCTGGGCATGGCAGGAGCGCGCGGATTCGCGCGCCAGTTTGGAAGAAATCAATCCTTTAACTCAGCTGGAAATGTCTTTGCTGCGCTGGCGGTGGCGGCCTCGAGCCGGATCTTTGGGGTGCGATCAATTTTTGCGGTTGCACTGATTCTGGCAATACCGACCTGGATTGCGCTCGCGGCTATCCCCGGGCGACGCATCGATTATGCGCGAGCGCGCGGTGCCGGCCATGAGGTGGGGCCGGCGAACGCGAAGGATCTGAGGGTCTCCGCCGCCTCGGCTGTCTTCGCGGACCGGGTGCTGCTCGCGTTCTTCGTCTGTGCGTGCCTTTTTCATCTCTCCAACGCGGCCATGCTGCCGCAGTTGGGGGAAATGCTCTCGCAGCATGACATGCGGAGTGCGGCGGCCTTCATGTCGGCGTGCATCATCGTGACCCAGCTGGTGATCACCTGTACCGCGCCGTGGATCGCAAAGCAGGCGTCGCGGGTGGGGCGGCGGCCGCTGCTGCTGATCGGCTTCGGCGTGCTGCCAGTGCGCGGAGTTCTATACACCCTCGCCGCGGGGATGGTGCCACTGATCGCCATCCAGATCTTCGACGGAATTGCGAACGCCATCTTCGGCGTGGTGTCGATGCTGGTGGTGGCCGACCGCACACAGGGTACGGGACGCTTCAATCTGGTTCAGGGGGCCCTGGCAACGGTGGTGGGCATTGGAGCGGCGCTCAGCACGACGGTGGGCGGTGCGCTGATCCAGCACTTCAGCTACCGCGTCTCGTTTCTGGGGCTGGCGGGGATTGCGTCGGTCGCCGTTCTGCTGTTGTGGTTCACCGTACCGGAGACGCTCAATCCCGCGCAGGCCGACGCGGAGGCGCGTCCGCAACCCAGCGCCGCCTGAATCGTCCATTTACACTGACGATTCGTCTGTACGATGCGAAAAGCCCTGGAATATGCGTTTGCCTGGACACTGCTGAACCTGCTGGGCGCCATGCCCCGGCGGGTGGCGCGCCATCTTGGAGCCGGTGTGGGCGCGGTGGCCTGGCATCTGTTGCCGCGTCTGCGACGCTCCGGGCAGCGCAATCTGGAGCTTGCTTTTCCCGCGATGAATTCGGTCGAACGCGAGCGCCTGCTGCGGCGGCTCTATCGCTATCTGGGATGGCAGCTGGCGGAGTTTTGTCAGATGCGCCGGTACACGGCCGAGAACACGCGGGACTTTATTCGCTACGAGGGGCTGGAGCACTACCTGGCCGCGCGCGATCGCGGTAACGGGGTGCTGATTGTCACCGGACATCTGGGGGCGTGGGAGCTGTCGAGCTTCTGGCATTCGCTGATGGGCTGTCCCATGACCATGGTGATTCGGCGGCTGGACAATCCGCGTGTGGACCGGCTGGTGAATGGGATTCGCTGCCTGCACGGGAATCGCGTGGTGCACAAGGATGACTTTGCTCGCGGACTGCTGGCCGCGATGCGGCGAGGCGAGACGGTGGGCATCCTGATGGATACCAATATGACGCCGCCGCAGGGGGTGTTCGTACCGTTTTTCGGCGTGCCGGCCTGTACGGGATCGGGGCTGGCGCGAGTGGCGCAGCGGACCGGAGCGGCGGTGTTGCCAGGATTTCTGGTGTGGGAACCGGGAGAGGGGAAGTACGTGCTGCGCTTCGGGGAGGAGATTCCGCTGGCGCGCAGCGGCGACGACGAAGCCGATGCGCTGGAGAATACGGCGTGCTTTACGGCAGCGATTGAGGACTTTGTGCGGCGGTATCCGGATCAGTGGCTGTGGGTCCACCGGCGGTGGAAGACGCGGCCGCCAGGGGAGAGCCCTTTGTATTGAGAGGGGAGTTCAGTGGCTGATCTGCGCGTTTTCCTGCAGCCTTTCCAAATCCGGGGCAGAGTCGGCCGAGGTCAGGATGAGGGTCACGCCCGGTACCAGTCGAACATTTCCTGCCAATCCGGTTAGCTTCGATGCGCCGTCAGGGACAGTCGGGACTGAGAGCCGGACGTTGGGGATGCGCTGCACGGCACCGATGTCGACCGTGGAGGGCGTGGGGGGCAAATCGGCGTCGGCGCTCTGTTGTGCGACGCGTGAGTCCACCTGGCTGATCTGACGTACACCGTGAATCTCCTGGGGCATGGAACCGAAGAGGGGCTGGTTTGAATCAGGCGTACCGATGACTTCCACGACCATCATGGGCAGCGGTGTCTTACCCTTTTTGTAACAGTCTGCGGCATCGAAGGCGAGGGCCAGGGTCGAGGTCTTGTCCGCCTTTGAGGCCTTGCTGACTTCCGTGATGTGGCCGTAGAGCTTTGCATCTTTCCCGATGGTGCACGCGGGGCTCTGCCATTCATTGAGCGCCGTGGCCGAGAAAGAGCGGCCCGGCTTCAGGCTGCCGGCATCGAGCCAGTTCTGCAGGCTGACGATAACAAAGGTGATGGTGGCTGACGAGGGACTGCCGGTAGTGGTCTGTGCAGCAGTCGGGTACTCCAAAAATCCAGCCAGCGTGACCAAAAGCAGAAATAAAGGGCAGCGAAGATTTGGCTTGCTCATGAGACCTCATTAGTCCGGCGTGGCCGGGCCAGCGAGGGAAGGCTATCATCGGCGGGCGCGCAGGCAAACAAAACCTTTTGTAACCCGGCAGATTACCCATGGGGATGGGCTGTGCCGGAAGTGGGCGGATGCCTTCATCCATCCTGCTGGCGCCTGATCAGTGTCGGCGCCGCGGCGGCTGAGGCAGGAACCCGCCGCGTGCCGCCTGGCTGGAGTCTGAACTCAGTCGGCTGCGGCAGGCCGCTGCGGTGCCTGGCTCGGTGCTGCGTCATGGAAACCAGGCGCGGTGGCGTCCCTGGTGAACGATGCGGGTGTCTCGTCTTCGCCATCCTGATTCCATCCCGGGAGCGACTGGCTGCCATAAATGAGCCGCACGCCGCTGTTGAAGGTGATATAGCTCCAGATCCATTGGGACATCACGGCGAGACGGTTGCGGAAGCCGATGAGGAAGTAGATGTGAACGGAAAGCCAGGTGATCCAGGCGAGGAAGCCGCTCCAGTGGGCTTTGAAGGGCCACTTGACGTTGGCTACGGCAGCCTGGCGGCCGATGGTGGCCATATCGCCCTTGTCGAAGTATCGGAATGGACGGCGGGGTTGGTGGTTGAGGTCGGCCTCGATCATGCGCGCGACGTGGTTGCCCATCTGTATGGCGGGCTGAGCAACGCCGGGAACCTGGCGGCCGTCCTGCTCGAAATGGGCCAGATCGCCGCAGACAAAGATTTCCGGATGGCCGGGCGGGTTCAGGGTATTGTCGACGAGGACGCAGCCGCGTTTATCGGTCGGCACGCCGAGCAGCTTGCCCAGCGGGGACGCCTGGACGCCCGCAGCCCAGAGGGTGACGACGGCTTCGATGCGGCGATCGCCGGCGATGACGACGCCGGGCTGCACGTCCGTGACGCGCACGCCGTCGAGCACCTCGACTCCCAGTTCTTTGAGCTGATCTTCTGCCTTGCGGGAGAGGTCTTCGGGATAAGCGGCGAGCACACGCTTCTCGCCTTCGATCAGCATCACGCGGGCCTTGGTGGGATCGATGTGGCGGAAATCGTGCTGCAGGTAGTGGCGGCTGATGTCGCGGATGGCTCCGGCGAGTTCGACGCCGGTGGGGCCTCCGCCGATGACGACGAAGTTCAGCGGAGGGTGGGAGCCGGTTTCGAGCATACGGCGCTCGGCGAGTTCGAAGGCAAGCAGGACGCGGCGGCGGATCTCGATGGCATCTTCGATGGTCTTGAGGCCGGGAGCGAGGCGGGCCCACTCGTCATGGCCGAAGTAGGAGTGGGTCGCGCCGGTGGCCAGCATCAGGTAGTCGTAATGCATCTCCGCGCCGCTGCGGAAGCTGACGCGCTGCTGCCCGGTATCGAAGGCGATGGCCTCGTCCATGAGGACTTCGGTGTTGGTGTTGCCGCGGACGATGGTGCGGATGGGGGAAGCGATGTCAGCCGGTGAAAGCACGGCGAGCCCAACCTGATAGAGCAGGGGCTGAAAGGTGAAGTGGTTACGGCGGTCCACCACCGTGACATCAACGGGCAGTTTGCCCAGCGCTTTGGCTGCGTAAGTGCCGGCAAAACCAGCTCCGATGATCAGGACCCGGGGGCGTCGCGTGGTCTGGTCAGTGGCCATGGGTGGCTCAGTCTCCTACTGAAAAGATGCACGCGCGGAGAAAACGATGGAACTCAATTGCGCAGGGCACCGTACGCGGCGGCCAGCAGGACGGCCGCAGCGCTGATGCAGCCGACGAGACCGGGCATGTGGCGAAAGGCCCATCCGGTGAGCACGGCGGAAAGAAAGTAGGCTGCCAGGACCATGGCCTGCAGCGCGAAACGCTCCTCAAAGCGAGCCTTGTCGCGCTCCACGCGGGGATTGCCGATGCCCAGCAGAGTAAGGCCGTTGATCATGGTGGTCCAGGTACCGGTGATGTAGGTGGTGACGACGCCGGGGATGCGCAGCTGAACCATGGCACCGCTTTGCAGACCGATAGCCGCTGCCACACAGCCGAGGAGGATGAGTGAGGCACGAAGGCCGGGGGTGTAGCCGATGGCGATCCATGCGATTTCAGAGCCGATGAGCAGGAGGGCCTCAAGAAAGAGGCACCAGGAGACCGATTTGGGCCACACCGCGCCCGTCTCCACGTCGTGCGTGACGAGGGTGCCAATGGAGGTGCCGACGCAGTAACACAGGAGGGTGATGAGGGGGTGCAGGAAGTCTCCATGGAGGTGAAAGATGGAGACGCCCAGCAGCACGGTGTTACCGGTCATATTAGCGACGAAGGCATGACCAATACCGAAATAGCTCCAGCCATCGGCTGAACCGGAGGCGATGCCCAGCAGCACCAGAAGTCCGTCACGTTCGGAGGCTCGCACAAGCTGCTTGGATGCAGGCCGGAGGTCATGATTACCAGCAGGCAAGAGAAAGAGATTTAATGCGCTTGCGAATCGTAAACCGCGGAGTAGAATAACCGCACCCTCTCCGCAAATGACACCTTATGAAGTTTCAACGCGCGTACGGCCCCCCTCCGAGAGACCTGCTGGTCTTTCATAATGTTGCGCGCGCGCTGACTGCACAACTGGATCTGGATTCGGTGCTGCACGCCATCATGGGGCAGATGGAGCAGTATTTCGAGCCGGAGCAGTGGTCGCTGCTGATTATGGATGAGCCGCGGCAGGAGCTGTTTTATGCCGTCGTGGTGGGCCACAAGGAGGCGGACCTGCGCGATGTGCGGGTGAAGGTCGGCCAGGGGCTGGCGGGGTGGGTGGCACTGCACGGGGAGACACTGATCGTTCCCGAGGCGGAGGACCAGCAGCGGCCCGAGGAACCGGGGCGCCGTTTTCGTATTCGCTCGGCCATTTGCATGCCCCTGATATTCCGGCAGAAGGTGCTGGGAGTCATTCAGCTGTTTAACTGCCGGGTCGAGACGCTGGGCGACGAAACGATCTCCTTCCTGCACCTTTTGTGCGACTATGCAGCGATCGCCATCGAGAACGCGCGCGCGGTGGAACGCATCCAGGAGCTGACCGTTACCGATGACTGTACGGGGCTCTACAACCAGCGCCATCTCTACCGCATGCTGGAGAAGGCGCGCGAACACGCGAGGGAAACGGGGAAACATTTCAGTGTGATCTTCATTGACCTCGACTACTTCAAGCGCGTCAATGACGAGCACGGGCATCTGGTGGGCAGCCGGCTTCTGGCAGAATTCGGGCAAGCCCTGCGCTGCGAAGTGCGCGCCTGCGACGCGGTCTTTCGTTATGGAGGAGACGAGTTCATCGTGCTGTTGCACGAGCGGGGCCGGGAAGAGGCGGAAGAGGTGGCGCGGCAGCTGCATCGCAGCCTGCGCGACCGGGTGTTCGGCGAGAGCAGCAAGCTGGAGCTGAAGATTCATGCCAGTTATGGAGTGGCGACGTGGCCCGAGGATGGGGAGCAGCCGCATGAGCTGATCCACCGCGCAGATGACGCGATGTACCGGGTGAAGGGTTCGACACGGGATGGAGTGGCCGTGGGTTTGCGGGAGGCGTCAGGCTGCGTTTGAGCGTGCGGATTGCTGGGGGCAGCTGTCAGCCAAAGTAGGCGCGGCCAACGGTACGGCGAAAATCCTGACCGCTCATATTGACGGGCACGCACATCTCGGCCAGACGGGAGCGCATGCGTTCGCCGATACGATCGCCAAGAGTCTCTTCACGCATGGCGCGGTTGACCCCGTTACCGGCAGCGCTGCCCCCTGGAAGTAGATCGGGGTAGTTGGTCGTGATGATGGTGGTGCGCTTGTCGTTGTAGCGGGTGTTGAGGACGAGAGCCACGGTATCCCATACCCAGTCGGTAGGCTTGGCCGCGCCGAGCTCGTCGAGGACCAACACCTCGGCATCAAAGACCGGCCGCAGGATCTCCATCTCGGTCGTGGCGACCTGCGGATTGTAGGAGTGCTGGATTTCCTTGAGGAGTTCGCGGTAGTCGCAGAAGAGGCCGTGGACGCCTTTCTCGACGATGAGCGCCTGCAGGATGCCGACGGCGAGATGAGTTTTGCCGACACCGATGGAACCGGTGAGCAGGAGGCCGCGTCCGTGGGTGGTGGCGGGATAGCCGTCGACAAAACGGCGCGCCATCAAATGCGCTGTGGCGAGGGAGCGATCGGCGCCGGGGAAATTTGCCTCGTAGCTGTCGAGCGAACAGTGCTCGTAACGGGCGGGAATGGAGGCGCGCTTCAGCAGTTTCGTAATGCGCTGTTCAGCCTGACACTCGCAGGGCTCAACGGCGCGAGCGCCGCCGGGACGAGGCAGCACCCGGACGCCTAATCCGCCACATCTGGGACATTCGCTGGCCATGGGAAGACCTAGTATCGCAGGTCGAGGTGGGTGGAAAAGCGGGCGGGAGTGTGGAGGAGGTAGCCAAACCGACTGCGTTGCTGTCACCACGCCGGGCTGGTAGGTTAAGCGGGTGAGCTCGGAGTCCGAACGCGTTGTCGGCCTGTATCAGCGCCATGCGGCTGCGTGGGATCGGCTGCGGAGCCGCGGGAGCCCGTTTGAAGAGCCGTGGCTGGACCGGTTTCTGGCGCTGCTGCGTCCGGGAGCGACGATCCTCGATATCGGCTGCGGCAGTGCCATGCCTGTCGACGGATATCTGATCGGGAACGGCTATGCCGTAACCGGGATCGATTCGTCGCCGCCTCTGATCGAAGTGAGCCGGGGGCGCTTTCCGGAGCAGGAATGGATTGTTGCCGATATGCGCACGCTGTCCCTGGGCCGCAGGTTCGATGGTCTGCTGGCATGGGACAGCTTTTTTCATCTGTCGCCGGAGGACCAGCGGGGGATGTTTTCTGTTTTCGCAGAGCACGCAGCTCCCGGGACAGCGCTGATGTTTACCAGCGGATCGCGGCACGGGGAAGCGATCGCGGATTTTGAAGGCGAGCCGCTCTACCATGGCAGTCTGGACGAGGAAGAATATCGGGATCGGCTGGTCGCGCGAGGGTTTGAGGTAGTCGATTACGTGGCCGAGGATCCGAGTTGCGGCGAGCACACCATCTGGCTGACCCGGAAGCGATGAAGCATGCAGCGCCAACAGTTACCTTTGCGGCTAATGCGGCGCGATATATGATGGGGAATCGGATGGACTGATCCCGGCATCCGGCCCACCCAAGGTATTTCTCATCGTCAGTTCAGAAGCTTTAGCAGGTGGGAGGGAACGTGTGTGCGGCAGGCTTTATGAATCAGAGATGAAAGGAAAGCAGGCATTCCGGTGACCCAGGCAAAGTCGGCAGTAGTGGTGGGCGCCCAGTGGGGCGATGAGGGAAAGGGCAAGATTGTCGATGTGCTGTCGGAGCGATTTTCGGTGGTGGCGCGCTATGCGGGCGGCCATAACGCCGGCCATACGGTGATTATCGACGGCCAGAAGTTCATCCTGCAGCTGGTGCCCTGCGGCGTGTTACGGCCGGGATGCCGGGGCGTGATCGGAAACGGCGTGGTGCTGGATCCGATGGCGTTTCTTAAGGAGACTGGCCGGTTGCGGGAGATGGGGATCGATGTGGACAGCCGGCTTTTCGTTTCCAATCGCGCCCAGGTGATTCTGCCTTACCACCGCATGATCGAGTTGGCCGCCGAGAGCGCGCCCGGGCGCAAGAAGATCGGCACCACCAGCCGCGGCATTGGTCCGGCGTATGAAGACAAGATGGCGCGCAATGGGCTGCGGGTGGTGGACCTGCTCCATCCCGGCCTGCTGAAGATTCACATCGAGAACGCCTGCCGCGAGAAGAACGCAATTGCGCATGCGCTGTTCGGCACCGAGCCGCTGGACCCGGCGCAGATGTATGAGGAATATGCTGAAGCCGCCGAGAAGATTCGTCCCTTCGTGACGGACACGGCGCTGCTGCTGAATCGCGCGCTGGCCGAGGGGCAGAGTGTGATGTTCGAGGGGGCGCAGGGCACGATGCTGGACATCGACCACGGGACTTATCCTTATGTGACTTCTTCGTCTGCGGCAGCGGGCGGCGCTTCGACGGGCACGGGAGTGGGTCCGACCCGCATCGGCACGGTCATTGGCGTCACCAAGGCGTATGTGACGCGCGTGGGCGAGGGGCCATTTCCGACGGAGATCCACGACGCTTCGGCGGACTTGTTGCGGGCGCGCGGACAGGAATATGGCGCAGTCACGGGACGGCCGCGGCGCTGCGGCTGGCTGGATCTGCCCCTGCTGCGGTATTCGAACCAGATTAACGGGGCGGACTGGCTGGTGGTGACCAAGCTGGACGTGCTGGACGATCTGGACGAGATTCCAATCTGCACCGGGTACGAGATCGACGGCCAGCCGTACGACACCATGCCGGCCGATGTGAGCGGGATCGAGTCGATCCGAGGGGTTTACACGAAGCTGCCGGGATGGAAGACTTCCACGGTCGGCGCGGGCAGCTTCGAGGATCTGCCGCGGCGGGCACAGGAGTATCTGCGTTTCATGGAGAAGGAGTCGGACGCAAAGATCGGCATCGTCTCCACGGGGCCGGATCGCGATCAAACTTTCGAGCTGCCGGAATTTCGTGAAGAGATGCGTCGGATTAGTGGACAATAACCATCAAACGAAGGTCGCAGGACCGTTGCACCACGAGACATTATGATTAGCTTTACCGTCCGCATGAAATTCCGCTCCGAGGACCGGCAGCGCGTGGCCGAAATGCTGACCACTTTGGCCCGTGCCTCCCGCGAGGAGCCCGGCTGCATGACCTATCTGCCGCACACCGTGGAAGGGGAACCTGACACGGTGGTCATTTACGAGCAATACCGCGATCAGAAGGGGCTGGAGGCTCATCGGGGCACAAAGCACTTCAAAGACTGCGCGGTGGGCGGGCTCTACCAGATGATGCTGGAGCGTCAGGTGGAGAACCTCACGTCGGTGGCCTGACATGAAACACCCGGAGGCGCGCAGCGTCTGAGAGAATAGCGGGCAAACGCGGTGCGGCGGATCGCATCGCAACAGAGGTCCGCGCGGGCATGAGGTTGTTGTGGCGAATGCGCATGTTCCAGCTGTTTCTCTTTGACGCGCTGCTTCGGTGCGGGCTACCATCGCGTACGAACATGCGCCGCCATTTCGACTGCGCTTTTCGCACGAAGCGGGTCTCGCAAGCTCTGGCTGCACTGCTGGCGCTGGTGCTGTGCCATCCGGCACTGGCTCTTCCGCACCGCGACCGTGGTGTACACAAGGAGATCGAGGCGCTGGAGCAGCAATGGCAGCAGGCCATCATCAATAACGACGTTTCGCAGATGGACCGCCTGCTGGCCGACGATTACATTGGCATTACTTCCAACGGCACCGTGGAAAACAAAGCGCAGGCGCTGGCCCAGCGGCGGGCGGGCACAGTCCGCATTACAAAGCTCGATCTGAGCGATGTCCACATCCGTGCGTATGGGGATACGGCGGTGGTGACGTCGGTGGCCGATCTGGTGGGCAGCAATGGCGCCAGCGACATCAGCGGCCAATATCGGTATACGCGCGTGTATAACCGGCGGCTGGGGCACTGGAAGATTGTGAGCTTCGAGGCCAGCCGGATGCACGATGTGGACGCGCGGGCGAAGAAATAGAACAGCGCCTGAAGAGCGACACCCCTGCAGTCCTGGTGTGGTGTTTCCCAGATTTCTTTATCGTTCGCACACAGAAAAAAGCAGGTTCCTCCGCTCCGCTTCGCTGCGGCCGGGATGACAAGGTGAAGAAAACTTCAGAAACGCCAGACTGGTGGCTGATCGTCCGAAATTCGGCGAGACGCCTATTCGGTGCGCAGGGCGGTCATGGGATCGACCCCGGCGGCCCGGCGCGCGGGCAGCCAGGCGGCGAAGAGTCCACAGGTCAGCAACAGGAGCGCGGCTCCGGCGAGGGTCCAGCCATCGTGGGCGCTGACGCCGTAGAGGAAGCCGCCGACGAGGCGGCCTGAGGCCCAGGCGAGGGCCGTGCCGATGGCGACGCCGATGAACAGCATGACGGCGGCCTGGCGCAGAACCATCCAGAGAAGATTGCCGCGCTGTGCTCCGAGCGCGATGCGGACGCCTAGTTCGCGGGTGCGCTGGTTGACCACGTAGGCGAGGAGCCCGTAGAGACCGGCAACGCAGAGCAGCAGGGCCGATCCGCCAAAGATTTCGAGCAGGTGTGCGGCCAGGCGCTGGCTGCCGTAGGAATCCTCGACGATTTGATCCATGGTGGTGATGGTGGCATCGGCGAGCTCCGGACTGGCCTGGCGGAGGATGTCACGGATCTCAGGAATGATTGCGGAGGTGGGCTGTTCAGTGCGGACGGCCAGTTCCATGGCAATCCCTTCCGTGACCTCATAGAAGTTGCTGTCCGGGGTGATCTGGCGAATGGAAATTTCCACTTCCGGGGAAGGCGGCCCGGTGATGCGGCCCTGGCGCTCGTCGGCAAGGATGCCGATGATGCGCGTGGGCGCGTTCTTCCTGAGGTTAATGAGTTGAGTTCCGATCACGGCGTTCGGATTGTTTTTGTCCGGGGAGTGGAGGTGTGCGAAGGCTTCATTGACGATGGCGACCGGCTGTGAAGTGGGTGTGTCCTGGAGGTTGAAGTAGCGGCCTGCAGCCATGTGAAAGGCAAAGACCTGCTGGACCTCGGGAGTAACGGCCTTGAAGAGCGAGCCGATGCGATCGTCGCCGGAGAGGGTGAGGTTGACCAGGAAATTCCGGCTGAGCGGCACATCGGTCATGAGCCCTGCACTGTCCACACCATGGAGGTGCTGAACGCGCTCGAGCAGGGGCTGGTAAAGGTCCTGGGTCATATTGCGGCCGGCAAAGCGGTAAGAAGGAATGCTGAGCGATGCAACCAGAATGTGGTCGGTGCGGTAGCCGAGCGGTATATGGCGGACCGAGTAAATGGTACGCAGCAGCAGTCCACAAACCGCGAGGAGGGTGAGGGACATAGCGATTTCAGCAGCCACAAGAGTTCCGCGCAGCCGGTTGTGGCGGCGAAGGGTGCCGGTCTGCAGGCCGCCCTGTTTGAGAGCCGGTTCGATGGGAGCGCGCGCTGCAATCAGGGCTGGCCAGACTGCCGCGAGCAGCGCGGAAATCAGGGTCATTCCCAGGAGGGCCGCCAGAATCGAGGTATCGGGTGTGGCGGGCGCGGGCAGCGGCAGATGCTGGGCAAGCTCATGCTGGAGTAGTTTTACGGAGCAGAGCGCGAGGCCAATGCCGAGCGTCCCTGCCAGTCCACTGAGCAGCAGGGCTTCGACGAGCATCTGCTGCACGACGCGCCAGCGGTTGGCGCCCAGAGCCCGGCGCATGGCCATCTCCCGCTGCCGCGCCATGCTGCGCGCCAGCAGCAGGTTGGTCGCGTTGAGACTGGCAATCAGCCAGAGCAAAGCGGAGGCGGCGAGCAGAGCGAGCAGAGCTTTACGGGTGTCGGCATCGACCAGAGTGTCGGAGTAACGCTGAATTTTGACTGCGCTGTGATCCTGGCGCATATCGGCAGTGGGGTATTGCGTGCCGAGCCGCTTTTGGATCACGGCCATTTCCGCACTTGCGCTGCGCAGGCTTGCCCCCGATCGCAGCCTGGCGATGACAAAATAGCTCGCGAGTTTGTCGCCGCGCTCGCGATCCTCTTTGCCCAATTGAATGGGAACCCAGACCTGCGAGATGTTGGACGCGCCAACCGGATACCGGAACCAGGGCGGCATCACGCCGGCCACGGTGTAGGGCGCGCCATTGATCTTCACCACTTTGCCCAGAACGCTGGGGTTTCCTCCAAAGGCCTGCTGCCAGACTGCGTTGCTCAGCACGACGGTTCCGGCGTTTTTCCCAGGACCGAAGCCTGGTGTATCGGGCAGAAAGCCGCGCCCGAGCAGGGGCCGCGCTCCGAGCAGCTGAAATATGTTGACGCTGACCTGCTCACCGTCGATTTGCAGAGAAGATGTTTTGCCTTCCAGATAATTTCGTCCCTCCATGCCGGAAGAGAAGGCTATCTGGTCGAACGACCGGCTTTGTTTCGTCCACTGCTCGATATCGAGCCACGGCAGCGGCCATACTCCTCGGCCGTGGCGGTCCACTTCCTCGATCTGCACGAGACGACCGGGGTCGCGGTAGGAAAGCGGCTGGAGCAGGACATGATCGACCACCGTGAACATGGCGGCTGCCGCACCGATGCCGAGGGCGAGGGTTGTGATGACGGAGGCGGCGAATGCCGGCGATCGGCGCATTTGACGCATGGCATAGAACAGGTCGCGGCGGAGGTTCTCGAGGAATGGCCAGCCTTCGCGGAGGCGAACGTTCTCGCGAATCTGAGTCACTCCGCCGAAGGAACGCAGAGCAGCCAGGCGGGCTTCGTCGTCGGACAACCCCTGCTCGCGGAATTCATCGGTGGCGAAGGCGAGGTGCGACTGCAGCTCCTCGTCGAGTTCGCGATCGAGAGCGCCGCGGCGGAAGTGAGAAAATCCGCGATCGAGAAGAGTGCGTGCGCTGGTGAGCCATGCGGACAGAAACGACATACGGCCTCCTACTCGGTACGCAGAGCGGTCATGGGATCGACGCCGGCAGCGCGGCGCGCGGGGAGATACGCAGCGAGGAGTCCGCTGGCCAGCAGCAGAACAGCGGCTCCGGCGAGGGTCCAGCCGTCGTGGGCGTTGACGCCGTAGAGGAATCCGCGGACGAGACGGCCTGAGGCCCAGGCGAGGCCCGTACCAAGGGCGACTCCGATGAGCAGCATGACCGCAGCCTGGCGCAGGACCATCCAGAGAAGATTGGCGCGCTGCGCGCCGAGAGCGATACGCACGCCCAGCTCACGGGTACGCTGGGTGACGACGTAGGCGAGCAGTCCATAGAGGCCGGCGACGCAGAGCAGCAGGGCCGAGCCGCCGAAGATTTCGAGCAGGTGCGCGGCCAGGCGCTGGCTGCCGTAGGAGTCTTCGACGATCTGATCCATGGTGGTGATGGTGGCGGTGGCCAGCTCGGGGCTGGCGTGGCGAAGAATGTCGCGGATCTCAGGGATCATCTGCGCTGTAGGCTGCTCGGTGCGGACGGCGAGATCCATGGCGATGGTGGCCGGCCCATAGATCGTCGCCTGGGGATTGATCTGGCAGAGGCAGACTTCCACTTCGGGCTGGGAGGCTTCGGCGACCGTTCCCTGGCGCTCGTTGTTGAGGATGCCGATGATGTGCGCGGGGACGTTCCTGCGCGTGCTCCAGAATTTTGTTCCGATGAGCGATGAGGGATCGTGTTTGTCGGGCGCGTAGAGGCGAGCGAAGGCGGGATTGACGACGGCGACGGGCTCGGAGGTGGGCGTATCGCTGCTGTTGAAGAAGCGGCCCGCGAGCATGGGGAAGCCGAAGATGCGCTGGATTTCGGGGCTCACGGGTTTCAGCCTGGCGGCTACATCGTTGCCGTTGAGGCGCAGCGTTAGTGCAATGTTGAAGGTCTGGCCGAGAGGGACTTCACTCATCAGACCCGCGGCCTGGACGCCGTGCAGATGCTGCACCCGTTCGAGCAGAGGGTTGTAGAGGTCGGCGACCATATTCCTGCCCGAGAAGCGCCACGAAGGCATGTTGAGGCTGGCGACCAGGATGTGATCGGTGCGATAGCCGAGCGGGACGCGGCGCAGCGTGTAGATGGTGCGCAGCAGCAGACCGCAGGCGACCAACAGGGTAAGGGACATGGCCACTTCGAGCGCTACCAGCGCGCCGCGCATGCGATGATGGCGGCGCCCGGAGCCGGTTTGCTGGCCGCCCTGTTTCAGGGCCGGCTCAATAGGAGCGCCGACTGCCACGAGCGCCGGCCATGCGGTGGAGATGAGGGCGGAGAGCACGGTGAGACCGCAGAGCACGGCGAGGATGGCGGGGTTTACGCGCGCCGAGAGATCGAGGTTGAGGTGAATGGGGCGGGCGCTCTCAGCCAGATGAATACCGGCGACGGCGAGACCGATGCCCAGCAGGGCGGAAGCGGTGCTGAGCACGAGGCCTTCGGTGACCATCTGCCGGACGACCCGCCAGCCGCTTGCGCCCAGGGCGCGGCGCATCGCGATTTCGCGCTGGCGGGCGGTGCTGCGGGCCAGCAGCAGATTTGTAACATTGACGTTGGCAATTAGCCAGAGCACGCCGGAAGCCGCCAGCAGAGCGAGCAGAGCCTTCTTCAGATCTTTGTCGACCAGGGTTTCGCCGTAGCGCTCGAGCACCACGGTGTTGTGGTCCTTGCGCAGATCGGGGTCGGTGTATTGGGGCGCCAGCGTCTTCTGGATGGCGGTCATCTCGGCGCGGGCGGTCTCGGGCGTCATACCGTTACGCAGGCGCGCAATGGCTTCATAGGACATGGCGGAATAACTGCGGGTCTGATCGTCCTTACTGAGCTGTATAGGGACCCAGACTTGACCGAGGTCGCCGGTGTTCCATGGATAAGAGAAGCCGCGCGGCATCACGCCAATGACCGTGTAGGGATTGCCGTTGATGCGGACGACCTTGCCAAGCACGCTGGCTCGCCCGCCGAAGGCGGTCTGCCAGACGGAGTAGCTGAGGATGATGGTGGCGTTGTCTTTGCCTGGAGCGAAACTCGGCGCTTCGGAGATGAAGCTGCGGCCCAGCAGTGGCGTGGCGCCCAGGACCGAGAAGAGATTGGGACTGACGGTGATCCCGCTGATCGCCAGTGCGTCGTTCTTGCCTTCGAGATAATTCCGCCCGCTTATCGTGCCGCTGTAGGCGATCTGCTCGAAGGAATGGCTGCGTTTTATCCAGGCTTCGATGTCGAGCCAGGGCACATCCTGATTTCCTTTGCCGGTGCGATCGCCCTCGTGCAGGATGACCAGGCTGCGGGCGTCGCGCCAGGGAAGTGGCCGCAGCAGGACGTGATCGACAACGGTGAACATGGCGGTGGCGGCGGCGATGCCGAGGGCGAGCGTACCGATGACGGAGGCGGCGAATCCAGGCGAGCGGCGGATCTGGCGCAGCGCATAGACCAAATCGCGACGGAGATTTTCGAGGAAGGGAAAGCTTTCATGGAGGCGGATGTTTTCGCGGGTCTGAGCGACGCCGCCGAAGGAGCGGAGGGCGGCGATGCGCGCATCTTCCGGAGAGAGGCCGCGGCGGCGGTGCTCTTCCGCGGCGAGATCGAGATGGGACTGCAATTCCTCATCCAGTTCATGATCGAGAGCAGCGCGGTGGAAGGGCGCGAGGCAGCGGCTGGCAAGCGTACGGAGACTGCTGAGAAGGTTGCGTGCCATTTTCAGCTCCCTGTGTTGGCAGCGAGGAAGCGGGCCATGGTGGCTGCGACGCGCTCCCAGCTCTGGGTTTCCCTGGCGATCTGCGCTTTGCCGGCGGCGGTGAGGGCGTAGTAGCGAGCGCGGCGGCCATTTTCCGATGTACCCCACTCGGCGCGAATCCAGCCCTTCTGGCGCAGGCGGAGCAGAGCGGGGTAGATGGTCCCCTGGTTCATGCTGAGGGTTTGCTCGCTGATCTGCTCGATGCGGCGGGCGATGCCGTAGCCGTGCAGCGGGCCCATGGATTCGAGGGTTTTGAGCACCATGAGGTCGAGGGTGCCCTGCAGGACATCGGATTTGCCTTGTTCCACGTCTTCTCCTGTAGGCGATCAACAGATACACCCGGCTTCAGTTGAATGTCAACAGGGGGCAGTTTTCCAGGCGCGAAATTGCACGACAGAAAGTGCGCTCAACATAAGCGGTGTTTTGATCGGGATGACGACACGCGAGGAAGTGAGGGTTGGCTCGAAAGCCACTATCCACGCGGGTTTTCGGCGCTTCCTGGCGCGAGGACCAGGTGTGATGCATGCTGGTATTCGGGGGTTGATTTGCTGTAGACTGATGGTTGCCCAGCGAGGGTCGGTCGGGAGGTGTGGTTCTTTGGCGGAAGTTCGCGTACAGGAAGGCGAGCCGCTTGAAAATGCGTTGCGCCGCTTCAAACGCAAGGTGCAGCAGGAAGACATCATCAAGGAAGTGAAACGTCATTCCTTCTACCTCAAGCCGGGCGAAAAGCGCCGGGTCAAAGAGGCGCTGGCACGAAAACGGAATCGCAAGAAAGCTCGTAAAGAGCAGGATTAACCCGCCTCCCCAATCGCGGCACTGCGAACGGTGGTGGCCGGTGCAGGCGAAAATTTCGATGCATCGAGCCGTTTCTTTTCGGGGTAAAGTGATTGGGGCAGCGGCAGTAAGTTCACAGGCCGGTCTGTTTCGGCTTCCCAGACTGCGATAACAGACCAACTCCGCGCAGACCGAAATCGTCTGACGGACAGATCTCATCGTTTCCCGTGCGCCCCGCTCGCGTACCGGAGACTGACAGACAAGGCAGGCAGAATCTCTTCGCACTCCGTTCCCACGAGCGGACATTCCGGCTAAGGCCGGTGTAGTTTTTCGCCGCACTTCAGCCGCGGCTATGCATGACCGGAGAGGCAGCATCGGAAACCGGTGCTCAGGACTGAATCGCTTTCCCCCGTGCGATCATCCTGAACGGATGCGATCCGGACCTTCGAGGTCGTGCAGCAAGGGCCCCTATCCAATACGGAAGTACCACTGCCGGAAATGTGTCCGGCGTGTCGCAGCAAGATGGCAGCTCCTGGAACAAAGCCACAGGAACCTGCCGTGACGATCCGGGCGCGCTGATCGGTTTAGCGCTGTTTGAGTCGGTGCTTCGGGCGAAGGCGAGGGAAGCGGATGGAGTTCGTCGACAAGATTCTGAAATGCGTGGACTGCGGAAACGATTTCGTTTTCACGGCGGGAGAGCAGCTGTTCTTCTTCGACAAGCAGTTCAAGAACGACCCCAAACGGTGCAAACAGTGCAAGGCCAAGCGGGCCTCAGGCTCAGGCTCCGCGCGTCCTGAGACGCGCACCGTCTGTTCGGAATGCGGGACGGAGACCACCGTTCCGTTCAAACCCACCCAGGGCCGTCCGGTATTGTGCCGCAGTTGCTTCCAGCAGCGGCGGACCATGAGCCAGGCGAGCTAGGGCTGTTTCAAACTATCATTCGAGGGCCTGGGGCGCTGCCGTCTCACAAGCTCAGGGGAAGAACTGTGGGTCCTGAGCGGAAAGCCGGGCGGCGGCGCGCCGGGCACGCGACGGCACCGGGCTGCCAGCCGATCCAGTCGTCAGCCGCGTGTGCCGGCGGGCGCGAGGTTCACTCCGACCGCAGGGCCCTGATGGGGTCGATGGAAGCCGCGCGGCGAGCGGGCAACAATGAGGCCGTGAGCGCAAGCAGGAGCAACAACAGGCCCGCTGACACCAGTACCGAGGGATCGAGCGCGCTGACGCCGAAGAGCATGGAGCCAAGCAGGCGCGAGGCAGCCAGGGCTCCGGCGATGCCGATGAGGCAGCCGGCTCCGGCGAGCTTTGCACCGGAGGTGAGCACCAGACGCATGATGGCGGAGCGCTGCGATCCCAGAGCCATGCGGATAGCGAGTTCCTGCATGCGCTGCGCGACGCTGAAGGCAATGACGCTGTAGATGCCGAGGATGGCGAGCAGCAGGGCGGCTCCGGCGAAGGAAGAGATCAACACCGTATTGAAGCGGCGGGGAGCTTCGCTCTCGCTGACGGCGTGCTCCATCGTTTGCACCTGACTCAGCGGGAGCTGTGGATCCATGGAGCGGAAGGTAGCCCGCAGGGCGTTCTCCATCTGTTCGGGCGGCAAGGCAGTACGCAGGGCGATGAAGCCGCCGTTGCCGTTCAGATCCGTGGGCGAGCCAAGGGAGCCGAAGAAGGTTTCGGCCTGATCGATGGCAAGGTAGGACTGTTGGCGGTCGGGCACATCGGGCGAGCCTTCCTTCACGTCCGCGACCTCGCCGACAACGGTAGCCCACGGTGTTTGCATTTCAGGGGTGCCGAGGCGCATGCGCTTGCCGATGGGATTCTGTCCCGGCCAGGACTGATCGGCGAGGGCCTTGTTGATAACAACGACCAGCTGCGAGCCGGCTTTATCTTCCGGCGTCAGAAGGCGGCCGCGGAGCAACGGCGTACCCATCGCCCGGAAGTAGTCGCCCTGGACCTGGATCAGCGTGGTGAGGTCGATGGTGCCGGGTTTGGGAGGAACGTAGCCTTCGGCGACGAAAGCGGAATTGCCGAAGTTGCCGTTGGCGGGCAGGAACGAAGTGAGGCCTGCACTCTCGACGCCAGGCAGAGCCTCAACCCGGCGGAGCAACTCCTGATTGAATTGATCGACGGCGGCCTGAGTACCGTATTGTTTGCGTGGAAGCGACCAGGACGCGACCAGGGAGTGATCGGGGCGATAGCCAGGATCGACGGCGCGCATCTTTTCGTAGCTGCGCAGCAGCAGGCCGGAGGCGGCAAGGAGCACCATAGCGATGGCGATCTCCGCGATGACCAGGCCGGAGCGCAGGCGGGCATGGCCTCCGCCGGCACTGCCGGTGCGGCCCCCTTCTTTCAGCGTGTCGTTGAGGCTGGTGCGCATAGCAGCGAAGGCGGGCACGACTCCGCACAACACACCGGTGAGGATGGCCAGAGCGATGGCGAAGACGGCGACCACCCAGTCGAGACCGATATTGCCGACCAGGGGGAGATTCTCGGGCAAAAGGCCCACACCGAGGCGCAGAGCCACGGCTGCGAGGATGAGCCCGACGATGCCGCCAGTGAAGCTGAGGGTGAGGCTTTCAAGTAAAGACTGGCGCAGCAGCCGCGAGGCGCTGGCACCCATAGCAAGACGCACGGCGATCTCGCGGCGGCGACGGATGGCGCGCACCAGCAGCAGGCCGGCGAGATTCGCGCAGGCAATCAGCAGGACCACAGCCACGGCGAGAAAGAGCGTCCGAACCAGCGGGCGCGCCTGGGAGACGGTGTCGTCCTGCAGACCGCGGACGATGGGGCTGATGTGCAGGCTGGCCATGAACGCGGGATAGTTGCGCATGGTCTCCTGGGCGACACGGTTCGCATCTTCGCGGGCCTGGGCAGGGGTAACGCCGGGCTTGAGGCGGCCCACCATCTGATAGCTCCAGTTGGCCTGGGCTCCGCCGGTGAGCTCGTCGGGCCGCAGGCTCAGCGGAATCCACAGTTCGGTGCGATTCAGCTGGCCGGGATTCAGGGGAAATTCAAAGTTGCGAGGCATGATGCCGATGACGATGTAAGGCTTGCGATCGAGCAGGATCTTCTCTCCGAGCGCATTGCGGTTGCCGTGGAAGCGGCTTTGCCATGTGGCGTAGCTGAGGACCGCGACCTGCTGGTTCTGTTCATCGTCGGCATTCGTGATAGCGCGGCCAAGCAGCGGCTGCACGCCGAGAGCCGGGAAGACGCCGCCGCTTAGGCGGGCTGCATTCACTTGTGCGGGATCGCCGATGCCGGACAACTCATATCCGGTTTGCGCGTAGCCGCCGAGGCTGGTGAAGCTGTGGGTATCGCGCGTGTAATTGCGAATGTCAGGTCCGGTGACTCCGGCCTCGTTCTGGCCGCCGACGTCCGCGCCCTGAATGGTGTCGGAGAGCGCGACAAGACGGTCAGGCTGAGGGAAGGGCAGCGGGCGCAGCAGCACACCTTCGACGATGGAGAAGATGGCGGTGGTTGCGCCGATGCCAAAGGCCAGCATCAGCACCGCTGTCGCTGAAAATCCGGGCGACTTGAGCAGATGACGGACAGCGATGCGCAGGTCGCGCGACAGTGACGACATGGACTCCCTCCGACGGCAGGTATATGGGCAGATGATGCACGTCTTCTGCCACATATGCAGGGCGACGGAGGCTGGTTCCGGCGGGAAATTCGGTGTGGATCAGGAATCGCGGTGCCGAGAGTGTCCGGCAGTGAACGCAGGTGTCCGATTGCAGACAGAGAATGAGCTGCCGGAGCGCAGGGCAAGATGGGAGAGCTGGTCGAGACCGGACGGGGGGATCCGGTCCAGAGAGAAGGCAGGACTCAGCGGGCCCGGGTTTCAGCCAGCTTGCGCGGCTTCTTTTCGGCGGAGTGGGCGACCGCGACGGCCTCGAGTTTCTTGTCGGACTCGCTGCGCTTTTTGTCTTCGTGGGAAACCAGCAGGGCTTCGATCTGGCGAAGGAGATCCTGGGTGTTCATGGGCTTCACCAACACCTTGTCGGTGCTGCCGGTGGCCATCCAGTCGGCGTCAGCAGGCGGATACGCGGTGAGCATAGCCACAGCGGGCCGGTTGGCGGCTTTCTTCGCGGCTGCGGCGACTTCCTGCCCAGCGGTATCGCTTTCCATGCGCAGATCAGTAATCACCATGTGGTACTCGTTATTGCGAAGCCGCTGTTTGGCTTCGCGGGCCGAGGCCGCTGTTTCCACCTCAAAGCCGCTGATTTCGAGCACAGCCTTGAGGGTCAGCAAAATGGCCACATCATCGTCAACAAGAAGAATGCGTCGTTTCATAAGGGCTCCTTACGGATTGGAGAAGAGACTGAACCGGGCAACCAACTGAGAACGTTCGGCAAGGCGCTCTGAGGATCAGGTCTCGCCGCCCGTCCCCTCTCCATCCCGTTGTTACACTAAGCAACGTGGCAGAATATCACGTCGAAAACTTCGGGTGCCGGGCAAGCCGATCGGATGGGGAGGCGATTGCCGCCATTCTGCGCCACCGGGGACTGGACCCCGCCGGCCAACCTGCCGCAGCGCATGTTGTCATTGTCAATACGTGCAGCGTGACAGCGGAGGCGGACCGGCAGGCGAGGGCCTGGCTGCGCCGGATACGGCGGCAGAATCCGGAAGCGCGGGTGATTGTGACCGGCTGCTATGCGCAGCGGGCTCCCGAGGAACTGGCGGCGCTGCCGGAAGTCGATGCGGTGGTGGGCAACAGCCATAAAGCGGCGGTAGCGGATCTGGCTGCGGAGTTCGCAGGCGAGGTATTCGCGGCCAACGAATATGTAACAGATTCAGTAACCGAAACGCGTGCCGATGCCACGTTTGTGCCGCTGGCGGCGCTGGCCGGCAAGGTTTTGGTGGATGACACGTTTGCGCATGCCGAACTGGCCGCATTGCCCTTCGCCGCCGACGCGCAGCAGACCCGACCGAATTTGAAAGTGCAGGATGGCTGTGGGAACCGCTGCTCGTTCTGCATCATCCCGACAACGCGCGGGCACAGCCGCTCGCTGCCGCTGGATTTGTGCCTCGACAACGTGCGGCGCTTTACGGATCAGGGCGGCCAGGAACTAGTGCTTTCCGGGATCAATCTGGGCCGCTGGGGACGAGATCTCGCGCCGGTGCAGCGGTTCGAGGAGCTGGTGGAGGCGATCCTGACGCAGACGACGCTGCCGCGGCTGCGTCTCAGTTCGATCGAGCCGATGGACTGGTCGGCGGATTTGCTGGCGCTGTACGCCGAGCACGCAGCGGGGGAGCAACCCAGGCTGGCGCGGCATACGCATCTGCCGCTGCAGTCGGGGTCGGATAGGATCCTGCGGCGCATGCATCGGCGCTACCGGCCGTGGCACTATGCGGAGCGACTGGCGGCGATTCGGGCGCTGTTGCCCGACGCGGCGATCGGGGCCGATGTGATGGTCGGCTTTCCGGGGGAGACAGACGCGTTGTTCGAAGAGAGCTTTCGTTTCATCGAAGCGCAGCCTTTCACCTACCTGCATCTGTTCCCGTTCTCAGCGCGGCCGGGAACGCCTGCCTGGGAGCTGCACCGGCAGGAGCCGGTCGCGGCGCGAGCGGTGCAGGAGCGCATGGTGGCTCTGCGCACTCTGATGGCGGAGAAGTTTCTGGTGTTCCGCTCGCGCTTTGTAGGGCGGGTACTGTCTGCGGTGACCATCGAGCCGGGCGCAGAACCAGCGTCTACGGCAGCAGTCACGGACAATTTCCTCAAGCTCTCCCTGAACAGCGCGCTGCCCCCCAACCGGCTGGTGAAGGCGCGGATCACCGGGCTGAAGGACGAGGGGCTGACCGGCATCGCGGCCTTTTAATCTGCCACCACGACAGGGGGAAATGACATCTAACTTGACGGGGATTGTTATACTTAATTGCCGCGGGTGTGACCCGCGTTCAGGAGAAGATGCCCATCGATAAGCGTTCCGCTAAGCAGTTTGTTCGTATCAACGACCGTATCCGCGCCCGAGAAGTTCGAGTCATCGACGAAAAGGGCGAACAGCTCGGCATTCTGGCGCCGTTTGAGGCGCTGAAGATCGCCCGCGAGCGCGGGCTGGATCTGGTAGAAGTTTCGCCGACCGCGGTTCCGCCGGTTTGCCGCATTCAGGACTACGGCAAGTTCCTCTACGAAAAAGAGAAGAGTGACCGCGCCGCCCGCAAGCGGCAAAAGGTGATCACTGTCAAGGAAGTGAAGTTCTCGGTCACGATTGACGATCACGATTTCCAGACGCGCCGCAACCAGGCGATCCGTTTCCTGCAGGACGGAGACAAGGTAAAGGCTTCGCTGCGCTTCAAGGGACGCCAGATGGCTCACCGCGAGCTGGGCTACGCGATCATCAACCGGCTCATTCAGGACATAGGTGAGAACGGGATAGTGGAGTTCATGCCGCGCATGGAAGGCAACACGCTGCACGCCATCCTGGCTCCAGGCAAGAAGGAAGTGCCGAAAAAGCCTGCGCCGCCGCGCCAGGAAACGGCAGTCCCGCAATCGCAAACCGCCCAGTAAGCGAGCCGGACGTGGCGCATCCGGCTGAGTTTACGTTCAGGGCGATTTGACCCAAAAGCATCAGTTGCTCCCTCTGAGGTTGCATTGAAGGAGAGGCTGGAATCCGTCTGAATAAGTGTATGATTTGCAGTACAGTGCAAACAGGGCACCCCCGGCCAGTGCTGTTCGCCAAGAGGACATCAGCATGAAGAGCGCTACCCGCCTTCTGCAAGTGCTGTATCGCGAGGAGTCAGGCCAGGATTTGATCGAGTACGCCCTGATTGGCGCGTTCACGATCCTGCTGGCCGTCGCCGCGGTCAACCAGGCGGGGCAGGGCATTAGTAACCTGTACAACACCATCGAGAACGGAATGCGCACGGCGACGGGCAGCTGACCGCTCAGGGCGAGCCTGCGCAACCCGCGATTCCACTCCTTTCCAACTGGTTCCGTTTGAACTGAATTCTGCTGTGCTGCCGTCTCGGGCGGCAGCGGGATTTTTTGTCTCCGCGCGCGGCGGCCAGCCGTCGCGTTTTCCTCTGCGGGCACGAGGACTACGCGGCGATACAATCGATGCATGTTCGATCGCATGTCCCAGCCGCTTTCTATGGAAGATCCCGAGATCTCCGCCGCCATCGATGCCGAGGTTCGCCGCCAGCACGAGGGGCTGGAGATGATCGCATCGGAAAACTTCGTCAGCCGCGCAGTGCTGGAAGCGGCCGGCTCCGTCTTCACGAACAAGTATGCCGAGGGGTATCCGGGGCGCCGCTACTACGGCGGCTGCGAGTTTGCCGACGTGGTGGAGAACCTGGCGCGGGATCGCGCCAAGCAGATCTTCGGCGCGGAGCATGCCAATGTGCAGCCGCATTCGGGCTCGCAGGCCAACGCGGCAGCCTATATGGCGGTGCTCCAGCCCGGAGACACGATTCTGGGATTGGATCTGGCGCATGGCGGGCATCTGACGCACGGGCACAAGCTGAATTTCTCGGGCAAGCTGTACCGCGTGGTGTCGTATGGGGTGCGCAAGGATACGGAAACCATTGACTACGACCTGCTGGAGCAGATCGCGCTGACGGAAAAGCCGAAGGTGATTATCGGCGGCGGGAGCGCGTATCCGCGCTTTTTCGATTTTCCCCGCATGCGCGCGATTGCCGACAAGTGCGGCGCGCTGCTGCTGGTGGATATGGCGCATTTTGCCGGGCTGGTGGCGGGCGGGGTGCATCCTTCGCCGGTGCCGCACGCACAGATTGTGATGACGACCACGCACAAGACGCTGCGCGGGCCGCGCGCCGGGATGATTCTGTCGCGTCAGGAATTTGCGGCAGCCATCGATAAGGCGACGTTCCCCGGACAGCAGGGTGGTCCGCTGGTGCACATTATCGCGGCCAAGGCAGTGGCTTTTCGCGAGGCGCTGCAGCCGGATTTCCGCGTCTACGCTGCGCAGATCGTCGCCAATGCGAAGGCGCTGGCAGCGACGCTGGCCGCAGCGGGATTCCGCATCATCTCCGGGGGGACCGACACGCACCTGATGCTGGTGGATGTGTTTGCCAAAGGCATGCTGGGCAGCGAGGCCGAGGCGGCACTGGGCGAAGCGGGCATTACGGTGAACAAGAACGCGATTCCGTTCGATACCAATCCGCCGCTGAAGCCCTCGGGCATCCGCATCGGCACGCCGGCGCTGACGACGCGCGGCATGAAGGAAGGCGAGATGCGGGTGATCGGGCGCTGGATCACCGAGGCGCTGGAGCACCGCAGCGATGCATCCGCACTGGCGCGGATTCGCGGACAGGTGCTGGAGCTGGCTGAGCAGTTCCCGCTGTATAACTGGCTGCGGGAGCCGGCGAGCGTGGCGCAGTAGGGGCGAGAAACAGGGTAGAGGGTAGAGGGGGTAGGGTATAGAAAGCCTAGGCCCTTTCCGCCTACTCGGGCGTTGCTACGAGTGCTGAGTGCCGCGCGACAGGTTGTGCCATCTTGCCCGATTGCAGGTCTTCCAAAAGCCAGGATTCTCGCTGCACAATTTGAGGGATGGATGCGGTACGCGCGTCGAGGATAATCTCGGCGTGATGGATGTACGTTGCGGGTCTTTCGTCAGCAGTCTGGACACTCTCTGGAAATCTGGTGTCGTCCGGACGGTCACACTTGGCCTGCTTCTTCTGAGCGCATCTATCCATCCGTTGATTGCACAGACAACAAGTCCCGCCCAGACCGTCTCGGGAGACAGCGATGTCATGGCTCCCGAGGCGTCGAAATATCCCGGGGCGAAGCAGGGATGGGATCTTCTGTTCGAATACGGGAAAGCGCACGGGCAGATTCCGAAGGAAATGGCTGACGCCTTTGTCCAACCAACTCTTGGCAATGTTCCAGACCCCGCCATGGCGGAGCCAGTTTGCAGCGCGGAGTTCGTTCGGCTGTCAGGAGGCGATGCACCAGCTCTGGTAGCTTCCCTGGACGTCAACGGCAGGGAGTACTGCAAATTCTTTGCGGTGATTACGCGAACCGACACCGCTGTGATGATCCAGGGAGTAGACGGATGGCTGGCGGACGATGTGCACGATCTTCTGCTCGATCTGAAGAAGGATGGACAAACAGAATTAGTCGTGCCCATGGAAGCTTCGGACTATAACGGGCTGACAAACTGTATGGCCACGTGGACGCGCATCTTCACCATGGCGAATGGCAAGCTGGTGGACCGAAGTGCAGACTTTAAGGACTACTATCGAGAGCGGCTCGACGAAATCATCAAGGCGCTGCCGTCCGCCAAAGCGGATGACCAAAGCGATGGGACAGACGGAGCGGTTTGTCTCCAGATAGAGGCAGACCAGATCAGGCGATTCCTGGGCATAGATAAAGAGGCCGGCAAAGAGATTGCGCTTCAGTGGGTGAACAGTTCTAACGAATCCCTTCGCCTGAAGGGGATCATAGTGTTAGGTAACATCGGCGACAAAGAATCGAAAGCAATGCTGCAAAAGCTGACGCAGGATGGGGATTCAATTGTCGTCATGCAGGCGAAAGAGAGCCTGGGCCTGCCAATCACGGGGCCGTGACAAGTGATTCGGAGATCATCGATAGCCGCAGCGAGCGGCTAAGCAACATCACCAGTCACCGTGGTCGCCGAGTTCTCGTGATAACGAAAGCGTGCTGGTTTCTATTTCCCGCTCACCCTGAGCATCAGTACCCCGTGGGAGGGGACTGATGCCGTGTAGACGCCATTGGTAAAAGTCACGTCTTTGTGCGTCCACAGGTCGCGTGCTTTGCCGACTTTGCCATGCCGGGGAAGGTCGATCGCGACGATTTTGCCCTGGGCCGCGGAGGAGCTGAGGTTCACGACTCCAACGGCGACGCTGCCATCGGCCAGCGGCTTGACCCAGGTTTGCAGATGGCCGTGGCTGACCGGCGAGGCCTGCTTGCCGAGCGGGTCCTGATCGACGGCGATGACCTCTTTGTTGAGAAGGATCGCTTTGGTCGCAGCGCTCATGGTGCGGATATCGTTGCCAGCCAGCAGCGGAGCGGCGGCCAGCGCCCACAGGCTCATGTGAGTGCGGTATTCATCGTCAGTCATGTGGCCGTTGCCGATCTCCAGCATGTCAGGATCGTTCCAGTGGCCGGGGCCGGCGTAGGGCGCGGTGGGGACCTGCTTCTCGATGTTGCCGATCATGCTGGCCCACTCGTCACGGATATCGTCGGTGGTGCGCCAGAGGTTGGCGCCGGCGGGCGGACCCCACTGCGCGGCGCTGAGCTGGCCGATGCTGAGGCTGTAGACGATGGGGCGGCCCGTAGCCTGGAGCGCTTCGCCCATCTTCTGGTAGACGGCTCCTTCCTGATCCTTTTTGTAGATTTGGCCCGCGCTGCACCAGTCGTATTTGAGATAGTCGACGCCCCAGGAGGCGAAGGTCTTCGCATCCTGCGCCTCGTGGCCGTAGCTGGCCGGATAGCCGCCGCAGGTGCGCGGGCCCGGCGAGGAATAGATGCCCAGTTTTAACCCTTTGGAGTGGACATAGTCGGAGAGGGCCTTCATGTCGGGAAATTTGTGGTTTGGCTGCAAATTGCCCTGCGCGTCGCGCTGGCCTTCCCACGTGTCATCGATGTTGACGTAGATGTAGCCGGCATCGCGCATGCCGCTGGAGACCATGGCATCGGCCATGGTGCGGACCGTCGCGTCGTCGATCTTGCTGGCAAAGAGATTCCAGCTGTTCCAGCCCATGGGGGGAGTCTTCGCGAGGCCGTTGTACGGCACTTTGTGCAGCGGCGGTGGCGCGATGTAGGGGAGCTTCGGAATGGTGTCGGCCGGAGTGGCGCGATGCGCGACCATGGGGCCGCCCCACTGCTTCCAGTGCAGCTGGCCATCGATCAGATCGCCGATGAGAAACGGCTTGGGATCGCTGAAGCCGACGCCGTGCAACTCAAAGTGGTTGCCGGAGACGGTGCCGGTGACGTCCACGGTAAAGCCCAGCTCGGTGAGGTTGCCCTTTAGATGATTGCCGTTCTGGGTGAGCTCGAGAATGGCTTTTTCAACCTCGCCGTCGTCGAGCGTTGCACCGGTGGCGGCCCAGCGTCCGGCGACGGATTGCGCCGAGGCGGAGATGGAAAAGAGGGCAGCGAGGGTGGCGAGTGCGTGCAGACGAAGAGATCGATTGCGCATCATGCGTGTGCTTTCCGGTACAGGGATCAGCCCCACGAAGTTTACATGGGAGAACTGCGGGATGGTTGCCGCCAGTTTGTGTGAGTGAAATTCGCGATGCTTGTGAATGGAGCGGGCGCGTGCGATGGGGAATCGCAGAGGGAGGACACCACAAGGTCCTTCGCTCACCCTCAGGATGACATTTGTTAGACAAGGCGATTCTGGGGCACCACGTTAGAATGGCAGGCATCTCGGAAATTCTGTTCTCCGGGCCGCGACCATGTGCAGAAATATCAAAACACTCTTTAACTTCGAACCTCCGGTGACGCCGGAGGAGGTGCGCGCCGCATCGTTGCAGTTCGTGCGCAAGATCAGCGGCTTCAGCAAGCCGTCGCATGCGAACGAAGCGGCGTTCGAGGCTGCTGTTGAGGAGATCGCCGCGTGCTCTATGCGTTTGCTCGCGTCGCTCGAAACCACGGCGCCGGCGAAGAACCGGGAAGATGAGGCAGCGAAGGCGAAGGCGCGGGCCGCGGTGCGCTTCGGCACGTAGAGCAGAGTTCGTCGCCATGCGAAGAGGAAACAATAACCACTGAGTATTCGCTGGTGGCTCCCCAACTTCCTTCAGTTCAGATTGCCGGCGACCGTCCTGAAGGCGGAGGTGAGTGGAATCCCACATTTGCCAACGACGGGCAGATGATGGGGCACCCAGGATTGAGGTCGGGACGTCTCTGACAGGACACGGTGCGTAGGTCTTTAGTCGTGGGTGGGCAGTGGTGCAGGCCACTGCATTACCGCGAATTTGCCGCTGGGGCCGCGGGTGAGGACGGGCGCGTAAAGGCCGAGCAGGTTGCGCCGCCACCAGTTTCCGGTCTGGTGCTTCTCTTCCATTGACGTGAACCAATACTGCCAAAGGACCGCTTTGATGTAGCGCGGCGGCGACTGCGGAAAGGGATTGCCGCGGAAGAGGGCGAGCACGTCAGGGTCGCCTTCGAGCAGGCGCTCTTCGGTCAGGGGAACGATATTGGCCTGCTGCCAGTCGGTGAGGGATGCGAACCAGAGATTCCAGTCGAAGCGCGGCTGATAGGGCGCGTAGAGGCCGGGCGCCTCGTTGAGAGCCTGCGGCTTGAAGCGGAAGAGATAGGGCGTCCAGTTCTGGCCGTCGTTCGAGCCCTGGAATTCGATCTCGTAGCGGCCGCGCGTCATGACGGCGAAGAGGCCGTACTGGTTGGCGATGCGGAAGGGTTCGAGCGCGGCGATGGGCGCGGAAGGCAGCGGGAAGTCGGGCCACGGCATACGCAGCATTTCCACGGTGGTGTCGTAGGCGATCCAGGTCAGCATTACGGCAGTCACGGCGACACGCAGCGCGCGCAAGTGCGCGGGGATGCGGCTGATGCCTGCACGGCGTGCGGGCGCAGATGGTGTTGCAGGCTCATCAGGGCTGGCGGTGATGGAGAGCTGCGGCTCGGGTTCCGGGGCTGGTTCAGAATTTGCGACTTCGTCCAGCTGCGCGCGAAAGCGGGCGGGGACGAGCCAGCGGACGCTGCGGTCGTCGAGCAATAGGAAGCCGAGGACGAGGACCAGGTAATTCAGGAAGGCGTAGTTCGCAGTGAGGATGACGCCGATCTCCCACGGCGTGACGATGAAGAAGCAGATGAGGCGAATGCGGCGGGGCAGAAAGAGCATCCAGACGATGCCGATCTCCATGACCAGGGTTCCGGCGGCGGTGGCGACGTGAAACCAGTGGGGCAGGTGCTGCACGTACCAGCCGATCCAGGTAGGCAGCGGACCATTCTGGTAGTACTCGTCCATCGCGGTTAAATGCTTCCACTCGGGATCGCCGGAGAGCAGCTTGACGATGCCGGACTCGAAGTAGATGCGGAACCACTCGTAGAGCAGCAGGAATAGGCTGGCGCGGGGCGGCGGGGAATGAATGCCGAGACGAGGCCAGAGTCCGCCGGGCGTGAAGAAAAGGGCGATAAAGCCGGCCTCGAGGAGCATGCCGTCGGACTGATATCCGGAGAAGTCGCCTGCGGTGGAGACAAAGGACAGAAAGCAGAGGAAGCAGATGAAGAAGCTGAGGCGCGGCCATGCGTTGAGAAAGGCGGCGACTGAGGCGAGCAGGCCGATCCAGGTCACGGCCATCATGAAATGGGAGCCGGAGGAGATCCAGAAGAGGGAGGGCGCGTACCAGTAGCGAACGGAGGCGGCTTCGCGGCCGACGACGGTGAGGAATTGCTGCGCGGGAAGGATGCCCTGAGGGCCGTTGAGGCCTTTGATCTGGAAGACAAGAGCGAGGAAGGCGGAGAAGTAGATCGCTCCCAGCGCGCGCAAAAAGAACCAGCGGGGAACAAAGCGGTTGCGCGGGCCGGCGTCCGCATCGAAGAGCCACGCGATCAGGTTGCGGGGAGTGCGAGGCATAGAGAACCTGATGTTGGGATGATACGGCCAGGGCAGATCGATGAACGATCTCCTCCGGGCATTTGACGTGGTTCCGGACGGCGGCCGGATTGAGGTCTTGATCGGCCGCGTCGCGACCGAAGCCCTCGCGTTGCTCGGGGGGGCCTTCGGCTACGCGCCGAGCGGAGGAGTGCTCGCCTCCAACTTGTGTTGCGGCGCTTTGCTCAGGATGACACTTTGAGGCGGAGGAAAAGACTAACGATGGCGAGCAGCGTGATCAGCGCGATGAGGCATTGGGAGATGACGCAGTAGAGGCACCAGGTCTCGAGGACGTGTGCTTCGATGTTGCTGAGGTAGAGCGCACAGGCGAGGCCGATCAGAGAGAGGATGAAGGTGAGCCAGCGGCGGCGGAGGAATCCAGCAAGCGCAATGGCCAGATAGCCGAGGATGCCGAGGGCGGCGACGGGGAATCCGTTGCGGGGAGCCGGCCCGTTGACCTGATCGGGATGACGCGAGGCCCACATGTGCCAGACGATGCCGTTGACGGTGGCGTAGGAGCCACGATTGACGGTGCCGCAGTCCCAGTGGGAATTGAAGTCGCAGGGCTCGACGCCGGTCGAGTAGTGCACATGCAACGCAAGAACAGAGACGACGATGCCGCAGGCGGCAAGCAGAGCGATCAGATAGCGCATGGCAGATTCAGTCTGCGTTCAGTCTAACGCGGGCCAGGCTGCAACATAGGCTCACGCAGGACGAAGCAGATATTGCCGGTGCTCGAAGAGGAGCTACTGGATCGTAAGAAGCGCGAAGATGAAGATCCAGAAGAGGCCCATCGCATGCCAGTACCATGCGGTGCAGTCGATGGCGATCTGCCGCAGTTCTACGCGCTTGAGGCGGAACATCGCGACCAGCGCACCCAGCAGTGCGAGGAGTCCCAGCAGCAGGTGGAAGCCGTGCGTGCCGGTGACCAGGTAGAAGAAGTGGCTGTTGGGGTTGGTGGAAAAGAAGAGGCCCTGCTGAGCAAGCTGCTGCCAGGCGATCCACTGGCCGGCGAGGAAGAGCGCGCCGAGCAGGATGGTGGCGAGCAGCCAGGGAGCGGCGCGGCGTACGGCGGGACGGCCGAGGCCCAGCCACTCTTCCATGATGTCGATTTCGTGGAAGAGCTGACGGCGAGCCATCTCCATGGTGAGGCTGGAGAGCAGCAGGATGGCCGTGTTGATCCAGAGGATGGGGGGCATCCACAGAGGATGCCAGTCCGAGACGTAGTTCTCGCTGGCATCGATGTGGCCCGCGGTCTGGCGGACGAAAAAGGCGCTGACGAGGACGGCGAAGAAGACAAAGTCGCCGGCGAGGCCGGAGAAGACGCCGAGGCGATAGCGGATCAGCAGTTCGCGGGGGCCACGGCGGCCGGATGGGCGGGAATCCCAGTTGTCGTCTCCGCCACCTCCGCCGGTAGGCCGGCGGTCAAGGGGCGGTTTGCCCCCGAATCCAGGGTCTTTGCGCTCGGTTTCGACCTGATGGCGGGTGAAGGTAGCGGGCATGACGACTCCCCTGGGTTCTAAGAAAGCTTACTCCGATTACACGCGAATCAACATTCTTTCGCGCCTCGATCGTGCGGGAAATTCCCGGTTACAGAAGAACGAAGATCCGGCCGGGGTCTCGCCTCCTGCCACTGCGGAAGGAAATCAGGCTTGTTGCCGCCGCGGTAAGCATACGGTTCGCCTACAACTATGGGATGCCGAAAGGGAGCCCATTCGAGAGTCGTGGCCCGCCAGGGGTTCGCGCCCGCAGGCGCTCCGCGACGGGCGCTCCAGACAAGGTTGACGAGAAACAGGATCTGCGCGGCGGCGAGCAGCAGTGCAGAGAACGTAATGCCGCGTTCCACAGGAATGAGGCTGGGAAATGAGGTGACCGGACCGGAGAGTTGCGCATAGTGGCGCGGCTCGCCGGCCAGTCCGGCGAAATGCATGGGAAAGAAGGTGCCATACGCAGCAATCAGGGAGATCCAGAAGTGCGCGTGGCCAAGCTTCTCGTTCATACGGCGTCCGGTGAGCAGCGGATACCAGTAATAGATGCCGGCAAAGACGGAGAAGACACCCGCCATGGCCATGACCAGATGAAAGTGGGCGACGACAAAGAAGGTGTTGTGGAGGTAGCTGTCGAGCGCGGGCTGGGCGAGGATGGGTCCGGTGAGGCCGCCGGCGATGAAAAAGGAGATGAAGCCCAGGATGAAGAGCATGGGGGTTACGGGCTGAGGGCGGTCCCTGAGAGCCATGACCAGCCAGGTGAGGACTTCGGCGGAGCTGGGGACAGCGATGGCCATGGTGGTGAGGCCGAAGGCAGTTCCGGCGTAGGGATTCATGCCGGTGACGAAGATGTGATGACCCCAGACGCCGAGACCGAGGACGCCGATGAGGAGGGTGGCGGCGACCATCAATCGGTAGGCGGGGACGGGGCGGCGGGTGAAGTTGGCGAGGATGGAAGTGGCCAGGCCCATGCCGGGCAGGATGGAGATATAGACCTCCGGATGGCCGAAGAACCAGAAGAGGTGCAGCCAGAGCATGGGAGAGCCGGAGCCGGGGCGCAAAGCGATGCCGTTGACGACTTCGCCGGCGGGGAGGAAGAAGCTGGTTCCCCAGTGGCGGTCGGTCAGGAGCAGGGCGGCGGCAGCCAGCAGCACGCTGAAGGCGAGGATGGTGAGCGCTGAGCTGACCAGCCAGGACCAGACGGTGAGAGGCAGGCGGGTCCACGTCATGCCAGTGCAGCGGCCGGACACAATCGTGACCAGAAAATTGAGGGAGGCGGCGACGGAGGCGATGCAGAAGAGGGCGATGCTGACCAGCCAGAGGTCCATGCCGGCACCCTGGCCGGGGCCGGCGGCGGCCAGCGCGCTCAGAGGTGGATAGCTGGTCCAGCCGGAGATGGGCGCGCCCTGAGGGGCGAAGAAGGCGGCAAGCAGGATGAGAAGGGAAGCGGCGGTGATCCAGAAGGCCGCGGCGTTGAGGCGGGGGAAGGCCATGCGGTCGGCACCGATCTGGGCAGGCAGGACGAGGTTGGGGAAGGCGCTCTGGGGCACGACGGTGAGGACGAAGAAGATCATCAGCGTGCCGTGCATGGTGACGAGGGCGAGGTAGTCTTCAGGACGTGGGACGCCGTAGAAGGGAAAGGCGAACTCCGGCCAGACCCGGTGGATGCGCATCGCCAGCGAGAGCAGCGTGCCGAGGGTGACCGCGGCGAGCCCGAGCAGCAGGTAGAGGACGGCGAGGGCGCGGTGATCCGTGGTGAAAATGCGGCGGCGCAGGAAGCTCCGCGATTCAGGAGGAGTGGGGGAGTGGAGGCTCATGGGCGTCCGCCCGTTGTGACCGGCGCAGGGATCATGGGATTGGCGGTGGCCAGAATCGCATGTTCGCGAGTATTAACCCAGCGGTTGTAGTCCTGCTGGGAAACGACTCGAAGGCGCGCCTGCATGCGGGCGTGACCGAGTCCGCAAACCTGGCTGCAGAGGATGGGGTAGTCGCCAGGGGTGGTGGGGGTGAACTGGAGGCGGCCGAGCATACCGGGGATGGCGTCCTGCTTGAGGCGCATGCCCGGGATGAAGAAGCCGTGAATCACGTCGAGGGAGCGCAGGCGCAGGTCGATGGGGCGGTTGGCGGGCAGGACCAGGATGGCGGAGACGATGTCGTCGTGGCTGTGAGGGTCGTCAGGATCAAGGCCGAGGGGATTGCCTGCAGGTGCGTTGACCAGAGCGGGGCGGATTGCTCCGTAGATGCCATCCGGGCCAGGATAGCGGAAGTACCACTGAAACTGGACGCCGGTGACTTCGACTTGGACGGGGTTGAGGGCGGACGCCTGTTCGCGGCGAGCGGCCCAGAGATGCTGGCCGGTGATGGCCATCCAGGCATAGAGTCCGATGAGGGCGGTGAGAAGCGCGTAATCGGCGACGAGAAGGAAGCGGCCGGCTCCGGGCGAATGGGAACGGGAACGAGGGCGCAGGAGAGCCACGATCAGAAGGATATGCGCGATGATGAACAGCCAGAAGATGGCGGCCAGATTCCAGTGGAGGAGATGATCAAGCGCGACGCCGTGCAGCGCTCCGTTGGGTGGCAGCCATTTCATAGCCAGATGAATACCCAGTGTAACGGGATGAATGGCCGCATCGAGCCGGTGACGATGCGCACTGACGAAGTTAGGGGAAGGATTATCCTTCCTGTCGAAGAGGGGATTGCGATGAAAGCGATCGTTTATCACCACTACGGCTCCCCCGATGTTCTGCAATGCGAAGAAGTGGAGAGGCCGGTTCCTGCGGAGGACGACGTTCTGATCCGGGTTCGCGCGGCGGGGGTGAACCCGCTGGACTGGAAGGTGCTCAGCGGCGGGCCATACGTGGTTCGCAAGCTGCTGGAGATGCGCAAGCCACTGAACGGTCAAACCGGCGTCGATGTGGCCGGGGAGGTGGAGGCGGTGGGCCGGAACGTGACCCAATTTAAAGCGGGGGATGCGGTGTTCGGCTTCGGCAAGGGCGCCTTTGCCGAGTACGCGCGCGTGGGCCCGTCGAAGGCGACACTGAAGACCGTGGTGGTCCGGAAGCCAGAGGGGCTGACATTTACGCAGGCCGCCTCGCTGCCGATCGCAGCGGTGACCGCGCTACAGGGGCTGCGTGACAAGGGGAAGCTTCAGCCAGGGCAGAAGGTTCTGATCAACGGGGCGGCAGGCGGCGTAGGCACCTTCGCGGTACAGATCGCGCGATGGATGGGTGCAGAGGTGACGGGCGTCTGCAGCACGAAAAATCTCGACCTGGTGCGGTCGCTGGGCGCGGATCACGTGATTGACTACACACGCGACGATTTCACCCGCGCGGGGGCCCGGTATGACATGGTTTTCGACTGCGTCGGGAACCGGCCATTTTTCGAATGCAGACGGGTGCTGAAAGCAGGAGGGACCTCGGTAGTGCTTGGCGCTCCCGGCGATATTTCTGTGAGCAAACTGCTGGGCAGAATGTCAGGAGGGATGGTGCAGTCGCGCTTCGTGAGCCAGAAGATGATCTTCTTCATGGCGAAGGCGAAAGCGCAGGACCTGACGCTGCTCGCGGACCTGGTGGCCTGCGGCAAGGTGAGGCCGGTGATCGACCGCTGTTATCCGCTGGAGGAGACGCCGGAGGCTTTTCGTTATCTGAAGGAGGGGCACGCGCGGGGCAAGGTCGTGATCCTCATGAAAGAAGCGGAAAGTAACTGATACTGTGACGCATTATCAGGACTGCCGAGGTGAATCAGACGCAGGTGCCGTGGGCTGAGGCGCGAGGCTGCGGCGGACCAAATCGACAAAGCGCTGATGGACGCGGCGATCCTGGGAGAGCTCAGGGTGGAAGGTTGCGGCCATGATGTGGCCCTGTTCAACAAGAACGGGAAATCCATCGCGCTCGGCAAGGACCTCGACTCCTTCGCCGGTTTTCACGATGCGCGGCGCGCGGATATAGACCATCTCCAGTGGGCCGCCGGGAAGCTGCGTATCGCCGGTCTGGATGGCGGAGTCGATCTGACGGCCATAAGCGTTGCGCTCCACGGTGGCATGAAGGACGCCGAGGCTCTGCTGCGCCGGATGGAGGACTTCGGTGGCGAGCAGGATGCATCCGGCGCAGGTGCCGAAGGTGGGCTTCTGGCGGACAAAGTCCTGCAACGAGGCAAGGAAGCCGTCGCGTTCGAGGAATTTGAGGAAAGTGGTGGACTCGCCGCCGGGGATGATGAGGCCGTCGACGGTGGCCAGTTCTTCCGGCTTGCGGACGAGGACGGGCTCGGCTCCTGATTCGCGCAGAGCCTGGGCGTGAGCATCGTAGTCGCCCTGGATGGCGAGGACGCCGATCCTGACAGGATGGGCGGGGGCCTTCGGCGTTTCGACCTCGTCATTGCTGAAACTCGAAGAAGGAGTAAGGGGCATCAATGGTCTTTCTCAGGAGCTGGTACTTCTGAAAACAAAAACGCACCGGTCAGCCCGGCGCGCTTTTTTGCGGCGAAGCCGCACTCGCCTGAACGGCTAGTTCACCAGCCGCGGGTCTGGAGCAGCTGGTTCTCTTCGATGGCGGCTGCCGCGAGGCCTTTCATGGTGCCGGTGACCTGCTCGGAAACTTCCGCCAGAACCTTCGGATCGTTGTAGTGGGTGGTGGCGATGACGATCGCCTTGGCGCGCGAGACGGCTTCTTCGCGTTCCTTTGCATTGCGCGGCGTGCCGATGTCGGCCTTGCCGCAGAGCCCGGACTCGGCATCGAGGTCGCCCCAGTTTTCGACGTCGAGGGGTGTGGCGCGTTCCTTCATGAAGATGCCGGAACCGACGAAGACGGATTCGGCGCCGAGCTGCATCATGAGAGCTGCGTCGGCGGGGGTGGCGATGCCACCGGCCGAGAAGTTGGGAACGGGGAGCTTGCCGGTCTGCGCGACCATGCGGATGAGTTCGTAGGGCGCCTGGTGCTCTTTGGCGGCGGCGTAGAGTTCCTGATCGGAGAGGACGGTGAGCGCCTTCATCTCGCGGACGATCTGCCGCATGTGCTGGACGGCGTGAACCACGTCGCCGGTGCCGGCTTCCCCCTTGGTGCGAATCATGGCCGCGCCTTCAGCGATGCGGCGCAGGGCCTCGCCGAGGTTGCGCGCGCCGCAGACAAAGGGCGTGGTGAAGGCATGTTTGTCGATGTGGTGCGCTTCGTCGGCGGGGGTGAGGACTTCGGACTCGTCGATGAAGTCGACGCCGATCTCCTGAAGGATTTGCGCCTCGGCAAAGTGGCCGATGCGGGCCTTGGCCATGACGGGGATGGAGACCGTTTCGATAATCTCACGGATGAGCTTCGGATTAGCCATGCGGGCGACTCCGCCTTCGGCGCGGATCATGGCCGGGACGCGCTCGAGAGCCATAACGGAAACGGCGCCGGCTTCCTCGGCGATGCGCGCCTGCTCGACGTTCATTACGTCCATGATGACGCCGCCCTTGAGCATCTCCGCGAGGCCGACCTTGAGGCGGAGGGTGGTACCAGAAGCGGAGCTGGATTGAGGTGCGCTGCCGTTGCCGTTATGAACGTTTGCCATGATGATTCTCCTCAGTCCGTTCAAGGGGCGCTCAAAGCCATGTCTCACCACGGAGATGGGAAGCACCCGAATATGTCAGGGCGAACGGATGAAATGTCCTGAAATACAAGTTTAACAAGGATTGAGAGCAGCAGGTTCCAGCGGTTAGCGGTTAGCGTTCAGGGTTTAGGGTTTAAGGTTTAGGGTTGAAGCTGGAGCGGGGAGGTCGCGAGACAGGTGGCGAATACGAAGGAGAGCGGGACGAACGCGAAGAACGGGAAAGTCGAAGAGACGCGGCTGGAAGGTTTTGCATCGACCTGCAGCGTGCTGGCGGTGGGCGTTTTTGTGCTGACCTTCATGTTTCAGAACTTCTTCATTCCTTCGTCCTCGATGGCGAGCACGCTGATGGTGGGCGATCACGTGATGGTGGATCGGGAGACGCTGGCGCCGCACGCTCGTTGGGCGCCGTTCGTGCACCACCGCGATGTCAGGCGGGGTGACATTGTCGTCTTCCTTAAGCCGGTGCTGGAAAACGGCGATCACATGACCATGGTGAAGCGGGTGATCGGCATTCCGGGAGATCGAATTCATCTCGAGAACGGCGTGGTCTACTTGAACGGCGTGGCGCAGCCAAAGCCGCCGACGGCAGCGCCCAACCTGGCGGGATACAGCGATCCGTACGTCGATGACTTTCCGGCGGTCGACCCGGCGGGGCGGCCGGGGGTGACCGCGGAATGGGCGGAGTCGCTGCCGTCGCATGTGAGCAACGGCGATGTGGTGGTGCCGGCGGGCGAGTATTTCGTGATGGGCGACAACCGCGACAACAGCCTCGACAGCCGCTTCTGGGGATTTGTGCCGCGCGGCAATATTCTGGGGCGGCCGATCTTCGTTTACTGGTCGATCGACGTGCCAGAGGAGAATGAGGTGCACGTGCCGCTGGGAGAGCAGGCCCAGTCGACGGTGGACGAGATGCTGCACTTTTTCTCGAAGACGCGCTGGGGGCGGACTCTGCACCGCCTGCAATAGCGCCGCTAAGCTCTGTTCCTGGAAAGGTGATCCGGGTCGACGGCGACAAAGACGGCTTTGCCGGTGGCGAGGATGTGACCGCTGGCGTCGGTGATCTCCGCTTCGCAGTGATGGCGGCGGCCGTGCGCCTCGATGTGGCGCGCGGTGAGCGTGAATGGCTGGCCGAGAGGAACAGGGCGGAGGTAGTTAACCTCCATGTGGCGGGTCATGGCCACAACGCCGCGCGCGCGGTTGGCCTTACTCATGGCTTCATCGAGCAGAGTAGCGATGATGCCGCCATGCGCGTGGCCCGGCGGTCCGGCGAAGCGGCGAGCGAGGCGCAGAGGACAGACGATGCGGCCGTCGGGATCGACAAGGAATTTAAGGCGCAGGCCGGAAGGGTTATCGAGACCGCAGCCGAAGCAGTGGTTGAGGGCGCCGTGAGCGAGGGGCGTTAGGGATTTCTCCGGAACTGGGCGCGTGGGCATGGGGCGATTCAACGGGCCTCGTGCTGGTTAGGGCTGAGTTTATCCGGTTGCGATGTGGCGCGAGCCGATTCGAAAGTCAACAGATGGGTGGCGTTGGGATCGTCAATCGGGACAAAGCCCAGGCGTTCGTAGAGACGCGCGGCGCCTGAGGTGACGGCGCGGAGTCGAACAGCGGAGAAATGGCCGCGGGCGTGGTCGAGGAGAGCTGTGAGCAGAGTGGATCCGACGTGCTGATTGCGAAAATCGGCGCGGACATAGACGCGACGGATGCGTCCGACGGCGGGGTCATCGAGGTAAGGATCGCGGTTGAGGCCGCCGACGGCTATCAGCACACCGTCGTCGATGCCGCCGAGCAGGACTTCTCCGGCGGCGTCATAACGGTTCTCGCCGCTGGTGAACTCATCCACGAGGGTATCGAGGAAGTCGAAACCTTCGGCGCGGGCCTCGGCGTGGAGGCGGTCGATGCCTGGGACAGGAAGCTCGATTTTCCGGAAGACGGGCACAGTTCAGGATAAGGCGTGCTGCTTCACCCGATTACAACAGCCAGGGAACCAGCGCGGCGGTGTGCTGGGCATAGCTGACGTAGGTCTGGCCGAACTGCGAACGCATCCACTGTTCCTCCATGCGGAGCTTGACCCACAGCGCGACGAAAACAAGGGCGAAGGCGATGAGTCCGCGTACCTGGGAGAGGGCGATAACAGAGCCGAGGAAACCGACGAGGATGCCGGTGTAGATGGGGTGGCGTACGACGGCGTAGGGGCCGGTGGTGATCAGTTCGTGATTCTGCTTGATGGTGACGGAGCGGCTCCAGTTGGCGCCGAGGTGCTCGCGCGCCCAGACGGCGAAGAGCAGGCCGGCGACGGTCACGGTGGCTCCAAGCCAGAAGCCGAAAAAGCCAGCACGCCAGAGCGGACGGTAGAGCCAGGGCAGCGGAATGCTGGTTGTCGAGAGCAGCAGGATCGCGATCAGGAAGGCGAGGGAGCGGAGGATGCGCGAGGCAGCGGGTTCGAGGCGCTGGGTCGCCTTGGCGCCGACGGCCTTGAACTGCCAGTAGAGCAGGAAGGCGATCCAGATGGCGAAAAAGAGATAGTTGTAGATCCAGAGCATGAGGCTCCTTACGCAGAGGAATTCACCGATGTTCCGGCAAGGCTGCTCCACGAGCCAAGCTCGACACCCGAGCGGGGAACTTGGTCGAGGAGGGCAGCGTGCTCCTCGGCGCGAGAGGCGCGGAGGCGAGTGCGGATCTGGTCGAGGTGCTGATCGGGATAGCCGGGATGACAGACGAGTTCCCAAACTCGGCCGTCCTGGTGCGGAGATTTGGCTAGCGCGGCGAGCAGGGACCGCAAAGCCGAGGGGACGTCGGCGGTGCCCGTAGCCAGGACGCCGATGGTGCCGGCGGGGGTGGCCAGTCCTGACTCCGCGACCAGGCGATGGAAGGCGCGGCGGTTGGAGTCGAGGGCGATGACGGCCAGGCGGCGCAGGCGCGATGCGGCGGGTGTGGCGCGGAGAGCCCAGTCCGGCTCGAAGGGGTTACGGATCGCGGGAACACCGCACGCGCGGGCGGCGCGCAGCAGCGGTCGCAGGACACGAGGAAAAAGGTGCGTGTGCTTGTGGGTATCGATGTGCGAGACACGCAGACCGGCGGCCTGGAGGCGACGGATCTGGGCAGTGGCTTCTGCCTCGATCTCGGCTTCGCGAATGCGGCCTGTGTAGAGATCAGCGGCGAATCGTCCCAGGCTGGGCCGCAGGGACTGGCGGTCGGGACACAGGGTTGGGATTTCAGCGGGCAGCAGGGCCGGGGTGGCGTCGACGAGCAGAACGTGGCAGCCAACCTCGAGTCCAGGATTGGCGCGGACCAGCGCGACAGCATCGTTGAAGAAGGCGGCAGTGGCCATCAGGGTCGCAGAAGTGAGCGCGTGTCCCTGGTGAAGCTCGACGATGGAGCGGTTAACGCCGGGAGTGAGGCCGAAGTCGTCGGCGTTGATGAGAAGGGGCACAACAGCAGGGTATAGGGATTAGGGGGCAGGGTGTAGGGAGCGGTTAGCGTTTAGCGGTTAGCGTGGCTCAGACGATCGTTCACTGCCGTAGATGGCCGGGTTGAGGGTGGGATCGTTGTACATCTTGAGCTGACGGTAGATTTTGAAGCGGCGTCGGCCGGCGAGAATTTCCTGCCAGAGATGGTCGAGACACTGGACGAGATCTTCGCGCTGCTCGGTGAGGAGGGCCAGGCGTTCGCGGTTGCGTTCGCGGTGGCCGGTGGGGGCGGCGGGGCGGTCGATCTCCTCCTGTGTGTGGTAGATCTTGAGGGCCAGGATGGAGAGCCGGTCGATCATGAGGCCGGGGCTCTCGGAATGCAGCTGAGCTGAGGGTGAGGGTCCTCCCTTCAGGCGCAGGGCTTCGGTCACCTGCTCCAGAAGTAGTACATCGCATTGTTCCGCGAGATCGTTGCGGCGCTGATTATAGAAGTCGATGGCACGCTTGACCTCGACAATCTCTTCCGGGGTTGCGCGTGGGGCGCGGGCGCGGTCCTCGGTATGCCACAGGTCGAAATTGGCGCGGTGCTGGGCGAGGACGGAATTGAGAAATGGCAGCTCGGCGGAGCCGGTGTCGCGAGATTCGGCTTGTTCCGGACTCTGGTGCCACTGCGCCGTCGAGCGGTCATGAAAGGCGGCGATGGCGCGCGCGGAAAATGGGAATGCGGAGATCACTTTTGAGCCTATGGTAGAACACAGGTGACGCCGGAGGCGGCCCCATGACCGATGCTGCGCGCATTCTGTGCATGACCACGTTTGAGAAGGGGCAGGCGTTTATGCGGGAGTGCGCAGCGCTGGGGTGCCGCGTGGTCCTGCTGACGCTGGAGAAACATCGGAACGCAGACTGGCCGCGGGAGATCCTCGAAGAGATCGTCACCATGCCCGAGGGGCTGACCCAGGAACAGGTCACCAACACAGTGACCTATATGGCGCGTGGCAAGCGATTCGACCGGATAGTAGCGCTGGACGAGTTCGATATGGAAACGGTGGCGCATTTGCGCGAGCATATGCGGATTCCGGGCATGAGCCGGTCGGCGACGGCGCATTTTCGCGACAAACTGGCGATGCGTTTCGAGGCGCGGGCAGCCGGCGTGCTGGTCCCGGAGTTCACCCCGGTGCTGAACTACGACGCGCTGCGCGAGTGGATGGAGCGCGTGCCGTCTCCGTGGGTTCTGAAACCAAGGGCGGAGGCGTCGGCGATTGGGATCCGCAAACTGCACGAGGCCGATCAGGTTTGGCGCACGCTGGACGAGCTGGGCGACCGGCAGAGCTTCTACGTACTGGAGCGCTTCGTGCCGGGAGACATTTTTCATGTGGACTCGGTGGTCAGTGAGGGCGCGGTGGTCTTCGCATCGGTGAGCGGATATGGCAAGCCGCCCATGCAGCTGATGCACGAAGGTGGCGTGTTCACGACTCGGGTAGTGGATAGGCAGTCAGAAGAAACGCGGGCGCTGACGACGATCAATGCACAGGTGCTTGCCGGTTTGGGCATGAAGCAGGGTGTCACCCACGCGGAGTTTATCCGCGCGAAGGAAGACGGACGGTTTTATTTTCTGGAGGCTGCCGCGCGGGTGGGTGGCGCATTCATCGCCGATGTGGTGGAAGCGGCAACGGGCGTGAATTTGTGGCGGGAGTGGGCGCGGATCGAGGTCGCGGATTTGCGCGGAGAGACGTATCAGGTTCGGAAGCCCCAGGGGCTGTATGCGGGCAGTGTGCTGTGCCTGGCGCGGAGCGCGGAACCAGACACTTCGATGTTTAACGATGCGGAGATCGTGATGCGGCTCAGGAAGCATCATCACGCGGGGCTGATTGTGAGGAGCGACGATCCGGAGCGGGTGCGGGCGCTGCTGGAGCAGTATGGGGAACGGTTTGCGCGGGAGTATCTGGCGGTGCAGCCGGCTCCGGCGAAGGCGACAGCGTGAAGAAGCAGCTCAGAGCCGGTTAGTGAAATGAGCCCAGGTGCGGCGCTCAGCAGGCGCGAAGCGATTACTTTCTGAAGAAATTGCGGGCAAGGAAGAGGACATTGGCGGGGCGTTCGGCCAGGCGGCGCATAAAGTAGGGGTACCATTCTTCGCCAAAAGGGACGTAGACGCGCACGCCGTAGCCTTCACGAACCAGGGAACGCTGCAGATCGCGGCGGACTCCATAGAGCATCTGAAATTCAAAGCTGGCAGGATCGATGCGCTGGGCGCGGGCAAAGTCCTTTGTGGCGGCGATCATGGCCTCATCGTGAGTCGCGATGCCGTGGAAGATGCCGCTCGTTAAGAGCGTTTTCATCAGAGCGACGAAGTTGTTATCGACGTCCTTCTTGTCAGGGAAGGCCACAGCGGGAGGCTCCTGGTAAGCGCCTTTGCAGAGACGGATGCGGATGCCATCGGAGAGCAGGGCAGCGATGTCGTCGGCGCTGCGGCGCAGGTAGGCCTGGATAACGATTCCCACACGGCCACGATGTTCAGGAACGCTGTGGAGCCTGCGGACCAGGTCGATGGTGGGCTGCGTGAGGGCGGAGCCTTCCATATCGACGCGGACGAAGTGGCCATCTTTGGCGGCGTGGCCGACCAGGCCGGAAACGATCTCGAAGGCGAGGTCGGGGCTGAGGTCCATGCCCATTTGGGTGAGCTTGACGCTAACATTGGCGTTCAGTTTGGACTGAGCCAGGGCGTCGAGCAGCCAGTGGTAGCGCTGAGCGGCCTGGCGGGCCTGGGAGGCGGAGGTGATGTTTTCGCCAAGGCTGTCGAGGGTGGTGGCAAGGCCCTGGGCGGCGAGGATGCGGGCTGCGCTCATGGCGTCCTCGATACGAAAGCCGGCTACGAAGCGAGCAGACATCCGCCGGCCCAGAGTGGACTGCTCGGCAAAGCGGCGCAGGCGGGAGTTTCCGGAAAGTGCTATAAATGTGGACCGCAGCAGAGACATGTAACTCCCGAACAGGGCAAACCTTGATTTTTGCACAACCGAAACGTTGGGCTGATGAAATTCACGGGACATTGGCCATTCAGGGGCCACGAGGGGAGCACGATAGTCCTGTTGACGAGGGGGTAAAAGGCTGCCTTCGTAGAGACCGACGGCAGGGGGAATTTTTAGCGACAGGGAAACACTTCAACCGTCGTGGGGCATCCAAACGGTAGAAAACATGAATTTTGTCGTAATGCGGGAAGGTTCAAAATGCTTTCCCGTTCGTCTCAATGGCAGCAGCGCCTCGGAACTTCAGCCGCAAGTTGGCAGAAAACGCGGCAGCTCGGAAGCGCGAATGGATGGAGATGGTTGCATGGTGAGCAATTGCGCAAATCCGAAATGTGCGAAGCCCCTGCACTACCTGCGCGAGGGGCGTATTTTCGTCTTCGACGTGGCAATCAATGGGCCTGGCAACGGTAAGCGTTCCCGACGTATGGAGCACTACTGGCTCTGTGGAGTCTGTTCGCAGACCATGATGATGGAGCAGACTGCGGACGGAGTACGGGTGGTGGCGCGTCCGAGGCCACGCCTGCTTGGAGAGCTCAACGTGAACGAGCCGGCGATTGCATCGTGATTGACCGGGAGCCAAAGCCGACCTATAGTTAAGACAATGAGGTTCTGTCCCATCTCGACCGTTTGTTGCGTGTGTTGTCGCACGACGGCGGGCTTGTGGGATATGACTCCGTAGTTTCAGTTTCGACAGGATTCCCAAAAGCCCGCGTTTCAGCTATCCGCTGACGCGGGCTTTTTCTTTGATCGGACTAGTTTCAGCGAATTCAGGAGAGCCGGCAATGGCGCAGACAGCAACTCTCAACGAAGCGGCAAGGTACGCAGGCGAACAGAACCGCCCGGAAGGCGAGGAGGCGGTGAGGAATCGGCTGACCCACATGCAGCTGCTGGAGGCGGAAAGCATCCACATCATCCGCGAAGTGGCGGCAGAGTTTCAGAAGCCGGTGATGCTGTACTCGATCGGCAAAGACTCGTCGGTGATGCTGCGCCTGGCGCAGAAGGCATTCCATCCGGGACCGATTCCCTTTCCGCTGCTGCATGTCGATACGGGCTACAAGTTTCGCGAGATGCTGGAATTCCGCGATCGCTATACGGCGGAGCTGGGGCTGAAGCTGATTGTGTGGCGCAATGAAGAGGCGCTCGCGAATGGGGCGAATCCTATCGCGCTGGGGACGCAGCGGTGCTGCGGGCTGCTGAAGACGCAGGCGCTGCTCGATGGGCTGCGGACGCATGGATTCGATGCAGCGTTTGGCGGAGCACGGCGGGACGAGGAAAAGTCGCGGGCCAAGGAGAGAATCTTCTCGTTTCGCGATGGCGCAGGACAGTGGGATCCGAAGAACCAGCGGCCGGAGCTGTGGAACCTGTTCAACGGGCGCATCGGGCCGGGGGAGAGCATTCGGGTATTTCCGCTGTCGAACTGGACCGAGCTGGACATCTGGCATTACATCCACCTCGAAAAGATTCCGATTGTGCCGCTGTATTTCGCAAAGGAGCGGCAGATGCTGGTGCGCGGAGACAGCCTGATTCCGGTGGAGCAGCCCTTCGTGAAGGGATTGCCGGGTGAGGAGCAGTGGGTGAAGTGCCGGCTGCGCTCGCTCGGTTGCAGCCCGTGCACAGGGGCGATCCGGTCGGACGCGGATACGGTGCCGAAGATCATCGCCGAGCTGATGGCGATGCGGAATTCGGAGCGGGCGAACCGAGTGATCGATCACGACCAGGATGGATCGATGGAGATGAAGAAGCGCGAGGGGTACTTCTGATGGCGATTCTGGAGAGTCCGGTGGCGGCGGTCGGGGCGGAGCAAGGATGGTCAGCGGCTGAAGAGGGACTTTCTTTAGCGAGCCCTGAGTTGCGGGACGACGCGACGATTGAGCGATTGCTCGAGGTGGAGCGCGGGAAGGACCTGCTGCGTTTCAGCACGGCGGGCAGCGTGGATGACGGCAAATCTACACTAATTGGGCGGTTGCTGTATGACTCGCGCAGCGTCTACGACGATCACGTGCAATCGGTGACGCGAAATTCCGCCATCGATTTCGCTCAGCTCACGGATGGATTGCGCGCGGAGCGGGAGCAGGGCATTACGATCGATGTCGCGTACCGCTATTTCTCGACCGCGAAGCGGAAGTTCATCATCGCCGATACGCCGGGACACGAGCAGTACACGCGCAATATGGCGACCGGGGCTTCGACGGCGGATGTGGCCATCGTGCTGGTCGATGCACGCAAGGGGATTCTGGATCAGACGCGGCGGCATGCGTGCATCGCGGCGCTGCTGGGCATTCCGCTGGTGATTGCGGCGGTGAACAAGATGGACCTCGTCGGCTTTTCCGAAGAGGTTTTCAATGAGCATCGGAAGGGCCTGGAGGCGCTGGCACGGCAGCTGGAGATTCCGGAGCTGATCGCGATTCCAGTGAGCGCGCTGGACGGCGACAACGTGGTGCATCGGAGCAGCCGGATTTCCTGGTATGACGGCCCGAGTCTGCTGGAACTGCTGGAGACGGTGCCGCTGGCCATCGATCGGGCAGCGACCCAGAAGAAGACCGCGTTGCGGTTGGCGGTGCAGCGGGTGATTCGGCCGCATCAGGATTTTCGCGGGTTTGCCGGGCAGATTGCGGCGGGGACGGTCCGCCCCGGCGATGAGGTGATCGCGCTGCCCTCGGGAATTCGCACGCGGGTGCGGACGATCACGACGTGGGAAGGCGATCTGGAGGTGGCGCGCGCACCGCAGTCCGTGACGCTGACGCTGGAGGACGAGGCGGACATCAGCCGCGGGGATTTGATCGCTGCTGTCGATGCGCATCCGCAGCCGGCGACGCGACTGGAAGCGACGGTGGTGTGGATGCAGACGAAGCCGCTGCGCGCCGGAGCGACTTATCTGCTGAAGCACACCACGCAGACGGTGCGAGCGACGGTGGTGGAGATCCAGTCGCGCATCGATGTAGAGCATCTGGAGCAGCGCGCGGCGGAGCAGCTGGAGCTGAACGCCATTGGGCGGGTGGTGCTGGAGACGAGCCGTCCGGTGCTGGCGGACGTGTATCGCGAGAACCGGGTGACCGGCAGCTTCATCCTGATCGATCCGACGACCAACGCCACGGCCGGCGCCGGCATGGTGGTGCTGGCCGCACGGGCAATTGCGCTTCGCGCCAGTGAGCGTGGAGCTGTGGCTGAGGTTGGTAGCAATGGAGAATTGGCAGCGCAACTCGAACGGCAGCTGCTGGCGGAAGGTGCGCTGGTAGTGCGGACGCGTGTTACGGATCGCGCGGGGCTGATTCCGCTGGCGCGGGCCGGGGCTGTGGTGCTGTTGGAGGGCGGCCCCGGCAGAACTCTCGGCCTTACGGTTGTCGATCACGAGGCAGTCACGGAGCGGGAGCTTTCGGGAGCGAGTGCGCCGGACGAGTTTGTCGAGGAACTGCGGCGTTCGGGCGTGTTGAGCGCGAGCCATCAGAAAGAGGAGCTATGAGCGGGTTGGCGGAAGCGACGAGCAGGGCAGAGGCGGCGCGGGAATTTCTGCGCGAAAAGCTGACCGGGGCGGAAGGCGTTTGTGTGACCAGCAGTTTCCAGGCGGAAGATGTGGTGGTTCTGCACATGGTCCGCCCATTGATCGGGGATGTGCCGGTGCTCTTTCTGGAGACCGGCTATCACTTTCCGGAGACGATTGAGTATCGGGATCGCATGGCGGCGGAGTGGGGGCTGAATCTGATCAATGTCCTGCCGCAGAAGACCGTGGCTGAGCAGGAGGCGGAGTTCGGGATCCTGAACCAGACCGCTCCGGATCGCTGCTGCGCGATGCGGAAAGTGGAACCGCTGTTTCGCGCGCTGGGTGACTATCGCGTGTGGGTTACAGGATTGCGGCGGCAGCAATCGAAGTCGCGCGCGAACCTCCAACTGGAGGAGAGCTTCACGCTGCCCACGGGGCAGGTGCTCGAGAAGCTGAATCCGCTGGCGGAGTGGACGACGCGCGATGTGTGGCAGTACGCCGAAGCACAGGGAATTCCGCTGCTGCCGTTGTACGACCTCGGCTACAGCAGCATCGGGTGCGCGCCCTGCACCAGTTTGCCTTTGGATCCTAACGATCCTCGGTCAGGACGATGGGGCGGGCAGAAGCTGGAGTGCGGGATACATGTGCAGGGGTGAAGCAGGGTGTAGGGAATAGGGTGTAGGGGACCAGGGTACAGCGTTTGGCGTTTAGCGTTTAGGCAGGCGCTGCATCGCGATTGCGAAGGTGATGGCCGGTGATTGACAACTTTCAGTTGCCGATCACCGGCCAGTCGTTTTGCCAGTCAAGATTTTTCAGACACAGATAGAGTGCGCCGTTCTGCGTTATGTTGAGGGCGTGGAAGACGATCAGGCTGTCGCCGGTTTGCGGATCGAGATAAGCCGTGCCGCCGCCGGGTGCGCTCCACGTGGTGTCGCTGTGGAGCAGGACGGTGACGCCGCCATCCATCATCGAGGTTCCAGCTTCGTCATAGAAGGGACCGTGTGGGCTGGTGGAGCGGCCGACACCTTCCTTGTAGTTGTCGTCGGCGATATTGCGGTTGCAGCAGAAATCGATGGAGACGAAGAGATAGTAGTAGTTGCCGTGGTGAACGAGCGAGGAGCCCTCGATGGGGTCAGTCGGAACGCCGGGACGGGTGGCCAGGTTGTAGCAGGTTTGATTGCTGGCGAGGAGCATGCCGGTGGAGGGATCGATCTGGCGCTGCTTGATGCCGCTCCAGTAGCTGCCGTAGGTCATCCAGACGCTGCCGTCGGTATCGATGAGAATGTTGGGATCGATGGCGTTGAAGTCATCGCCGGGATGGGATTGGAGGACTTCGCCCTGATCAACCCAGTGGTACGCCGGATCGTTGGGGTCGAGAGTGGTGTTGGTCACAAGGCCGATGACCGACTGCTGCGATCCGAGCGTGGAGCCGGCGTAGTAGACGTGATATTCGCCATTGAAGTACGAGATGTCGGGCGCCCACAGGCCGACGATGCCGGGAACTTTGGCGATTACCCAGGCGGGCATGGCGTTGGGGAAGATGCTGCCGCAGGCGGTCCAGGCGATTTTGCCCTGGGAGCAACGGATAGGCAGATAGTTGCCGGGCGGCAGGCCGAGGCCGTCGGTGGTGAAGGCGTAGTACGTGGATCCCTGACGAATGATGCTGGGGTCGTGGACCGACTGGGTGTCGCCGGTGAGGGAATCAGTGGCGAGTGGATCGGCACTTTCCGGGGCGAAGGAGATATTGCCCTCTAAGGAAGCTGATGCAGAAGAAGAGCCGGCCTGGACGGAGTTAGCACAGGCACAAAGGCAGAAGAGGAGCGCGGAGAACAGACACACGCCCGCTGTCCGCCTGGAGGGGGTCATAACTAATAACCTTTCCGGGAATCTGGGGGGACAATATCGGTCCAGTTACTGAATAGTTAATAAAAATCTCTCTGCCGGCAGGCCGCCCGGTCAGGGGTTGTCGCATCAGAAGCGCGGCAAGCGACGGAAGCCTGCGGCGATCCCGGCGGAAGCGATCAGCTTGAGGATGTCTCCAGCGAGGAACGGAATGACGGTCAGGGCAAGGACGGTCCGCGCGGCCTGGTGGGTGAGGAGACCGAACCAAGCGGCGCCGGTGATCAGGATGAGCACGCTGCCGCTGGCTGCGGCCAGCAGCGATGGTGTGAAGGATCGGCCAAAGCGGCGACGGAGGTAGCCGGTGACTGCAGCGGCAGCCGGATAGGCAAGGAGGTAGCCTCCGGTGGGCCCGAAGAGATGGAGGAAACCGGCGGGGCCATGGGGGCTGAAGACCGGCAGACCCGCTGCGCCCTCAGCGAGATAGAGGATGAGAGCGGCTGCTGAAGTCAGAGGGTCGAGGACGAGGCCGAGAAGAAGCACGGCAAAGGTCTGCAGCGTGACAGGAACGGGAGTAAACCAGAGCGGAATGGAGACGTGCGCGCAGATGGCCACCAGCAGGGAACCGAGGAAAACGGCCACGGCGCGAAGGGCAAGTGTGGGCTGGGTCAGGACGCGAGCCGGGGTGGATGGGCTGGTGGGGAGGGTCTGCGGTGCGGTGGAAGCAGGGTGCATGGCGTCTCCGGAGGTATAGATTTGGTTTGGCGAGCTGCTGCGGGAGTTTTGTACGCAGCGGCTCCTGTCGGGAGATCGGGGTAAGCCGGTCTCCTAAATGGACTCGTCGTGATGTTCCGACGGCGACCGATGTGTGCGGCGATGCTGGCGAATGTGCCGGGTGACACCGACCGCTACCCAGATTAGCAGCACCGCACAAAGAACGAGAACGCCGAGGAGAACTCGCACAGGGGAGAGGATAACAAAAGGCAGAGGCGGTGGCGTGGTTGCGAGCCGGGCACCTGGGCTCTCGGAGATGCAGATCGGAAGGTTCTGATTCCTGCGGAAGCTTATTGAGGGGACAGGTTCGGGGGAAGAGTACCGCGGTCCACGCGAAAGAGCTGGTCCTTGCCTGAGTGTGCGAGGAGGCTCAGATGCCAACCACTTCGCCGGAGGCGTGCAGAAATCCAATCGTTTACCGGATCGCCCGTACAAAGAAGCAGGAAATGGGGGTGACTGGCGAGGAATGCGGCATAGTCTGCTTGCGGGAAGGGGATGAAGGCCCTGTCGATAGCAAGGGACAATTCCGGCATGAAGTTCGGTTGCTGCACAGCGTATTCCAGATCCGTGAGGTAAATGAGGCGGTGCCGAAGAGACGACGGCGCGTACCACCACTGGGGAAGGTATTCGAACGCGTTGGCGGCAACGATAGGAAGGCCGGCGGGGGCTTCGAACAGAAGGCCGGGGACCGCCGTTTTCGCGGGCGGAGTCCGCCCTGCCGGGTGGCGGATCTCCGCTGTTGCCAGGTTTCCAGCACTCAAAACGAGATAGCCGATCGTGAGTATGGCCAGGGCGGGCTCTGCCATCAGCCGCAGCCGACCAGCGCGCGGCCATGTCCATGCGAGGAGGATTGCGAGCCCCAGAGTTCCGCCAATTGCGTACCGGGCCTGAAAGTAGCCGGTCAGGACCGCGGCCAGGATGAGTTGCAGCGGAAAGATGAAAGACAGCGCGGCGGCAGCCGCGACTTCATGAGTGGGCACGGCGGGCAGTGAGGATTCGTGTTCGGAAGTGCGGGGGGCCGATACCGGCAGAATTGCCAGTACGGTTACCGGCAGGAACAAGAGCCACGGAACCATGAGCAGCCAGGACAGGAGATCTGAGAACGCCGGGTGCGCGCAGAAGGTGGAAGAGTGCCGGACGGCCTGGTCGAGGACTTCCCGAGTTTGATGTCCTAATGGCAGCGTGAAGATAGCGGGCAACAGTCCGGCGCCGATCGCAGCGAGCATGGGCCAGTCGAGCTTGCGTCGGCGGAGGAGCCGTGTGATTTCACCCGCTGCGAGAAAAGTACCAATCTGAATAATTGCGAAATGGTGGCTGAGAATGCCTCCGGCGATCGCGCATGTGATTCCGCAAAGAGGCAGCAGCCGTTTGTATTGCCGCATGGTCGCGAATTGCCAGCTGAAAAAGGCAAGCGCGGTAAAGAGGAGGACCAACTGGTAGGGTCGCGCGGTAAAGGCGAGGTCGCCTACGGCGAGACTGCTCAGGAAGCTGCGCGTGGTCGCGCCCATGAGGACGGTCATGGCAAAAAGCGCCTGAACGGCGGTTCCATGAGTGCGAACGATGCGCCATGTCAGGAGGCCGGCTCCCAGGTGGGCGAGGATTTCTGGCAGCCGCAGAGCAAATGCGGTTTCCCCAAAGCAACGGAGCGAGAAATGAGTAAGAAGATATTGCAGAGGTGGCTGGCCATCGGCAGGCATTGCCTTCAACATTTCAGGGATGCCAGACAGCCTCGAGATAAAGAAGGTGAAGAACTCATCAAACCAGATCGGCTTGACCTGAGATTGATAAACCGCCGCAAGCAGAAAGACCGCAAGGGCAGATAGCAGATACCAGCATTCATGGTGCTGTATTGACAGCACAGTGCGGTTAATGAGGGTGGATTTTTCTGTACTGCCTGAAACCGGCCGATCTGCAACAGCGCCACTCATTACGCGGTCCGTGTTTGATTCCAAATTTTCAGCAGGGCAATGGTGTGACGCAAAAAGATGCCGGGCATTTTCTGCCACCGGTAGACCTGAGTGACTCCTGCGGAACGCAGACGATGGTTGACGGGAATCTCGAGGATGGTGAACTTATGGCGGTGGGCGCGGGCAACGAACTCCCACCAGAAACCTTCCTGCATCTCACCAAGCTCGTCGGCGAGAGTTACAGCGATTTCCCTCCGAAACAAGGCAAACGGGCAACTTGGATCGTGGACAGGGGTCCGGAAGACACCCTGGAAAAGCAGATAGAAAAACCGGGAGAACGTTCGCCGCAGGAGGTTGTCGGCACGATGAACTCGCCAACCGATGGAGATGTCGGCGGAGGAGCGAGTGCTCCAGAACTTGGTGAAATCCTTTGGGTCGCACTGTCCGTCAGAATCCAGACAAAGCACGTAGTTGGCCGCGACCATAGCCATTCCTTCGCGCATGGCTCGGGAGTATCCCTTACGCTCATCACTGAGATTCAACCGTATAGGTAGTTCAGTGGCCAGTCGACGAAGCGCCGATTTTGTATTGTCTCTGCTGCCATCTTCGCAAACGATGAAACCGACATTTACGGATGGGGAAAGCTCCGCATAAATCCCACGAATGGTCGTTTCAATGCTCTCGCCCTCGTTGTGAACAGGAAGAAGAACTTCAACATCGACAGGTGCCATCGATAACTCCGTTTCGGGTTCAGCCCAGGTGGGGAAGAGATACTGTCAGTCGAGCTAAAGGGGCTAACCTGTGCTTTCGGGATATGTCGCAGGATAATTCGGTCCTGGCGATTACCCAATGGCGCAAAGGTGGCATGGTTGTCCCCGATTAGCTACGCAGGTATCTCCTTATGGGTTGTTTTATATAGCTGGCTTCCGGAACGTATCGAGCTTCAGCGCATTAGGTGGCTACGGATTCGAGCATTGCCGGCTGGGGTGAGGAAACTGTTGCGGGGCTGTGGAGGGCTTCGAGGAAGAGGTAGGCGGCGGCCAGGGTGGGGAGGAGGAAGTCCATGAAGGGCAGAGAGTCCCAGGAGTTGCCGGGTCTGGAGAGGGATTCTCCGCAGACGGCAACCAGGACGGCGACGAAATCGAGGACCAGCTGAGCAAAGGCGAAGCGGCGCACGGATGCTCCGAATGCGCTTTGCGGCTCGCTGAAGATCAGGATGAAACAGGCCGGGAGCAGGAGAACGTAGTTATAGGTCATGGCCAGTTCCGTGGGCAGGCAACATACGGTGGTGGCGAGGGCGAGTGCGCACATAGAGGCGAATTCGCGGGAGTCGGGTGCGCAGCGGCGGCCGCGCCACAGGGCCACCACAGCACCGCATGCGATGACTGCGCAGAGGAGCAGGGCGGGCCAGCGGCCGAAGAGGAAGGCCAGTTCGAGCTTCAGATGACGGTAGACGGCGTAGTCAGCGGTGGCAGCGCGCCAGCTGGTGAGCCATCCGGGCGCGAGATGCGTAGCGCCGGCCAGCATGACAGAGAGCGCGATGGTGAAGGAGACGATGAAGGTCCATTCGCGGCGGAGGAGGGTCCAGAGGATGAGCCAGACAATCAGCGGAACCACCAGCTGGGGCTTGATGGTGGCGACGGCGAAGACGAATCCAGCATTGATGAAGGAGCCACGTTGGACGAAGTAGCAGCCTGCTGCCACGAGGGCAGCAACGATCAGGGTGGGCTGGATCTGGTGGATTCCCCAGAGGACCGGCCAGCTGGCCATGGTGAGAGTAAGGACCAGGGCGGTGCGTCTGCGGCTGAGTTGGATGCCGGCGATGCGCAACCACAGGAATACGGTGAACACGATGAGCAGCGGCAGCAGAATGAGCAGAGCTGCGCGGACCAGAGGCCAGGAGAAGGGCGCACAGGCGGCGAAGAGGACCAGTGTGTGCGCGGGATAGGCAAACGCCATTTTGTTGACCTGACGAGCTTCGGCCGGGCGCAGGGGGCGTCCGTAGTAGGCGGACTGGATCTGGCTGGTGGTGGCGTCGGAATAGGGATTACCGCCCAGCAGCGCAGTGCGCGCACCAACCCAGATGGGGACGAAATCGGCCTTGGCCGGCGGCATGTCGCGGTTGATGACATGCATATGCCAGAGGGGCGCAAGGATGACGATGGCGAGCACAGCGAGCCAGGCGGGATGCCTCCATACGCGTTGCGACGGCGTGGCGGTGGTGGTTATAGCGGCGGCTGGCTGGTCGTGCGGAATCTCCATGCAGGCGCAGTATAGGAGGCGCGGGAACGTGTGCCCATGCCTCCTTGGTGGCAGGTATCCGAACCATTGGCGGCAGAGGAGGCTCTCGTGATTGCCGAGGTGGCAAGTTCCCGGTAAACTGAAACTTCGGCGCTCTTGGGCGTCCCGCATTCGTGCGGAACATCAGCGCGTGGAAAGCGCGCATTGCGGACTCGTCCGTTTCGGAGAAGACATGGCACAGGTTTGTGATATTTGCGGCAAGGGTCCGCAGTTCGGCAACAACATCTCGCACGCGCACAACGTGACCAAGCGGCGCTGGAATGTGAATTTGCACCCGGTGCGGGCGAAGGTGAACGGCGGCAACAAACGGCTGCGCGTCTGCAGCAGCTGCCTGAAGGCGGGCAAGGTCGTCAAGGCCTGAAGGACAGCGTTTAGCGCTTAGGGTTTAGCGTTTAGGGTGTAGCGATTAGCGCCCAGCGCTCCTCATCACAGAGACCACAGGGAACGCGGCTGAGAAACGGGCGCATAGTCCAGGTCCGTCAATGCGGGACGGAGGGGCGGATTCGTCCCCAGCTCGGCGTTGCGGTGATGGCCTTGCGGATGGCGGCTTCGGGGGCGGTATCGTCAAAGCGAATGCCGTCCTGGGTTCGCACGACCCCCAGCTTCTTCCAGAGTCCTTCGAGGTCGACGGCGACCGGCTTATCGCTCATGCGATCGTAGAGGTCTACGAGGACATGGGTTCGGGTGGCTGCGTCGCCGGTCTGGAAGGCCTTGCGAATCGGCCAGTTCTGATCGATCGTGCCGCCTGCGTCGATGATGGCTCGCAATGCGTCTTCAAGACCTTTTTGATTGTGGGTTTGCTCCCGGATGGTGACGTCGGCCAGCAGACAGAACTGCGCTCCTCCCCAGTAAGTACGGCCCCAGGTATGCGTGCGGTCGAGGCCCTCGTCGCCGGGGCCGGGATCTCCTTTGGGCATATCGCGGACCATGTCCGCCCAGATCCTCTCAGGGCGAAGAAAGCCATTCTGCACACGGGCGACGGGCTCGATGTAGACCGCTGAACCTTCTTCGATCCAGTGATGGTCGTCGTCCTGGGAGGGGAAGCCGGTGTGGACCAGCTCGTGAGTCATCATCCAGTCTTCGTTGAGATCAGCGACCGTGGAGTGCTGGCCGACGCTGATGCGGGTGAAGGCAGGCAATCCGCCGACGTCTCCCCAGGTGGTGCCGTGCATGACCCCTGTTTCATCGGGAGCGGGCTCAATGAGGATGCGGTCGCGCGGCACGGGGAAGCGGCCGTAGTAGGTGGCGACCGAACTGGCGGCGTTCTGAACCCACTGCAGGATTTGGGCATTGGGCAGGTCGAAGGAGCCGGGGCCGAAGTCGACCTGGATGGTTGCGCCGCCGACGGTGAAGGTGTGGGTGGAAGCTACGGGCGATTCCCACGGCGGGCCGTGGTGGCGATCAGGCTGCGCGAGGGCCATGACAAGGAAGAAGACGGCACCGGCGAAGAGGCCAGCCGTCGTGAGGATGCGGGGCTTCGTCCAGCGCGGGCGGCGTGCCTCGCTCGCGGGCACGTTTATTTAGCCTTCTCGAAATCCAGAGCCGCCGAGTTAATGCAGTAGCGGAGGCCGGTGGGGCGGGGGCCGTCGGGGAAGACGTGCCCGAGATGGGCGCCGCAACGGGCGCAGGTGACTTCCACGCGGGTCATGCCGTGGCTGATGTCTTCGTGGCTCTCGACAGCGTCGGGGCGGACGGGAATCCAGAAGCTGGGCCAGCCGCTGGCGGAGTCGAATTTGTTGTCGGATTTAAACAGCTCCGCGTCGCAGGCGACGCAGCGGTAGATGCCGTCGTCGTGGTTATAGGTCAGCTTGCCGGAGAAGGGAGCTTCAGTGCCTTTCTGGCGGGTGACATAGTACTGCTCGGGAGTGAGCTGGGCGCGCCACTCGGCGTCGGTCTTTTCAATTTTCTGGTCGATCTTTTCGGATTTGGTCTCGGCCATTGGGGAATCTCCTTTGGTGTGACGCGTTGCCGCGCTCTACGAAATAGGACGCTCAGACAATGGCAATGACTTCAATTTCTACCAGGGCATCCTTGGGCAGACGAGCTACCTCGATTGTGGAGCGCGCCGGGGGAACGATGCCTTCTGGGGCCAGATATTGGGCATAGACGGCATTCATGGCGGCAAAGTCGTTCATGTCCTTCAGAAAAACGGTGGTCTTGACGGCATGCCGGAGGCTGGTGCCAGCGACGGCGAGGACGGCCTCGAGGTTCTTGCACACCTGAGCGGTTTGCTCGGCGATGCCGCCGGGGGCGAGTTGGCCGGAAGCGGGGTCGAGGGCGACCTGACCGGAGGTGTAAACGAGGTCGCCGAGGCGGACGGCCTGGGAGTAGGGGCCGATGGCGGCGGGAGCGCCTGAGCTCGAAACGGGGGTTTTCTCTGCTTTCATCATGTCCCGATTCTGCCTGGGTACCTGGTCTGGTTGCAAATAGCTGCACGGCAAAGCCTGGGCAGAGTAAAATCAGGAGCGTCCCAATGAAACAAGCCGTTGCTACCCTGATTCGCCCTCTCTTTGCCCTGGTGTGTGTGCTGTCCGTTGTGTCGGCCCTGCGCGCGCAAACCCCGCCTGCGCAGCCAACGCCTGCTCCGCAGCAACAGCCCAATGCTCAGACCGCCGATAATTCCGGCGGTGGGTCGCCCGGCGAGCAGAAGAACCAATACACAATCCCGGTGAGCGTGAACGAAGTTTACCTGGTGTTTGCGGTGACCGATAAGCATGGGCATTTTATCCGCGACCTGAAGCAGAGCGACTTTGCACTGCTGGATGACCGCAAGGCTCCGGCGCAGGTGTACAGCTTTACGCAGCAGTCGAATCTGCCGCTGCGGGTGGGCATGCTGATCGACACCAGCACGTCGATCCGGCAACGCTTTGACTTTGAGCGGGACGCGGCGACGAGTTTTCTGCTGCAGATCATGCATCCGTCGTCGGACCGGGCCTTTGTCGAAGGCTTCGATGTGACGCCCGACTACCGCCAGGACTGGACGAACAATCTGGATTCGCTGACCTCAGGGATCCAGGCACTGCGATCTGGTGGCGGTACAGCTCTGTACGACGCCGTCTACAGCGCCTGCCGAGACAAGCTGCTGACGGCGCGCGGGCAGGAGCCGGTGCGCAAGGCCATCGTGCTGGTATCGGACGGGGACGACAACCAGAGCCACGCGTATCTGGAAGACGCGATCAAGGAATGCCAGCGGGCGGAGACCATCATCTACGCGATCAGCACGAACATCAGTCCCAGCCGGGACCGCGGCGACGACGTGCTGCAGAAGATGGCGATCGCCACCGGGGGCAAGGCGTTCTTCCCGAACAGCCTGGATGACATGCCGGGCGACTTCAGGGAAATCTCCGACGAACTGCGCAGCCAGTATGCGCTGGTGTACAAGCCTGCCGACTTCAGAGCCGACGGGGCGTTCCGTCCTATTTATTTGTTCTGCCTGGATCGCCGGTACACGGTGCGCGTGCGTCAGGGATATTTCGCGCCGAAAGGGTAAAAGGCAGGCTGGCGGCGATATCCTTCTGGCATGCGCCGGTTGCTGGCACTTTTCGCGATATTTTCTCCGTTTACCTGTGCGGTGAGGCTGCGCTTGGCCGTGGCAGCGCCGGCTTCCCAGCCTGGCCTCCTGGTGAAGGTGGTGGCCGCCTGTGCTCTGCTGGCGGTTGCGGCGGCCGGTGGGATTCATAATGCTGCTGCGGCGGCGGGGGCGACGCCGACTCCCATTCTGCTGGAGCTGTTCACGTCGGAGGGCTGTTCGAGTTGTCCACCGGTCGACGCATGGGTGAATCAGCTGGATGCGGCGCAACCGGTTCCGGGCGCGGAACTGATCGTGCTCGAAGAGCACGTCGATTACTGGGACCACGATGGATGGAGGGATCCCTGGTCTTCGGCGCAGCTGACGGAGCGCCAGCGGGGCTACAGCGAAGAGCTGGGGCGCAACGATGTCTATACGCCGCAGGTCATTCTGGACGGCAACGTTGAAGTGCGGCCGTGGGAGCGGGAGCAGGTCCGGCAGAGCTTTGAGAGGCTGGCCCAGACGACGACGGTCCCTGTATCGCTGGAATCGCTGGGATGGATGCCGGAGGGGAGTGTCTTTGGAGGCCGAGTTGTTGTGGATGACAGCGGACAAAGGCGCGGCGGCGATGTCTATGTGGCGGTTGCGCTGGATCACGCGCAGTCGCAGGTCGCGGCCGGGGAGAACCGGGGACGGCATCTGGTTCACGTGGCTGTGGTGGAAAGGCTGCTGAAGATTGGGAGGGCGGAGAAGGGAACGAGCTTCGATCAGCCCTTTCAGGTGAGGCTCTGGCCGGGGGCAAGCCGCGAGCAACTGAGGGTGATTGCGTTTGTGCAGGAGCCCGGCCCGGGAAGGGTTCTGGGCGCGACGATGAGGGATGTGCGGTAGCGGGAGAGCGGCTAAGAAGCGGTTAGCTAAGAGCCGGATCGGTGAGGCCGTCTTTGGTGGGCGATCCAGGCGGTGATGCGCTGATCGAGGATATCGAGGGGCAGCGGACCTTCGCCCAGCACTGCATCGTGGAAGGCCCGGATATCGAATTTTGAGCCGAGTTCGCGCTTCGCCCTTGCGCGCAGTTCGAGGATTTTCATCTGGCCGATTTTGTAGGCGAGCGCCTGGCCGGGCCATGCGATGTAGCGATCGACTTCGGTGTCGATGTTCTGATCGTCCATCGCCGTGTATTTGTGGAAGTAGTCGATCATCTGCTGGCGTGTCCAGTGCTGGCTGTGCACCCCGGTATCAACGACCAGACGCACGGAGCGCCACATCTCATTCTCGAGACGGCCGTACTCGCTGTAGGGATCCTGATAGAAGCCCACCTCCTTACCGAGACGCTCGGCGTAAAAGGCCCATCCTTCAGAGAAGGCGTTGTATTCGCCGAAGCGGCGGAAGGCAGGAATGTCAGGAAGTTCCTGGGCGATAGAGAACTGGATGTGGTGGCCGGGGACGCCTTCGTGGTAGGCGATGGCTTCGACGTTCAGAAGCAGGCGGTGGGTGGGGTCATATTCGTTGACGTTGATACGACCAGGGCGGCTGCCGTCGCCCGAGCCCGGACCATAGTCGGCCGGCGGAGAGGCGGGCTCGCGAAAAGGTTCCATCGGAACAACGACCAGCTTCGTCTTCGGTAAATGGCCGAAAAGCTGGGGGAGCTTCGCGTACATCTGATCGGTGTAGTGCTGATAGAGGTCAAAGATCTGCTGGCCTGATTTGCCATAGTGCGATGGATCGTGGCGAATGTGGTCGTTGAAGCTGGCGAGATCACGGAAGCCGAGTGAGCGGGCCAGAGCGAGCATCTGGGCCTCAATTTGCGCCACTTGTTTCAGCCCCATGGCGTGAATCTGTTCCGGAGTCAGGTCGGTTGTCGTCATGGTGCGCACGGCGAAACGGTAGCGGGCGGCGCCATCGGGGAGTGCCCAGACGCCGTCGTCGGTGCGGCCCTGGGGCGCGTAGTCGTTCTTCACGAAAGCGGCGAACAATTTGTAAGCCGGATCAACGTCATTGTGGATGGCCGCCTGGATGGCGAGGGTAAGACGGGCGCGGTCGGCCGGCGAGATGCTGCCGGGGAACTTATTGAGGGGCGCGCTGAACGGGCTGGAGGCGAGTGGTTTGTTGGCGATCTGCTCAGCCTGGGTGACAACTTTCTCGAGGAGATATCTGGGCGGCATCAGGTGATCGTGCAGGCCCATCTGCATGTCGGCGGTCACCTGATTTAAGGCGGGGGGGATGGCATGCAGACGCGCGAGGTAATTCTCGTAGTCCTTCACGGTGTTGAAGGGCATGTCGGAGGATAGTTCCGCAAAGACGAGATGAACGCCGTTGTACTGATCGACCGGCATCTCCCATTTGCGGAAGGCCGCCGCTTCGACGCGCTGGCGCAGCCGGCGCAGCATCAGGGTCCGGTTGAGGATTTCCTGCTCAGGGAAGCCGGAGGTATCGATGGCATCGAAGACGCGAATCTCGTCGCGATCATGAGTAACGCGTTTTTCCTCGGCGGAGGCGGAGTAGTCGCTGAGGCGGTCGTTGTACTGGGTATAGCCGAACTGGGTGGCCATCTCGGGATTGGCCGCAAGCTCGTATTGCCATTCCTGTTCGATGGCGTCGCGCAGCTGGGCGCGGCGAGCAGAGAGGCTCGTAGGCTGGGCTCCGGGCTGTGTGGTAAAGACGAACAGGAGAGGGAGCGCCAGCGGGGCAGCGCGACGAAGAGAGAACATTCTTTCGAACTCCATCAGAAACCGTTTGCGCAAGAGGGCAGGGAGGAACGCAATCGAACTCCATGGTACAGAAAGTGGTGGGTCCGGACGGAAAGGGCGGGGCGGCTTTGATTTGGTAGAGTGATGTGGGCTCGGGCTACAGCGATTTAGTTCGGAGGAGCAGGCCGTGTTTCTGGGGATGGATGTGGGCACGGGCGGCACACGCGCCGTTCTGGTGAATGGGCAGGGGCAGCTGGTGGGCTCAGCGTCGAGCGAACACGCGGCGTTTCGTACGCCTCACCCAGGATGGGCTGAGCAGGATCCGGATGACTGGTGGCGCGCCGCGCAGGAGGCGATTCGCGCGGTGCTCGAGTCGATTCCGGGAGCGAGGGTGGACGGCGTGGGGCTGACCGGGCAGATGCATGGCGCGGTGATGCTTGATCGCGAGGGCAAGGTGCTGCGGCCGTCGCTGATCTGGTGCGATCAGCGGACCGGTCCACAATGCGACTGGCTGCATGATCAGTTCGGCGGCGGGGAAAAGGGGCGCGAGAAGCTGATCGAGCTGACAGCGAATCCGGCGCTGCCGAATTTTACGCTGACCAAGCTGCTGTGGGTGAAGGAGCACGAGCCGGAGGTCTTTGCGCGGATCGCGCACATCCTGTGCCCCAAGGATTACGTGCGGTACAAGCTGACCGGGACCTATGCCATGGATGTGCAGGAGGCATCGGGGACGCTGCTGCTGGATGTGGCGCATCGGCGCTGGTCGAAAGAAGTAGCGAGGGTAGCGGGGATTCCGGAGAACTGGCTGCCGCAGCTGTTCGAGTCGCCGGAGATTTGCGCGCAGATCAGCGCGGAAGCAGCGGAGCTGACGGGATTGGTGGCGGGCACTCCGGTGGCGGCGGGCGCGGGGGATCAGGGCGCGGGCGCAGTGGGGATGGGGATTTTGGAGCCGGGATCGGTGTCGGCAACGATCGGGACTTCGGGCGTGGTGTTTGCGGCGACTGCGGCGCCGACGCGGGATCCGCACGGACGGCTGCATACTTTTTGCCATGCGGTGCCGGGACGCTGGCATGTGATGGGCGTAACGCAGGCAGCAGGATTGTCGCTGCGCTGGCTGAAGGAGACGATGGCTCCGGATCAGAGCTACGACATGCTAACGGCGGGTGCGGCAAAGGTGCCGGCGGGGAGTGATGGGCTGTTGTGGACGCCGTATCTGCTGGGTGAGCGCACGCCGCATCTGGACTCGACGGCAACCGCGGCTTTTGTGGGTATTACGGCGACGACGACACGGGCGCACTTCACGCGTGCGGTGCTGGAGGGGGTCGCGTATTCGCTGAAGGACACGTTCACGCTGTTTGCCGAGCTGGGGATTCCGGTGAAGGAAGTGCGGCTGGGTGGAGGCGGCGCGCGCGGACCGCTGTGGCGGGAGATTCAGGCAGCGGTGTACGGGTATGAATGCGAGCGGCTGACGGCGGAGGAAGGTGGCGCGTTCGGCGCGGCGCTGATGGCGGGCGTGGGCGCGGGCGGATGGCCGAATCTGGAGGCGGCGTGCGCGGCGGGAATTAGTGTGGCTGAAACGATCCATCCTGAGGCAAGCGCAGTTCGGCGTTATGCTGAGGGGTACACAGGCTATCGGCGGGTCTATCCGGCGCTGAAGGGCATACACGGTTAGGCTGGGGCCTGATACCTGAGAACCTGTAAGGCTGCGAAAGCGGGGCCGCCGGTATGGTCCAGATCGCCAAGTTTGCAGCGCTGGCGGGGAGCATTCTGTCGCTGATCGCGCTGTTGGGGCACGCGTTTTTCGTGCCGGGAAGCGGGTGGGGCGATCGCCTGCTGGATTCACTCGGGATGATGGGGCTGGCGGCGAGTGTTTGCTTTGCCAGCGGGCTGATCTTCGAGATTCCGGATCGCAAATTTGATCCTGAGCCTGCTCCGCGGCTGACACGTACGCTGCCCGTGCAGCTGTTCTTCTGGGCAGTGGGGCTGACGGCGGTGCTGTTTCTGCTGTCCTGGTTTCTGGCGCAGTATTTTGTGCCGATGATCTGGAAGAATCAGCCGTATTAGGGTCGCGACGGGGCGATCCGGTATGTTTGGCCTAAAGGCCAGAAATATCTGCTACCAAAAAGGTCGATGTGCGGGTGGAAACCAGCCCTCAGGGGCTGAAGCCCGAATCATTTGCGGCAATTATGGCACGGCTAAAGCCGTGCCCTTTCAAAGCACGGAGCTTTCCGCAATCTGTGGAGGCCGGGGCTTCTACCGCAGTCCCGCTGACGCGGGACCACTTCGTGCGAGACGACTGTCAGAATGCTCAGGTGCCTGTGACGGTAGCTTCTGGTCCCTTCGTGCGAATGTTGCGCCAGATGTACCAGCCCAGTCCGCCGAAGATGAGAGCAAGGACGAGGAGGGTGAGCGCCAGGTGGCGTTTAGCAAGATCGGCCATGACGGTGACGATCTGCGGTCCGTATTTAACGACCAGGGCGGTTTCGATACCGAAGCGGATGCAGCGGCCGATGAAGACGGCGAGCATGAAGCTCAGAGTGCGCATCTCGAAGACGCCAGCGCCGAATACGAAGAGCTTCCAGGTGGTGGGCGGCGGCAACATGGAGGGGATCATGACTGCCAGGAATTCCTGCTTCTCGAACTGATCGCGCAGGCGCTCGAAGCGGACACGATTGATACGGCGCAGGAGGAACAATTCACCGCCGGCGCGGCCGAGGAAAAAGGGAACCAGGCCGCCGATGCTGGATCCGAGCGCGGCGAGCAGCGCGTAGATATAAAAATGGTGACGGTCGTTCCATGCCCAGATGCCCATGAGGACGTCGATGGGGATGGGGATGGAGGCCGAATCGATGAATGATCCGAGTAAGACGCCCCAGGGTCCAAGCGGAAGGAGAAAGTGCTGGACAAACCGGTTGAATTTGAAGAAGAGAGATTTCAGGCGAGTTGACCTTTCTTACCTGGATGAGAGCCGGGCGTCGGCGGCGGGCGTTGTTTCAGGCGCATGCTCGGTATGGCCGGCGAGCAAGTCAAGCGCGTGGGGTAGAACGGGCAGAGCGGCGCGGAGGGAGTTAATTGCTCCGGTGGGGCTGCCGGGCAGGTTCAGGATGAAACTGGAGCCCAGGGTACCGCAGAGGCCGCGGCTGAGAACCGCCATTGGAGTCTGGCGGCGGCCCTCGGCGCGCATCAGTTCAGGAATGCCGTCGAGGAGGCGATCGCAGACGGCGCGAGTGGCCTCGGGCGTGACATCGCGGGCGCTGATGCCGGTTCCGCCGGTGGTGATAACAAGGCGAACGGAGGAGGCAGCCTGGCGTAATGCGTCCTGAATGGCCGCTGCTTCGTCTGGTACGGTAAGCCGGAGGGCGACAGAGAACCCGTTTGCCTCCAGCTCGCCGACGACTGCCGGACCGGACAGGTCCTGACGCGATCCCGTTGAGCAGGAATCGCTTACGGTGATCACGGCGGCGGATTTGCGAGTCTCGCGATGGGGAGCCGACGGCGGAATTACACTGGTTGGATTGTGGTTACCAGTCACGCTTTCGATTGTACAAAGTGCCGTGGTTTTGCCGATTTGATGAGAAAATAGTCGGAAGTATCCGTGGCGTTCCGTTGAGCCGCGCCAAAACGAAATTACCCAGGAATGCCGATTCGTTTAACACCAATCAGTCCTCAGCTGGATGAGCCAGAGGTCGAGTCTTCGCCTGAAAGCACTTCAGCCGAATCAGCCGAGGACAGCTCAGCTATCTCCGACGGTACCAACGGCGACAGTGCTGTAGCGACGTTCCGGCGCAGCCGCTACGAGGACTACGACCACACCGACCTGCTCCACATCATCGATGAGCTGGAAGGCAGCAAGAACTGGACGAGCCTGCGCGAGAAGCTGTGGATTGCTCTGATCATCCATATGCTGGTGGCCTGGTACCTGCTGTACGGGCCCAAGTACATCTACCACGTGCGGGTGGTCGACCCGTCGGTGATTATGAAGCAGCGGCAGAAGGACCTGACGTTCCTGGATCTGCCGCCGGATGCGCTGAAGCAAATCAAGCCCAAGCCAAACAACGTGCTTTCGGACAAAGACCGAGTGGCGCAGGCCCCACACCCGACACTGGACAAGAAGACGCTGGAGGAATTGCAGGCGATGCGGCGGGCAGGACCGCCGAAGATAGAGCCAGCGCCGCCGACCGAGCGCACGCAGGTGCCGAATGTCCCTGCGCCTCCGCAACAACAGCCGCAGGTCGCACAGGAGCAGCCACAGGCCCAGCCCAAGCCCCCGGCGCAGCCGCTGCCGCAGAATAATCAGGCGAAGCTGGAAGCGCCGCCGATGGCGCCTCAGCCAAGCTTCAACTCCGGAGCGGCAAATCCCAACGAGCAGATGCAGCAGGCGATGCGCCAGGCCATGCGTGGCGGCGGGCAGTACGGGGGCGACGACGGGCAGGGACTGCCTTCGCAGCACCAGGGGCTGAACAGCGCGGTCGATGTGCTCAGCGACACGATGGGGTGGGATTACGGTCCATATATCCAGCGGGTCATCTGGGACACGAAGCGGGCGTGGTATCCGATCATTCCTGAGTCAGCGCGGCCGCCGCTGGACAAGCAGGGGGTCGTCATGATCCGGTTCAAGATTTATCCGGATGGCACTGTGAAGGACATGGCTCTGGAAGGACCATCGGGCGACGTGGCGCTGGATCGCGCGGCGTGGGCCGGCATAACGGGGGCCGCACCTTATCCGCCAATTCCTAAGGCGTTTAAGGGTCCTTTTTTAGAGCTGCGCTTTAAGTTTCTCTACAACATACGGCCCGGCGACGAGTAGCTGATGATGGTACGGCGGCAGGTGTTGGGGATCGCAATCCTTGCCGCCGCCATTCTTGTCTTCACGCTGATGCGCGCCAACCTGCACAGCATTTTTCCGCCGGGCTGGTGGCGCTGGTAAGCCGGCTCAGGCAACATCCTTTTTGCGCATCGGCTTCTTCGCCTGCGGCTGTTTTCCGAAATCGTCGGTGAGACCCTTGTTGCCGCTGGCCATCTGCGCCTGCTGAGGGGCCTGCTGCGGCGCTGCCGCATCGCTGAATTTGCCAGGAGGGTTCACCTTCGGCTGCCCTTTGACGCGTAGCTGATTTTTGATCTGGCTCATGGCTTTCCTCCTTCCTGACTGGATGCCGGACAGGGGCGGAATTTTGCCCGCAATTTGCGGAGCGTGCGAGGCGAGAGCATTTGCGATGCTCAACTGCAGAGGTAACCGAGAGTACCATGAGCACAATTGCTATGCTGACCGATGACCAGGCCTGGGCCGCCGTTCTGGCCCGCGATCCCGCAGCCGAGGGAGAGCTGGTCTATGCCGTAACGACCACGGGCGTTTTTTGCCGGCCCACCTGCCCGAGCCGGAGACCGGCGCGCGCGAATGTTCAGTTCTTTCCCGATCCGGCCTCGGCGGTGCACGCCGGATTCCGTCCATGCCGGCGTTGCCGTCCTCAGACACGGCATGTGGATGCCGGATTGGTGCAGGCAATCTCAGCGAGCCTGAAGCGCGATCGGCAGGTAACGCTTCAGGAGCTGAGCCGGATGACGGGGCGAAGCCCATTCACGGTTGAGCGCATCTTTAAGCGGGTGCTGGGAGTGACTCCGGCGCAGTACCAGAGGCAGAACCGCGCGGCATCCTTCCGGCGGGAGCTTGCGGCGGGGTCGGCGCGGGTCACGGACGCCATCTATGAGGCGGGCTATTCGGGCCCCGGCCGCGCCTATGAGAACACGCAACTGGGGATGGCGCCGGGGGAATATCGAGCCGGGGGCAAGGGTGCCCGGATCGGCTACGCGATTGGAACGCCGCAGTGGGGCCGTGGACGGCAGGGTGAAGCGGCGTTGGGCAGGCTGCTGATCGGGGCGACGGAGCGGGGACTTTGTGCGGTGATCCTTGCGGACAGCGACGAGGAACTGATCAGGCAGCTGCGGGCGCAGTTTCCGGAGGCGGAGATTGCCCCTGAACCTGAACTCGGGTCCATGCTGGAAAAGGTGCTCTCGCAGTTTACGGAGCACCCGGCAGTGCTGGATCTGCCGCTGGATCTGCGGGCGACAGCATTTCAGATGCGGGTGTGGGAAGCGCTGCGGCGGATTCCGCGGGGCGAAACGCGCAGCTACGCACAAGTGGCTCGGGAGCTGGGACAGCCGACCGCGGTGCGGGCTGTAGCGCGGGCCTGCGCCACGAATCCCGTGGCAGTGGTGGTGCCGTGCCATCGGGTAATTGGCAGCAACGGCAAACCGACCGGCTATCGCTGGGGCCTGAAGCGCAAGGAGAAACTGCTGGAACTGGAAGGGGGAGCGTGAGGGCGGATATTGCGGCGGGAGGATGAAGGATTGCGCTACGGGGGCAATTCACAGCCTCTGGCGGTGTCCCGGGAAAATTCTTCTTCAGGCGCGGGCCTGCCAAAAGCAGGTCCCTTCACTTCGGTCGCGATGACAACGCTGAAGAGCGTGTCTCCGCTATGCCCTCGACTCGCTCTGCTCGCTCAGGATTGGGTCGCGTGAGGGTGTAAGGGAACTTAGGAGCGACGGCATAGTTACCCGATAAGTTCGCAACCTATTTATAGATACCCGCGAGTCGCGGTCCAGGGGTGGACAGGATTCTGTTCTGTTTGGACCGTGTGACTGTCGCGGGTAACCGCAGTAATATCGGCTGGTTCTGCCCCTCTGTCTCACAGAGGTTCTGTGACCCTCCACCTTCGTGGGAGTTCTTTTTGGGTATGCGCTTGATAACTTCCGCTCCACGGGCACTGTGAGGGGGAGCAAGTGGTGTCGACTGCTTTGGCAGGCCGAGTCCTTGAGTTTCGCAGGACAGCGTCGAAAGAACGCGAAGCGCATATATCCCTGGCAGAGATTCTTTCCGCCTTGTCGTTTGCGCTGGATCTGACGGAGGGAGCGGTACCGGGCCACGCCCTGCGCAGCTGTCTGCTGGGGATGAGGATCGCGAAGGAATTTGGCTTTCCTGCCGAACGCATGGTGAGCCTGTATTACGCGCTGCTGCTCAAGGACGTCGGCTGCAGCAGCAATGCAGCGCGGCTGTGCGAGATTATCGGCGGCGGGGATGAGCGGCGTGTGAAAGCGGGAGTGAAGCTGGAGGACTGGACACGTCCCAGCCGACCGCGCGGCTCCACGCTGCGCATGCTGTGGGATACGGTGCACCCGAATTCCAATCCAGCCAAACGAGCGGCGGGAATTCTGCGCATCGGGCTGACGCAGCACCGCAACAACGAGGAGATGATTACGCTGCGCTGCGATCGCGGGGCGCAGATCCTGCGCAAGCTCAGCCTGGGAGAATATGCGGCCGAGGCGGTGCGGGGGCTGGATGAGCACTGGGATGGGAGCGGCTATCCGGATCGGCGGACGGGCACGGATATTCCGCTGGCTTCGCGGATTCTCTCGATTGCGCAGCACCTGGATGTTTATGCCACAGAGCATGGCACGCTGGAGGCGCTGAGGGCTCTGCACGAACGCAGCGGACGCTGGTTCGATCCAAAGCTGGTGTGGATTGCCGACTGGCTGCACTGCAAAGGAAAGCTGTGGCCCGGAGCTTTGACGGATACGCCGGAGAGTGAAACGCGCAGGATGGTTCTGGATCTGGCTCCGGATGACGTAAATCGGCTGGAGGCCTCGGATATCGACCTGATCTGCGAGGCATTCGCGGATGTGGTGGATACAAAGTCATCCTTCACCTATCGACATTCGATGGGAGTGACGAATGCGGCGATCAGCATCGCGCACGAACTGGGGCTGAGTGACGATCGAGTGCGAATTGTGAACCGCGCGGCTCTGCTGCACGACATTGGGAAGCTGCGGGTGCCGAATTCGATCCTGGACAAGCCAGGAACGCTGGACGTTGAAGAGTGGCGGGTGGTGCACGATCATCCCGGGCTGACACGGAAGATCCTGTCGCACATTGGGCCGTTTGGAGAGTTGGCGATGATCGCCGGGGCGCACCACGAGCGGCTGGACGGAACGGGATATCCTGACCGGCTGACGGCGGAGCAGCTTCCAATCGAGGCGCGCATTATTGCAGTGGCCGATGTATACGGTGCGTTGACCGAGGACCGGCCGTATCGGCAGGGCCTTTCGCACGAGCAGGCGGTGGAGATTATGTTGCGCGAGATGCCGCACCGACTGGATCCGGATTGCTGCGAGGCGTTGTTTACCGCGTTTGAATAGTCAGACGGGGATGACGCGGGTTCAGGTTGAGGCGAACTCGCGCTGAGAGAGGACAACCGCGCTGGCCGGCGCAACCACGACTGAGCCAGTGCGGAGTCGCTCTTCGGATGCCGGCTTCCACTTACCCGCGGCATCGACCATGGCATCACCGAGGCGGATCCCGCTCTGACTCAGAAGAGAAGGCGCGGTGAGACGCAGAACGTGCGCATTATTTCCATCCGGCATGGCGAGACTCGAGAGAGAAATGGTTCGCGGCGATAATTCGTTCCAGTTGATGATCACCGCTGTTTGAGCGCTACTCTGCCTGCCGATTGCGTAGATGGACAGGTCAGGGTCGGGCGTGTCCGGTTTGATCGCAAGCATGGAGGCGCCGGCGGCTCCGGCTGCGGCGAAGGCCAGCATGCCATAGTAGGACGGGCCAACTTCGATGGCACCAGCAGCGTCGGCGCGAATGGGCGAATAGGAACTCATGAATCCCAGCTGGTTGTAGCCGGTCTCGAGGTTCACGCCTGCACAACCGGACTGTGCCAGGAGCAGGAGATAGTTCAGGGTCCAGAGGGCACCGGCAAAGGTGTCGCTGAGGCCGGGACGGCCGCCCCCAAAGAAGGAATTCGTCTCGCACATGCGCCAGGGAATGCCGCTGCTCTGCGAAGCTTTGCGGAGGCGGTCGAGTTTGACCTGGAGCTGGGGGTCGAGATGTGAGAGCTGGTCGAGGGTGCCCTTGTGCTGGTCGCCCCGGTAGTAATGGGTGGTGAGCAGCTGAACGTCACCAGGGGCGTCGGCGGCCATTTGTACCACCCACTCGACGGAGGCCGCGGTGTCCGGAGCGGCGAAGCGCAGCCCGGGAATGGCGGTGAGCAGAGCACTGTGCCAGGCGCGGTACTCGGCGAGATAGCGCGAGAAGTCATAGGGCGGAGTGCGCAGTGGCGTGGTACCGCGGCCATAGTTCTCAACCTCGTTGCCGAGCTCGACAGCAGCCAGCTGCGTTCCGAGTATTTGGTGGACGTCAGTGGCTTCGGCGACAGCGTCGTCGAGGGTGCCGCTGCCAAAGTTCACGCTCCAGATCGCCTTCCAGCCAGTCGAATCAAGAAAGCCGCGCAGACGCTCGATGTCGGTGCGGGCGATAACGGTGTCTTTGGGCTCGCTGCGGCTGGGGCCGTTGGGGACGTAGCGGGTGAAATCGGAGACGATGCCGCCGACGCGGATCATGCCCTGGGCGCCCAGGTTACGGACCAGCTGAATGTATTTCGTGTTTTGATCGCTGAACAGGGTGGGTTGGGCGACGGAGGACATTTCGTAGCCGAGTCCAATGAAGTCGGCGGGCACGCTCGCGAGGGGTGCGCCGGGTTGGATATGCGGCGAAGAAATCGGCTGCTGCGCGAGAGCACGGAGCACGCGAGGAATGCCCACGGAGGCGAGGATCGTGGATTGGAGGAAAGTGCGACGGGTCAGCACGGCGGGTTCACAGCTCGGGGTGAGTATACACGGGGGTCGGGCGGCAGCCTGGGGCGAGGCGCGGGCGCTGCGGATGGGGATGTGCCGGGATCGGACGATCCAGGACGCTTCCGGGCCTAAAGGCCGAGAATTTGATGCTCTTGTTTCTCCGGCCTGAAGGCCGGGGCTTTTACCGTAGTCCCGCTCACGCGGGACCACACCGGTCAAGGGCCGATTGATTTGGTCGGAGCTTAGTTCAGGTCGTCGCCCACCACTACGTTCACAGGAGGATTGGTGGTGAGCTGGGCGTCCATGATGAGCATGGTGCGGACCTGTCCGGCGCTGAACTGGATGCTGGTGCCGGTATAGGTGGCGGTGGCGATGCCGGTGGGGGTGATGACGACGGAGTAGGTTCCGGTGGGGATGTTGATGTAGTCGGTAACGGAGCCGACGGTGAGATTGCTCAGCACCGGTTTGGCGTCGGATAAGGTGTCGCCGCTGGGGACGAAGTAGATGTCGACGGCACCCGTGGCGATGGCCTGCTGCAGGAAGCGGACGGAGATGTCGCCGGTGGGCGGTGCGGTAGCCTGATCGGTGAGAACGGTCGCCGTATAGCCCGCGCCTGAATCGGTGATGTAGACGGAATGCTCCTGCGAAGCGAGGAACTGGCCGGTTGTGGAGGCGCTGGGAGTTTTGCTTTTGGGCGGGTAGATATAGGCGGTCGATGGACCGGGCGCGAGAAAGGCGTAATTGGTGATCGTGGCGCCGGCAAGGTTGGCGGCGATGGCGGTCTGGCCAACGGTGATGCCAAGCGGCGGAGCGTTATAGGACGCGTCGATAACGCGCACCATGGTCACAGGGGACGTACCCTGTACCGACTGGCAGCCGGAGAGGATCGCGACGCATGCGGCCGCGATGGCGCACACCCAACCTTTGCTTCCGCGTCTGCTGATTGAGCCTGTCATTCCCGTAGTTTTCGCTTCGAATTGCCTTCATCTTATACGGGTTCTCGCTTTGCGCCCTCACTTTATCGCTAACAACTTCGTGCTAACGCGGCCGCTAACACTTTCGTGCTATTCGCCTTTGTTTCAATCGAGGTTGGTGCTGACTGGTAGCGTGGTGACAGGATCATCCAACACGTTTCCGGGCCTAAAGGCCACGAATACTATGCGTTCGTTTCCCGGCCTGAAAGGCTGCGGAAAAATGCGATTTGAGGGGAAACCATACCTCAGGGCTAAAGGCCGAACCATCTCGGCATTCATGACACGGCTCAAGCCGTGCCCTTTCAAACCTCGGGCACGTTTTCCGGGCCTAAAGGCCGCGTTTCAAATGCTGTGACTTTCCACGGGCTGAAAGCCCGTGGCTTCGACCGCAGTCCCGCTCACGCGGGACCACTTCGTATATGAGAATGATTGAGGCCCGGCGTGCGCGCGACCAGCCAGTGCTCGTTTGTTAAAGCATGAATGGCGGCGGCTATTGGGTGCTTACTTCACGGCTGTTGCCTGCCCGATCTGCTGCGCGGTTGCGTTGTAGAGATGGCAATTGCCGGTGGTTTCTTTGAAGCGGAAGTAAGGATGGAAAAACAGGGCAGCCCGGGCGTCGCCGGAGCCCTCTGCCAGGTCGGTGAGCCATACGCCATCGGGCTCCGCATGATCGTGAACGTGTACCCAGAAGCCTTTGTGCAGATTGGCCAGCATCCCGCCGGCAATCTTCAGATCCTGGGTTGATTTGATATTGATATCGATGGGCTCGCCGGTCTGCTCATCAAGGGAAATTTTGCCCTGCATCACCTGGGCGAAGTGCTGGTTCAGGTTTCTGGCCTTGAACTTCGGGTTCGGCACGATGTCGTAGAAGAGCACGCTGCGGCCGTTCACGGATTGGCGATGCCCGTTCTCGAGCTGCATCGCCTGCATGACTTCCTCGAGCTGCTTGTTCTGCTTGTCGGTCTCTTTCTTCGCGGTTGCCGTATCGTTGTACTTCACCGTGCGCTTCATCACCTTGTTGTCTTCCTTCTTCGTCTCGTCCGGGGTCAGATATTTTCCGTTCTTGGCCAGGGTGCGGTCTACCTCGATGCCGTTGACATAGAACTCCTCCTTCGTCTCGGTCTCGGTTTTTTTCACGTTGCCCTTACTGTCGAGCTCGGTGGTTTCATCGTCGACGCGGCACTCATAGCGCTCCTGCTCGGCGGCCAGCTTCGCTTCATTCGCAATGGCACGCTGGAGCAGATCGCCGGGATTGGGCAGGGGCGCATTCTGGCTGGTCGTCGTCTGCGCGCCGCAACCCAGGGCCAACGCAAGACAGCAGAGACAGACTTTCCTTGGGGCCTTCATGTTCATCATCCTTAACCCATCCGCCGCATATCGGTTGCCATGACTCTTAAGTTACTTGTAGTTGGCGAGCGCACAGAAATTAGACGAGGACCGTACCGCGAAGGAGAGATGGTGGCGCGCTTCAGGAACCGGCAGAGCCACCGGGGTGGAATTTATCTCCTGGGCGGTGATTTGCGCGGGTGCGTATACTGCTCTGCTATGTTCACCATTGCATCGAAGCTCGTTGTGCTGCCGCTGTTGGCTCTGACGCCGATCCTAATGGCGCAGAACACGCCCGCAGCACCTTCCGCACCGGCATCGCCGACGGCCACAACAGGGACCGCTAATGCGGTCAAGATTGATCATCAGGACAGCTTTCTGGTCGTGGGAGTGACGGTGCGTACCAACAATGAGACAGAGGCGGGCGGACAAGGCAAGATTCCGCAGCTGTGGGAACGGGTGATGGAGGGCAACGCACTGGATCGGATTCCCAATCGCGTAGGCGAGGGGATGGTGGTGGTTTACAGCAATTACGCCAGCGACAATACCGGCGACTACGATTACACGCTGGGGGCGCGAGTGAGTTCTGCAGACAAGCTTCCGGATGGGTACGTGGTGCGGACGATTCAGGCAGGACGGTATGCGGTGGTGTCTTCCGCGCAGGGGCCTCCGGAGGAGGTGATCCCGGCGCTGTGGCAACGGATTGCGCGGATGACGCCGACGGAGATGGGCGGTACGCGCGCCTATCGGACGGACTTCGAGACCTATGCTCCCTTCACGGATCCGTCGGTGATGCAGGTGGACGCACATGTGGGGTTGAAGTGAGCGGAGAACAGGGATTAGGGTTCAGGGTGCAGGGTGCAGCGGATTCCCACATCTGCCAACAGCGGGCAGATGATGGGGCACCCGCGAGGTTGGGGCCTCCGGCCTGGAGCACAGGGAACTGGCTCTGATCTGTACCGTGAGGGCGGCAGACTGTAGTCTGCTGATATGAGTTCGATACAGGTTCAGCTACCCGATGGATCGGTGCGGGAGGTCCCTGCGGGGACGACGCCTTTTCAGATAGCCGAGAGCATTTCGCCGCGCCTGGCGCAGGCTGCGCTGGTGGCGCGGATTCGTCCACTGGCGGCGGCCACGGTGGCCACCGAGGGCAACAATGGTGGCGAGGCTGCGATGTACGCGGCGGAAGATCCGCATGCGGAGCGGCTGGTAGATCTGAGCACGCCTCTGAAAGAAGATGTGGCGCTGCAGCTGGTGACGGAGAAGGATCCGGCTGCGCTGAAGGTGCTGCGGCACTCGGCCGCGCACGTGCTGGCGACTGCGGTTACGGAGCTTTTTCCGGAGACGAAGCTGGGGCATGGTCCGGCGACCGATGCGGGGTTCTTCTACGATTTCTGGCGGCCTACTCCGTTCACCCCTGAAGACCTGAAGCTGATTGAAGGGCGGATGGCCGAGGTCACGGCGCGCGATGAGAAGTTTGTACGCGAGTGGGAGCCGCGGGATGAGGGTCTCGAGCAATTCAAGGCCGGAAACGATTTTATGAAGGTGCACTTCGTTGAGAAATTCACGCACCCTGGCGAGGAGATCTCGCTTTATCGGAACGGGAAGTTTGTGGACTTCTGCCGGGGGCCGCATCTTCCTTCGACCGGACGGGTGAAGGCGTTTAAGGTGATGAGCCTTTCAGGCGCGTACTGGCTGGGCGATGAGAAGAACGCGCAGCTGCAGCGCATCTACGGGACGGCGTTCTTCTCAAAGAAGGATCTGGACGAGTATCTCGAGAAGATCGAGGATGCGAAGCGGCGCGATCATCGCCGGCTGGGCAAAGAGCTGGAGCTATTCACGGTCAGCGAAGAGGTAGGAGCGGGGCTGCCGCTGTGGCTGCCGAAGGGCGCGACAATCCGGCGGCTGCTGGAGGAGTACATCCTGGAGCAGGAACGGGAGCGGGGTTACGAGCACGTCTACACGCCGAGCCTGGCGAAGGTGGATTTGTACAAGCGCTCCGGGCACTGGGCGCATTACCACGAAGATATGTTTCCGCCCATGGATCTGGAGACGGAAGAGATGGTGCTGCGGCCGATGAACTGCCCGCACCATATTTTGATCTATGAGTCGAAGCTGCGGAGCTATCGCGATCTGCCGGTGCGGCTGGCGGAGCTGGGCACGATGTATCGCTACGAGCGCTCGGGCGCGCTGAGCGGGCTGAGCCGGGTGCGCTGCATGACGCTGAACGACGCACACATTTTCTGCACGCCGGACCAGATCAAGGAAGAGTTCTCGAATGTGATGAAGCTGGTGGAGCAGGCGTACAAGGATCTGGGCATTACGAAATACACGTACCGTTTGTCGCTGCGGGATCCAAAGAACAAAGAGAAGTACGTCGACAACGACGAGATGTGGGAGCTGGGCGAGCGAGTGCTGCGCGAGGCGATGGATTCGCTGGGTCTGCAATACCGCGAGAGCAAGGGCGATGCGGCGTTTTATGGCCCGAAGCTGGATATTCAGCTGGCCGATGTGATGGGACACGAGGAGACCTACTCGACGATCCAGGTGGACTTTCACTTGCCGAATCAGTTCGGGCTTGAATACACGGGCGCGGACGGCGCTAAACATCGGCCTGTGATGATCCATCGGGCGATTGTCTCGACCATGGAGCGAATGGTGTCGTACCTGATCGAGATGTATGCGGGTGCATTTCCGCTGTGGCTGGCGCCGGTGCAGGTGGGGCTGGTGCCGATCGCGGAGCGGCATCAGGGGTACGCGGAAAAGGTACAGAAGCGGTTACAAAAAGCGGGATTGCGGGTAGAGCTGGACGGGCGCAATGAAAAGATGAACGCGAAGATCCGCGATTTTACGCTGCAGAAGATTCCGTATGTGCTGGTGATGGGCGATAAGGAAGAGTCGAGCGAAGCGGTTAGCGTGCGGGCGCGGGGCAAAGGCGATCAGGGTTCGAGGCCGTTGGAGCAGTTTGTGGCGCGGGCGGAGGAGTTGGTACGGGGCAAGTCGACGGATTTGTAAAGTTGTCCGGAAATGCGGCAACGGCGCGAGGAGAAATTTGAAGGCGGCGGCGAGGTTCCTGGTCCGGGTTTAGTTTGCTGAGGCTAGAATCGGCAGGCGTAGGGGAAACTTGAGTCTTGGGCAGAACAACATGCGGCAGGTCAGATTAGCCGAACCCATTCGTATCAGCGCACGGTTTCGGTTGACGCTGGAGTCGGCCATTGTAGCGCTGGAAGAAGGCGCGGGGCGTGACGAGAAGGTGCTGGCGCTGTTGGACGATCCGGATCACCGGCGACGGCAGCGTCTGCTGGTGGAGGGTCAGCTGAATCGGGCGTTCCGGCTGCGAGAGCTGCTCGCCCAGACGGAGATCCGTCCGGAACGAGCAGCCTGACTCGCTGCGGTTACTGGGGGTGTTTTTCTTCTGGTTTACGCGGCTGCTGAGGATGGGACTCCTGGCGTGCCTGCGGTCTTGCTTCGGGGTGCGGCGCAGGATGGGCTTCAGGCCGGGCTGCGGGACGCTGAGCTTCCGGGCGCGCTGCAGGACGTGATTCCGGTCTTGCCTCAGGCCTGGCTTCGGGCCGCGATTCAGGGTGTGCCTCGGGCCGGGCTGCGGGATGGGCTTCAGGACGTACCTCGGGGCGGGTTTCAGGCCGCGCCGCAGGTCTCGCTTCAGGGCGTGCTGCGGGGCGTGCTTCAGGTCTGGCAGCGGGGGCTACTCCGGGATGACCTGGCGCCGGATGTGCCTCGGGTCCGGGATGGCCCGCTTCGAGATGTGCCGCAGGGGCAGGGCGAGTCGCTATATGCACATAGGCAGGCGGCGGAGCCGGATGGCCGGTATTGATGGGCCGGGTTTCGGCGATTAGCTGAGGACGGCCATGGTTTACGCTCGCGAACTGGGCGTGATTCTGCATTGAGACCCGCACGAGCTGGCGCTGGGCAGGCAGCACAGCAATGTGCGTTTCGTGCATAGCGACAATCTGCGAAGGCGTGGGGCGATAGGTCAGTCCGCCGTGGCCGCCGACATAGGCCACGCGGGTAGTGTTGTAGTTGTTGACGATCCGATAGTTATATACGTTGTGAATCACGGTGGTATTCACGCGGTTCACGGTCGTGTTGTAGTAGAAGCCGTTGTTGCGCCAGTAACCGCCCTCATAGCCGCGGCCGGTATAGCCGAAGCCATAGTTCACGCCGCCGTAATAGCCGATGTGCGGACCCCAGTAGCCGTGGTACCAGTGGTAGCGGTTCTGATAGAAGCCCCAGTAACCTGGTGTCCAAAGCGCGCCGACGTAGGGAGCGACGACCCATGCTCCGGGAACGAAGTAATATCCCTGGGGTGCGTAGGCCCAGTAGCCAGGCGTCCAGAGGTAGTCAGGTCCGGGAGCTTCAGGCTGATCGTATTCCGGCAGAGCGGGCGGCGGGTCGGGAGCCGCAGCGACATCGGTCTGGCCATCGTCGGCCGGGGGTGGGGGCAGCTCGGCACTCTCTGCACTGCCGCTCGAAGTTGACCCGGATGGTGCGGTCTCATCAGCAGGCGGAGCGGGCGGGTTCTGATCCGACGCGGTCCCGGTCTCTGTGGTGTTGCTGGCTGGAGCCAGGTTTACGGAAGCCGGATCGCTATCGTCCGCCGTCTGCGTACCGTTGTCTGCCGCCGGTGTCGTGGCAGCCGGGGTCTGACTTTGGTCCTGACTCTGGTTTGCATTCTGATTGCTGTGGCAGCCCGCGAGGGCGAATGCCAGCAGGACTGTGGGTAGGGTGATCGTGCCAAACCGTGTCATGGCTGGTTTGGATGCCATTTACGACCTGCGGGTGACGCGTTTGTACGCCGGCCGTCTCAGGCGTCCTTCCTCCTTCTCTTCTGTAGAGGTGCCAGTCTATCGGATTTCGGGTGCGAGGAGCATCTTCGAGGCAGCATTGACCGAGTAACTGCAACGAAGTCAACGATCTGATTTGTGCTGGATGTGGGCGCGGTTGACATCGGCGGAGATCCATCGGATGCTGCGTGGAGAGGAAACGATATCGTGACGCAGCGCGCAACCGGCAGCTTTGAGGTGAAGTTGGCTCCGCAGCAACCCGACAACCCGCAGGCAGAGGCTGCTGCGCTGGGCCGAATGTCGATGGACAAGCAATTTCAGGGAGAGCTGGAGGCGAAAAGCCAGGGAGAGATGCTGAGCGTTTTGAACCGGGAGATCGGCTCGGGCGGCTACGTGGCGCTGGAGCGGGTAACGGGGACGCTCGCCGGACGGAGCGGCAGCTTCGTGCTGCAGCATAGTGCGAGCATGGATCGCGGAGCTGCGGAGATGAGTATCCGAGTGGTGCCAGACTCCGGGACGGAGGAGTTGACGGGGCTCACCGGAACGATGACGCTGCGGATCGAAAGCGGACAGCACTTTTACGATCTGGAGTACGCGCTGGGAGAATGATCCCGGAAATTGGAGGCTGGCTCAGATCTCGGCTGGCTGGGATGCGATGGACGATGCAGCGAGGCCGGAGGTAGTCAGCCACTCGCCGGCGGCTTTGTCGTCGCGGAGAACTTCGCCGACGAGAAGAATTGCCGGGGCGGGGCCGGGCAGGATGCGGTCCAGTGCGGAGAGCGTCGTGCGCTGGATCTGCTGGTCGGGCTGGGCGGCGCGGGAGATCACCACGCAGGGCACGCTGGCAGGCAGGCCCTCGCTGCGCAATTGGCCGGCTATGCGGGCAAGGTTGCGGCCGGGCATGTAGATGACGCGGGTGGCACCGGCCAGGGAAGCAGGCGCGAGCGGCGAATCGGGCGCGTGGTGGCCGGAAGAAAAGCTGATACTGGAGGCGTTACGCCGGTCTGTCAGGGGGCGCTCGAGGGCGGCAGCCGCAGCGAAGGCGGCGGTGATGCCGGGAACCACCTCGAAGGGGATGGCGGCGGCACGGAGAGCGTCGATTTCCTCGCCAGCGCGGCCAAAGACGAGCGGGTCGCCGGATTTGAGGCGAATGACGGAGAGGCCGCGACGGGCATAGTCGACCATCATGGCGTCGATCTGTTCCTGGGAGATATTTTTGTGTCCGCAGCGTTTGCCGACGTTGATCACGATGGCGCGGGCAGCGTGCTCCAGCACGGCTGCGGGGACCAGATCATCGTGGAGAACGACATCGGCGCCGGCAAGGAGACGAGCAGCCTTGAGGGTGAGCAGTTCAGGATCGCCGGGGCCGGCACCGACGAGGTAGACAGTTCCTGGAAGGGCAGCGGTCACGCGGACACCTCAGTTTGCTGAAGAGCAGCGATTCTATCCTGGGCAAATTGTCGCGTCGGGCACGACGGAGCGTCACAGAGGGGACGGTTGGCCAACTCGTGGAGCAGCTGATTGCGGGCTTCTCCAGCGGGTGCAGCGGCGCGGATTTCACGACGTAGTTCGCCCAGCTGCTCGAGCCAGGGGCCGAGATCCGCGGAAAGCTGTGCGTCGATTTCGCGACGCAGTCGCTGAGCGAGCGCGGGGCTTTCACCGGCGGTGGAGATGGCGATTTGCAGGTCACCGCGAGCGACTACCGATCCGAAGTAGAAGTCGCAGTTGGGCGGATCGTCAACGGCGTTGCAGATCACGTTGCGGCGGAGGGCTTCTTCGTAGACGGCGTGGTTGACGTTGCTGTCGTTGGTGGCGGCGATTACAAGAAAGGCGTCGTCGAGATCGGAGGGCGCAAAGACTCGCTGATGCCAAACGACGGCTCCGTCATCTGCGAGTTGCCGGACGAGGGGCGTCGCGGTGGGCGAGACGACGGTGATGGCGGCGCCAGCGTTGAGGAGGCTTTCGATTTTGGCCTGCGCCACAGTCCCGCCGCCCACCACCAGGCAAGGGCGGCGTTCGAGACGAAGGAAAATGGGCAGCAGGCTCATGGAGTGCTCTCAGCCGGCAACCCCAACCGGCACCTGGCCGGAGGGCAGGTCGCGCTCGACTGGGGTTAGATCCTCGCCGGCCAGGGCAGCGCGCAGTTCGGCGTCGGAATAGCGGGCAAACCAGGCGCGCAGGTTTTCTTCCGGAGAGCGATCGGCAAGATAGCGGACCAACAGGCGCTCGATGGCCTGAGGAACGAGGTGGGCGGGCGCGCGGTATCCGACAGGGCGGGCGGTTCCGGCATGCTTACCGACGGAGCCGCCGACGCAGAAGTAAAAGGCGTCGGTGAGCTTGCCTTCGTGCTTGATCTTCTTGCCTTCGAGGCCGATGTCGGCGATCCAGTGCTGGCCACAGCTGTTGGGGCAGCCGGTGACGTGGAGGCGGAGTTGCTGATCGAACTGCGGCAGACGCTCTTCCATTTCCTCGACGAGCCAGCGCAGGAAGCCTTTGGTTTCGGTGATGGCGAGCTTGCAGAACTCGGTACCGGTGCAGGCGATGCCGCCACGCCAGAAGGCTGAGCCTTCGACGCGGAGGCCGATCTGTTCCAGTTCCTGAGCCAGCTCGGTGGCGCGGGCTGTGGGGATGTTAAGGAAGATCAGGTTCTGCATGACGGTGAGGCGGAGCTCACCGCGTCCCTCGCTGCCGAAGCGCTCGGCCAAATCCGCGGCGGCGGCGAGCTGATCGCCGGTGAGGCGGCCGCGCAGGACGGTGGCGCCAACGTAGCTGAGGCCAGACTGCTTCTGGCGGTGAATGCCGACGTGGTCACGGAGAATGTCGTCAGGGACCTGCTCGGGAACGCCGGGGTCGAGGCGATAGCCGAGGCGGCTGTTGACCTCATCGAGGAATCGCTCCGCGGTCCAGCCTTCTTTCATGAAGAGGTACTTCATGCGGGCACGATCGCGGCTTTCACGCAGACCCTGCTGGTCGCGGAATATCTCCGTGATGACACGGGCGACCTGGGGTGCCTGCTCAGGGCGGATAAAGGCATCGAGGCGGACACCGATGTGCGGCTCGTTGGAGAGGCCGCCGCCGACACGCACGGAGTAGCCAACTTCGTCGCCGCGGCGGGCAGCGGTTAAGGCGATGTCGTTGATCTCCGGATAGCAGCACCAGACAGGGCAGCCGGTGGCGGTGATCTTGAATTTGCGGGGCAGGTTGAAGAAGTCGTTGTTGCCCTGGAGCTCGCGGGAAATTTGGACGGCGAGCGGCGAGGCGTCGATGAGTTCGTCGTGGGCGATGCCAGCGAGCGGGCAGCCGGTCACGTTGCGGACCACGTCGCCGCAGGCGCTCTTCGGGGAGAGGCCGACGGAAGCGAGGGCTTCCATGACCTCAGGCAGCGATTCGACGGTGAGCCAGTGGTACTGGATGTTCTGGCGGACGGTGATGTCAGCGAGATTGCGTCCATGGCGGCGGGCGATGTCGGCGAGGACGCGGGCCTGATCGACACGGACAATGCCGTTGGGGAGGCCGACGCGCATCATGAAGTACTCGGTGGCCTTGCCTTCACCGCCTTTGCCGCCGGTGACGCCCACGCCATCGCCCTGGGTGTAAATGCCCCACCAGCGGAAGTAGGTGTTCCAGTCCTCGGGAATGGAGGAGCGCCCCTCGCGCGCAAAGCCGCGGATTTCCTCGATCGCATTCCAGGGATTTTTTTCGCGCTTCAGGCGTTCGGATTTCTGAGCTCTGGTTTCCTTTGGTGCAGCGATGTCCGCCATGGCAATCTCCGTTTGAGCTGCAAATAAAAACCGCGCCAGCAGGTAGGCTGAAGCGCGGGCTGATGGGAACAGGCTAAGCTGGGAGGCTCACCCACAAGTCCGGCGCAAAGCGCAACAACAGGCGCAACAGGCAGCCGGAGTGGAGTTCTTAGCCATTGCGTCCATTCTAGCCCGCAATAAAACGAGGGTCAACTGTGAATAGCAAGACGAAAGCGCATCAGCCGGGCTTAAATTCACCGCCGGCAGGTACAACCATGGGATTCCGGGGGGACATCTGCACAGATGAATTCGGGAAGTAACGCTTCATGCAGGCCGTCCTCAACTCCAGGCGAAAATTCCGGCTCCACGTCGCTGAACTCGTTTTATTTCTGGTCGTCGCCGCGGTGCTGGTGGGCGTCGATCTGCTCTTCTATTTCTGGCCGTTTCGCTATCGGCAGGTGATGCCGCTGCTGCAGACGACGTTTGAAAGCCGGGTGGTGGTCAAAAAGTACCACCGGATTTACTTTCCTCATCCTGGTTTCGAGGCCGAAGGTGTGACCTTTTACCGGCATGGGGACACGAGCATCCCGCCGCTGGCGACGATGGAGCGTATGACGGTCGCCGGGACCTGGACGAACCTGATTTTTCATCCGCACACGCTCTATCAAATTCGGCTGGAGGGGCTGCACGTGCAGATTCCGCCTGCGGGGACGAAGGCACGGGGGATGGATTTCAACGGGGACATGCTGTCGCCATCACAGCACGAGATGGTGGTGGAGACGATCGTGGCCGACAACACGATGCTGGATTTCCTCGACCGCGGCCACGCGCCACTGCGTTTGAGTTTCGCGGCGCTGCAGATCCACAATGTCCGGGCCGGTGCTGCGCTCCAGTTCTATGCGCGGGTGGCGATTCCCAACCCACAGGGAACGGTGGTGGCCAGCGGCTCGCTGGGACCATTCCAGACCAGCAACTTCAAAACTACGCAGGTGTCGGGGCACTTCACGCTGTTGAAGGGGGACCTGAGCTGCGTGCAGGGACTTGAAGGACACGTTGACGCCAGCGGGGAGTATCGCGGGACACTGGAAAGAGTGGATGTGACGGGGAAGGCAGCGATACCAGATTTCCGCGTGGCGTCGGCCCACAGAACGAGCCTGGATGCGGCGTATCAGATAACTGTATCGGGCACAAATGGAGATGTGCAGATCCAGAATGCTGAGGTAAAGACGGGGGCGAGCACGATTCTTGCGAATGGCTCGGTGTCGGGCTCGCCAAAACTCGTGGCGCTTCGGATGTCCACGAACCAGGGCGATCTCGAGCATCTGCTGGACATCATCGAGGAGGAGACACCTTCGGTGACGGGAAAGCTCAGCTTCGACGCAGCCGCTCAATTTAGCTGCGGGCCGGGACAATTTCTGGAGAAACTGCAGTTGAAGGGGAGGGCTTCCGTCGTGGGTGTGCGGTTTTTGAACCCTGACAAACAGACGGAGATGGACGCGTTCAGCGCGCGGGTGCAGGCGAAAAGGGACGGTGATTCTGCGGGGGACCCGGTGCTGGTGAGCGCGGATGCCTCGTCGGATATCACGATTCAGCATGGGAACGCAGATTTTCCGGACCTGCAGGTGCGTTTGCCGGGAGCGCGGGCACAGTTGCGAGGAACCTTCAATCTGGTTAGCACAAAGGTGGACCTGACCGGGAAAGCCGCACTGGACCGGAATATTTCGCACGCTGTCACGGGATGGAAGTCGGTGATGCTGAAGCCGCTGGCGCCTTTTTTCCGCAAGAAGGATGCAGGTGCCGTAGTGTCGATTGCGGTCACGGGTACTGCCGATCAGCCGAAGATCGCGCAGAATGTCATGCACGACAAATAATCCTCCCCTACGTCAGTCGTTCGTCACATTTCACGAACATTCGGGAACGGGCTGCTTGTCTTTGCGTACAACGGGGCAGCGATGCGGCTGTTGCGCGCCTGCGGCCATATGTTACAGTGGGTAACACTCGCACGACCGGGCGACGCGAGCGCGCCGCGTGATGAACGCGTCTTCGTGGCAACGTGCGAGGCTCTGGTGGTTGCGGACGGGTCCCGTGGATTCGAGATCGAGGGGGAACGAGTATGCAGACATTGCTTCAGAACCTCCGCTTCAGCCTGCGGATGCTGGGACGCAATATTGGCCTTACGATCACGGTGCTGCTGACGTTGGCGTTGGGGATTGGCGCCAACACAGCGATTTTTACCGTTGATTATGCGACGCTGCTGGCTCCGCTGCCTTATCCGGAGCCGAATCAGCTGGTGATCGTGTGGTCGAAGATCCAGAACTATCACAACGGAGTTTCCGCAGGGGACTACACGGACTGGAAGCGGCAGAGCACGGTCTTTCAGGATCTGAATGCGTGGACTGGACAGAGTTTCAATATTGCCACCAAAGATCAGCCGGAGTATCTGCAAGGCACGGCCGCAACCGCGGGCATGCTCAAGATGGTCGGCGAGCCGCTGCTTCTGGGGCGCTACTTCCTGCCCGAAGAGGGAACCGAGGGCCACGATCACGAAGTGATCCTGACACACAAGCTGTGGGTGAAGCTCGGGGCGAACCGGAACATTATCGGCACGACGCTGCGTCTGGATGGGGAGGCGTATACCGTGGTGGGCGTGCAGCAGCCGGGCATCTACGATCGCCAGCAGGGACAGCTCACGGTGCCGCTGGTATTCAAGCCGGAGCAACTCAATCACGATTTCCACTGGCTGCTGGTGATGGGGCGACTGAAGCCGGGTGTGACCATCAAGCAGGCGCAGCAGAATATGAACGCGGTGACGGCGCACATCGCGCAGGTCTATCCAAAGAGCGACAAGGGATGGGACTCGTATGTGGAGACGCTGAAGAACGATTTTCTGCCTAAAGAACGCATACAGATGCTGTGGCTGCTGATGGGGGCGGTGGGCTTTGTGCTGCTGATTGCGTGCGTGAACGTGGCCAACTTGCTGCTGGCCCGCGGCATGACGCGGCAAAAGGAGCTGGCGGTGCGCAGCGCGGTGGGAGCGGCACGCAAAACGATCTTCGGGCAATTGCTGACGGAGAGCCTGGTGCTGGCGTTGGCCGGCGGTGCGCTCGGGGTTGCGGTGGGCTATGGGATGCTGCAGGGGCTGATTGCGGTGATGCCAGAGAACACGCTGCCGAGTGAAGCAAATTTGCAGCTGAACATTCCGATTCTGCTGTTCGCTCTGCTCGCGACGACGGTCGCCGGGCTGCTGGCGGGCAGCGCACCGGCGTGGTATGCATCGCGGGTCGACCCGGGCGAGACGCTGAAGGAAGGCGGGCGCACGGGAACCAGCGTAGCGAAGCACCGGCTGCGCCGGCTGCTGGTGATTGGGGAGTTCACGCTCGCTTTGGCGCTGCTGGCAGGAGCAGGGCTGGCAATTCACAGCTTCTGGAATTTGACGCGCGTGGACCTGGGCGTGAAGACGGATCACGTGCTGACGTTTTATCTTCCGGTGCCGCAGACGCGCTGGGCCGGAAAGGATCCTTCGCTGATCAGCACGTATTACCGGGACATTCTGGCGCATATTGATGCGGTTCCGGGGGTAGAACATGCGGCGGCGATGACCGGGAATCCGCTCTATGGAGCGGGGTTCGGCATGCCGTTCCTGATCGCAAATGGGCCGACCTACGCGGATCCATCGCAGCGGCCAGCGGCGGGATTTGGCATGATCACACCCGATTATCTGGCAACGTTCGGGATTCAACTGGTGAAGGGCCGCGCGATTGACGATGGGGACACGGCCAACAGCGTGAAGGTGGCGATGGTAAATGAAACCTTCGTGAACAAGTTTCTGAAAGGCAAGGATCCGCTGCGCCAGCGTGTGCTGGTGGAGCAGATTATTCCCGGGGTGCAGAAGCTGGGGCCGTATCAGGAGTGGCAGATTGTGGGGGTGTATCACGACACCCACGCGGCGGATCAGCGAGACGTGCGGGGGGAGATTCTGATTCCGTACTGGCAGATTCCATGGCCACAGGCGGGCATCGGGGTGCGGACGGCGGAGGATCCGCTGTCAATGCAGAGAAGCATTGCGGCGGCGGTGCATGCGGTGGATCCGGGGATTGCGCTGGCGGAGCCGCACACCATGGATCAGATCCGCGAGGATACCCTGTCGGACGAGCGATTCACACTGATCCTGTTCAGCAGCTTTGCAGTGGTCGCGCTGTTTCTCGCGGCGCTGGGGATTTATGGGGTAATGGCATTCTCAGTGGCGCAGCGTTCGCATGAGATAGCGCTGCGCATGGCTCTGGGCGCGACGCGCAATCGCGTGGTGGGGCTGGTAGTGCGGGAGGGCGCGCTGCTGGCTGCGATCGGGCTGGTACTGGGCCTGGCCGGAGCGTACTTCGTGGGGCGCGCGATGCAAAGCATGCTGTTCGGAGTGAAGGCGCTGGATGTGTCGGCGTTCGGCTCGGTGGGGCTGATCCTGCTGGCAACGGCTTTACTCGCGTGTTATCTGCCGGCGCGGCGGGCTGCCTCGGTGGAGCCCATGCGAGTGCTGCGCACGGAGTGAGGTTCGGCTGCTCTTTGGTTTGGACGAGAGTGAGCCGAGAGGCGAAATTTTTTTCGTGCCGACGAGGGCGGCAGAGCTTAGACTCGGTGAATCTTTAGGTCGGCCGGCGACACCGCGCGATTCCTGCTGGGTTCGGCAAGCCTTGAACAGGACAGGAATATCGCATGCCGAAATATATGATTGAGCGGGAGATTCCGGGGGCGGGGAATCTGAGTCCGGAGCAGCTAAACGCTATCAGCCAGAAGTCCTGCGGAGTGCTGCGGGAGATGGGTCCGCAGATTCAGTGGGTTCAGAGCTACGTGACCGATGACAAGGTCTACTGCGTGTACATTGCGCCGAACGAAGAGGCGGTGCGGCAGCATGCCGAGATGGGTGGTTTCCCGGCAAATCGCATTTCGCAGGTGAGGACTGTGATCGATCCGACGACAGCGGAGTGAGCCTCACAGCACACAAAGAGGATGTTCAGGGGCTGAAGCCCGCATGAAGTTGCGCCTTTTCGCCACGACTGAAGTCATGTCCTGATACAAGGGCAAAGTTCCTCTTGTGTCCTGATGAAACGGCGAAAAGGTTTTCAATGAATTTCGGGCAACACGGCGTTGGTGTGGCGTTCCGAAAATCGTTGACTATCGAACGTACCGGAAGCAGGTCCATCCGCCTCGGTCGGGATGACAATCATAAGATCGGTTGAGAGACGGGACGCTGATTAGAAGTTGAAGAACTTTTCCCGCAGGGCATCCTCATAGGCTTTCTTCGCGGCTTTGGCCTGGCTGCGAGCTGCTTCTTCGTCGTCACCTGCTTCCTCCCATTGATGAATTTCGGCGACGGAGTGATTCACCGACGCGAGCGCTTCTTCGCGGCGGATGGCCGCGATCCACGCGTCGACCGCAGCTTTGTAGTCTTTCTGCTTTTGATCCAGATGTGCTAAATCCTCGGGCATCGAGGGCTCTCCTCCATCAGGAGAATTTATGCAGGCCGTGTGAAGGCTTTATGAATGCGCAGGTTGAGGCTTTTCCGGGTGACACGCGGTGAGAGCCGAATATGCGGCGCTACGAGACCCCGGGTGCCCGATTGCGTATTCTGATACGAAGCATTCGGCGCGGAACTTCAGGCAAAAGGTCGAGGCCCATCATGGTGCCTTGAACTGCGGAATGCGCGGGACCATTCGAGTCAACGAAAGAGGCATCGGGGCATGCAGAAGCAAACCTTCAGAGAGCGCGCGGATCACTTCTGGCTACGCGTAACCGAAGGCATGCAGATGAACGAACTGTGGGGACAGTTTCGGACCGACGCGCGCACCAGCTATCGGCTCTACTCCCAGGACGTGAACGCTGCGCGCGACACAGAAGTACGTCGCGGGCGGCACTTCCTCAACATGGCCGGGCAATTTTTTTGGGCGGTGATGGAGAAGCTAACCCCGGCCCGGCGTGTGCTTCTGCTGGTTGCGCTGGTTTTTCTCTTCGTCAATATTGATTCGACCTGGCAGGGAAAGACGGGCGAGGTGCATGCGTTCTCATTTGGCGGTTCCTTCTGGGGGGGCCTGCTGCTGCTGGCGCTGCTGATCATGGAAGTCGGGGATCGGGTGGTGATGAAACGCGACCTGCAAATCGCCAAGGAGATTCAAGCCTGGCTGCTGCCGGCCAGTCCGCCGCAGGTTCCGGGGCTGGATATTGCATTTGCCACACGGCCGGCGAATACGGTTGCCGGCGACTACTACGACGTGTTTGCGCGCCCGGGGCGCGGGCCGGAGGAAAGGACGTTCCTGATCGCCATTGCCGATGTGGCAGGGAAGAGCGTGCCGGCGGCGATGCTGATGGCGACCTTCCAGGCCAGTCTGAAGACGTTATGCGGCACGCCGGGGCCGCTAACGGAGTTGGTCTGCCAGATCAATCGGTATGCGTGCAGCAACAGCCAGAACGGACGGCGGTTCACCACGGCGTTTATCGGGGAATACGATCCGGCGCTGCGGACGCTGATTTATGTGAACGCTGGACACAACAACCCCATCCTGCTGCGGCGATCGGGGAGCGTGGAGCGGCTGGACAAGGGCGGGATGCCGCTGGGGATTATGGATGCGTCGTATGAGAGTGGAGAGGTGATGCTGGAGCCGGGCGACTGGCTCGCGGCCTTTACCGACGGCGTGATCGAAGCCGAGAACAATGGGCAGCAGCAATACGGCGAGGACCGGCTGCTGGTGATGCTGCGCTGGGGGATGGGGCTTACGCCGGCGATGCTGCTGAATTCGATTCTGAGCGATATCGACCGGTTCGTGGTCAATGCGCCGCAGCACGACGATATTACCTGCATGCTGCTGCGGTCGGTTTAGCCATCCACAGAGCTATTGGTTGTGTCTCGGAAGTTTGTGTCGTCGTTCACAACAAGCGACCGCAGATCTTTCGACTCAGTTTGGCCCAGATGCGGCCAAACTTCGGCTCAGGATGACAACTCGTTTTTCAGCAACCATTTCTCAGTTTGTGGGTGCGGGACTAGGCGAGGGCCTGGTTGATGTTGTCGATGGCTTCGTCGATTTCGCCGTTGTTCTTGTAGCCGACGGTGACGCAGTCGACTTGGGCTGTCTGGAAGGCGAAGCGCATGGACTTGCGGCGATCTTCGTGGTTGAAGGTGCCTTCGCCGCTCAGCTTCATGCTGATAACGCCCATGCCTGCCTTCCTGCTCTGGTGGATGTGGTTCACGACTTCCTGAACATTGCCGCCGTCGCTGGCGGTGTAATCCTCCGAATCCATGCGAACGCCTTTGTGATTGCAGCGGATCATCGCGACCTGCAGCCATTCGTCGGTAGGGACGCGGCGCAGGGCGGGGAGCCCATGCACCGAGGCGCCGCGGCTGACCAGAGCGCCGCGATCCTGAGCCTTGACGATGCCATCCTGCCAGCGTGTGCTCTCCTGGGGCCAGTCGGGGGTGTGCTGCCAGTGGAGAAGCCCGATATCGAAGTATTCGGTTTTAGCGAGGCGGCGCAGATTGTCGATGTGCTGCTGAGGGTCGCCTTCGTCGGCGGTGTTGAACTTGGTCATGAGGCGATAGCTGTCGCGGGGCAGCCCCTGGAGAGCGACGCCGAGCATGCGGTGCATGTCGCCGTAGGAATCGGCTGTCTCGAAGAAACGGATGCCTCGGTCATAGGCGTAGCGCACGAGGCGGTTGAAACCATCCTGCCCGAGGGCGCGCTGAACCGCGCCGCTATTGGTGCCGGTGCCGAAGGCCAGGCGGGTGACCTTCACGTTCGATTTGCCGAGGGTGACCCATTGGGTGGCGGCATTGGTCTCAGCGGCAAGAGGAAGCTCTCCGATGCCAACCAGCGCACCGGCAGCGGCACCGGCTTTGAGGAAATCGCGACGGGAGTATTGAGACATGCCTCACCCTCCAATGCGGGAATCGTAGCACAGCTCTGCGTCCGGTTTCCCGCGTGAGGACCGGAGATGCGGGCTACGGATGCACGGATACATCCTGAAACGATAGACGTGGTTTATTCGTCCGAGGGTTTCTGGATGGCGCCATTTTGCAGCGCCCAGGCGATAAAACCGTCGGGCGCATTTCTGATGTGGGCAATATTTGCCATGCGGATTGCGGCAAGGCGCTTCCACGCTACGCCCTTCAGGTCAGCGAAGCGCAAGTCGGCTCCGCTCAGGTCGGCGCTGTCGAGGCGGGCCCCGGCGAGATTGCAGCCAACAAGGTCGACCTCCTGGAGGTTAGCGTTGTCAAAGACCGTGTTCTGCAGATTGCTGTAGCGCAGGTTGGCGGAATGCATATCGGCCCAGGTGAAGTCGGCCAGGTGGAAATCACTGTTACGAAGATCGGCGGTGCTGAGATTCGCGCGCACCAGGCGGGCACGGCCGAGATGGATACCCTGCAGGAAGGCGGAGGACACATCGACTCCCACGAGAGGGACTCGATCAGCATTCAGTTCCTGGAGAGCTTCGATGCGGCCTCCGCTGCCGCCCTTTCCCTGGGCGGTGTTGATGACCTGCCACGCCTGATAATGCCGCTGCTTGATGCGATCGCCCGATTCACTGAAGTAGAAGATGACGGCGACCAGGACGGAGAAGCTGCCGAGGTATTCAAGAACTTCGAGGAAATTCCAGCGGCTGAGAACGAAGGCCACCCATTCCCAGGCCCAGTCGAAGGCGACGAAGGGGACGAGCCAGCGGTGGGGAAGGTGGCTTCGCCGGATAACCCACGGAGCGGGCCGGGGCCGTGGTTCGTGATGGATCATGCGCAGCTTTCCTTTCGCAGTGGCTCAGAAGCATTGTGCACGCGGGAGAGGAAGCTGCGTTCTGGTGACTCGAATGTCTAGCTGATCTCGAAGACGTTTTCGGCCTTGTTGGCCTGCTGCCGGGCGCGCTCGGCGAGATGACTGGCGATGGCGTAGAACTGAGCGGCATGCGGGGATTCCGGGCCGGCGAGAGCAACGGGCATCCCGGTGTCGCCACCATGGCGAATTTCGGGGACCAGCTCAACCGATCCAAGGAAGGGGATATTGAACTGATGGGCGGTGCGCTCGGCGCCGCCGCGCGAGAATATGTCGATCTCCTGATGGCAATGCGGGCAGGTGAAGTGGCTCATGTTCTCGACGATGCCCAGGACTTCGACATTGACCTGGTGGAACATCTCGAGAGCTTTGCGGGCGTCCTGCAGGGAAACGTCGGAGGGCGTGGAGACAACGACGGCGCCGGTGAGGGGTACGGTCTGCACCAGAGAAATGACCACGTCGCCGGTGCCGGGAGGAAGGTCGATCAGCAGGATGTCGAGCTCGCCCCAGTCCACCTGCTGCAGGAACTGGCGAATGATCTGGTGCAGCATTGGGCCGCGCATGACGAGAGGTTTGTCGCCGGGCGAGATGAAGCCGATGGAGATGACCTTGATGCCGTGAGCGATGTTGGGCTCGATCTGATTGTTTTCGCGAACGCGGGGCTGGCGATTGGTGCCAAGCATCAGCGGCACGTTGGGGCCGTAGATGTCGGCATCGATGAGGCCCACGCGATGGCCGAGCTGGGCAAGGGCGATGGCGAGGTTGACGGCGATGGTGGTTTTGCCGACGCCGCCTTTGCCGGAGCCGATGGCGACGATGGATTTGACTCCCGGAATGGAGGTGGGCGACGGGGGAGTGGGTGGATGAGCCATGGTGAGTATCCTTTTCTGCTGGTCCCCGCGCAAAGCCGGGGGGCATGCTTGTCGCTCTGGCCGCTGACCGGGAGGTTAATTCTTCGGAGCGGCGGCGGGGTCGAATTTGGGGATGTGGCGACGGCGCGCTTCGGCTTCGCGAATCTCGCGGCGGCGGCCTGCATCCTGATAGCGACGTTTCTCCTCGTCGGTTTTCAGCTCGAGGGGCGGAACAGGCACGCGGCGCCCCTGGGTGTCGACGGCCACAAAGGTGAGGTAGGCCGACGCAACGTGGTGGAGGATACCGGCCATGGTGTTTTCCACCCAGACTTTGACGCCGACTTCCATGGAGGTGCGAAAGGCGCGGTTCAGCGACGATTTGAGGACCAGCAGATCGCCGACGTGCACGGGCGCGATGAAGTCGATGTGCTCCATGGAAGCCGTGACGACATGGCTGCGGGAGTGACGATAGGCGGCCATGGCGCCGACGAGGTCGATAAAGTTCATCAGGCGGCCGCCGAGCAGGTTGCCCAGAGTGTTGGTGTCGTTGGGCAGGATCAGCTCGGTCATTTCCGATTGCGATTGGGCCACAGTGCGCGCGGGAAGCGCGGGGCCGTTCAACTCCATGCGCGGATCTCCTCCGTGATGCTCTGTTATTACCTTACCGGGGGAGAGAGGCGGGGCGCAAAGAGAGACGACGGGTAGAGGGTGAAGGGTAGGGGGTACAGGACGCTTTGCGCGGAAGCGTGCCGCCAGGAAATGATAGAGGCGTAGTGCAACGGACAGACATCATGGATAAAGTGGCATCGCTGAAAGAGATTTTGGAGCAGGATCCGCAGAACGCGTTTGCGCGCTATGGGCTGGCGATGGCGCTGGCGGGGGAGGGGCAAACGGACGCCGCGCTGGGGGAGTTCGATCGTCTGCGGGCCGATCATCCCGACTACACGGCCGGCTACTTCATGGCCGCACAGACGCTGGCGAAGGCGGGACGGGAATCGGATGCGAAGCAGCGGCTGGTCGATGGGATGGCGTGCGCGCGGCGCACCGGGAATCAGCATGCTCTGCGGGAGATGCAGGCCATGCTGGACGATTTGGAAATCCCGGAGTAGGCTACAAAGCCACGGCCGGGGATCGGACTGAGGCGTTGCATTTGGCGCGCAGCGAGCGAGCACAAGGAGCTCACGAAGACGAGTGCGGCCGTCGGCAGTTTCGAGGCGCAACCGGGCGCAACACGGTCGAGACCAGCTTTTGCATCAGGTCATCGCAGTGAGTGATATGAGGATAATGGCAGAAGCATGAAGATTCCCCTGTTTCCCCTCGAGACGGTGCTCTTTCCGGGAACGGCGCTGCCGCTGCATATCTTTGAGGACAGCTACCGGGAGATGATTGGCGAGTGTCTGGCGGAGAAGAAGGCATTCGGGGTAGTGCGGGCGCAGCAGGAGTCGCTGGCGCTGGTCGGGTGTACGGCGAAAATTGTGCGCGTGCTGGAGCGCTATCCGGACGGGCGGCTGTATATCTTGTGCGAAGGAGCGCAGCGCTTCGAAATCGAGAGTCTGGATGAATCGCGGAGCTTTCTGCAAGCGGATGTGGATTTTTTTCAAGATGAGGGAGCAGCAGCGAGCCGGCCGGAGCGGGAGGAATGCGCGGCGCTGCATTTTGAAACACTACACCTGGCGGGCTATGAGGGACCCGTGATGCATCTGGACCTGAGCGGCCCGGTTGCCTTTCAATTAGCGGATGCGCTGCCTTCGGACCTTGGTTTCAAGCAGCAGCTGCTGGGCAGCCGTTCGGATGCGGAACGGACCGCGCAGCTGAAGGAGTTTTACGAGGAAATGCTGCCGCGGCTGCGGACCGCAAAGAGCGACAGTGGTGCAGCTCGTTCCTGGGGACCCGTGGCATAGGCTTCCGTTGGAAAAGCCGCAGCAGACGAGGGATAGGCTGCAGCGTCCAAGACACAGAGCAGCAGCAGAGGACATTCAGTTATGGCTATTCGACAGACTTCTTCCGTTGATGCAGCGCGGTCGACGGAGCATGCGCATCCGCGCGGCGCCGCCACACACTTGCCACAGACTCTGGGAGAATTGCGGGGCAGCCGCGAGTTCACGGAAACGCGCCTGCGCACGCGCAGCATAAAGGATGAGCTGCGGGAGAACCTGATCGCGCGGCTAAAGGCGCGGGAGACCATCTTTCCCGGAATCATCGGCTACGAAGATACGGTAGTGCCGCAGATTGTGAACGCGGTACTTTCGCGGCAGAACTTCATTCTTCTTGGTCTGCGCGGGCAGGCGAAGAGCAGAATTCTGCGCTCGCTGACGTCGCTGCTGGACGAACACATGCCTTATGTGGCGGGCTGCGAGATTCGGGACAATCCCTATCAGCCGCTGTGCCGCCGCTGCCGCGATCTCATCATGGAGCAGGGCGACGCCACGCAGCTGGGGTGGATGTCGCGCGATGAACGGTACGTCGAAAAGCTGGCCACGCCGGATGTCACGGTTGCGGATCTGATCGGCGATCTGGATCCAATCAAGGCGGCGAGAGGCGGGCATGACCTGGCCAGCGAAATGACGATGCACTATGGTCTGCTGCCCAGGGCGAATCGGGGCATCTTTGCGGTGAATGAACTGCCAGACCTAGCGGGAAAGATTCAGGTCGCGCTCTTCAACATCATGCAGGAAGGCGATGTGCAGATCAAGGGGTATCCGGTGCGGCTGGAACTGGACGTGGCGCTGGTCTTCAGCGCGAACCCGGAGGATTACACGGCGCGCGGCAAGATTGTGACGCCGCTTAAGGATCGCATCGGGTCGGAGATTCGAACGCATTATCCGGAGACGCTGGAGGAGGGGATTGCGATCACGACGCAGGAGGCCTGGACGGAACGCGAGACGGGCGACCTGCAGGTACCGCAATATCTGCGTGAGGTGATCGAGCAGGTGGCGTTTACGGCGCGCGAGGACAAGAAGGTGGACAAGCGCAGCGGAGTAAGCCAGCGGCTGCCGATCTCGACGCTGGAGCTGGCGGTGTCAAATGCGGAGCGGCGCGCGCTGCTGCATGGCGAATCGCGTGTGGTGCCCCGGGTGGGCGATCTGTACACGGCGCTGCCCGGGATTACCGGCAAACTGGAGCTGGAGTATGAAGGGGAGATGAAGGGCGCCGATACGGTGGTCCGCGATATCGTGCGTGCGGCTATCGGCAAGGTCTTCGACAAATATTTCGGCGAAGTAAACACGCAGCAGATCGAGCAGTGGTTCAACCTGGGAGGCTCGGTTCGGATTTCAGACGAGCAGGGGGCGAAGGCGACCGCCGACGAGCTGAAGCAGATCCAGGGACTGATGGAGAAGCTGGCTCCGCTGGGCGCAAAGGCCGGAGATGCGCCGGAACTTGTAACGGCGGCTGCGGAGTTTTTGCTGGAGGGCATGTGCTCGCATCGGAGGATCAGCCGGAATGAGGAACGTAGCTTTTCTGCTCAGCGGCGCGGCGGAGAAAAGCCGGAGCGGCCGGAACGCGTGCAGCCGGAACAGGAGTACGAGCAGTGGCAGAGCCGGAGATCAAGGCGGGGAAGTTTTAATTAAGACAGCGGTTAGCGTTAAGGGGTCAGCGTGCCGAGACGCAGGGCGTGAGGTTTCGTTGAAGGTGCAGAAATGAAGAGCGTTCGGTACACGAAATTCACGGGTGATCTGGCCAGCGAAGTGAGCATGGACGATCTGCTCAAGGCGCTCTCGGACTATCTGCTGGACTCGGGTTATCAGAATCCGTTCGCCGAGTTTCAGGATCTGGATCAGACGATCGAAGATCTGCGCGAAGCGCTGCGGCGCGCGCTGGAGTCGGGCGACGCGTTCGATGAAAGCCTGCAGGAAAAGATCGATCAGATGTCGGCCGAGGGGCGGCTGGACGAGATGATCGACAAGCTGATCGAACGCATGGAGCGCGAGAACTACATCTCGACCGAAAGCTCGCAGGATTCGGCAAAGGTATCGCAGGCTTCTGGGAATTTGGGGGGACCGCAAACCGACGCGCGGTTTGAAGTGACGGACAAGAGCCTGGATTTTCTCGGCTACAAGACGCTGCGCGATCTGCTCGGATCGCTCGGGAAGGCGAACTTCGGGCGCCACGACACGCGGCACTGGGCAACGGGCGTGGAGACGAGCGGAGGATCGCAGCCATACGAATTCGGCGACACGCTAAATCTGGACGCGCCAGCGACACTGAAGTCGGCGATTGCGCGTGAGGGGCTGACGCTGCCGCTGAATCTGGAATACAAGGATCTGCAGGTGCATCAGAGCGAGTACCAAAGCTCGTGCGCGACGGTCGTGATGCTGGACTGCTCGCACTCGATGATTTTGTACGGGGAAGATCGATTTACTCCGGCGAAGAAGGTCGCCATGGCGATGGCGCACCTGATCCGCACGCAGTATCCGGGTGATACGCTTTCGCTGGTGCTGTTTCACGACTCGGCGGAGGAGATGCCGGTCTCGCAGCTGGCGCGGGTGAAGGTGGGTCCGTACTACACCAACACGCGAGAAGGGCTGCGGCTGGCGCAGCGTGTTCTGCAGCGGCAGCGCAAGGACATGAAGCAGATTGTGATGATCACCGATGGCAAGCCTTCGGCGCTGACGCTGCCGGACGGGCGGATTTACAAGAATGCCTTCGGGCTGGATCCGTTGGTGGTGAGTGAGACTCTCGAAGAAGTGGCGCGCTGCAAGCGGCAGAACATCATGATCAATACCTTCATGCTGGCGTCGGATTTTGGGCTGGTGCAGTTCGTGCAGAAGGTGACGCAGATGTGCAGGGGGAAGGCTTACTTCACGACTCCGGAGACGCTGGGCGAGTATCTGCTGATGGATTACATGCAGCGGCGGATGAAGACGATTCATTAGCGGCCAGAAGCCAGGAGTCAGCCCGAAGCCGGAAGCCGGTAGCCGGAACCCCGAACCAGGAAGCTGGTTGCAGTTATTCTGCGGCGGCGACGTAGCGGACGTGGAAGCCGCGGGGGGAAGGGTGGAAGCCGGATTCCTGCAAAAAGGCCGCCAGGAAGTGCTGATATGCGGGTTGGCCGTTTATGGTGTCGATCAGAAGGCCGCCGTGGCGTCGCGTTCCCTGATTTTGTAACTGCTCCTGAGCATATTCTGCAAGAAATACAGCAAGATCACGAGCGACGGCGGAACGATCCGGCTCGTCGGCGGGCAGGAAGACCTGGATGGACGGGTTGTTGCGGCGCAGGTAGGCGACCAACTCGCCGTTGCGCAGGATCACCGATGCGCCGACACTGCGCGTAATGGATGGCTGCCCGTCCGTCGGAGCCTCTTCGGGTTCGGGCCAGCGCAGTATGCTGCCCCACGGGTTGGCGGGATCGGTCGCGGCCAGGGCGACCATCTCAGATTTTTCCGGCTCGGCATTGCGCAGCGAGCGCAGCAGTTCGACGGCCGCCGGCACAGCAAACTGCGCTGCACCGAGGCCGGCGACGAAGTAGCCGCGGCGGACACGGCCGCTTTCCTCCAGAGCTTTCAGGACGTCGTAGACAGCGCTGAATCCGCCGGGAAGATTTTCCTGCGCGACGGTTTCCCGGGTCACGATTCCATAGCGATGCAGCAGTTGCAGAGACAGGCTATGGCTCCATGCGGTCTGTGCAGCGGGAGTGGCGCGGTCGATGCTGGGAACCAGAGTCCAGCGGCCCTGGGCACTGGGCGGGGTGGTGCGGCGCGAGCGGAACGCGGGCTGGTTGTGGAGGCGCTTTGGGGAGCGCGACGCCTCGGGTTTTTCGATGTAGGCGCGCAGGGCATGCAGCGTGTCGTTGGTGATGAGGCCGCGCCAGGCGAGGCTCCAGAGGGCTTCAACTGTCTCGCCGGGATAGCCGCCGCCGATGGCCTCGTGCAGCTGCGCGAAGAACATGGCACCTCCGCGGGCGAGTTCGGCGAGGACTGCCTCTTCGCGAGGAGTTAGGGATCCGGCCATTCGCGGCGGAAGGAGTTCGGCCATGCGATCGGAAAGGTAGAGTGCGATTCGTCCATCGCGTTCACCGAGAGATTCGAATCCGCACCACGTCACTTCACCGGCTGCGATCAGGGTGTCGAGATCGGCGGGCACATAGCGAGCGAGGCGGGACGGGAGAATCTGCGATTCGAGCAGAGATGCGGGCAGTGGCGCTCCCTGAAGAGATTCGATGGTATCGAGCAGGGCATCGAGGCCGCGCCGTTTCTGCAGAACTCCCTGCCAGTGGGTTTCGAGCCGGGCAAGCAGGTTCGGCTCAGCAGGTTCGATTTCTTTTCGTAACTTCGACAGTGACTTTTGCCGGATGAGGCGCAGCGATTCGACATCGCACCACTCGCGATGGGCGCCGCCGGGACGAAAGCCACCTTCGACAATGCGGCCGTCGAGAACCAGCGTGCGCAATACGGTTTCGATGGCATCGGGACTGAGACCAAAGCGAGCGGCGGCTTCGTCGCGCGTGAACGGCCCATGGGTACGAGCGTAGCGGCGCACCAATTCGAGCACCGGGGCGGCGACGGTTTGCAGCAGAGCCCGGGGCAGGCCGGAAGGCAATTTGATTCCCAGCGCGTCGCGGTAGCGGGCGGCATCCTCGACAGCGATGTAACGCTGCTCGCCGGCAACCGTTAGCAACCCTACGCGGCGGGCTTCGAGCAATCGATCGACCGCAGGGAACAAATCCGGCGAGTCGAGTCGCATGGTCAGCTCATTGCGGGAAAGATCGCCCAGGCGGAGGAGGAGATCGTGGATGGCGTCGGCGGAGCGCGCCCGGTGAGTGTGTCCGAGCAACTGCAACTGCTCCTCAACTTCGGCGATGGCTGCCGGATCGAGCAGTTCACGTAAGTCCGTATCGCCGAGAAGTTCACGCAACTGGCTCTGATCGATGGAGAGAGCCTGAGCGCGGCGTTCGGCCAGCGGCGCGTCGCCCTCGTAGATATAAGTGCCGACGTATCCGAAGAGCAGGGAGGCGGCGAAGGGCGACGGCCTGGGCGTGTCGATGACGTGGGTCTGGATTCCACCTTGCTGTATTGACCGCAGCACATCAACCAGCGCGGGCATATCGAAGGTGTCGCGCAGACATTCGCGATGCGCTTCCAGAAGCATTGGGAAGGTCGGATAACGAGAAGCGACAGCCAGAAGATCGGACGCGCGTTTGCGCTGCTGCCACAGGGGTGCGCGCGTCTGGAGGCGGCGACGCGGCAGGAGTAGAGCACGAGCCGACGCTTCGCGGAACTTCGCAGCAAACATAGCGGTCCCACTGAGCTGGCGAACGACGAGGTCGGTGGCGGCGGCGGGGTCGGGGAAGAGGGGCCGCGCTTCGGGCGTGGCATCCACGTCGGGAAAGCGCAGGACGAAGCCGTCGTCGGTCCACATGGTCTCAACGTGGGGACCGCCAGAGTTTTCGATCTGTGCGGCGGCGGCCATAGCCCATGGAGCGTGCACTCGGCTGCCGAAGGGAGTGAGAACACAGACGCGCCAATCGCCCAGTTCATCGCGAATGCGCTCGACGACGATGTTGCGGTCATCTGGAACCGTGCCGGTTACGTTTGCCTGATCGGCGAGAAAGCGGAGGACGTTTTCGGCAGCCTGGGTGGAGAGGTCATGTTCGCGGACAAGGCGACTGATGGCGGCGTTGGTGGGCAACATGCGCAACTCGCGGACCAGAGCGCCGATGCGGCGACCGAACTCCAGCGGGCGTCCGGCCAGATCGCCGTGCCAGAAGGGCATCTTGCCTGGTTGGCCTGGGGCAGGGGTGACGAGAACGCGGTCATGGGAGATTTCGTCAATGCGCCACGTGGAGGCACCGAGGGCGAAGACTTCGCCGACGCGGCTCTCGAAGACCATTTCTTCATCGAGTTCGCCGACGCGGATGGGCTTTTTATGTTCGCCAGCGAGAAATACCCCATAGAGGCCGCGGTCGGGGATGGTGCCTCCGTTGAGGATGGCCAGACTCTTGGCGCCTTCGCGTGGGGTGAGGAGGTTGGCATCGCGATCCCAGGTGATGCGAGGGCGCAATTCGGCAAACTCGTCGGAGGGATAGCGGCCGGCGAGTAGATCGAGCACATTTTCGAAGGCGGTGCGGCTGAGGGAGGCGAAGGGAGCGGCTCCGCGCACCAGAGCGAAGAGATCGTCGACGGAAATCTCCGGCTCGCGGGGACGTTCGCCTTTATTGCGTGGGAGAGCGAGCCGAGGAGGCTGGGCTATGGTGGCGACGATCTGCTGGGCGAGAACATCGAGGGGATTGCGGAGGATCGATGTCGACTCGACGTGTCCTTCATGCATGGCGCGGGTGACGGCGGCGCAGGCGATCAGGTCGGCGCGATATTTCGGAAAGATGATGCCTTCGCTGATAACCCCCACGCGGTGCCCGGCGCGGCCAATACGCTGCATGCCGCTGGCGACGGAGGGGGGCGACTCGATCTGAATGACGAGATCGATGGCACCCATATCAATGCCCAGTTCAAGAGACGAAGTGGCAACGAGGGCGCGAATCTGTCCGCGCTTGAGCTGGGTTTCGATTTCGGCGCGCTGGGCGGCCGCGAGGGAGCCGTGGTGGGCGCGGGCGAGCGGCTCCCGCGCCAGGTCGTTCATGGCTGCGGCGAGTCGTTCAGCGGTGCGGCGATTATTGACGAAGATGAGCGTGGAGCGACGGTGGCGCACGATCTCGAGCAGGCGCGGGGGAATGGCGCTCCAGATCGAGGCGCGTTTTGGGGGAATTGTGGGATCGGAGGGCGGCTCCTGCTGCGCGAGTTTGGCGAGATCCTCGACGGGAACCTCGACTTTGAGCTGCAGGCGTTTGGGTTCGCTGGCATTCACGATCGTTACGGGGCGAGGAGTAAGCGTGTCGGCGTCGACGGACTGGTTGCCGCTGAGGAAGCGGGCGACCTCTTCGAGCGGACGCTGGGTCGCTGAGAGTCCAATGCGCTGGATGCGTTGGGGGGTGATGGCCTCGAGGCGCTCGAGGCTGAGGGCGAGGTGCGCGCCGCGCTTGGTGGGGACGAGGGCATGAATCTCGTCGATGATGACGGTGTCGAGGGTGCGCAGCGAGGCGGCTGATTCCGAGGTGAGCAGGAGGTAAAGAGATTCAGGCGTGGTGATGAGAATCTCGGCCGGATGGCGGCGAAAGCGGCTGCGCTCACTTTGCGGGGTGTCGCCGGTGCGAATAGCAATCTCGGGTAGGCGGACGGCGACACCGGCGTGCCGCGCAGCCTCAGCGATGGCGGTCAGCGGCACGCGCAGGTTGCGTTCCACATCGACGGCGAGCGCCTTGAGGGGGCTGACGTACACGACGCGACAGCCGCGCTCGTCCGCCGAAGAGTGGAGCATGAGGCGATCGAGGCAGGCCAAGAAAGCGGCGAGGGTTTTGCCGGTGCCGGTGGGGGCGAGGATGAGAGTGCTCTCTCCGGCGGCGATGGGGGGCCAGCCGAGGCGCTGCGGAGCGGTCGGCTCACCGAGCGCGGAATGAAACCAGGCGCGCGTGACGGGATGGAAGTGCGCGAGGGAGTCTCTTTGGTCTGGCGTAACTTCCGGCCGGCCGGATTTATTGGAAGACTGGCGAGATTTCTTCGCGGCCATAACTGTCTGTGAGCATAGATGAGGATGGTCGGATACGGGAGGGAGCGAACGGCGGCAGGAATCCCAGCGAAACACAAGGCGAGCCAAAATGCTTTACGCTCAAAGACGCATGTCAGGAATCGACCTCACTACACAGAACCGGCTGCGAGCGGCCGCGGAACAGGCTGCCACGCGCGCCTATGCGCCGTATTCGAAATTTTCCGTGGGCGCGGCGCTCCTCTTTGAGGATGGGGCGGTCGTCACCGGCTGCAACGTGGAGAACGTTTCGTACGGGCTGACGAGCTGTGCCGAGCGCAATGCGCTGTTTCGGGCCATCAGCGAGCGCGGCGCGGGGCAGAAGATTGTCGCCATCGCGGTAGCTAATCGCAATGGCGCGGCGAGTGCGCCCTGCGGGGCCTGCCGCCAGGTGATGAGCGAATTTGTGACGCCGGACGCGGTTGTCTGTTTCCCGGGCGAGGCGGGGCCGGAGACCTGCTCGTTTGCAGAATTGTTTCCGCATAGCTTCCGGTTCGAAAAGCAGGAGGGGCAGCGATGAGCGCGGCGCTGCACTCGGTGGATCTGATCCGGAAGAAGCGGGATGGCGAGGAGCTGAGCGCGGAGGAGATTCGCTTTCTGGTGGAGGGCGCGGCGCGGGAGACGATTCCTGAGGAGCAGCTTTCGGCGTGGCTGATGGCGGCGTTCCTGCGGGGACTGACGCTGGGCGAACTCGACACGCTAACCACGGCGATGCGCTTTTCGGGCGAGGTGCTGGATCACAGCGGTCTGGGACGGAAGACGGTCGATAAGCACTCGACCGGGGGGGTGGGCGACAAGACTTCGTTTTTGGTGGCGCCGATTGCTGCGGCCGCGGGGCTGGCCGATCCGATGATCAGCGGGCGAGCGCTGGGGCACACGGGCGGGACGCTGGATAAGCTGGAGTCGATTCCGGGATACCGTACGCAGCTTTCGCTTATGGAAATGCGGCGCGTGCTGGAGCAGTGCGGAGCGTCAATTGTCGGACAGACGAAGAACCTGGTACCTGCCGACCGCAAGCTGTACGCCCTGCGGGATCGCACGGCGACGGTGGAGAGCCCTTATCTGATCTGCGCGTCGATCATGAGCAAGAAGCTGGCGGCGGGTCTGGACGCGCTGGTGATCGATGTGAAGGCGGGCTCAGGCGCGTTTCTGCGCGACGAGGAGGAGGCGCAGTATCTGGCAGCGCTGATGGTGGCGACAGGAGAACGGGCAGGCACGAAGACAGTGGCGATTTTGACAGACATGAGTCAGCCTCTGGGCCGGATGGCGGGCAATTGGGTGGAGATTGCCGAATCCATGGAGTTGCTGCGGGGAGGGCGCGATCCGCTCAGCGAGGATCTGCGGGAGATTTCGCTGTTGCTGGCGGGGTGGATGATCCATCTAGGCGGCAAGGCGGAGAACGCTGAAGAGGGGCGCGCGCTGGCGGAGCAGAAGCTCGTGGATGGGTCGGCGCTGCGGATCTTTCGCGAGATGGTGGCGGCGCAGGGAGGCGATGTGCAAGCGCTGGATGCAGGGATGGAGTTTCATCAGCCGCGGTTTCGGCGGGATTTTTGCGCGGAGCGCGGCGGCTATTTCACTTCGGCCGACTGCACGAAGATCGGATGGGCGGTGCAGCGGCTGGGCGCGGGAAGAGAGCGCGCGGGCGAGCCGGTGGAGGCGCATGCGGGCCTCGAGATGCATGTGAAGCTGGGCGCGAAGATCGAGGCGGGACAGCCGGTGGCGACGCTGTTTGCGCAGGAGGAGGCGCGCTTCGCGGAGCCCGAGCATCTGCTGAGCGAGGCTTTGTGCGTTGGCGATGCGCCAGTGACAGCGCCCCCGCTGATCCGCCGCATCATTTCGGAGGAGAACAAAAATATGTTCCTGAAACGCGGCTCTGCCTCATAGGATTGAGAAAACCGAGGAGAAGGATTTGGCGCGATTCACGGGGGTGCTGGGGCTGCTGACCATGCTGTTGCTGGCATGGATTTTTTCCACCAATCGCAGAGCTATTCGCTGGCGCACCGTGGCGTGGGGGCTGGGGCTGCAGATTCTCTTCGCATTTATCGTACTGAAGTCGTCCATCGGGCAGAGAGTGATGCATGCGGCGGGCGATGCGGTGAACAAGCTGCTGGCCTTCGCCTTCAACGGTTCGACGTTTGTGTTCGGGGATCTGGGCGCGCACACTTCGAAGATCGGCGCAGCGTTCGGGACCAGCTTCTTTGCCTTCCAGGTGCTGCCGACGATCATCTTCATCTCGGCCTTCTTCGCGGTGCTGTATCACCTGGGAATCATGCAGCTGATCATTCGCCTGTTTGCGCGGGTGATGTTGTGGACGATGAAGGTTTCGGGTGCGGAGAGCCTCAACGTGGCGGCCAGCATCTTCATGGGGCAGACGGAGGCGCCGCTGACCATTCGTCCGTTTTTGCCGGGGGCGACGCGGTCGGAGCTGATGACTATCATGACCAGCGGCATGGCGCATGTCTCAGGCGGGATCATGGCGGCGTACATCCTGTATGGGATCTCGGCGAGCAGCCTGCTGGCGGCGGTGATTATGACAGCGCCGGGCACGATCTTGATTTCGAAGATGCTGGTGCCGGAGGTGGAGAAGCCGGCGACCGAAGGCGTGGTGCACATTCCGGAGAGCGAAGAGCACAAGGACGAGAACCTGATTGGGGCGATCGCGCGGGGGACCATTGACGGCGGACGGCTGGCCTTCAACGTGGGCATTATGCTGATTTCGTTTCTGGCGCTGATCGCGCTGCTGGATGGCATTCTTGGCGGGCTGCACAACTGGCTGGGCTGGCATCACATTCCTTTTCCGCATTCGCTGGGGACAATTCTGGGATTCTTCTTTGCGCCGATCGCGTGGCTGATTGGGATTTCGTGGCATGACGCGCCGACGGTGGGCAATCTGCTGGGGACGCGGATGGTGCTGAACGAATTGGTGGCCTACACGTATCTGGGCGGCCTGGCCAAGAGCGGTGCATTGGCGGCGCGGTCGGTGACGATTGCTACGTTTGCGCTGTGCGGGTTCGCCAACCTGAGCTCGATTGGGATTCAGATTGGCGGGATTGGGGCCCTTGCGCCGAACCGAAGAAATGATCTGGCCAAGCTGGGTCTGCGGGCGATGCTGGCCGGCACGATGGCGAACCTGATGTCGGCCTCGATTGTGGGGATTCTGATTAAGTAATCATGATCATTACTATTTTTGAGAAGGTTTGCACGGCTGCGGAGTTTGTGGTTTCGCGCACGAAATTGCGGCCGCAGATTGGGATCGTGCTGGGGTCGGGACTCGGTGCGTTTGCGTCTGAACTGCAAAATCCAACGGCGATTTCGTTCGCGGAGATTCCGCATTTTCCGCAGGCGACGGTGCCCGGGCACAGTGGACGGCTGGTGATTGGGACCATCGGCGGAACCGCGGTTGCTGTGATGCAGGGGCGGGTGCACGCCTACGAGGGATACAGGTCGGAGGAAGTGACGTTTCCGGTGCGGGTGCTGGGGCGGATGGGCGTGAAGACGCTGGTGCTGACCAATGCTGCGGGCGGCATCAACGAAGGGCTGAAGCAGGGGCAGCTGGCGCTGATCTCCGACCACATCAACCTGAGCGGACGCAATCCTGTGGCGGGGTTGAATGATGAGCGGTTGGGGCCGCGGTTCTTCGACATGAGCGAAGCGTATTCGGAACGATTGCGGCGGATGGCGCATGAGGCTGCGAGGGAGATGAACTTCCGGCTGGACGAAGGCGTGTATCTGAGTGTGCTCGGGCCGAGCTTCGAGACACCGGCGGAGATCCGCGCGTTTCGCACGATGGGGGCCGATCTGGTGGGCATGTCGACCGTGCAGGAGACCATCGCTGCGCGGCAGATGGGGATCGAGGTGATGGGGCTCTCGTGCGTAACCAATATGGCAGCGGGGATTCAGAAGGAGCCGCTGAGTCACGAAGAGGTGATGGAGACGGGGCGGGCGGTGGAGGCGTTGCTGGCGGGCTTGCTGACGCGGCTGGTGCCGATGATGGCAGAGTGATTCGTCTCGCCCATCATGCTCCGGCGGGACATTGCCGGGCCTAAAAGGCCCTCAATCTCTTGCTTCCATCTCCCCGGCCTGAAGGCCGGGGCTTCTTCCGCAGTCCCGCTCATGCGGGACTACTCCGTGTATGCGACCGATTCATGCGGTTAGAGCACCTGAGCTGCCCATCGAGGCGGGACGCAGGTAGTTCACGGAGGTCGCCGGACTATTTTTTGGATCAAACCTAGTCGGTGTGGCTCTGTGGGACTGGGTCCGCGCTCTGCACCCAGGCGGCGACGATCATGTCGCGCAGCATAGAAGCTCCGGCTGCCAGGCGCTCTTCGGTGAACTGCTTCGCTTCGGGAGTGCCGGCACCGTCGAAGCCGTGCTGCTTGTCGAGTTGATAGACGCGCTCGGTCAAGGTTGCGGTGTGGCGGAGGTAGGCGAGGTAATCGGTCCACTCGTCGTCGATCGGGTGCGGGGGAGCGAGCAGTGGCTGCACGTCGGGGGCCTTGATGTTGGCCGCGACGTAGACGCCTTCGAATTTCCAGTGAATGTCGTGCGCGGTGGTATAGCCGTCCGGATTGTCCTTGGCGGCCCAGCCGTTGTAGTTCACCGTGACGTGGAGGGGCTGCGAGCCGTCGCCCACATAGTGACCGAGCCAGCCGGCGTAGAAGAGGATCTTCGCCTCGATGGGCTGGATGTCGGGATTTTTGTTGCCGCCCTGCGCCATGGCTTCGCGATAGTCGCGCATTGCGGATTTCAGACGCTGCCAGACTTCTTCAGTGATGTACGGCTGAAAGCCGACGTGCTCGGGGCGGAGATCGGCGGCCATCGTCGGATGCGACGCGGCGTAGGCATAGAGGGCTGCGATGTAGTCGTAGCGGCGGCGGGGCAGCGGGCCGATGAGGTCGGCCAGTTCCAGATCGATGTAATGATCGGGCGCCTGTTCAGCGTTGAGCTCCGGCTCGGCGCGGGAGCGCCAGCGGTCCGGCTCGGGGCCGAGATACTCGATTTCGGCGATGGCCTGTCGCGTGCGCATGAATGCGGGCAGGTCGGCGGGCAGGCTCTGAGCGGCAAGGCGGTTGACCATCATGTGGCCTTCGCGGCCCCATGCAAAGGAAGGTGGGACAGCGACCAAAGGCAGAACTACAGAGGCAAAGAGCAGGCGAACCGAGCCGGGGAGCTTCATCAAGGCGAGTATACCGGGGCGGATTACTTTGCAGCGGACGCTGGGTGCGAAGACTTTTGCATGAGGGCCTCAATGGCGTCAGCCGTTTTGGGCAGGGCGCAGGTGAGGCACTCGAGCGTGCCGTCGTCCTTCACATAGAAGTCGTCTTCGATGCGGACACCCAGCTTTTCCTCGGGGATGTAAATGCCAGGCTCGATGGTGAAGACCATGCCTTTTTCAACGGGCCTGGAGTAGTCCCACGGATCGTGCACGTCGATACCGACGGAGTGGCCGATGCCGTGGATGAAGTATTTGCCGAGCCCCAGGCCATGCAGATCCTTGCCATGCTCGTTCATGTACTTCCAGGCGATGGTGTCGAGGGAGTCGGGGTAGCGATGGTAAGGATCATTGATGCGCGACTGGCCGGCAACGAAGCCTTCGATGGCGGCGCGCTGAGCTCCCAGGACCACGTTGTAGACTTCGCGCTGGCGGGCGGTGAAGTGGCCGTCGACCGGCATGGTGCGGGTAATGTCGGAGGCGTACATGGAGTATTCGCCGGCGGCGTCGACGAGCAGGACTTCGCCGTCGCGCATGGTGCGGCTGTTGGCGGAGTAATGCAGGATGGTCGAGTTGGGGCCGGAGCCAACGATGGGCGCGTAGGAGACGCGTTCGCAGCCGTTGGCCATGAGGTTTTCGATGATGATGCCGGCGGCGGCGCCTTCGGTCATGCCGGGATGAATGGCTTCGATCATGGCACGCTGCGCTTTGACCGAGGCATCACTGGCTTTGTGGAGAAGCGCCAACTCTCCTGGATCTTTAACGGTTCGGAGGACGCCGGTGAGGGTACGCACGTCCTGGATGGCAGGAGACGTGTTGACGCCGAGGGTGGTTGCAGTCCAGGAGGCGAGGGCGCGCGCCTGCTCGGTGTCGGGCTCGCTCCAGATATTCGCGGCGAGATAGGGGTCGCTGCGCATCAGCTCGCCGAGCACGGTTGGTAGTGCGGTCAGGGGCTGGACTTCATCGACGCCGGTGAGGCTTGAGGCATCGGGCGACGCGGCGTCGAGCTTCGGACCGGTGTAGAGCTCCATGTGGAGGTTGCGTGTGGGCAGGAAGAGGATCTCGCGGTAGGCGCGCGCGGGGTGCAGGTCGGTTGCTGCGGCCGGGGCCTCGATCAGCAGCGCGGCGCCAGGCTCATTCCAGCCGGTGAGGTAGTAGAAATCCGAATCCTGGCGGAAGGGCATGAAATCGAGCAAGGGCTCTTCGTTAGCGAAGAGGATGGCGACCCCACCCTGGAGCGCGGCGGCGAGATGTTCGCGGCGGGCGTGGTAGGTCAAGGAGGGCTGGCGTTCGAGAGCATGGAGTGCGGATGGAATCGAGACGACGAGGAGGAGCAAGGGGGCGAGCAGGCGAACTCTAAGTTTCACAGGCAGCAGTGTAAACCGCCATTCCTGGGGAGGGTCAGGCTTTGACGTAGTGAGCTGGAATCCCATGTCTGCCAGCGTCGGGCAGACATGGGGCACCCGGCACCCGGAGTCCGGTTGTGCCGGATTTGGCTATACGCCGACGGGGAAGGGCTTGGGAGCGGATTCTTCGAGGTTAGCGCCGGAGCGCCAGCGTTCGAAGCGTCCCTGGAAGAGGGAGAGCAGGCCGGTATAGACGTATCCAATGACGAACAGGAGCAGGAAGGGAACGGTGAAGTAGTTTTCGTTGGCGACCGCGTACCAGATGCAGAGGACGAAGTAGCCTCCGATGAGGAGCTCGATGAAGGGGATGATGCCGAGGCGCTTGCGGTATTTCGTGGCGCCTTTCGACTTTTCGCCGCGTTTTTGTACCCGGTACTTGGGCGTGCGCTTGAATGCGCTCTGGATGCCGAAGATGGCTTCCATGACGGAAATCGTATTGGTGATGGTGAGGCCGATGCCGAGGGACATCAGAAACGGAAGGTAGAGAAAAGTGCGGTACCAGCGGCGGGGGAAGAGCTCTTTCTGCGAGACCAGGTAAAACGATGAGATGGAGAAGGTGGAGGCGAGGAATAGGGGGAAGTCGATGAACAGCATCTCCCACCAGCCCTGATAGAAGCGGATGATCATGGCGGGCATGAGCAGCACCGAGAGCACGACCATGAGCGGATAGCTGATGTTGGCGGTGAGGTGATACCAGGCTTCGATCTTGACGCGGAGAGGGACGTCGCTGCGGAAGACACGGGGCAGAATCTTCTTCGAGGTCTGGATGAGGCCTTTGGCCCAGCGCTGCTGCTGGGTTTTGAAGGCGGTCATCTCGATGGGTACTTCGGCGGGGCACTCGACGTCCTGCAGGTACTTGAACTTCCAGCCGATGATCTGGGCGCGATAGCTGAGGTCAGTGTCCTCGGTGAGGGTGTCGTGCTGCCAGCCGCCGGCCTGGTCGATGGTGCAGCGGCGCCACATGCCGGCGGTGCCGTTGAAGTTGAAGAAGACGTTGGATCGGGAGCGCGCGCCGTGTTCGAGGACGAAGTGGCCGTCGAGCAGGATGGCTTCGACCTGGGTAAGAAAGCTGTAGTCGCGGTTGAGGTGAGTCCAGCGCGTCTGCACCATGCCAATTTCGGGTTCGGCGAAGTGATGGATGACGCGCATGAGCCAGTCGCGCGGCGGGACGAAGTCGGCGTCGAAGATGGCGACAAATTCGCCACTGGCAACTTTCAGGCCTTCGTCGAGGGCGCCGGCCTTGAAGCCATGGCGATTGGTGCGGTGCAGATAGACGATGGGGTGTCCGAGGGCCTGGTAGCGTTCGACGATGGCGGCAGCGACTTCGCGGGTCTCGTCGGTGGAGTCGTCGAGGACCTGGATTTCCAGCAACTCACGGGGATATTCGAGGTTGCAGCAGGACTCAATGAGGCGATCGATGACGAACTGCTCGTTGAAGATGGGCAACTGGACGGTGACGCGGGGCAGTTGGTCAAAGCGGCGCGCTGGCTCGTGGGTGGCCTTTTTGCGGTTGCGATAGTAGAGCCAGACCAGGGTGTAACGGTGCAGACCGTAGAGGGAGAGGACGATCATCACCAGGAAATAAGGGGTGAGGAGCAGAGTATCGAACGAGAAGAGTTGCCAGTGGTAGAGGTTCTGGAAGGTGTGATCGCCGTAGTGGGTGCGCAGGTAATGGCGCAGATCGCTCTTGTAGAGGAAGAGGCAAAGCGAGCGAAGGCAGCCGCGGAGCAGATGAGCGGAAGGGGCCATCGTTAGCAATAAAGTCTGCATCTTGGGTGGGCCGGGATCAGCAAACCAACAGCAGGCTCATTCTAATGGAACAGACAAATCGGTCCTGCAGAGGAGGAGAGCGCCCGCCGCGGGAGAGCAGCGGGCACGCGGTTATTTGCGCCCGAAGCGGTAGACGACGGCCAGGCCACCGCCGAGGTTGTACTGCATGGAGCTACCGTAGTTGGTGATGAGTTCGTTGGCAGTAAAGCGAAGGGCAAGGGCCGGGCCGAGGTTGTAATCGGCGGAGGCGCCCGCGGAGACGTTCAGCACGGTGCTGTCGGTGTAGAGGCCAACCAGCTGCGGGGGCAGGCCATTGGTGCCGGTGCCGAAGTTACCGTGGCCTCCACCGGCGAGGACCTGGGCGGTCCAGCCCCAGTGCTGGCCTTTGAAGAAACGATATTGCGGTCCGGCCATGAAGGTGTACTGACTGATGCCGGGACTATAGGCCTGATTGGGACCATTGAGATGAAGGCCGGTGAATGCAGTTCCGTAGTAGCCACGGAAATCAGCAGCGACACCAAGATCACCATGGAAGTAGTCGACCGCGCCGATCTGCCATCCTGCCTCGGTTGCATGCTGCAGGTTGGTCCCGGGGCGGAAGCGCAAGGCTTCACCGCCAAAGTAAAGGTCGTATTTGTGGCTATAGGTGTCCTGAATGATCTGCCGGACGCGCTGTTTACGACGAGCATTGACACGCTGCTGGGCCTCGCGCAGAACCTGGGCGCGTTCCTGGGTGGTGCTCTGTGACTGATCGGTCTGAGTCTGCGAGGAATCCGGCGGCTGCTGAGTGGGTGCGTCCTGCGCGCGCAGGGCCGGGGAAGCAAGAAGAAAGATTGCCAGTAGCGGACACACTGCGTATCCGGGGTACTTGCGAAAATGCATGAACCTGAATGCCTCCACTGTTCCGTTTTCCACAACTGCGCTGCTCAGGGGGAGAATGGGCCCGGCGGCAGCGGTATCAAAATGCATCGGCTGCGCAGGGGCTACTCTCCTGACCGCAGCCGCTGTGGAAACGGTCTGTCCAGAAAGAAAAATTTTCCCTGCTTTGTATTAAATCATCTGCGGAGCTTCGAGTGCCGGGGGTTTGTGCGAAAGCGGGTGTCCCGGTGCAGCTTGAAAATGAATTTTGTGGCGTTGCAGATTCTCCACGTTTGCGCAACGGCTCTGCAAATGTAGATTGGTATTGGTTGCTTTTGAGGCATAACGGCGCATGAAACGGTTTCTGCTGGGTCTGTTGCTGGGGCTTTTGGTATTTCCGGTCTGGGGTTATTTGTATTTTCGAGTGGGACGTCCGCCGGTGGCGGTCGCGGACCAGCCATTCCCGCTGGAAAAGCAAGTGGTGAGGGTGCCGCTGCACGCGCGCATCGATAAGGAGATGCCGGCGAGCGCCCCGATCGAGGCGAGCGCCACCAATCTCACGGCGGGCGCGCAAATTTATCGCACCCATTGCGCGGAATGTCACGGTTTGTACGGATATCCGGCGGTGTTTGCAGCGCACATGTACCCCGACGCGCCGCAATTGTGGGCGCCGCATGGACATCACGGGGTGGTGGGCGTGAGCGACGATCCGGTGGGGGAGACTTACTGGAAGGTGGCGAACGGGATTCGTCTCACCGGCATGCCGGCCTTCGACAAGATTCTGAACCAGACGCAAATGTGGCAGGTGAGTCTGCTGATGAAGAATGCCGATCAGCCGCTGCCGCCCGACGTGATGACTCTGATCAAGAAGCCGCTCGATTTTGGCGTGGATCTGAGTGCCGGACAACCAGTTCCGGTACCGCCGCAGCCGCCCGCATCGCAATGAACGCGGGCTTCATCAGTACTTCGACTTGATAGCGTAGGTCAGGCCGGTGGTGAACTGGAAGGAGTTTCGCTTGGTTGGCGGCACGGCAGCAGGGGGATCGTTGAGGTAGCTGTCGATGGAGCCTACGGAGAAGGCCAAGCTCTTGAAAAACGGCATGGTCAAAGAATCCGTCTCGCTTGCCGAATACGCGTAGGGATTGTTGTAGGCCGGAATCCAGGAAAGCTCCTGCTTGAACTGCACCTTGAGCGGCAGCTTGGCGGCCCAGGTAGTATCGAGGGTTGAGCCAATCAGGTTTTGATCTTCTCCGGGCGTCGCCTGCAGGAACGACTGTTCTTCGTACTGAAGCGTGGTCTTGATGTCGAGCTCCTGGGTGGGACGCTTGATGGCGGTCCAGCCGATACCGGCTCCGTAAATCTGCTGGAGATCAAGGGCCTGGGCGAAGTTGTGATCGAAGACAGTTTGCGCGAGGGCGTAAAAGCGCGGCGAGAAATATTCGTCGCGTTCGGCGTCGGCGTGGTAGATCGAACTTTTCGAACTGCTGGCCGGCGTCATCACACCATCGCTTGCATAGGCAGGCTGGATGATTTTTCCGAAGGAGCCGCTGAAATCGACGGTGCTGCGGTTATGCGTGTCGAGCCAGCTAACCGTGGGGGCGACGCGGGCGAGGCTCATTGCGCCGGTGAAGGTGTACTGTGCCTGGGTCGCCTGCACGATGGTCGCACCGGCGGTCACGGTGCCGTTCCAGCCGGAGAGGGCGCCGGGATGGCCGGCGATTTGTTTTCTCAGAGTGGTTTGATCCACGACGTACAGCGCGTTTTTGACGGGGATGGGCGGGATGGTGACGCCGTTGTCGGGATGGACGGTGATCAGCTGATCCGTGACAGAGACGGTTCCCTCGGGGAAGCCGCTGGACAGATGGCCTCGGCGGGCGAATTCGCTCTTCTCAAGGACGGCAAGTTTGGTCGCGGTCTCAAGATCTTTGATCTTGTCCCACTTCACGGTGATGTCGCCGACGATCTCGCTGTGGAAGACGACCTCGTTGCCGACGGCGCGGACCAGGGTGCCGGAGAGACGATCTCCGTTGGTGAAGGTCAGGGTATCGGGTGCCGGTTTGGGCGCAGATTTTTTAGGAGACGGAGCTCCACTGATCGCAGCGCGCGCTCCCGGGCCGATGAATCCGAGGAGGAAAGCGGTGAAGAGAAGAACAGGCAGCGGCGCAGGACGGGCAGCAAATCGCGAACACGAACGGACCATCGAGGAGAAATCGACTCCTGACAAGTGATTCAAAACTACAGGGAAACCCAGCCTTGATCGTACAGGAGGAAATGAGAGGAAAAAGGAGCGCGCGGGTACCGGTCTTTATTCCTCGCGCAGCAGGATCATGGGATCAACCGCGAGTGCGCGCTGGGCGGGGATCCATGCGGCCACGAGGCCCAGCAGCAGCATGGTCACGATGACGCCGGCAAGGACAACAGGATCTTTGGGTGTTGCCTGATAGACGATGTAGGAGAGCACACGGGTGGCGAGCAGGCCCAGGATCATACCGGCCACAGAGCCGATGGTCAGCAGACGAAAGGCGCGACCAAGGGCTGCCTTGAGGATTTCCTGCTGACGCGCGCCGAGGGCTACGCGAATGCCGAGCTCACGCCTGCGTTTGCTGACGACATAAGAAGCCATGCCGAAGATGCCAGTGACGGCCAGCATGGCGCCGAGGACGCCCAGCACGCCGAGCGAGACGCTGGCGACGCGCGCGGCAAAGAGAGCCGAATCCATCTCGGCAGACCAGGTTCGGATCATGAAGGGCAGTCCGGGATCGAGGCTATGGATGGCGCGCTGCAGGGCCGCGGCGATCTGGTGGGGATCGCGCGCGGAGCGCACCACCAGCCACACGTCCCTGGCTGGCTGCTGCTGGAAGGAATAGAACATAGCTGGTTCCTGATCCTCAGTCAGCGTCTCGTATTTGCCGTCCTCCACCACGCCCACCACCTGGACGCGCGTGCCGCCCCAGATTTTGTAGTGGCCACCGACGGCCTTTTGAACGGAGCCGAAAAGCCTGCGGGCAAACTCCCGATTGACCACGGCCACCAGCGGAGCCTTGGCTTCGTCGTGCAACGTGAGGGTCCGGCCCGCCAGGAGAGTGGTTCCGGCGGCACGGAAGTAGTCAGGAGAAATGTCGAATTGCTGCGCATCGGCCGCTGCGGTGCTTCCGCGAAAATCGGTGGTGCTGTCGGTGAAGACGCTGGAGTCGTCGCCACCGATGCTGAGCGGCAGGCGGTCCGCGTATCCAACTGCCTGAACGCCGGGGATGGCGGCGACCGCATCGAGCATCCGCTTCTGCATGATGACCTCGCGGTTCTTGTCGTAGCCGGCCATGTGCAGGTCGCTCTGCAGCAGCATCACGTTTTGCGGCCGGAAGCCAAAATTACTGTGCAGAGAACGCACGAGGCCGCGCACGGCTACCAGGGATGCGGTGACGAGCACGGCGCAGATGGCGACCTGCAGCGCCAGCAGCAGATCGCGCAGGTTAAAGCGGCGCAGGCCAACCACCGCCGAAGAACCGGCGCGAATGACCTGCCAGGGGTCGGCGCGCAGGACCTGGCGAACCGGCGCCAATCCGAAAAGAAATCCGCTGACCAGCGCAAGCGCCAGGGCCAGCGCGTAGGTGGTCACGTCGGGATTGACGGGGACGTTGATGGGAATTCCGGGAACCGGACGCCACGTGCTCAGGGTGCGCAGGATACCGACGCTGGCAAGCATGCCGAGGGCACCTCCAAACAGGGAGACCACAAGAGCCTCAGTGAGCAACTGGCGGATGATGAGTCTGCGCCGCGATCCCAGCGCCATGCGCACGGCGATCTCGCGCGAGCGGTCGGCGGTACGCGCGGCGAAGAGGCTGCCGAGGTTGGCGCAGGCGGCCAACAGGATGAGCGTCGCGAGCAGCATCAGTCCGGCCATGAATGCGCGCGCCGGCTGGCCCAGTGTGTCCCCCACCAGGCCGGGACGTGCCAGCTTAAAGCTGAGGTGGTCGTCTTCTTTTGGAAAAGCTTTAGCGAGCGCGTTGCCGATGGTGTCGAGGTCCGCAGTCGCCTGGGAAGGGGATACGCCTGGCTTCAGATGTCCGGCAATCCAGGTGAAGTGGGAGCCGCGTGCCTCGAGTGGATTCCATTCAATCAGGTCGGGCGCGTCCACGATGGGAGCGAAAAGATCGGGAGCAAAAAACAGCTCGGTGCCCCGGAAGTCCGGTGGAGCAACGCCCACGATGGTGTAGGGATGCTTGTTGAGCTGCACTGTGCGTCCCACCGCGGAGGGGTCTCCGTCAAAGTGGCTGTGCCAGTATGCATAGGTCAGCACAATGTAGGGGACGCTGTTAGCCCCGTGCTCATCGGAGGCATGGATGAAGCGGCCCAGGTACGGCTTGATACCGAGAGCGTCGAAGTAATTGCCGCTCACCAGGTAAGGCCACAGAGTGGAGGGATTGCCGCTGCCGGTATCGATGCCCACAGCGCCGCTGATGTCGTAAGTGAACAGGCTGGTGAAGCTGCGATTTCGGTCGCGCAGATCGACGTAGTCGGGATAGGACTGCGAGGGAGCGTAGTGCGGTCCAAAGGGGCGCTCGATCATGAAGAGATTGCGCGACTCGGGCACATTCAGCGGCCGCAGGATCAGAGCGTTGAGGACGCTGAAGACGACGGCGTTTGCCCCAATACCGAGGGCCAGCGTGAGCACGGCCGTGAGGGTAAAGCCCGGAGACTTCCGCAATTGCCGGATTGCGATTTTTAGTTCGGTCAGCACGCCGTTCCTCCTGATCCTCGCGCGGAATGCCAACAACACATGCAAACAGGCGACCATGCGGAAGGACCAGAAGGGGCTGAGGAGAAGGTGTTTAGGTGCGAGGGCGCGGCTGCGACTGTCCGCAGCCGCGCAGATCTGTTCGAAAACGAACAGTATGCCCTGGGGCTACAGGCTGGGCGGTGTGAGGCCGAGAGCCTGCAGATAGCCGGAGTTGAGGCGCGCCTTCGAGTACTGAATCTTCTGGAGCAGGTCAGCGAAGGCTTCCTCGATGTCCTGCTGCGGGGGCCGCGCAACGAGCAGCTTCTCGACGTTGCCGGTGGTCTGCGGGAGTTTGGCGAAGGCTACGATTTCGTCCCAGTGCACGGGACGATCGAAGGTGACGACGCAGGAGGTCGCGTCCATCTTCTTGTAGGGCCAGAAGGCCCAGCCAATTCGATTGGCTTCCAGAGTTTTGGTGAAGGCGGAGATCCACTGGTCATTGTTTTCGCCGGACTCACCGAGCCAGATGGGCACATGGTAGCGGTCGCGGAATTCGAGATAAGGCTGGATGACGCTGGCGTCGGTGGCTGTCCAGTATTTGTGGAAGGTGTACATCGAATTGTTGTCGAAGGGTGGGCCAAAGACCGAGAAGTTCGAATCCCACTGCGCGCCGCCGAGAATGAGCACGTGGTTCCTGTCGACCTGGCGAATGGCGGCTGAGATCTTGCGGTAGACAGGCTCCAGATCTTTGTTGAACTGCTGATCGCGGGGATAGTGCGGGATGGGTTCGTTGAGCAGATCGTAGCCGAGGACGGTGGGGTTCCTGGCATAGTGTGCGGCGATGCGGCGCCAGATGGCAACGGTTTCCTGCTGAGCTTCAGGACTGGAATAGAGCCAGGGATAATTCCAGCCATCGTCGATGTTCGCGCCGGTCTGGCCACCGGGAGCGCAGTGCATATCGATGATGACGTAAATGTGATCTTTGCTCGCCCACGCGACCAGGCGGTCGAGGACGCGGAAGCCCTCGGTGTCATCCCCGGCGAAGAACTTCCAGTGGATGGGCACGCGGACGGAGTTCATGCCGGCGCGGTGAATCAGGTTGAGATCGGCTTCGGTGATGTAGCTATCGCGCCACTGCCTCCAGAACTCCTGAGCCTTCTCCGGGCCAAGGAGTGAGCTAGTTAGTTGCTCGATCTCGCGCGGGGCCTGGGGGCCGTCGTCGAAGTGGAACATATAGCCTTCTGGCTCGAACCAGTTCCCGAGGTTGATGCCGCGAAGTAGCAGCGGCTGGCCAGCGCCGTCGACGAGTTCGGGGCCTTTGGTGTGCACGAACCCGCGGGCATGCTGCGCGCGCAAAGGACTGACAGAAAGGCAGATAGCGAGACAGAAGCAGAGGGTACGCACGGATTTTCTCACCAGAAGAACCTACTCCGAACCCGGCGGGTGTTCAACCTGGCGTGCGCTGGAGGGCAGCGTTGGCAGGAGAGCGAAGCCGCACCCGGGGTTGCGACCTGCATCCCATGGAAGCAGCGGTGCGATGTATTCACTCTTTTTCAGGAGCGCTTTATGGAGTCTTTGTCGATCCCCCACGACAACGTGGTTCCGATCAGCGAAGTCGCCCCGGGCATCTGCGGCCTCCGCATCGTCTTCGTGAATGTTTTCGGCGTATCGCATGGCGCAGGTATCTGGACCCTTATCGATGCCGGAATGCCTTTCTCAGCAAGCTACATCCGCAACTGGGCAGCCAAACAGTTTGGCGGGCCCCCGGAAGCGATTGTTCTCACGCACGGGCATTTTGACCATGTGAGCGGTGCCAGAGCGCTGGCGGATGAGTGGCAGGTACCGATTTATGCCCATCTGCAGGAGTTTCCTTATCTGACGGGACTTGAGGCCTATCCGGCGCCCGATTTGGGAGCCGGCGACGGGATGATGAGCTGGCTCTCGCCCCTCTATCCGCGGGGTCCGGTGGACCTGGCCGATTGGCTGCGGCCCTTTACCGAAAGCGAGGCCGGAGATGGCGCGGCGCTGCCTGGCTGGCGCATTCTGCACACGCCAGGGCACACGCGCGGTCACGTATCGTTCTTCCGACCTTCGGACCGGGTGCTGCTGGCCGGTGATGCGTTTTGTACGACGAAGCCGGAGTCCTTTTTTGAAGCTGCCGTTGCTCAGAAGCCGGAACTGCATGGACCGCCTGCCCATTTCACATGGAACAGCGAACTGGCGGCGGCATCGATCGAGCGGCTGGCCGCGCTGCAGCCGGAGGTGGTCGCACCGGGCCACGGGCATCCGCTGGCGGGGGCAGAGGTGGCGATCCGGATGTCCCGCTTCGCGCAGGAAATTGCGGTTTCGAAGAGAACGGCTGCCTGAGATTGCATGTGGGATGCTGAGCAGCCGATGCAGCGGGGAATTGACTCAGCAGCAAGCGGAGTCCGCTGCTGCTCCCTGAGGTGGATGGCGGCTTCGAGTTTCGCGAGCACCGAGAGAGACGGCCCGCGGCGTAATCCGGCTTTCCGTGCGCAGTTTGAGGGACAGGTACTTCCACGAGCTGCTCTTCAGCTTGCCAAAGGTGCGTCTGAGGCGTAGCGTGGCGAGCATCATCGTAAGCTGCGGTGAAACCGCTCGATATCTGGTTGAGTAGTATCCCCCCTCCCCCGAGTTGCGGGATGCGCGAGCGCGCAATCGACGGGGTTTGTCCAGGGAAAACTCATGGCTTGGTGGCCATCGATCAGACATCGTTCAGTGGCGGGAGTGCGACTGCCCTCCGTGTTGGGTCGGTTTATCAATACCGCATTTCGCGTACTTTATCGAGCCCGTCTGCTGCTGTTTCAATATGGAACACAGTTGATCGTGCGGATATTGCCGGAGCGGTGGTGGCACTCCGCACTGTGGCGCATTTGCCGGCTGCTGGCGTTTGCGGTGACTCCTGTGATTCGCATGTCGCCTCTCCGCCGAGATGTCAGAGGGCAGGCAGTCACCAGTTGGCTGCTGGACAGCTGGCTCCTGCGGCTGATCGCCCTTCGTCCATTCTGTGAAATTCCGGTCACAACAAAAGGCGGAGAGATCGTCCGCGAAGCATCCCGCAACCCGCAGGGAATGCTGCTTTGCTCCGCACATTTGCCGCTGGTCAATGCCTGCCTGCAGTCACTGATGGAGATGAAGTGCTGTCCTTCCGCGGTGGTTGCGCAGAGTTCTGTCATGCCGGACGGAAGATATCCGGTTTGGGGCCACGGGCGGCCGGTGGCGGGAATTGCGATGGATGGACTGGTGCTGGTGAGAGTTCGAAGCGTTCTGCGCAGGGGCGGATCGGTGGCCATTCTGGTCGATAACCATTTCTGCGAGTCGTACTCCTCGCACGTCTTTCAGTTGAGCAGGGCTGTCGGCGCTCAGGTGGTCTTTATGATTCCCGAGTTGCAGCGCGATGGCCAGATTCTCATTGAATTTTCCTCGCCCCCGGATCCGCTTTGCTGCAGCGAAGAGACGATCGGTCTCAACCTGCTCGCATTGCGGAGCAAAGTTGATGGTGTCCTGCAGGGCCGATCGGAGAAGACTCCGTCTGAAGGCGCGCCGGCAGCCACCCTGGGGGTAGAGTCCGCCCGCTTATCTGCCTCGGTCGATCCTTCCACCTGGAAAGGGGGTGTTTTCGACCGCTGATGCTCCGCGAGCAAAGGAGTGCCTGAGCAACGAGAGGCTCAGGTTCGCATCAACCCACCAATTCGGGTGCGGCGCACCCTACACCAAAAGTGGAGGCGGATATGAAACGTGTGTTCGGACGCGTAGTTACACCTTTCGCGTTCCTGTGCAGTCTGATGCTGGCTGGTCCTTCGCAGGCTCAGAGCAACGACGCCTATGTCTATATTGCACACGCTGTTCCAGGCCGGAACGTGTCGTCCACAACAACCCCGGACTTTCCAATTGACATTTCAGCGGGCGGGGCCTGCATCGTTAAGGGCGAGAGCTTCGGCGAAATTTTGGGTCCCTTTAGTCTGGCCGCCGGGAGCGTTAAGTTTGACATCAGCATGGCGAACACTGCGTCTCCATGCTCGAACTCGACCCTCTATTCAGCTACAGCGTCCCTTGACGCGGGTGCAAATTACTTTGGAGTCATTTCACTGAACTCCTCGAATGCAGTTTGGGCACAGCTCTTCGGACCTAACCTCTCGGGAATCGTGCCGGGCTGGTCGCGGGTGATGATTGCGAACGTAACCGCCCAGAATCTCACCGCTACCCTGACAAGCAACACAAGCCTGAACCTGAGTGTTCCGGCGTATGGCTCGGTCGTGCAGAGCGTTCCTATCGGAATGTATGCAGGCACCGTAACGTTGGGAGGCACGAGCACGTTTGAAGCCGGACCAGCGTCGGCAACTCTGATGTCAAGAGACTTCTATTTCTGGGTCTTGACTGGATCCGCTACCAACAATTCGGTGCAGATCGTCGGACCGAGGGTCATCAAGGATGTTCACTAAGCATTTGCGGTTTGGCGCATAGCGTAACCGCTGAAGGCCACTCAACCAACTTATCCTCCCCCGGAGATATATCCTCCCCCACGCATATCATCTCCACGCACACATCATCTCCACTGAGCCTGGCGATTGCGAGGCTTTGCCTTTTGTGGCCGGCAAAGGCGCGAGCGGAAGCCTCAGTGCACGAAGTTGAGGATGATCTGGTTGGTGGCGAAGGCGGCGATATAAGCCAGAATACCCATGTAGACGAACTGGGCAGCGGGCCAGCGCCAGCTGTTGGTCTCGCGGCGAACGATGGCTAGTGTGGAGGTGCACTGCAGCGCAAACGCGAAGAAGACGACCAGCGCCATGGCGCCGCCGAGGGTGAGGTCGTGGCGGAGGGCTGCCTGGAGGCCGAGGGACTGGGTTGCGGGATCGGCTCCATAGAGTGTGCCGAGCGTGCCCACGATGACTTCGCGGGCGAGGACAGAGGTCAGCAGGCCGATACCGATCTTCCAGTTAAAGCCGAGAGGCTTGATAACCGGTTCGACAAACTGGCCCAAACGTCCGATGAGGCTGTCGGGTAGCGTCGAGTGGAAGGGGATGTGGCTGAGAACCCAGAGCACCAGGGTAACGGCGAGAATGATGGTGCCAGCCTGGCGCAGGAAGACCTTGCCGCGATCCATGAGGCGCAGGCCGAGGGAACGGACCGTCGGCAAGCGATACTGGGGCAGCTCAAGGATAAAGGGGGCTGAGGAAGCTTTGAGGATCGACGACTTGAGCAGTCTTGCCGTTGCGAGGGCAGCGAGGAAGCCCAGCAGGTAGAGCGAGAGCATGACGGCAGCGCGAAGCCCCAGGAGGTCGCCGAGCAGCGGTTTGTTGGGAATGAAGGCGGCGATCATCAGCATATAAATAGGCAGCCGCGCGGAGCAGGTCATGAAGGGCGCGACGAGGATGGTGGCGAAGCGGTCGCGCTTGTTTTCGATGGTGCGTGTGGCCATGATGGCAGGTACAGCGCAGGCGTAGGCCGACAGCAGCGGGATGAACGCCTTGCCGTTGAGGCCGATGGAGCGCATGACCCGGTCGGCGATGAGGGCGGCGCGGGCGAGATAGCCGGAGTCTTCGAGGACACCGATGAAGAGGAAGAGGAGCAGAATCTGAGGGAGGAAGACGAGGACGGAGGCAACGCCCCGCCAGACGCCGTCGATGAGCAGGGATTCCACCCAGCCGGAACCGAGCAGCCCGCCCACGTGAGCGCCAGCGCCATTCAGGATCTCGCCAAAACCGTCGCTGAGAGGCTGGCCGATGGAGAAGACGACCTGGAAGACGGCAAAGACGACGCCGAGGAAGATGAGCGGACCCCAGAGGCGGTGCAGCAGGACTTGGTCGATACGTCTTGTCCATTCGGACGAGAGAGGGGCCTTGTAGCGGGTGCGGGTGCTGATGCCGGTGGCCCACTGGCGATAGGAGCGCGGGTTGCCGACGACGGGCAGCTCGATGCGGGTGGGCGCAGGAGCCTCCGGCTCGGCTTTGCGATTCAGGAACTGGTTGATGGCGTCGAGGCCGGCGCCGCGAGTGGCGCTGATCTTGGCCACTGGGACGCCCAGTTCCTGAGCCAGGGCCAGGCTGTCGACGCTGCCGCCGCGGGCTTCCATGAGGTCGCTCATGTTGAGCAGAACCAGGGTGGGCAGGCCGAGAGCCAGAACCGGTGCAGCCAGCATAAGCTGGCGGCGCAGGTGCAGAGAATCGAGAACGAGGAGGATGGCGTCCGGTACGGGGGTGCCAGGCATCTGGCCGTGCAGCACTTCAATGGCAACGCGCGCGTCTTCGGAATAGCTGTCGAGGCCGTAAATACCGGGCAGATCGATCAGAGTGAGGTCGCTGCGGCCGATGCCGTTGAGACGTCCGACGCGCTGCTCAACCGTGACGCCCGGGTAATTCGCAACCTTCTGCCGGAGGCCAGTGAGGCGATTGAAGAGAGTCGACTTGCCGGAGTTGGGCGGACCCACGAGGGCCACCGTGCGGATTTTGCCTGCAACCCGCGGCTCCAGGGGAAAATCGACGGTCTCGGTGCTGCAGCAGCTACTCATTTAGCCTCGTACTCGCGAACCCGAATGGAGCGCGCGGTGTCGCGCCGCAGCGCCACCTCAAAACCGTCGATGGAATAGACGGTAGGGTCACCCGCAGGCGCGCGGCGTACCACCACGACTCTGGCCTCCGGCACGAAACCCATGTGCATCAGGTGATGCTGGATCTCTCCGGGCAGGTCCAGAGACTCGACGACCCCGGTGGTTCCAATAGGCAATTCGCTCAGCAGACTCAACTTCCAGGCTCCGGAGAGATCGAGCTCTTCGGTGGTGTCGGCTCCAAAAATCGATGATAGCGCAAATGCGACCATTTTGCTCCTATATTGGGAAGCATAAAGTCGAGGGGGTATCTCCTTCCGTGATTCAGGTCACATATCGCGCAGGAGAAACGGGGCTGGGTATCATTTCGGACACACTCCTGGAGTGATCCGTCAGACCCGTGACCTGCGCGACTTCCGCTTATCGCGCGGGTCCTTAGGAGCGAAGGCGACCCCTTTCAGAGGACACTTTTGCATGCAAATCATGTCGCGTTATGTGGCTGTGCTGCTTGCCCTGCTGCTGGTCCGGCCGTCTGATCCGGCCTTTGCGCTTGGGCACAAAAGGAAAAAGCCGGCGGCTGTAAAGGCGTCACCGTTGAGCCAGGACGCGCGAGTGCTGCAGGCTCTGAACCGGCTGACCTTTGGTCCGCGGCCGGGCGATGTGGCTCGGGTGAAGGCAATGGGGCTGGACCGGTGGATTGACCTGCAGCTGCACCCGGAGAGGATCGACGACTCGGCGCTGGGGGCGAGGCTGGCGGCCTATCCGGCGATGCAAATGAGCCTGCGAGAGCTGATGGCGGGTTTCCCCTCCCCGGCGATGATCCGGCAGGCGGAGCAGGGCAGGCTGGAGATTCCGGGGAATCCTGTGGAGCGGGCGATCTACAACGACCAGATTGCGCAGATGCGGGAGCGGCAGGCGAAGCGGACAGAGAATGCCGGTGCATCGGTCGCAACGGGGCAGGCGACGCTGAGCGCTGGGCAGCTTGCGTCGGGGGAAAATGGGGCTGCTGACAATTCGATGGCCGGATCCGCGAATGACTCCGCGGAGGCCAGGACGGGGCAGGCGAAAGCAGAGGCGGAGACGATGGCAGGCGAAGCCAGACCTCAACCTGGCGCTGAGTCCTCGCCGGGATGGAGCCCGGAGGAGAAGCTCTATGCTGATCTCGCCGTGACGAGTGAGGTGAATTTGCCGCCGGAGCAGCGGGTGGCGAAGCTGGTGGCGATGCAGCCCGAGGAGTTCCGCAGCTTTCTCCAGCATCTGAGCCGGCCTGATCGCGTAGCGATGTTTGCGGGACTGACGCCGGAGCAACGGGAGACGGTATTTGCCCTGATCAATCCACAGCTAGTGGTGGGTGGTGAGGTGGTGGTGACGCGGCTGCTGCGGGATGTGTATAGCGAGCGGCAGCTGGAAGCGGTGATGACAGACTTCTGGCTAAACCACTTCAACGTCTACTTACGGAAGGGGCCTTTCGCGCCGTGGTATCTGGCACAGTATCAGGATGAGGTGATCCGGCCGCATGCGCTGGGTAAGTTCGAGGATCTGCTGGTGGCAACGGCGCAGAGCCCGGCCATGCTGTTCTATCTCGACCAATCGGAGAGCGTGGGGCCACACTCGATGGCGGCGATGCGAGCGAGTGCCGCGCCGGCGGGGCCGAATGGTAAAGCTCGGGCGCTGGGCCTGAATGAAAACTACGCGCGCGAACTGATGGAGCTGCACACGCTGGGCGTGGACGGCGGCTACACGCAGCACGATGTGACCGAACTGGCAAAGGTCTTTACCGGGTGGGGCATCGAGCATCCGGAGCAAGGCGCGGAGTTCGTGTTCAACGCGCGGCGGCATGAGCCGGGGACGAAAGCGGTAATGGGCTGGACGATTCCGGAGAACGGCGAGCAGGAGGGCCTCGAGGTGCTGCATCGGCTGGCGATCAGTCCTGCGACTGCTCACCATGTGTCGTTCCAGCTGGCGCAGCGATTTGTGAGCGATGATCCGCCGTCTGCGATGGTGAATGCCATGGCGGCGACGTGGGTTAAGACGGGCGGCGATATCCGCGAGGTACTGCGGACGATGCTGGATTCGTCGGAGTTCTGGTCGCGCGAAGCCTATCGAGTCAAGGTGAAGGCGCCGGAGGAATATGTGATCTCGGCTGTGCGGGCGACGGGGGGCGAGGTGGTTTATCCCGCGGCGCTGGTTGAGTGGATTGCACAGCTGGGCATGCCCCTGTATGGCTGCCAGACGCCGAACGGGTATCCGTGGACGGCAGAGGCGTGGCTGAACAGCGGCGAATTGCTGGATCGGATGAACTTTAGTCTGGCGCTGGCCGATAACAGCGCCGGAACGCAGATGCACTGGGATGAGCTGATCGGCGGTTCGGGTGAGGATGGGCAGGCAAAGGAGAGCCGGCTGGAGGCCGTGCTGCTGGATGGGCCGGCCTCCGCGCAGACGCGCAGTGCTGCGCTGGGGCAGCTTGCGCAGCAGAGCCAGGGAACGGCGGGGGGAGCGGTGCGGGCGAGGCTGCCGAAGCCGGTGAATTTCGTGCGCGGGCGGGAGTTTGGGCAGCTGCTGCAGGCCGCGGCGCCATTGCCTCCGCCTGCGGATCAACAGGCAGCGGTGCTGGGTGGACTGCTGCTGGGATCACCAGAGTTTCAGCGGCGATAGGACCTGTGATGACGGATCATGCTGAATTTCTGACGAAGCTCTACGAGCAATTCAACTCTCGCGATATGGAAGCGGTGCTGGCTTCGCTCGCCGAGGATGTGGTGTGGGCCAATGGCATGGAGGGTGGCCATGTGCACGGGCGGGACGGGGTGCGGAGCTACTGGACGCGGCAGTGGGCGATGCTGGACCCGCATGTTGAGCCGGTTGGCTTCTCACCAGGAAAAGATGGAGAAGTTGTGGTCGAAGTTCACCAGGTGGTGCGGGATCTCGAGGGCAAGCTGCTGGCCGATCAGATGGTGGGCCACATTTTTCGTATCGAGGATGGGATGGTGCGCCGCTTCGATATTCGCGGAGCCTGAGGTCGGTGAGGCTCAGGCCTGGGGTTTCGGGGGAAGAGTGAGATCGAGGGCTCCGGTGAGCTCGGCGACGCGTGCGACATGATGCCGGGCGCACCACTGCTCGAGTCCCGAAGCGATGCGCTCGCAGGCGCGGGGGTCGGCATAGCTGGCGGTGCCGATCTGAACGGCGGTGGCTCCGGCGAGAAGGAACTCGACTGCATCTTCGGGCGCGGTGATGCCGCCCAGTCCGATGATGGGGATCTTGACGGCTTTTGAAGCCTCCCAGACCATGCGCACGGCGATGGGGCGGATGGCCGGACCGGAGAGGCCGCCGGTGATGTTCCACAGACGCGGCTTGCGCATTTCCACATCGATGGCGAGGGAGAGAAACGTATTGACCAGGGAGAGCGCGCTGGCACCCGCCTCTTCAGCGGCGCGGGCCATGGCGGCTATCGACGTAACATTCGGGGAAAGCTTAACGATGAGCGGGCGTGATGACTTGGCTTTGGCCGCGGCGACTAACTCGGCGAGCAGGCGAGTGTCGGAGCCGAAGGTGATGCCGCCGTGGCGCGTGTTGGGGCAGGAGGCGTTGAGTTCATAAGCGGCGATGCCCTCAGCGTGATTCAGGCGCTCGATTACAGCCACATAGTCGTCGACGGTGTAGCCGAAGACGTTCACGATGACCGCGCAGGTGGGGTAGTGGCGCATGGGCGCAAGCTTGGTGGCGATGTATTTCTCCACGCCAATGTTCTGCAGGCCGATGGCATTGATCATGCCGGCGGCAGTCTCAATGAGACGCGGTGCCTGGTTGCCGGCCATAGGCTCACGGGAGATTCCTTTAGTGACGAAGCCGCCGATGCGCCGGAAAGAGACGATCTCTTCGAATTCAATGCCGTAGCCGAAGGTGCCACTGGCCGCGATGACTGGATTCACCAGCTCGATGCCGGCCAGATGGACGTGCATATCCGGAGTCATTGCGTGGGTGCTTCTTTCGGCGCGGCCGAGTGTGGCGGGGCGGCGTGCGCTCCACCGGGCGTGCGCGTGTGCTCGGCACGGCGAGAACGGGGGACAATAGGCTTGGGGTAGGCGATCTCAGCTGCGGGCCTGAGAGCCTGGGTCAATATTTTGCCAACCGAAGCGGAAGGCTGGTTGATGCCGAGCAGGGAAGCCCAGGTGGCAGCAATGTCGACGGGCTGCACGCGGCCGTGGTAGATGCCGGGGGCGAAGGGCGCTCCATAAAAACCGAGCGGCACGTGACGGTCATAGGACCAGGGGCTGAAGTGGGTGGTGCCGTGCGTCGGCTCCATCTGATACGCGGCGGGGATGAACATGACGTACCAGCCGCCATTTGGCGAATAGCTGTGGGCGAGGAGCTCGCCCCATGCAGTCGGCGGGTAAGAACCGTCAGCGAGCTGCTGGCGGGTGTAGCTGCGGAAGAGAACAGGCTGCGGGGGCAGGCGGGTGTCAGAAGGCTGGAGGGAAGGCTTGCCGGAATTGGCCACCGGCGAGTCGCTGGGCGCGGGCTCCGGCTCGCGTGGGCCGAGGGAGGCAACCGCACCAGGGAGAGCCTGCTGCACGGCCTGCTCCGCTTCCTGCTCGTTAATGCCCGCCTTCATAAACTCAGCCTGATTGAGGGAGATGTAAGGCAGCTCCTGTTGCGGCAGGATGTAGGCCAACTTCTCGCCGGGCGAGAACTTCATGTTGATGGCGTAGTTCAGAGAGTCGGAGACTTTCTTCAGGTCAATGGTGGCGGCATTGAGGCCATAGCCTGCGGCCGTAGCGGCGACGGGCGCAACGCCATGGTCGGCGGTGAGGGCGACCCAGACATTGTCGATGCCGCCAGGGATGTTCTTGTCAAGCCAGGTGAAGAAGGTGTCGAGCTGGGTGTCGAGCGCGTCGACCATCTGCTCTTCCTGCGGAGAATCGGGGCCATTGGCATGACCCTCGATATCGTTGGCGGAGAGGCTGATGGTGACGAGGTCGGTGACGTTGTGCTGACCGAGCTGTTCGCCCTGAATGAGGGCTTCGGCGAAACTCAGCTCGTAGGTGTTGGCCGCGGGAGTGCTGCCGACCTGCTCATAGAAGTTGGTGACGTTGGAGACGCCGGCATCCTGCTCGGCCTGGGCGATCGCCCCACCGGTGTCGAAGGCGGTCGCCCAGTCAGGAAGCTGCGGCATGTAGAAACTGGAGGTGATGAAGTAGCCGGACGCAGGATCGATCCAGAACGCGCCGTTGGCAGCAGAGCCGGCAGGCAGGATGGCGGCGCGATCCTTAAGAGAAATGCCGAAGACTTTGGCCTGGCCCTGAGTGGCGAGGCGGAGTTCGTCGCCGACAGTGGAGGCGAGCAAGTTGCGCGGAGAGCTGCCGGTGACGGGTTTTGCCGCGTTGGGCAGACCGATGAGCTTGTAATGCTCATCTTCGACGGAACTGACGGGGCGGGTCTGATTGCGGGAGAGATCCCACCACTCGTTGCTGGAGATGCCGTGGCCGTCTGTATAAGCACCGGTGCCGATGGTGGCGTGGCCAGGCGCGGTCTTGGTGTTGGCGTAGTCGTAGTAGCAGTCAGGAAAGTACGCCCCGTGCTGGAGAAACAGGTCGAAGCCGCGACCTTTGAAGTCGGCGCGCCAGCGCTCGAGGTAATCGGCGCGGAACTGATCGATCACGAGGATAATGGCTAGCTTTGGGTGGGCGTCGTAAGCGCTGAAGGGCAGCACCGGCGTGTCGGTGTGCCCGCGCACTTCGCGGCGCCGGTGGGCGGCAACTTCTTCCTCTTTGCGTTCGGGGGCGACCGCGGTTGTGGCTTCCCGTGCCGGAACGGCTGAGGGTGGCGCTGGCGACGGAGCAGCGGTGGTCTGAGCGGGCGTGGCTTGGGGAGGCGGCGTTGAGGCGGCGGGAGCGCTGGGCTGGGGGGTCTGTGCGGACGCGACGAGCGCAGTGAACAGCAACGCAGTCAGGGGGGAAGGAAGCCGCATGAGTCTCATGGCGATCACTCTCCAAGGTAGCAAAGGACAGAAGAGGCTGGGGTCCGGCGCAGTGGTCGCCAGCGAATAAACCACGTTGCGTGCCGAGAAGATATCCGCAGAGGCCGGGATTGCTCAGGCCAGCAGTTGAGATAGTAGGCGCGGCCCGGCAGTGTTCGCAGAAAAGGCAAAAAGGAGTGACGCTGCAAAGTCTGCTCACAGGCGTCCGCCCAACGGCGCTTTTTACTACGAGGACAAGTTTCAAGTGAACTCGACCCTGGGCTCGGGTCGTGCTCTATGCCGCACGAAGAACTCACCGTCCGCAGGGCGCAGCGCTTAGGCGACGGCCATCGCCCGAATCTCTTCCCTGCGGACGGTGAGCTTCTCAACCAGATCGGTGCGGACGTCGAAGCCGCGGCCGGGTGTTTGCGGTACTTCGATTTCACCTTTCGGGGACACTTCAACCTCCGGCTCGATGATGTCTTCCTTCCAGTAGCGCTTCGAAGCAGAGACGTCGCCGGGGAGCGAGAAGTTGTCGAGCGAGGAGAGAGCGATGTTGTGGGAGCGGCCGATGCCGGACTCCAGCATGCCGCCGCACCAGACGGGGATGCCGCGCTCCTGCGCCGCATTGTGAACGGCGATGGCTTCGCTGAAACCGCCGACGCGGCCGCACTTGATGTTGATGATGCGGCAGGATTCCATCTCAATCGCGGCGAGAGCATCACGGCGATTGCGGATGGACTCGTCGAGGCAGATCGGCGTTGCGAGGCGCTTCTGCAGCATGGAGTGGAAATAGAAGTCGTCGGCCCAGAGAGGCTGCTCGATCATGAGAAGGTCGAATTGATCGAAAGAGACGATGTGGTCGGAGTCGTTGAGCCGGTAGGCGGAGTTGGCGTCGCAGCTGAGCAGAATGTCGGGCCAGCGGTTGCGGACGGCTTCGAAGACGTGGACGTCCCAACCCGGTTTGCACTTGAGCTTGATGCGTTGATAGCCGGCAGTTACTTCCTTTTCGACTTCGGCGAGCTGCTTTTCCAGAGAGGGCTGAATCCCGATGGAGACGCCGCAGTCGATGGTTTCGCGCGTACCGCCGAGCAGGGAAGCGAGGGAAACGCCCTTCATCTGCGCTTCGAGGTCCCAGATGGCATTTTCGAGGGCAGCCTTGGCCATGCGATGTCCACGCACCTGGCGGAAGATCTGCGGAATTTTGCCCGCGTGCTCAGGATCGGCTGCGGCCAAAGCGGGCGCCAGTTCACTCTGCATGACGAGCCACGCAGTGTCAATGGTCTCGTCGGAGAAGAAGGGATGTTCTCCGGCGACGCACTCCCCCCAGCCAGTCACGCCTTCGGCACGAATTTCGACGAGCAGGATGCGGCGCTCGGTGGTGGTGCCAAAACTGGTTTGAAACGGCTGAACAAGGGGAAGACGAAGCTCACGCAGGAAGATGGCATCAATTCTCATAAGTTTCCTGGAACGGGCTGTTGCAGATTGGCCAGTTCGAAGACCCCGTTACCACTGGAGTCGATCTGAAATTCTGTAACCGCCAGGCCGCGCGCGAAGGCGTCGAGGAAGCGCTCCCGGTTTTCGAGTTGAATGGCACGCGCTTTGGAGACACCAGTAGCCGACGCTTTCCATTCGCTGAGAGCCTTCGGAACCACGATTGTCTCCTGAGCTTGCGGCGGAGTGTACTGGGCCCCATTAAGGATCGCCTTCACCCGCTCCGAATCCATCCACCATTCAGCGTGGAGACGATCGGTGGGAAGGCCACCCTGCAGACGAGATGAGGATACACCATAAAAATCCGGTGTATAAGAACGCACAACAACACCCAACCTGTGGATATTGAGGAAGGAGTTCTTTATCTCCAGTGGATCGAAGGTCCATTCCATCAGTGAGATTCCACGGTTGAGAGCATCCTGACGTTGAAACAGCTTGAGCCTGCGGCCGATTCCAGCGTTCCTGTACCCCGGCGTAACGGCCAGCATATGGGAGTGGAGGTAGGGCGTTGGGGGCTCGCCAGGATGAGATTTGATGCCAGGAATGGCCATAGCGAAGCCAATCAGGCGGGACTCCGGATCAAAGGCACCCATGACCTGGCCGCCGATGCGCTGGGCCACGGTGAAGAGGCGGCGGGGGATGACATCGCCATCAGAGTAGCCCCAGGTTTCGATCTGAAGAGAGACGCACGCCTCCATCTCTTCGAAGCCATGGCAGGGGCGAAGGACGATGGCGGTACCTTCGGCGGTAACGATGGTCTCGGGTTTCATGCATGCGGTCCTGCGGTGATCTTCGCGCGGGACCATAGCTCCTCCAGTTGATCGGGGGTTTGCTCCTGTAAGGGCTGCTGCGATGAGGACTCCATAGCAGCAAAGCGACGTCGGAATTTAGCGTTGGCGTCGCGGAGGGCCAGCTCGGCATCAACCTTGAGGTGACGCGCGAGATTTGCTGCCGTAAACAGCAGATCTCCAAGCTCTTCTGCCGCTCTGGAATTTTGATTTACGTTCAGTTCCGATTCCAGTTCGACGGTCTCTTCACGGAGCTTGGCCAAAACCCCGGTGATATCGGGCCAGTCAAAGCCGACTTTGGCTGCTTTCGAGCCGAGTTTGGAGGCTTCCATCAGGGCGGGCATGGAGCGCGAAACGGAGCTGAGGAGACCTTCGTCTGCTGGACGAGATTTCTTCTCTAAATGTTTGATTTGCTCCCAGTTGCGCAGGACCTGTGGGGCATCGATGCTGTCGGTGTCGAGGCCCTCGGCGCGATTGCCGGCGGCCGCTGACGCTGCTTCTCCGAAGACGTGGGGATGGCGGCGGATGAGCTTACGGTTGAGGCCGGAAAGGACGTCGGAGATGGAAAAGTGGCCCGCCTCCTCGGCCATCTCGGCATAGAAAAGCACCTGCAGAAGCAGATCGCCGAGTTCGTCGGCCAGGTCGGTCCAGTGCTCCCGCTCGATGGCGTCGAGCACCTCCCACGTTTCCTCGAGAGTGTATTTGCGGATAGTGGAGAAGGTCTGCTCGCGATCCCACGGGCAGCCGCCGGGGGCACGAAGGCGTGCCATGAGGGCGACAGACTCAGCGAACAACTCTCCTGGATTGCCAGTGCCCGCTTGGTCGGGGCTGGAGCTGTCTGCGTCCTGTTGAGGAGGCATACCCTTACTTTACAACGGAGTTTGCCTGGAACAACGGAGCTGGCGTGGGGCCGGGTATGCTCGTGATTGCGGAGGGGATTGGGATTCAGGCTGCTTGGATCATGTCGGTGCTGATCGGATTCTTCGCCGTGTTGTTCGGGCTGGCGTTCGGCAGCTTTCTGAACGTATGCATTAGCCGTCTGCCGCGGCATGAATCGGTGGTGAGGCCAAGGTCGCGCTGTCCGCGGTGCGGGATTGGGATCCGATCCCGCGACAATATTCCGATCCTGAGCTGGATTCTGCTGCGAGGGCGCTGCCGGCGTTGCCGCTGGAAGATTCCGTGGCGGTACCCCGCGGTGGAAGCGACCACGGCCGCTCTCTTTCTCCTTTGCGATTTGCAGTTCGGGTTCAGCTTCGCCGGCGTAGGCATGGCGGTACTCTGTTTTCTGCTGCTCGGGCTGGCGGTGATGGACGCGGAGACGATGCGGCTGCCCGACGCGTTTACTCTGCCGGGAATCGTGCTGGGAGTGTTGTATTCCGGGTTGCTGGGCGGGGCGGGTGCCGGTACGCGTCCGGTGCTGCCACCGTGGCTCGTGGGCGGGCTGTGGGCGATCCTGTGGGCAATGCTGGCGGCTCTCCTGCTTCTGTGCGTACGCTGGGCGTATTACCTGGCCCGCGGCAAGGAGGGGATGGGCGTAGGCGACGCCAAGTTGCTGGCGATGATCGCGGCGTGGTTGGGACCTTCCGCGACGCTATTGACGCTTCTGCTGGGTGTAATCAGCGCGGCGGTCTGGGGGGGGGCGTGGGTGGCGATTTCGCGAGGCCGGCGCGATTCGGCGACAACCAGGTTGCCGCTGGGGGCTTTTCTGTGCGCGGCAGCGATTTACACGGTCTTTGCCGGTGCGCCCATCATTCGCTGGTACATGAGCTTTTTCCCGTAGCTGCTGCGATCGTGGGGGGGGCGTGTGCGTTCAGGACTGCGCGAGGGCGGGAAGGACGATGGCGCGGCATTCTCCGAAACCGATGCGGGGAAGGCCTTCGCGCTCGCAGAAGGCGCGCAGGATAACCTCATCTCTGTCTTCGAGGAATTTGCGCTGCTCGCCGTTGGGGAGGAGAAGGGGTTCGGCGCCGCGGCGCGTCTTTTCGAGCAGACAGCCGAGGGAGTCGGACGTAGGGCCGGAGATGGTTCCGGTGGCGAGGAGATCCCCGGGGCGCAGATTGCATCCGTTGCTGGCGTGGTGGGTGAGCATCTGTGCGGGGGTCCAGTAGAGATCGCGCAGATTGCCGCGGCTAATGGGAAAAGGGGATGAGCCGGATGCGCGCATCTTTGACGTCGTGAGCCACACTTCAACATGTAGATCGATGCCGCCGCGCTGCTGATCCTGCGACGATTGCAGGTAGGGCAAGGGCTGCGGATCACCTTCGGGGCGCGCAAAGGCGGGTACACGGTAAGGCTCGAGCGCATCGAGAGTGACCACCCAGGGCGAGACGGAGGTAGCGAAGCTCTTGGCGAGGAACGGGCCGAGCGGCTGATATTCCCACGACTGGATGTCGCGTCCCGACCAGTCGTTAAGGAGACAGAAACCAAAGACGTGGTCCTCTGCTTCCTGGAGAGCGATGGGCTCGCCCAACGCATTGCCGCCGCCGATGTAGAAGCCGACTTCCAACTCATAATCCAGCGATCCGCTCGGGCCGAAGGTGGGCGCAGGCGCATCCGGAGATTTGGTTTGGCCGTAGGGCCGGCGAATGTCGGTCCCGCTGACGACGATTGATGAGGCGCGGCCGTGGTAGCCGATGGGGACGTATTTGTAATTGGGCAGCAGGGGATTGTCGGGTCGGAAGAGCCTGCCGACGTTGGTGGCGTGATAGACCGAAGCGTAGAAGTCGGTGTAGTCGCCGATGTGGAACGGAAGCAGCATGCGGACGCTGCTCTGTGGGACTAGCAGAGGCTTGACCTGCGGACGGTAGGCCGGATTGCTGAGCAGTTCGGCGGCGCGTTGGCGCAGCGAGCGACCGGGTAAATTGCCGAAGGCGGCGAGTTCGTTGAGTTTCGAGGCGGAGAGGCAGATGTTCCGAATCTGCGATGGGAGATCTGATAGCACGTTGGCTTGGGCGCAGGCAGCTAGATCCAGGATCTGGTCGCCGACTGCGAGACCGATGCGTGCGTCACCTTCCTGTTCGAAGACGCCGAAGGGTAGATTCGCGAGAGGAAAATCGGTGCCGGGGTCGTTGGCTGATTCGAGCCAGCTGGGCTTCACAACCATTCGAGCTTCCTGAGTGCTGCGACCGGTTCGTCGAAGGAGCAGGAGCCGAAGCTGATGGCGAAGGTACGGCGGACCTGCTCCAGCTGGTCGGAGGTCAGAGTGTGGTCGTGCCAGCGGATCAGGTCGTCGTCGAGGGTGAAGGCGCCTAGATCTGTTTCTGACAAGGTTCGCGTCACGGCGGGTTGTTCGGAGCCGAAGCAGGCGAGCGCGGCGGCAAGGAAGACATTGAGGAAGCCGTGCATGGTTGCGACGGGGCTCGCGGGGTCTTCAGTAAGGGGGTGTTCGCCGCGAACGGGGAGGTGCAGGCCGGCGGTGGCCTTGAAGGGCACTCGCTCCCGGGCACAGGCCAGCAGGAATTGCGCAACAGTCTCGACGGGTGGGATGGCCTCGGATGTGACGCCGCCGGTGCGGAGTTTGGCACGCGCGCCGTTCGCAGCGAGGATGGGCAGGATTGCGGGGGCGCTTTCGGGATCGAATTCGATGTAGCGAGGGTGGCTTGTGGGCAGAGCAGCTAATGCCTGGTCGGCGGCTTGGGCGCCGGTAGCTTTTGTCTCAAAGCCGGCAAGAAAGACAGCGCCCTCCTGAAAACTGTCGATGGAACGCGCGTCGCTGGCGAGTTCGCCGGCGCAGACAATGCTGATGGTCCAGGGATGTTCCTGCTCGCTGCAGCAAATGCTTTCGAAGGCCTGCCGGAATTCATCGAGGCGGGCAGCGGGCACCAGGAAATTACCGAGCATCCAGGCATCGTCGCCACCGAGATTGTTCTGGTAATTGGCGACTGCTGCCTTCATGTCGAGCGATGCCGGCGGAAAGAGGCCGGCATAATCGATGATGTGCTGCAAAAGCGCCTCTGACGCACTCATGGCTGTGGTCCTTTGAAATGCTTCTTCAGTCCCTGCCAGCACTCGAAGTATTCGTGCTGGAGAATTTTGGTTTCGAGAGCGAACTTCGTTGGCCGCACCGGCAATCCTGTTTCGAACATGAAGGCCAGCGTGTTTTCAAGCTTCACCGGCTTCAATTCCGCATGGCTGGCGCGCTCCCACGTTTCAGCATCGGGACCGTGGCCGGACATGCAGTTGTGCAGGCTCGCACCGCCGGGGAGAAAGCCTTCGGCCTTGGCGTCATATTCGCCGAAGATGAGGCCCATGAATTCGTTCATCATGTTGCGGTGAAACCAGGGCGGACGGAAGGTATGCTCGGCGACCAGCCATCGCGGAGGAAAGATGGCGAAATCAACGTTGGCGGTGCCGGGAATCGCGGACGGCGACGTCATGACCATATAGATCGATGGGTCAGGGTGGTCGAAGCTGACGGTGTTGATGCAGTTGTAGCGGGCGAGGTCGTACTTGCAGGGTGTGTAGTTGCCGTGCCAGGCGACGACGTCGAGCGGAGAGTGGTCAATTTCGGCTTCCCACAGGCGGCCGAGGAATTTGCCGATGATGCGGAAGTCGCCGTCGCGGTCTTCGTACGCGGCCACAGGGGCAAGGAAATCGCGGGGATTGGCCAGCCCGTTTGCGCCGATGGGGCCGAGGTCGGGCAGGCGGAAGGGCAGACCGTAGTTTTCGCAGATGTATCCGCGGGCCGGGGCATCGATGTCGACGCGGATTTTGATACCGCGCGGGATGAGGCAGATTTCGCCAGGCGCGACGTTGAGGATGCCGAGCTCGGTGTGGATGCGCAGGGCGCGCTCCTGCGGCACGATGAGCATTTCGCCATCGGCGTTGTAGAAGTAGCGGTCGCGCATGGGTGCATTCGCCGCGTAAAGGTGGACTCCTACACCGATCTGCAGAGCGGGGTCGCCGCTGCCGCCGAGGGTGATGATGCCTTCGACGAAGTCGGTGGGCTTGTCGGGCATGGGCACGGGATTCCAACGCATCTGGTTGGGAGGCGTGGGAACTTCGGTGAATGGACCGCTGCGAAGAAGGCCGGCGGAGATTTCGCTGAAGGGCTTGTGGGTCACGGAGGGGCGGATGCGGTAGGTCCAGGTGCGGCGATTGATGGCACGCGGAGCGGTGAAGGCAGTCCCGCTCAGTTGCTCGGTGTAAAGGCTGAGGGCAGACCGCTGCGGAGCATTTTGTCCCTCGGGCAGCGCGCCGGGCACGGCCTCGGTGGCAAATTCGTTGCCAAACCCTGACTGATACTCGAGCGCTTTCTGAGCCATTGTGTACCGCCCTCCCCTGATCCCGGCTGCGGAAATCGCACGCGCAGGTTCTGGTACGCGAAAACTCTATAACCTACCGGGAGGAAGGCAGAATTGGCAAACGTGCCCAGTTGAGGCGGGAGCTCCGGATCGCAGCAGGGGAAGGGGTGGCATCGCGATCGGAGCGGACCGCATCGAAGTGTGACGCAGGGCACATCGAGAGCTGTGGTGTTTCGGAGACAATTCCGGCTCACGAAATAACGGCGAGGATGCTGTGGCTCCGGAAACTTCAGAACTCACTCGAGAACTCATCAGATTCGCGACGAGCGTCACGGCGCCGCGAGGGACAGTGCTTTTCCGTTGTGGGGAACCAGTGAGCGGGATATATATCGTCCAGCGAGGTCGGGTCCGTATGTCACTGGAGGCTCCTAACTGCGAATTTGCCGATAAGGAATTGGGACCAGGAGAGATTGCCGGCCTTCCTGCGACGCTGACCGGAACCTACAGCCTCTCGGCGGAGGTGACCGAAGACGCGGAGCTGGGCTTTGTTCCCGCAGACTCTGTAAGCGGAGCCCTCGAGTGCTCACCACACCTTTGCTTTGCTGCCATGCGGGTGATCGGGGAAGAGATCGCGAGAACGCGAGCGGGGTTGAGGGAGAACATGCCGGAGCTGCTGCGCGAGGGCGATTAACCGATAATCATGAGGCCATTTAAGCAGCCACCACCAGCCCAGGCAGAACTTCGCCGGCATTGCCCAGGACTATGTGTGTGAAGGCTGCGGCATTCATAGGCTCTTCGGGACCGATGTAGTATTTGCGCACGCGCGGACCGGCCCAGCGGACAAAGTTCGCTGCCGGATACACCGCTCCAGAGGTTCCCACGACGAGCATGACGGTGCAGCGGTCGATCTCCTGCTGAATGCGTTCCATTTCAAGAGGAATTTCGCCGAACCAGACGATGTGGGGGCGGACGCGTCCGCCACAGGCGCAACGCGGGATGGCCTCCTCGCTCTCATAGACGTCGTCGTCGGCGAAGGGTTCGCGTCTGCACGCGTAAGCGCCGGCTGAGGGCGCGGCAGGATGAAACTCGCAGCGCGAGACGAAGAGCTGGCCATGCATGTGAACCAGCCGCTGCGATCCGGCGCGCTCATGCAGGTCGTCGACGTTCTGGGTGCAGAGGAAGAAGCGGTCGCCGAGCTGAGCTTCGAGCGCGGCCATGGCGATGTGGGCTGGGTTGGGCTCGGCGCGCCGTGCGTCGCGCCGGCGCATGCTGTAAAAGCGCCACACGCGCGCAGCGTCGTCTTCCCAGGCTTCCGGGGTAGCGACGTCCTCGACGCGATGGCCCTCCCACAGGCCCCCCTGATCGCGGAAGGTTTTCAGGCCGCTCTCGGCACTGACGCCTGCGCCGGTGAGCACGAAGACGCGATCTTCGGGACCGACGATGATGTTTTCTTCTGCCATGGCAACAGAGCAGGATAAACCGGCCACTCCGCTGGTGCTGCGTGACGAGGTATGCGAAGCAGATTTCTTCTATGCTCGAGATATGCTTCCTGCGCGTGATGCCGAGCTGGTGCAGATTGCCGATGCCGCAACAGCCGATGCGGCGCGACGTGCGGGAGCGTGGCTCAAATGTGCTCCGGGCTGCACCCAGTGCTGTGTCGGGGTGTTTGCCATTTCGCAGCTGGATGCGGTGCGGCTGCGCCAAGGGCTGGTCGCGCTGGCAGCAACCGATCCTGCGCGGGCAGAGGTGGTGCAGCAGCGGGCATGGAGCGCGGTGGAGCGGCTGCGTTCTAGTTTCCCGGGCGATGCGGGGACGGGGATTTTGGATGAAGAGACCGACGGATTCGAGGATTTTGCCAACAATGAGCCTTGCCCGGTGCTGGATCCGGCGACTGGGCTGTGCGAGCTGTATGCGGCGCGGCCGATGACGTGCCGCGTCTTCGGGCCTCCGCTGAGGACGCCGGAGGGGTTGGGGGTCTGCGAGTTGTGTTTCGAGGGCGCGACCGCTGATGAGATCGCGGCGTGTGAGATGCACCTGGAGGCAGACGCACTGGAAGCGTCTCTGAACGAAGAGGCCGAGCAGGCCGCTGGAGTGCAGGGAAACACGATTGTGGCTTGGGCGCTGGCGCGGTGATGCGATTCGCACAACTTTTTATACGAAAGAAACAGTGAAGGCTGGATGATAGAAATTTGGATGATGGGAACACCAAGTTCGCGCAACCGCGGAGGAATCTTCGTGTTTATTTTCCGTGAGCGGATGAGACGGCGACAGCGTACCGCTGGCGTCGAAGACTCTGCTGATGAAAATGCTGTGAACTACTCTGCTGAAAGGAAAAACCCACTATGAAGAGGGTCTTGATTGTGGCCGCAGTCAGCATGCTGCTGGGCGTGCCGTCAGCATTTCCGCAACGTGTTGTCGTGCAGGTGGCACCGCCGCCGGTCGTTGTAGAACATCCGGGGCCGCGGCCTCATGAAGGCTGGGTCTGGGTTCCTGGCTATCACCGCTGGGATGGGCACCGCTATATGTGGGTGGGTGGGCGCTGGGCGGCTCCGCCGCGGCCTCATGCAGTATGGGTACCCGGCCACTGGCGCCACGAACCGGGCGGCTACGTCTGGATCGAAGGCCACTGGCGCGGATAGGGCTACTCCGGGATGCAGCCGATCACCTTCGTTTTGATCGGCTGCATGCTGCCTCTGGTGTCGCGGGACAAGGCAGGGTAAGATGCTGACCGTAATGGCCCACTATTCAACCCTGCAGACGCAGACTGAAGCCGGCATTCACACCATCATCTTTAACCGTCCTGAGAAGCGCAACGCGCTCAACCACCAGCTCATGGAAGATCTGACCCACGCGCTGGAAGCAGTGGGGCAGAGCACACGTTGCCGCGTGGTGATTCTCACGGGCGCCGGCTCCGCATTTTGTGCCGGGCTGGATCTGGAGCACCTGCGTGCCATGCTCTCGGATTCGTCCGGCGAAGCGAGCACAGCGCGGCATGATGCCGCGCAGCAGGCCGCACACTATCAGACCGACGCCGAGCAGGTTGCGAAATTGTTAAGTACGCTCTACTGCCTTCCCAAACCCACCATTGCAGCGGTGAACGGGCCGGCGATCGCCGGCGGCATGGGCATTGCAACGCTCTGTGATTTCACGCTGGCTGCGCCCGAAGCGAAGTTTGGGTACACGGAGGTACGCATTGGGTTCATCCCGGCGATTGTGTCTGCTTATCTGCGGGCGCAGATCGGCGACAAACGAAGCCGCGAACTTTTACTGACGGGCCGGCTGATCGGCGCCATGGAAGCGGAGCGGCTGGGGCTGGTGACGCGCGTGGTGCCTGAACCGGAGCTGCTGCGGGAAGCCCGCGCGCTGGCCGCGACGTTGCTGCGCAACAGTCCGGCAGCCATGGAAGCCACGAAGAACCTGTTGTGCAGGTTCGCCGACCGCCATCTGGTCAACGATATTCAGACCGCGATTCAGAGCAACGTCAGCGTTCGTACCAGCGATGATTTTCGCGAAGGGGTATCGGCATTCCTGGAGAAGCGCGAGCCGCGGTGGCCGTCGGCGAAGGGATAACGCTGAGCCGGCCGGTCATGCTGCGGCGGTAGAAAGAAAGAGATTACTGCTGTCACAGGAAAGTCAAAAGATCAGAGCCGCCGCGCCGCTCCTGTTCACGGCGGCTCCGGCGCTCAATGCGACCCAGCCTGCAGCTGGTCCAGCGCGAGATTCAGCTCGAGCACATTCACGGTGGGCTCGCCCAGGAACCCGAATTGGCGTCCCTGGATATGCGACTGTACCAGGGCGCGGACGGAATCTTCGCGAAGATGGCGCGCTGCTGCGATCATCGGCACCTGATAGAGCGCGTCCGCGGGAGAGATGTCGGGGTCGAGGCCGGAGGCTGATGTGGTAACGAGGCCGATGGGGACGTTGCCCCGCGCGCCGGCGTCCTGCTTATGCCAGGAGGCGACATCTCCGTCGATGCGATCGACGAGTTTTTTATTCGTCGGGCCGAGGTTCGAGCCGCCGGAACTGGTGGCGTCGTAGCCGTTGCCAGCAGCGGATGGACGCGAGTGGAAGTAGCCGGTGCTGGTGAAGCTCTGTCCGATAATCGCCGAACCGATGACCTCACCGTTGCGCATGATGATTTGGCCATTCGCCTTGTTGCGCATGAAGAGTTGTGCGAGGGCGGTAACGACGAGCGGATAACCGATGCCCAGCAGAAGAGTGGTCACGATGGTGAAGCGGACAGCAACGTTCAGAATTTGCATCGTTGACGTTTCTCTGGTCCGCACCGAGGTAGCCGGGCGCTCAATGGTGACACTGCTGCTCATGTTTTTCTCGTTTCTCCTCAGACCAGGTGCATGCCGTTGATGGCCAGGTCGATCAGCTTGATTCCGATGAAGGGCACGATGATGCCCCCGACGCCGTAGATGATGAGGTTGCGCCGCAACAGTGCCTGTGCGGACATCGGCTCATACTTCACCCCTTTAAGGGCCAGAGGGATAAGCGCGACGATGATGATGGCGTTGAAAATGACCGCGGAAAGGATGGCGGAGTGCGGGTTGGCCAGGTGCATGATGTTCAGCGCATTCAGCACCGGGAAAACTCCGGCGAACATAGCTGGGATGATCGCGAAATATTTTGCCACATCATTGGCAATGGAAAACGTGGTAAGCGCGCCGCGGGTCATCAGCAGCTGCTTGCCGATCTCGACGATCTCGATGAGCTTGGTGGGATTGGAGTCGAGATCGACCATATTGCCGGCTTCTTTGGCGGCCTGGGTGCCGGTGTTCATGGCCACGCCGACATCGGCCTGCGCCAGCGCGGGCGCATCGTTGGTGCCGTCGCCGGTCATGGCCACGAGCTTGCCCTTGCCCTGTTCGCGCTTGATGAGGTCCATCTTGTCTTTGGGCTTAGCTTCAGCGAGGAAGTCGTCAACGCCGGCTTCGCGCGCGATAACAGCCGCGGTAAGGGGATTGTCGCCGGTGATCATGATGCTGCGAATGCCCATGGCGCGCAGACGCGCGAGGCGATCGCGCAGGCCGCCTTTGACGATGTCCTTGAGATAGACGACGCCGAGGGCGGTGCTGTTTTCAGCGACGACCAGAGGAGTGCCACCCATGCGGGCGATTTCTTCGACGCGATCGGTGACCTGACGAGGCAGCTTTGCGCCCTGCGATTCGAGGAAACGAGCGATGGCGTCGGCCGACCCTTTGCGGATGCGGGTACCGGGGAGATCGACGCCCGACATGCGCGTCTGTGCGCTGAAGGGAACGAATTCGGCGCGCATACCACTGACATCGCGACCACGGAGGTTGTACTTCTCCTTAGCGAGAACGACGATGGAGCGGCCTTCCGGCGTTTCGTCGGACAAGGACGCAAGCTGAGCCACGTCAGCCAGGCGCTCGGTGCCGATGCCGGGAGCGGGGAAGAACTCGGTGGCCTGGCGATTGCCGAGGGTGATGGTGCCGGTCTTGTCGAGCAGCAGAGTGTTGACGTCGCCGGCAGCCTCGACGGCGCGTCCGGACATGGCGAGCACGTTGTACTGGACGAGGCGATCCATACCGGCGATGCCGATGGCGGAGAGCAGGGCGCCGATGGTGGTGGGGATGAGGCAGACCAGCAGAGAGACGAGAACAAAGATGGTCTGCGGAGCGTGCGAGTAGATGGCGTACGGCTGCAGCGTTGCGACGGCCAGCAGGAAGATGACGGTGAGGCCGGCGAGGAGAATACTGAGCGCGATCTCGTTAGGAGTTTTCTGGCGCGTGGCGCCTTCCACAAGGGCGATCATGCGGTCGAGAAAGGTCTCGCCGGGATTGGAAGTGATGCGGATCCTGATCCAGTCGGAGAGGACACGGGTGCCACCGGTGACCGCGGAACGATCGCCGCCGGCTTCGCGAATCACCGGCGCGGATTCACCAGTGATAGCCGATTCATCGACAGAGGCGACGCCTTCGATGACCTCGCCATCGCCGGCGATGAACTGTCCCGCTTCGACCTTGATGATGTCTTCAGCCCGCAGCAGGGAACTGGAGACTGTCTCAAGTGAGCCATCGGTCCGGTAGCGGTAGGCGATGGTTTCGCCTTTGGCTTTGCGGAGCGTGTCGGCCTGGGCCTTGCCGCGGCCTTCGGCGATGGCCTCGGCAAAATTGGCGAAGAGCACGGTGAACCAGAGCCATAGCGTGATCTGAAGGTTGAAGCCTATCGGCTGGTGGCGCACTGCTTCTTCGATCAGGAGCGCGCTGGTAACGACGCTGCCGATCTCGACCACAAACATGACGGGATTCTTCATCATCACGCGGGGGTCGAGCTTGCGGAAAGAATCGATGAAGGACTGACGGATGATTGCCGGGTCCCAGAGGCTGAGTTTTTTAGCCATGTGTCGTATCTCCGCGCTCTAGGAAAAGAGCGTTCCATGCTGCAGCAGCAGGTGTTCAAGAATGGGGCCAAGGCTGAGCGCCGGGAAAAAGGTCAGCGCGCCGACGATGAGGATGACACCGGTGAGGAGAACCGTGAAAAGAGGCGTATTCACCGGGAAGGTGCCGGGCGATGGGGGAACGCTCTTCTTGCGGGCGAGATTGCCGGCCAGGGCGAGCATCGGGATCATCATGAGAAAACGGCCGATGAGGACATTGAAGCCGGTGCTGACGTTGTACCAATGAGTGTTGGCGTTGAGCCCGGCAAAGGCTGATCCGTTATTACCCGCGGTGGAGACGAAGGCGTAGAGGATTTCGCTGAGACCGTGCGGCCCGTTGTTATTCAGGCTGCTGAGGCCCATCTGCGGCGACAGCACCGAAACCGCGGTGAGAACCAGGATGACCAGAGGGAAGATGAGCACATAGAGCATGGTCATCTTCACGTCGTAGGCCTCGATCTTCTTGCCGAGATATTCGGGGGTTCGGCCGACCATTAAGCCGGCGATGAAGACGGAGAGCACGACGTAGATCAACATTCCGTAGAGGCCGGAGCCGACGCCTCCGAAGATGATTTCGCCGAGCATGATGTTGATGAGCGGAACCATGCCGCCAAGGGGCATGAAGGAGTCGTGCATGGAGTTGACCGCGCCGCAACTGGCATCGGTGGTGATGGTGGCGAAGAGGGCGGAGTCGGCGACGCCGAAGCGCGTCTCTTTGCCTTCCATGTTGCCGCCGGATTGCAGAGCGCTGGCGTGCTGATCGACTGCGTGCAGCGCAGGGTTCGGGTGCGCCTCAGCCCAGTAGGCGACGGTGAACCCCGAGGCGAAGAGAAGCGCCATGCAGGCGAAAACCGCCCATCCATGGCTGGGAGAGCCGGTCATACGGCCGAGGGTTACAGTGAGCGCGCCGCCAATGAGGAAGATCAGGAACATCTCAATAAAGTTGCTGAAGGCGGTGGGATTCTCAAATGGATGCGCGCTGTTGGCGCTGAAGAAGCCGCCGCCATTGGTGCCCAGTTCCTTAATGGCTTCCTGCGACGCGACCGGGCCCTGAGCGATGGTTTGTGTTTGATGTTCGAGGGTGTGCGCCACGGTATAGGGATGCAGGTTCTGAATGACACCCTGGCTGACCAGCAGCAGCGCAAAGACGATGCAGAGGGGAACGAGGAGATAGAGGCAGGTGCGCGTGGTGTCGACCCAGAAGTTGCCGATGAACTTCGATTCGCGGCGAGAGATGCCGCGGACCAGAGCGATGGCGACGGCGATCCCCACCGCGGCGCTGAGGAAGTTGTGATAGGCAAGGCCCGCCATCTGCGTGAAGTAACTCATGGTGACGTCATTGGTATAAGCCTGCCAGTTGGTATTAGTCGTGAACGAGGCTGCAGTGTTCCACGCGAGGAAGGCCTCCACACCGGGAAGGTGCTGCGGATTCCAGGGCAGGAAATGCTGCAAGCGCTCGATGATGTAGGTGAGCACCAGCGAGACGAAGCTGAAGAGGAGCATCGCCGCGGCATATTGGCGCCAGCTCATCTCCTCGTCGGCGTGGATACCGCAGAGGCGATAGATCGGCTTCTCGATCGGACTAAGAAAGGTGTATTTGCCGGTAAAGATGCCAGCCATATAGATGCCGAGCGGGCGAATACACATGAGGAGCACGGCAAAGTAGACAAGAAACTGCAGCCATCCATTCGCAGTCATTTCAGAACTTCTCCGGATACAGAAGGGCGACAACCAAATAACCGAGCAGTAAGAGCGTTATGGTCAGGATAATGAGGGTGGTGGGATTCATCGTTCTACCTCAGCTTTTCGCAGGCTGCGACATAGAGCAGCGCCGCGGCAAAGAACAGAATGGAAAATGCGATCATGAGAAGGTCTGTCATCGAGTGCCCTTTCTACCAGGATCCTTGTTTGCCGCCGTACCACCAGACCAGTCCCATAGTCGCCGTGTCCTGATAACTGGCGGGCGCGGCCGGATTACTGGTGACGAAGTAGGAGATGTTGGTCCAGTCGCGGCGGTATTCGATGAAAGCATCGAAGCCGTCGGCGAAGTTGTACTTATAAGTCCCGGTAACTTCCTTCAGCGCCTGGGTTCGGTTGCTGAAGAGGCCACCGCGGTCGGAGAGATATTCACTGCGTGCGGCCAGCGAGATCTTAGGAGTGATCTGATACTGCGCGTAGGCAGCACCGCCGTCGACGTGCTGGGGCGCGGAGGACTCACCGGGAGCTGCATTGGCCCACTCACGCTGGATGACATAGTCGGCTTCGCCGGCGAGGGTCCACTTTGCTGTTGCCTGCCAGGTGGCATAGCTGTCGAAAATATGGATCTTGCCGGTGGGGGTGGGTGTGATGGGTGCTTCGCACAACCCTGGCTGGACTGGAACCGTACAATTCGTGGCCGGCACGGTATTCGCATGTTCCTGGCCGTTGTAATAATTGATCGTCCAGCTGACAGACTTTGCAGGCTGGAGGGCAAGGCCGAACATCTCGTCCTTGTAGCCATTGGTGGGCTCGGACTGATTGGTGCCATTCACGACCCAGTAGTTTAGGGCCAGTTTGTCGTTGAACTGATAGTTGATTTTGGCTCCCTGATGATAAAAGGGCAGGAAGTTGAAGTACCAGGAGCGGGTGTAATTCATCTGGTCCTTGGTGTAATTGCCCTCGATGCCGAGAGAACTGGCCCACTTGCCGACGTCGACGCGGATGCCATGGCCGGCAGGGACGATGTACGAACCATAAGCCTGAAAGATATTGCGGTAGATTTCCGGACGGGGCTCGTTGGCTGGATTGCCCTGCAGCGTTTCCGTCGCCTGGCCGAACTGGAAGTCGGTGCGGAAGCCGTAGCGGCGGTGGACAGCGAGGTCCGGCTCCCAGTCGAAGATAAGGTCGGCCTGGTTGATGCTGAAGGTATTGCTGAGCACGTCGTAAGCGCGCAGGTCGTTGACGCGTCCCACCGGAGCGTTGAAGTTGTACTCGTAATAGCCGTCGAAGTAGTAGTTCAGAGTCACGCCGCCGGGCAGAGTTCCAGGGAGCAGCGACGCGGCGGACGAAGTGGGAGCAGCGGTTGGCGCGGGAGACTGAGCGGGCAGGAGGGAAGTGGATGCAGTCGCGGTTGAGCCTGCGGCGCGGAGGGCTGCTGTTGCGGAAACGAGTGCTGCAGCTGTTTGCGGCCCCGTGCTGCCAGCGGGCGCCGGATCTGCGGGAGTGTTGATGATTGCGCGTGCGGCCGTTGTGCCGGCAGCGGCAGCTTGCAGCTGATGATTCTGCTCCTCCAGTACGGTCACACGGCGCTGGAGATCGAGCACCATCTGCCGCAACTGCTCCACGTCACCCGGAGCGGGCAGCGTTTGCGCCGGTGCATCGGAGGTGAGCAGAAGCAGACTGACAGCTACAAAGGGGAGGGCCTGTAAGAAGCGCATCGTGGGTCCGGTAACCAAGAGACAGTTGACCGGAGAAGCCGCTAAACGCTCATAAGGGAATGATAAGGAGTTCGTAAGGGCCGGGTGGGTCCGATGATTCAGAATCGCGCTGCGGAGGTCGTTCATCCCGCTTTCGATTGAAACATCGCGGCACTAAGGCGGCGCTAAACAAGAAATAAGGAAAACGTAAAGGGAAGCATGCCGCGGACGTATCCATGGCGGCAAGAAAATGGCTCCGCGGACAGATGCCGCGGAGCCTGAGTCGTAGCGCAGCCAGGAAGAATTACCAGCGATAAACAGTGAGGTTATCCAGAAGAACTGTGGCGGCTCCGCCGCTGCCGATGCCATCGAGCTGCAGATTGGTGAGCAGCGACGGCTGCCAGCCAAGTGCGAAGGCGGAGTTGGCGGTGGCGTTGATGTTCTGTTGATTGCCGTCGAGCCAAACCGAGTGATAGGTGATATTGCCCGAGTTATCGCGGGAGTAATAAACCTGCACGTGGTGCCACGCGTTGACGCTCCAGTTGTGAATATTGCAGGATGCTTTCGAATTGACCCACTTGTCGACGGGCTTGTTCGGCGTTCCGGCGTTGACAGTGTAGTCCCATGTGCTGGAATAGCCATCGCACTGGAAGCCGAAGATGGCGGTCTGGCCATTGGGCATGGTCTGATTCATATCCATCTCGAGGTTGGCAAGACTGCTGACGGGGCTTTTGAGGTAGACCCACGCGTCATAGAAGAAGTTGGTGGCCTGGGTGTCGTCGCCAAAGGAGACGTAGAAGCGTTCGCCGCCATAGTTGCCGTAATTCATAGTGAAGGAGCGCGCGCTGCCGCTGCGCGAGGGGGAATTGACGATTTTCATGCTCCCGTTGGCCCAACCGCCATTGATGGCGTTGTCGTATTGGTTCACCCAATTGCCAAGCGTCTGAATGCTGCTGACGGCGACGGCATTGGAGGGAACCGGGGAACTGCTGCCAGCGTTGACTGTGATGCTGACGTCAGTGACGCACGCGGCATTATTGGGCCCCCATGATTTGACATGCAGAGTGTGAGCACCGGTGCCGGCACTGACCTGAGCATCGACCGATGTACCGTTCACGATCGTGGTGTCGGGGCTGTTGTCGAGCGAATAGCCCATGGCGCCAACGGACTGGCCGGAGCAGGTTGTGGAGTCGGCGGAAAGGGTGAAGGGCGAGGAAACGTATGCACCGTTGCCGGGACTGCTGACGGTGACGCCGGCAAAGGCCGGGAGCGACAGAGCGGGGAGAAGCAGGAGCGTGCAGCGAAGAGCCTTCTTCATGGGGGTCGTATGCCTTCTTGCCCGTGCGTGCGGGACTTGCGTTGGGGTCCGAGTGGCGCTCCATCCGACGGACAGGCGGCGGAGGAGCCGACAAAATCAGCAGGACACTCTCGGCCCGTCTGAGCGGGACACCGTACGCCCGATAACTCGACCAGCTCGTATGCATGCTTCGTCAGGCATCGAGGGGCACACCCCGACTGAGCCTATCCGAAGGACGGCTGAAGCCCGCGAACCCTGGGGCTCGGCTGAAGGGCACACTCCTCCCGGAGGTCCCTGTCAGTGTCTGCTCAGGTCCCGAACTTTGCCCGCAGGCAGAATTGCAGTGAGAAACTAAGGAGGATCATGCCACGTTCGTCGATGCGGCGCAAAGCCTTTTCTTTGAGTTAGTTCGTAAATTTTCTGAAAGTAGCCACGAGATGCGTCCGCGCTGCAATTTATACCCGGCCGGTTGGGAAAATTTGTCGCAGTGACAGGTCGGATTTACGCGAAGGTCCTGCGGCGACGCCGGGAATGCAGCTCAAGAAGACTCGCAGCGATGCGAATTATGTGATCAGTGGCGAGGTTCGTGGGACGGGCGACGGTGGGCGGTTCGCAGCCGCCTTTTGCGCGGGGACGAAGTGCCTCTGAGGCCTACGAAAGCGGAGTAACGATAGGTGCACCAGCATGTCTATTGGCCAGGAAATAAATCGTGGGCCAGCAGAGGAGGGCACAATGTCGTTACAAACAGGGGCCCGAACCGCAAATACGGCGCTGTTGGCGCTGGTTCTTGCATCTGCCACGGTGAGTGGACAAAACTTCGAGCCCGCGCCAGCGGATACCAGGGAGGCGACGATCCCGGCAGGCGGGGGCGAAGAGAATCTGCAAAAGGAACTCCGGCTGGGGGGCGATTATCTTGCCGGCAGGGGCGTATCCAGAGATCCAGCACTGGCGGCATACTGGTATCGCAAGGCGGCCGATCGGGGAGATCCTGGCGCGCAGAATGAGATCGGCTTCTTCTACTCGATCGGTTTTGGGGTACGGGCGGATCAGACGGAAGCCGTGAAATGGTATGAGCGTGCGATGGCGGGCGGGTCCGTGGAGGGCAAGCTGAATCTGGCGGTGGCGTATCTGAAGGGAACCGGCATCCGACAGGATTCCAGGCTGGGGATTGATTTGTTGCAGCAGCTGGTGAAGAAGAATGACCCGGTGGCGGAAGATTACCTGGGGTTGGTTTACTACCTGGGCGCCGGAACCGGAACGGATAAGGTTATGGCCGAGAAATTTTTCGCGCGGGCGGCGAAACAGCATAACGCGCCGGCTGAGTACGATATGGGTATCCTGTATCTGGGCGAGGCAGGGCATGAGACAGACCTGCCAAAAGCTGCTGCGCTGCTCCGATCTTCGGCGAAAGAGGGGTACGTGCCGGCGATGCACGCGCTGGGGCTGCTGCTGGTCAACCACCCGGAGCTGACGGAGAGCGACGATAACGCGCTTATGTGGCTCGAGAAGGCAGCGGACGCCGGCTCCTGGCGGGCAGCGGTCATTCTGGGGGTTGTGACACGCGACGGGAAATACGGCCCCAGAGATAGTGCCGCAGCATACCGGTGGTTCTCGATTGCGGCGAAGATGGGTGGCGAACCGGCGGAGAAACTCCTGCATAGTGATCTGGCGATCTGCCGCAAAACGATGGATCGGGCGACATTGGATGGGGAGAATCAGCAGGTGGAGGCGTGGCTGGCGGCGCACCCGCACCGCGATCTTTATGTACTGGGGAACCGGCTGCTGGCGGGAAATTATCCAGCTGTTGAAGTTCCTCTTCTCGACTTAACCGAGGCGAATTGATCGACAGGCTAACGAAACGAAACAGATCCAATTCGGAGACCGGCGCTGGACAGCCGGTGTTCATGCAGCCGGCGATCTTTCTCCCCGGGTGGCTGTTGCTGGGAGGACTCTTTGCGCTGCAGGACTATGCGATGGCGCGATCCTGGGGCTACCATCCGCATTTTCCGCTGCTGTTTTCTGCCGAGGGTTTGCATTTCCTGCTTTGGGGCGCGATCTGCCAGATCGTCTGGTGGAAGCTGAAAGAGTTGATTCAGCATGGGGCGCTGGGCGCGGTCTTCCTTCGCCTGCTACCGCTCAGCATTTTGGCCGGCGTGGCGGAAGAGGCGTTGTGGGTGGCCGCTTTCCCGCACGGCGTCACTCCCAACCCCAAATGGAGCTACTGGCACACACTGAAGTCGTACGTGGATGCCGAGCTGGTCAACAATTTGGTGATCTTTTGGGGCGCAGTGGCGCTGTTTCGCGCCATTGGCTATTACCAGCGGCTGAGAGAAGGGGAAAATACCGCGGTCCGGCTGCAGTCGGAGATGACGAACGCGCAGCTGCGCGCGCTGCGGATGCAGCTGAACCCGCACTTCCTGTTCAACACGATGAACAGCGTGTCGAGCCTGATGCGCAGCGACGTAGAAGCTGCCGATGCCATGCTGGAACGAATGAGCTGCATGCTGCGTATGAGTCTGGACAGGGGAGATGCGCGGTTCATTCCGCTGACAGAGGAGATTGAGTTTATCCAGCTCTATCTGTCGATCCAGAAGATGCGCTTTCAGGGTACGGTGCACTATTACATTGCCATCGACCCCGACGTGCTGGATGCTAAGGTGCCGACGATGATCCTGCAGCCTATCGTCGAGAATGCGTACATTCACGGCGTCGCGAAGACGGTGGGAGAAGCTTTTCTGGGTATCGAGGCGCAGAACCAGAACGGACAACTGCGCTTATGCGTGCGAAATTCCGGCCGCGGGATTGGGAAGGTTCTGCCGGAGAGGAAGAGCGTGGGGATTACGAATGTGAAGACGCGGCTGGAACTCTACTACGGCAGAGCGCAGAGCTTTACTCTGCAGGAGTTTTCAGAGGGCGAGGTGCAGGCAGTGCTATTGCTGCCGCTGGAGATTGGATCCTCGCCGGATCGCGTAGCGCTGGAACAGGCGTACGGGGATTAGAACTGGTCTCATAGATAGTGCAGCGGCTTTGGCGAACTGCAGGAGCCCCGCTTCGACGGCGGGTCTCATTGCCCATGGGTTCGGTGGGTTTATGTGACCAGTTCCAGCGGCCTGGGTCCGGGGCTACGTTCGATCGGCTGATTATGTCCGGTTGCGGACAGACTCGTCCGGTTGCGAACATGCGAGATCATTTCCGGACAGAAGAAACTCAGAGATTTCAGTGAAAAGGGTTGGCCATTGTTTGGCCGCAGAAATGCCTCATGCTCAGCATCGAGATGCAGCTGCAGCGAGGCGGAAGAATTTTAGCTTCCCAGATTGTGGTGGTTGCGTCCATTGGGCAAGGATGCTGACTTCGGATCACAGATAAACATTTCGACGCGGCGAAGGCCGCAGTCAGGTGCTGACTACTCATATGATTCGTGCCATAGTCGCTGATGATGAATTACTGGCGCGGCAGAAGTTGAGACTTTTGCTGCGCGCCGAAGCCGACGTTGAGATTGTCGGCGAAGCCACAACAGCTGCGGAGACAGTCGATCTGGTTCGGCTCACCGGTCCAGACCTGCTGTTCCTCGACATGCTGATGCCCGGCGACGACGGCTTCGAGATCCTGAAGACGCTCGCAGGCGAGGGAAGAACCGAGCTGCCGCGGGTGATTTTTACCACGGCGCACGACTGCTACGCACTGCGTGCCTTTGAGATTGACGCGGTGGACTATCTGCTCAAACCGTTTACCGCGGAACGGCTGCACACCGCAGTCCAGCGGGTTCGCCATCTGATCCGGACCGGAGCGCCGCGCGACGGACACGATGGCGCCTCAGGCCAGTACACGAAGCGAATTGTATTCAAGTCGCGGGGGCGGATTCTGTTTCTTCCGGTGTCGGAGATTCGCTGGATTCAGGCGGAAGAAAACTACGTGCGCCTGTGTACCGGGTCGGAGACGCACATGCTGCGCGAGACAATGACGCATCTGACGGAAAGGCTCGATCCGGAGATGTTTTTGCGGATTCATCGGTCATTCATCGTGAATCTGCATTACCTGAAGGAAGTGCGGACCGGCAAGGATGGTGAGCCCGCGGTGCTACTGGCCGATGGTCAGATGATTGGGGTAAGCCGAAGTTATCGGTCCCGGATCAGGGAACTCCTGCACTCCTGAGGTTTCCAATTTCAGAAAGCCTGTTGATGGGCTCAGCAGGCTAAAGCGAAGGCGCAAGGTCGTTCTGTCCTTGCGCCTTTGCATTTCATCCCTGCGGATTGCTGTTACATCCCAGATCCTTCTTTTCGAAGGCGCCCGTACGGAGAATATGTAAAACCGGTGGCCGTCTGCGGTACTGCGAGGCGAAGGCCGAACCGGCAATGAGGTCGTGATAACCGGGACTGAATCTTCCATCCACCGAAACGGGCGATCCGTCACATAACCTGGTGCGCCGGAAACTCCTGGGCGAGCGAGTGCACATCCGTGAGAAGGAGACTCGCTTGCCATGAGCGCCCAGCCGCATTCCCTGGCTAAAGATGCACCGAACGAGATTCGCTTTCATAGTCAGACCGGCCGATCGCGGTGGGAAATCGCGATCCATACGGTGATTCGCGCGGAGCCATCGCGGCTGTTTCACGCCCTGACGCTGCCCGAGTATCGAGAGGCCTGGTTCTGTCCGCCGGAAACAGGGCAGGCGTATTCGGTGACGGCCTCGCAACAGGATCTGCGATACAGCATTCATGTCGCCCGGCGCGAAGCGGGCGCGATGTTTATCAGCGGCTCCTATCTGATGCTGAAGCAGAATGAGCTTGCCTTCACCTGGAGGAAGGATGAGGCGGCGCGGGGTCCGGACACCATGGTCGAGATTCGGCTGCACAATAACGCCGGCAGAAGTGGCCTGCGCTTGTATCACAAAGGATTCACCTCGAAGGCGGAAGGCTTGTGGCACCAAAGGATGTGGAGCGTGTCGCTGGGAAGGCTGGCGCGTCTGCTGGAGACCCGGCTGACCTGACGGGCAGCGGAGCCATGGACCGGTGCACAGCGGCGTGCACTGCAGCTTCATCGAAGTTCCGATCTCTTCTGGTTGAGAGCGCTTGTCCATTGCTGTGAGTGGTCCTCTGCGCAGAAGCGTGAAATCGCGCTGGTTTGCGCCACAAGTGGTTGACGCCATAGTGGGATATCTTCGCCATCCTCTCCTCCCTACAATGTGAGAACCAAAACTGGACGTATCCCGTTCGCCCACATTGGACCTTGCCGCAGGGAAGGAGCGCTCCAGCGGGAGCATGTCGCGTCGCCGCAAATTTCGGCCCGGAAGTGCGTTTCTAGTGTTGCTCATGGTGGCCATGCTGGGCGTTCTGGCGGGGCAGGCGCATGGGCTGGATCCGAACAAGGCCATCACGCAGTATCTGCAGACCAACTGGAACACAGCGACTGGCCTGCCGCAAAGCACGGTTATCGCAGTTGCGCAGACGACCGATGGATATCTATGGCTGGGGACGGAAGAGGGCCTGGTGCGGTTTGACGGGATCCGCTTTACCGTCTTCACGCGGCGCAATACACCAGGCCTGGCATCGAATTACATCCAGGCGCTGCGGTCGGACGAGGACGGCAGCCTGTGGGTTGGAACCGATACAGGACTTAGTCATTTCCGTGCCAATCCGGAGGAGCGGCAGAGCGGAACCTTCGAGACGCTGACGACCGCAGATGGGCTTTCCTCGAACAACATTACTGCGCTTGGTGAGGATCACGAAGGCGGCCTGTGGATCGGGACCAGTGACGGATTGAATCGTCTGCTGCACGGGCACATCCAGCAGTGGAGCGTAAAGGACGGTCTGGCCGACATGGCGGTTAACGCCATGGTGGTCGACTCGGGAGGGACGCTCTGGGTTGGCACTGAGAAAGGGCTGTCGCGATTCGAAAAGGGACACTTCGTTACGTTAACCACGCGCAGCGGATTGCCCAGCAACATTGTCACGGCTCTGGCAGCGAAACCGGACGGCTCAATTTATGTGGGCACGTTATCGAATCAGGTGGCGCAAATTCGCCGCGGGCACCTTACCCTTCTGGAGCCACGGCTTCCGTGGAGCGAGATCAACGCGCTGCTTCCGGATCGCAACGGCTCGTTGTGGATCGCGTTCGATCACCACGGAATTGGGAGGCTGCAGAGGGGCCGGCTCGATCTGTACGGCGCTGCGCGCGGGCTGCCCAGCGACCGCTGCTCCAACGTGCTGTTCGAGGACCGGGAGGGCAGTCTGTGGGTTGGCTTGCAGGATGCGGGGGTGGTGCAGCTTCGCGACGGCAAGTTTTCGGTCTTCGGGAAGCCTGAAGGGCTGTCCGGCAATTACATGGACAGCGTCATGCAGGCGCAGGACGGAACGATGTGGATTGCCGCGGACACGGACGGTCTGAATCACCTGCTCGCCGATGGGAAGATTGAGCTCTGGAATTCGAGCAAGGGTCTGCCCAACCAGGAGATCTTCTCGATCCTGCAGACGCGTGACGGAAGCCTCTGGGTGGGATACCGGCGCGGAACGCTGGCGCGCATACGGAACGGCCGGATTTCTATCTATCATGACAGATTTGCGGCGGACGTTGGATTGCTTTCGTTGTTTGAGGATCGGCGAGGGCAACTATGGGTTGGATTTGCGGGAAGCGGATTGGCGCTGTTCGACAACGGCCAATTCCATCACCTGACCAGGACAGGCCAGGTGCGATCGATCATCCAGTCGCCTGACGGCGGGCTGTGGATAGGACTGGACGGTGAAGGCGTCGAGCGATTCGATCACGGAGCGGTCACAAGACACTTCACCAGTGCCGATGGTCTCGCGGGCAACCACGTTCTGGGTCTCGACGGAGATCGCGATGGGACGATCTGGGTGGGCACAGCCGACGGTCTCAGTCGTATTCGAGACGGGCACATCGTTTCCTGGACACCGCAGCAGGGCTTGCCGGACTCGGCGGTTGGTTCTGTCATTGAAGACAATCTGGGGAATCTGTGGATCGGCGGAGACAGCGGGATTCTGCGGATTGCGAAGCAGGAACTGAACCAGACGGCCCAGGCGCCGGGCAACGCGATTCATCCGGTGGTGTACGGTACGTCTGACGGCCTGCGCACACGCGAGACGCTGTATGGTACGGGGCAGCCGGTGTGGAAGAGCCGTGATGGGCGGCTGTGGTTCTCCACCATCATGGGAGCTGCGGTCATCGATCCCGCTCATATCGCCGCAAATCAGGTTGTTCCCCCTGTATGGATCGAACGGGTCACTTTCAATTCGCAGGACGTGCTGCTGCGCGATGGTTTGCATCTGGGGCCGGGTTCCGGCAACCTAGAAGTCACGTTTACGGCGCCCAGCTTTGTTGCTCCGCAGCAAGTGCGGTTCCGCTACCGGCTCAGGGGGTTTGATTCGGACTGGGTTTACACCAGCTCGCGGGTCGCCTGGTACACCAACCTGCCCCCCGGCCATTATGACTTTGCCGTCGAGGCCGCGAACAGCGACGGAGTATGGAACCAGGCGGGAGCGTCCTTCCACTTCGTGCTGCGCCCGCTGGCGACCCATACTCCTGTGGCGTGGTTCTGCTATGCGGTCATTGCCTTATTACTCGCCTGGAGCATTGTCGATCTGCGCACTCGCAATCTGCGGAAGCGGCAAAAGGAACTGACCCAGACGGTGGCGGAGCGCACGGCGCAGCTGGAAGAGGAAAAGGCAGCGCTGGAAGCGGCGCGTCATGAGCTGCATATCCGTGCCACACACGATTCACTGACAGGGCTGCTTAACCGGGCGGCCATTCTCGAGCACCTGCAGCGGGAGATCTCCCGCGCCCAGCGTGACCGCATGACGCTCACCGTGGTGATCGCGGACCTCGACCACTTCAAGGATCTCAACGACAACTTCGGGCATCTCTGCGGCGACGACACGATTCGCGAGGCCGCGGATCGCTTTCGCAACGTAATGCGGAACTACGATCTGGTGGGACGCTACGGAGGAGAGGAATTCCTGATGCTGCTGCCGGGGCTGGATCCGGAGACGGCGCCGGCCCGGCTGCATCTGCTGCTGGATGCGATCCGCGTTCGGCCATTCCGCCTGGGTCAAATGGAAATTGAAGTGACCTGCAGTATCGGCGTGGCCATCTTCAGACCCGATGTCGAAATGCCAACGATTCGCGACCTGCTGAGCCGCGCCGACGCAGCGCTGTATACCGCCAAACGCGGGGGGCGCAATCAGGTGGTCTTTGAGCCTGCTCCGCTGGATGAAGAAGCGTCCTGCCGATGATGGCTGCGGATGGGGCGATGCTGAGGCAAGGCGTTGGAGCGGGTAGTTCCTGATGCTACCCTGTGAATATCGCGTGGCCCCGTAGCTCAGGTGGATAGAGCAGCAGTTTCCTAAACTGCGTGTCGGAAGTTCGAATCTTCCCGGGGTCACCATATCTCATCAACATCGATGGCGATAACTGCGGGCAGATATTTTGCCACGAGTGTTCTGCTGCGTTCCTGTGCGGAGCCTCAGGTTGGATAGGCCTGGGGTGCGGTGGCGCAGGATCGGGATGAGGCTCGCTGTGGTAGTTCAGTGGGCAGGACTGTTATGGATTTCAAACAGCAGGAAAGCGGCGAGCCCGGCGATGAGCAGGATGAAGGCCAGCAGGAATCCTCCGATGAGCAGCTGTGCGGTGCGCTCCTGTTCGGGGCGCGGACGGGTGATGCCGAAGGTAGCGATGAAGGATTCCATAAGCCAGGCGAGCAGCTTCATAGGCGACGATCTCAGAGAACAATTTCAGGATAGCGCGAGGCCCGCCCGATCAATTGGTAAGCAGCGGCTGAGCCGGTTTAGCGGTTGCGAGCGATGGCGTCTAGAACGCCATTGAGGAAGTCCACCGACTCCGGTGCTGAGTAGCGGCGGGCGATCTCCAGCGCTTCGTCAATCACGATGGGTGCGGGGGTACCGGGAAAGCCGAGCAGTTCGGCTACAGCCATACGCAGCAGATTGCGATCGACGGCGGGCATACGGCTGAGACGCCAGTTTTTCGACTTCTGCTCGAGGACGGCATCGATCTCGGCCTCGCGCGCGGTGGCGACGCGGAAGAGATCTTCGGCAAAGGAGCGGGTATCGGTGTCTACTTCGTCGCGCGCCTGCCAGAAGGTTTTGCGGACTTCATCGGGATTTTGCTTGCCGACATCGGCCTGAAAGAGCATCTGCATGGCGAGTTCGCGCGATTTGCGGCGCTTGCCGACGAGGGTCATCGCGGTTGCCTCGCAAGGCCTGCGTCCTCGGACACTCCGGGTTGCGCTCCGGCTGCTCCGGTCTTCTGCTGAATCCTGCGATGAAGAGAGACCATTTCGATGGCGGCTGCCGCGGCCTCGAAGCCTTTGTTGCCGCTTTTTACGCCGGCGCGATCGAGCGCCTGTTCCAGAGTGTCGCAGGTAAGGACGCCAAAGGAATGAGGGATACCCGTCTCCTGCTGCGACTGACCGAGGCCGCGGGCCACTTCGTTGTAGATGGCTTCGAAATGGGCGGTGTCGCCGCGCAGCAGGCAGCCGAGAGCGATGATGGCGTTGAAGCGTACGGACTCGGCCAGTTGCCGTGCGGCGGCGGGAATTTCCCAGGACCCAGGAACGCGGACGATGTCGATGTGCTCCCGACCGGCGCCGCTGCGCAGCAAGGCATCGAGCGACCCCTGGAGCAGCCTCTCGGTGATGACAGCATTCCAGCGAGCGACGACGATTGCGAATTTCATCCCTGCCGCGCTGAGGTCGCCTTCGAGCGCGAGCGGCTTGCCGCGCAGCGGATCGCTCCATTCCCAGAAGGCTACGGAGAAGCCGGGCACCGGATGAGCGGTGAAGAGGCGGGACCTCCAGTGCGTCTCTTCGATCGCGCTGACGCTGGTTTTCGCGGATTCGCCGCGAGAGCTCAGCCAGCGTTCGGCGACCTGATGGACAGCATCGATGGCAGTGACTTCGATCAGGAGATCGCTTTTGACGGTGGGAGGAATGCCGTCCACAAGTTCGAGATTGCCGAGCGGAGCCAGAAAGGGGCGGCCGCGGCTGGCAGAGCCGGCCTGCTGTGCGGGCTGATCCCAGCTGCGGCCCGGCTCAAAGCCCAGAGCAGAAAAGAAGCTCACCAGCTCGTCGAAGTCAGTCTCCGAGTGCACCGAGCGGATGAAGGTGATTCCTTTGATCATGTTTTGAGGGTATCAGGGAGTCAGGGTGGGGGCGCCCGGCTTCGCCAGAAAGAGCGAAGGCAGGGAAGCCGTGCGGCTCCCTGCCTTCAGAGTGTGCCAGCTCCTGCTAGCGGTCAGAGCGATTGGCCGAGCCGGCAGCAGTCAATTCACGCTCTGCCGAGGAGTGAGAGGATTCGGGTGGCTCGTCGCTGCCGATACGCATGCCGTAGAACGACCGGTAGACAAAGAAGAAGGAAATGAGGAAGAAGACCGCCGCCAGCACGTGGGTCAACATCGGGTTGGTCGTCGACAGTTGGACCGCTAATTCGACGGCGAGCAGTCCAAACAGCGTGGTGAATTTGATGACCGGGTTGAGAGCGACGGAGGCTGTGTCCTTAAAGGGATCGCCCACCAGGTCGCCGACGACGGTTGCTTCATGCAGCGGCGTTCCTTTCTCATGCAGTTCGACTTCCACGATCTTCTTGGCGTTGTCCCAGGCTCCCCCGGCATTCGCCATGAAGATGGCCTGGTAAAGCCCGAACATGGCAATCGAGATCAGGTAGCCGATGAAGAAGAAAGGATCGAGGAAGGCAAACGCCAGGGCGGCAAAGAACAGGGAGATGAAGATGGTCAGCATCCCGCTTTGCGCGTAGCGAGTGCATATGGCGACCACCTTCTTGCTGTCTTCGGTGGAGGCTTTGTCGGCCCCTTCGATTTTCATGTTTCTCTTGATGAATTCCACGGCACGGTAGGCGCCCGTGGTCACGGCCTGGGTGGCAGCTCCGCTGAACCAGTAGATGACCGCTCCCCCGGTAATGAGGCCGAGCAGGAAGGGAGCGTGCAGCAGCGAGAGCTTGTCGACGTTTGCGGTGAGGGAGTTGGTGAGCGCCATAATGGTGGCAAAGATGAGGGTTGTCGCCCCCACCACTGCCGTGCCGATCAGCACCGGCTTGGCGCTGGCTTTGAAGGTATTCCCCGCACCGTCGGCCGCTTCCAGCATCCTCTTGGCGCGCTCGAAGTCCACGGTTACGCCGAACTGCTTCTTCACCTCGCCTGGCACATCCGGCTCGTTCTCGATCAGAGACAGCTCGTAGATGGATTGCGCGTTGTCCGTCACCGGGCCAAATGAATCCACCGCGATGGTGACGGGCCCCATGCCCAGGAAGCCGAACGCGACGAGGCCGAAGGCGAACATCGGCGCCGCCAGAATAATGTTCGAGAAACCGAGGGTGCTGACCCCGTATCCGATGGACATCAAAAGGATCACGGCCAATCCGAGGTAGTAGGAGGAATAATTTCCGGAGACAAAGCCGGAAAGCAGCCCGAGAGCTGCACCGCCCTCTTTTGCCGACGCCACAACTTCTTTCACGTGGCGGGCTTCGGTTGAAGTAAACACCTTCACCAGCTCAGGAATGAGAGCGCCCGCTATGGTTCCGCAGGAAGTGATCGTCGCCAGTTTCCACCACAGGGTGGGGTCGCCGCCCAGAGTGGCAAGCAGGGCATAGGTGACCGGATAGGTTACCGCGATGGTAATGATGGAAGTGATCCAGACCAGCGAGGTGAGCGGCGACTCGAAGTTGAATTGTTCCGCCTTACCGAACCGTGCTCTGGAGATCATTCCGTTCACGTAGTAGCCGACAACGGCGGCCACCAGCATGGCCACGCGTACGGCAAACAGCCAGACGAGCAACTGCACTCCGGAGATTTCATTTTTCGCACCCAAAATGATGAACGCGATGAGGGCGACCTGCACAACGCCGTAGGTCTCAAAACCGTCGGCGGTGGGCCCCACCGAATCGCCGGCATTGTCCCCGGTGCAGTCTGCAATCACGCCCGGATTACGGGCATCGTCCTCTTTTACGTGGAAAACAATCTTCATCAGGTCGGCGCCAATGTCCGCAATCTTGGTGAAGATGCCGCCCGCGAGGCGAAGCACGGCGGCACCGAGCGATTCGCCGATGGCAAAGCCGATGAAACAGGGCCCGGCATAGTCTCCGGGAACGAAGAGGATGATGCTGAACATCAGCAGCAGCTCGACGGAGATCAGCATCATGCCGATGCTCATGCCCGACTTCAGTGGAACGCTGAATGCTCGATACGCATTACCGCCCAGCGAAGCCCAGGCGGCGCGTGAGTTCGCCAGGGTATTCAGGCGGATTCCGAACCACGCCACAAAATAGCTGCCGGCCATGCCGAGCACGCTGAACGCCAGGATGATGATGACCCGCGCCACGCTGAAGTGCAGCAGCACCGCAAAGTAGGCCAGAATTACAACCGCAATGAACGACCACAGTAAAAGCAGGAACTTGCCCTGATGGAGCAGATACGTTTTGCAGGTCTCCCAGATCAGCTGCGACACGTCCTTCATCGCGCGATGAGCGGGCAGGCCCTTCAGGTGAACGTACATGAAGAGGCCGAAGATCATTCCAAGAATGCAGGCAATCGGTCCCCACAGCAGCAGGGCGTGGCCGTTCATACCGAAGAAATGGACCTGAGTCAGATCGGGCAGCCGGAGGTTGGCTTCACCGCCGGCGGGTTGCGTGGATTGGGCCAGGGCTGCTCCTTCACTGAGGAGGGGGAGGGTGGCCAGGACGCCGGCGAACTTCGCCCAGCGCCGCGAGGAAACGATGCTCTTCATAGGCTCTCCTGTGCCGGCGTGCCGGCTGTGGGCTGCAGGAATCTGCAGAGTGGGGACGGCAGGATAATGGGGACTGCGCAGCTGTCTTGTCAACCAGGCGACGGCGAGCCACACTGCGCCCACGGTCATAAAGAACCCCGGCCAGCTTGTGATGGACACAAAGCCTCCTTGCTTAGTTGTCCCGCATGGACGTCGGATACAACAGGAACACTCGACGATATACGGCGGGAAACCAGCGAAGATGTGACGGATAACACATTGGCCCCCCGAAGAGCGGCCAGCGGTGAATCCGCCGTAACCGGAAGCAAACGGCGGGCTCTTTCAGCGGGCCGAAAACAGCAGGGTCAGGGGGCTGGGCGCGTCCAGCGCACCAGTCTAGAACCGATCTCATCAATAGTGCAACGGCTTCGGCGAACTGCATGAGCCCGGCTTCGATGGAGGGCCTCATAGGTGGTTCCACATGGCGCCGTGGATTTATGAGATCAGTTTTAGCGCAACAGTACGGCGTCGAGGAAGCGCGGACCGTGGACGCCCCGAATGCGGGTCATTTCGATATCGGCGGTGGCCGAGGGGCCGGAGATGAAGGTCAGCGGGCTTTTGGCGAAGGCGGCGAGGCGATCAAAGGCTTCGGGAACGGTTTCGACCACCTGATCGGCGCGGACGATGCAGAGGTGACGGTCGGGTAGCAGCGTCAGCCGGCGCGCACCCTCTCCAGGGCCGTGGGTGAGAACGATGGTTCCGGTGGCTGCGATCGCGACTGTGCAGGTGGTAATCATGCCGTCGCAGTCATTGAGATCCTGGATGTCGGCTTCTCGCTCCGAAAGGAAACTGAAGTCGGCCGGGAGGGTCCCGGAAGGCAGGCCGTCGGCGGTGATGACTTTCTTCTGCTGATGCTCGCGCATGATCGCGAGGATGGTTGAGGGGAGGGCATCGGCGCTGGTTTCGACGACATGCGCGTCGTAGTCGCGCAGGCGATCGAGAAAGAGACGCAGGCGCGCTTCGCGGTCGATTTGGCCCGCCCGGATATATTTGCGGGGGACAGCGGGATCGGCGGTTTGCGTTCCGTCCCGCGCTAAAATCGAGCGGATCCGTCCGAGGATCTCCTCCCGTGCTTCAGGCATCGGCGCCCTCTTTCTTCTGCCGGGCTTTCCACCATTCGCGAAAGGTCTGCGGGGGCAGTGCGCGCAGATCGCGGACGCGTGTCCAGTTGCCGAGCATGCCGGGGAGATTGCGCATCCAGCCGTTGGAGACTACTGGCCATTGGCCGAGCCGGCCCATGCGTTGCGCGGCTTCAAACCGCGTCCGGCTGGTGAAGATGACGGCTGCGGCCTTCATGGCCAGAACTTCGGGATCCAGCGCCGGCTTTTGTTCGCGGACCACGCGGCCGCGGAGATGAATCAACACTTCAGGAATATTGATCTTCACCGGGCAGACCTCGTAGCAGGCTCCGCAGAGCGACGAGGCATAGGGCAGCGACTGGGCCTGGCGCATATCGAGCAACTGCGGCGTGAGGATCGCGCCGATGGGGCCGGAGTAGCTCGATCCGTAGGCATGACCACCGGTCTGCCGGTAGACAGGACAGGTGTTGAGGCACGCGGCGCAGCGGATGCAGTGCAGGGTTTGGCGGCCCTGCTCGTCCGCGAGGATGCGGGTGCGGCCATTGTCGAGCAGGACAACGTGGAAGTGCTGCGGGCCATCGCCGAGACGGACGCCGGTCCAGATGGAGTTGTAGGGGTTCATGCGCTCGCCGGTGGCAGAGCGAGGCAGGAGCTGGAGGAAGACTTCGAGGTCCTGAAAGGTGGGAATGATTTTCTCGATGCCGACGACGGCGATGAGCGTATCGGGCAGGGTGAGGCACATGCGGCCATTGCCTTCGGACTCCACAATGCATACGCCGCCGGTTTCGGCGATGAGAAAATTGGCACCACAGACGCCGACTTCGACGCGCAGGAATTTTTCGCGGAGATATTGACGGGCGGCTGCGGTCAGATCTTCGGGCCGATCGCCCAGATCCGGCAGATTCATGGTTTCGCGGAAGATTTCGCGCACCTGAGAGCGATTCTTGTGGAGGGCGGGAACGACAATGTGCGAGGGCTTATCGCGGCCGAGCTGAATAATGATTTCGGCCAGATCGGTCTCATGCGCTTCAATGCCGTCATGAGGCAGTGCCTCGTTGAGGGCGGTCTCTTCCGAGGTCATGGTCTTGATCTTGATGACCTCGGTGCTGCCCTGGCGGCGGACAAGCCCGGCGATGATGCGGTTGGCCTCGTCGGCGTCGGCCGCCCAGTGGACCTGTCCTCCTGCTGCGGTGCAGGCCTTCTCAAATTGCAACAGGTATTCGTCGAGGCGGCGCATAGTCTGCGCCTTAATGGCGCTGGCGGCGGTACGCAGCTCCTGCCAATCTGCCTGCTCAGCCACGACGTTGGCGCGCTTGCGCTGGATCACGTCCGTGGCGTGGCGGACGTTTTTCCTGAGCTGCGCATCGTGCAGCAGAGGCAGGGCAGCTTTCTGAAAGGATGGCGCTTCGGCGGATTCGCCTACGCGGATCGTCATGCGTGCGCCTCGGGATGGTCTTCAGTAGCGGCGAGGATCTCCGCGATATGGGCCATGCGCACACCGCTGCCGCGGCGATGCAGGCCGCCAAAGATGTGCATCAGGCAGGAATTGTCGACTGCGGTGACGACTTCTGCGGCGGTGGTCTCCACATCGTGCATCTTGTCCTCTAGCATCGCGGCGGAGACGTCGCCCATTTTTATAGCGAAAGTGCCGCCGAAGCCACAGCAGCGGTCGATGTTGGGCATGTCGACCAGATCGATGCCGCGCACCTTACGTAACAGGCGCAGTGGCAAGTCGCCGAGGTGGAGGCTGCGCTGCGAGTGGCAGCTGGCGTGGTAGGTGACGCGATGAGGGAAGTAGGCACCCACATCCTCGATGCCGAGGCGGTGCACCAGCAGCTCGCTGAGCTCAAAGACGCGGGGAAGCAGGTCATCGACGGCGCGCACCATGCCGGGGTCGCCGTCCTCAGCAGCCATCAGGGGATAGTGATCGCGAATCATGGCCACACAGGAGGAAGAGGGAATGCAGACGGCCTCGGCATCACGGAAGATCTCGACGAAGCGGCGCATCAGCGGCATTGCTTCCTGCTGATAGCCTGTGTTGTAGTGCATCTGCCCACAGCAGGTTTGTTCGAGAGGGAAGTCGATGGTGTGGCCGAGGCGCTCGAGCAGGCGCACCACGGACTGTCCCGTAGCAGGAAAAAGCGTGTCGTTATAACAGGTGATGAAGAGCGAGACGCGCACCGATGCTGGACCCTCCTCATCATCCCACCACAATCCTCACGGACGGACAAATTTCCCCTGGGCTGCGGCACTCAGGTAATTCGTTGAAGCGGTGCCCATCGGCCCAGAACTGAAGAGCAGAGGTATGGGAATGTGGCCGCTGTGTTACGGCCATGAAATATCGGCTGTTTTGCACCGCGCTCGCTCCGGGGATGGGGTAGTATGGCCGAGTCGCCTGGAGGTAAGGCATGAGTTCCCCCGCACAGAAGCGTGTCACGCTGTCCCACACCAAACGTGTTGCTCCGCCAAATGCCAGCCACATTGGCGCTACCGATCCGCAACAGGTCATCAGTGTGTCGGTGATCGTAAAGCGGAAGAACCCGCTGAGCGTGCGTGAGTTGGGTGGCCGGCGGGTGTCACGCGAGGAGTTCGACAAGACGTATGCCGCTGATCCAGCCAGCTTCACAGCGCTACGCCAGTTCGCCCATCAGCATGGACTGGCGGTGGACGAAGCAGCGTCGAGTCTGGCGCGGCGCACACTGGTTCTGCGCGGCACGGTGCAGGCGATGCAACAGGCCTTCGGCGTGGAGTTGAATGATTACGAGGAGATCCCCGAGGCAAAGCCGGGAGCCCCGCGGCGGAGGGCGCGGCGGTTCCATGGATTCACCGGGGAAGTGTCCATGCCCGATACGCATGCGGGGCTGGTGGATGCGGTGCTGGGTCTCGATGCGCGGCCCATCGCGAGGCCGCACTTTCGATTCCTGAGTAACGCGCAGCAGGCACAGGCGCAGCCGTTCAATCCGCCGCAGGTGGCGGCCTTGTACAACTACCCGACGAACGTGACCGGCAACGGTGAGACGATCGGCATTCTGGAACTGGGCGGCGGCTACAACACCAGCGACCTCGATACGTATTTTCAGGGGCTGGGACTGAATGTGCCGACGGTGGTGGCGGTTTCCGTGGACGGAGGCACGAACTCGCCGGGCGATCCGAATGGAGCCGATGGCGAGGTGGCGCTGGACATTGAAGTGGCGGCCTCGATCGCCAATGGCGCGAATATCGCGGTTTATTTCGCGCCGAACAGCGATCAGGGGTTCATTGACGCCATTACGACTGCGGTGCACGACACGACCAACAACCCCTCTGTGCTGTCCATCAGCTGGGGTGGGCCGGAGTCGAGTTGGGCGCAGTCCTCAGTAACGGCACTGGATGATGCGTGCCAGTCGGCGGCTGCTCTGGGCGTGAGCATTACGGTAGCTGCCGGCGATAACGGATCGTCGGATGGGGTGAGCGACGGGCAGAACCACGTGGATTTTCCGGCATCGAGCCCGCACGTATTGGCCTGCGGCGGGACGGAGCTGATTGGGTCCGGTACGACCATTCAGTCTGAAGTGGTGTGGAACGATGGCAGCGAGGGAGGCGCGACGGGAGGGGGTTATAGTACCGTGTTTCCTGTCCCGACCTGGCAGAGCGGCGCGGGGATCAATGGGAGCGGGCGAGGGGTACCGGATGTAGCCGGCGACGCTTCCCCAAATTCCGGCTACAACATCCTGGTGGATGGACAGCAGGAGGTGGTGGGCGGGACCAGCGCGGTGGCTCCACTCTGGGCAGCGCTGATTGCGCTCATCAACCAGCAGCGGGGAAGCTCGGTGGGATTCGTGAACCCTACGCTGTATACCGGGGGGAGCGATTTTAACGACATTACGCAGGGCAATAACGGTGCGTATTCAGCGGGACCGGGATGGGATGCCTGCACGGGGCTGGGCTCGCCGAACGGGCAGGAGATCGCTCAGGCACTCAGTGCGACGACGGGAACCGGAACTACAGGAAGCGGGGCGCCATCGGCACCGACCAATCTGACCGGAAGCACGCGATAGCGGGAGCCGGAGGAAAAGCGGACACGGGTCAACGGATGCGACAGCTGAAGGGCGACAGCCGCATCAGTAGACTTCGCGATGGAACAGGTCGTCTTTTTCCTCACACGGCGAACAGTTGCAACTTACAGCACAAACAATGAGCATTGCCACGCCGACGGTGATGAGTGCAGCCGGGAGGTAGCTGCTCACGTGAGATAGATGCGCCAGTAGCTCATGCATGTTAAGGGTACCCATAACCTAAACCCGTAGTGTAAGAATCCTGAATCCTTCGTCAGGTTTTCTTCATCGTGGGAGGCGAATTCATCATCGCAAAATCGGCGTGGTGGGGCAAAGGTTTTTAACTGGATGTGTTGATTTTTTGAAATTGCGACTGAAATTGGAATGGAATCAGCCACTTTGCGAGGGGGGCATCGTCAAGCCGGCTGACTGGCTTTACCCGAAACAACCTTATTTTCCTCAACTTACAGTTCGAAAACGCGCATGAGGCCGGCGGCGGGCGTTTCCGGGGCAACGAACGTCCGGGAGTCCCCGAGGGAAGCCGCGAGGGCTTCGGCAGCCCGATAACCGCTCCTAACCGCACCCTCCATGGTTGCCGGCCAGCCGGTGGCGGTCCAGTCTCCGGCAAGCACGATCCCGGGCCAGGGGCTGGCTGGGGAGGGGCGGATCTGGTCCAGCTGCGGGCGGATCGAGTAAGTCGCCCGGACCTCCTTGACCACAACTGCTTTCAGTAAGTTGGCAGAGGCCACCGCTGGAAAGAACTGAGTTAGTTCACCTAGCGCCAGATCGACGATCTCCTGACGCCGCAGGGGAACCAGGGAGCGGGAGGCGCTGACGACCAGCTCCAGATAGCTGCCTTCGGATCCTCGGTGGGCGGGCTGGAGGCGCGACTTGTTGAACATCCACTGGATGGTGGTTTCGAGCAGCACCGCATGGTCCAGGTCGGTGACTTCGCGGTCGAGCCAGAGGTGAATGCCGGTGATGGGCGAATGCTCGAATGCGGCCAGCTTCGAAGTGAGATCCTCGCTTGCGGCGTTCTGCGGGAGGGCGGGGAGGAGCGCCGCCGTGGCCTCGAAGGAGAGCGCCAGCACGACAGCATCGGAGGAGAAGCTGCCCTCGGCGGTGCGGGTGAGCCAGCCCTTTTCCTTGGGAATGATGGCTTCTACCCTGGCGCGCAGTGAAACCTCGCTGCCTCGCTCACGCAGATAGCCAACAGCGCGGCCGTAAAGCTCGCTGAGCGGGATTCCGGGGACGCCCATGCGTCCGGCTTCGGGAGAGAGCAGGAAGGATTCCCGGAAGACCTTCGAGGCGTAGTGGACCGAGATGCGATCCAGGTCTTCATTCAGGGCGCTGACCAGGACCGGTTTCCAAAAGCGCTCGATGGAGCGGTGAGTCTGATGATGCCGGCGCAGCCATGAGGTGAAATTCTCTTCGGTATCGGGCGGAAGACCGCCGAGGAACTGCGACAGTCCCCACGCGATGGCCAGCTTGTCAGTCAGGCTGAAGGCCGGCGCGTGCAGAAACGATTGCGAGGAGTGGAAAGGCGCGGGCAGTTTGCCTGGCTCAATGATGGAAACGCCGCCATCTGGCGTGAGGAAATTGAAGCGGTCGTACCAGCGGATGGCGTCGAGCACACCGAGGCGGCGGTAAAGGTCGAGGAGACTGGTGCAGCGGCCAATGAGGACATGCTGGCAGTTGTCGATGATTTCGCCTGTGCCGGGATGTTCGTAGGAAGACGCGCGGCCGCCGAGATAGGGGCGTCGCTCCAGCAGGTGCACGCGATAGCCGGCATCAGCAAGAGCGCAGGCGGCGGCGATTCCCGCGAGGCCCCCACCCACAACAGTCACCGTCGCGGGTGAGGCCATCAATCACGCCCTCGCATACGATTCACGATCACCTGCACCAGGCCACGGAGCAGAATGGCGATGCGTGTTCCAAGCGGGACGCGGACCCTTGAGGAGAAGACATCGTAGCCCCGCCGCTCAATGCGCCGGAGGAGGTCGTGGTAGATGGTGATGAGGACCCATAGGGCGGGGCGCGCATCGCCGGCGATCATGGGCAGCAGCCGATAGCCGGACTGATACAAGTACTCTGCGCGGCCAGCGATACTCTCCAGCAACTCCCGCTGGTTGAGGGTCATCTGGCTGCCACGATGGATAGAGGTCAGTTCCCTGATGCGCACGTTGTGGCGATCGAGATCTTCGAGGGGCAGATAGATGCGTCCGCGTTCTGCATCCTCGCGCACATCGCGAAGAATGTTGGTGAGCTGGAAGGCGATGCCGGTTTCTTCGGCGAGCTTCTCAGCTTGAGGATCGCTGTAGCCGAAGATGCGGATGCAGACCAGGCCGACCACCGACGCCACGAAATAACAATACTGCTGCAGCTCCTCGAAGGTGGCATAGGTATCGTAAGGGGGTGTCTCGTCAGCGTCGTCGAGTGCCTGGGGCTCCGGGGCGTTGAGATCCATGGCGGTACCCTGGACCAGCTGGTCCAACAGCGTCATGGGGATTTGGAAGCGCTGGCGCGCGTCGGACAGAGCGAGGAAGACAGGATCGTCAGTCGATCCGCCGGCTGCCGCCCGATGCCACTGTGCCAGCCAGTCGTCGAGGCGGGCACGGCGCTGTTCGCGGGTGCTCGATTCGTCGTCGGAGATGTCGTCGGCGTGGCGCATGAACGCGTAAACGGCGCAGATAGCGTCGCGCTTGGGTTTGGGCAGGGCCAGAAAAGCGTAGTAGAAATTCTTCGCCTGTTTTCTGGCGATCTCAGTACAGGTTCGATAGGCGGCGGCAAGTGCGGAGTCCTGGGCAGCCTCGAGGCGCGGGCCGGAAACCGTCAAGCGGCATTCCCCGCGAAAAGCCGTGCCGCCAGTGCGCGCAGGAGCAGAGCAGCTTTGCGGCGCTTCGAGATGGCCGGGCGGGTGCGCAGCACGTCGTAATTCTGACGCTCAATGGCGGCGAGAATTTCGAGTCCGCCCCGCGAGAACAGGTCGAGGTCGAGCGCCAATTCACGATCGACCATGCCGATCAGCGGCAGGCCGGCGTGGAATATGCGACGGGCGTAGTCCACCTCGTAGCGCATCAGCTCGCGGAACTGCGGCGTGAAGCGGCCGGCGGCAATATCAGATTCAGGAACTCCTAAGCGCTGCATATCATCGAGCGGGAGATAGATGCGGCCTTTGGTGTAGTCCACGCGAACATCCTGCCAGAAATTTGCCAGCTGCAGCGCCGAGCAGGTGTGATCGGAGAGCGCAAAGCGTTCTGCGTCGCGATAACCACACGCGTAGAGCACGATGCGGCCGACGGGATTGGCGGAGTAGCGGCAGTAGGCGAGGACGTCGGCCATCGTCGGGAAGCGGGTGACGGTCTGATCCTGACGGAACGCGACCAGCAAATCGGCGAAAGGTTCTTTGGGGATATTGCAGGCGCGAATGGTTTCGGCCAGGGCGACAAAGACGGGGTGACGCGCTTCGCCGCGATAGCAGGCGTCCAGTTCAGCGCCCCAGAGATCAAGCAGCGCGAGCGCCTGATCGGGATTGCCGACTTCATCGCCAAGGTCATCGGAGACGCGGCAATAGGCGTAGATGCTGTGGAAGTGCGGGCGCAGGCGTTTGGGCAGGAACCAGGACGCTACATGAAAATTCTCGTAGTGCGTTTCGGCCAGATGCCGGCACCAGGCGCGAGCTTCTTCCAGAGTGGGCGGCTGGTCCGGAATGCGATATTCCGGCGGCAGCGCGGCCCATCCGCGCTCGATCAATTCGTTCTGTGCGGTATCTACCGTCATCGGCAAAGCAGCTCAGGGAATGATAGCGGTCTTGATGTCGCCAGTGCGATTCATCAGACGGCGAAAGACCTGCACCAGATCGGCCAGAGGCGCGCGGCTGGTAATGGTTTCGCTGCAGCGAAAACGGCCGCTGACAATCAGATCGAAGGCCTTGCGGGCGGCGGCGGGCGTGTGATGAAAGCTGGCGCGCAGGGTGATGTTGTTGTAGTGCAGGCGATTGGTGTCGAGCTCCACTTTGGTGCCCGCTGCGCAGCCGCCAAAGAAGTTCACCGTACCGCCTTTGCGGACCATGTCGACCGCCCACTGCCAGGCCAGAGGAGTGGCTACAGCTTCAATGGCGATGTCGACGCCGCGGCGATGCGGCGTCAGGTCGCGCACAGCGGCAATGGGATCGGGGACGGCAGTGATTTGCACCACCTCAGAGGCTCCGAAGATCTTTGCTGCGGCGACCTGTTCATCACGTTTCACTACGGCGATGACACGCAGACCCGCAAGCTGAGCTACGTGCATGAACATGAGGCCAATCGGGCCGCCGCCGATGATGGCGATGGAATCGCCGGGCTGCGCCTGGCACTCGTCGAGGCCGCGCACAACGCAGGCCAGAGCTTCGGTCAGTGCGGCGTGCTCGAAGGGAATACCGGTGGGAATGCGCAGGGTGTTTCTGGCAACGATACGAGCTGGAATCCGCAGGTACTCAGCGTAGGCGCCGTTGTTGAAGAGCAGATCGTCGCAGAGGTTTTCCTGATCGCGGCGGCAGAAGTAGCATTTGCCGCAGGGCGCGGAGTTGAGCGCAACGACGCGGTCGCCGGGGCGAAAGAGAGCGACGCCGCTGCCAGATTCGTGAACCGTGCCGGCCAGCTCATGGCCGAAGGGAATGGGCGGCTTGAGCATGCGCGCGTGATAGCCGCGGCGGTACACCTTCAGATCGGTTCCGCAGGTGAGGGCGGCTGCGACACGCACTACAATCTCGCCCGGACCAGCTTTCGGCATCGGAACTTGTTCGATGCGCAGGTCTTCGCGGCCGTGGAGCACGGCGGCTGTCATTTGCGTGGCCATCATTACTATTGTCTCAGAGCGACGGCTTTACGGCTCAATGAAGATTTTCATGGAGGCGGCGGTTGGCGTTGATGCGACCTGGATTGCTTCGGCGGCTTGTTCCAAGGGAAAGCGGTGGGAAATGAGGCGGGTCAGGTCGAAACCGCTGCCATATCCACTGAAAACCAGATCGGCTACCTCGTCCTGAATGTCGACGGAGGAGCTGTAAGAGCCGACCAGCGACTTCTCATCCATACACACAACGGCGGGATCGAAGATGGCTTCGCCGTGCTGGGTCTGGGCGAAAAGCAGAATGCGACCGCCGGGCCGAGCTGCCTCCATGGCGGTGCGGATGAGTCCATTGGCACCGACGGCGAGGATGACAGCATCGGCTCCGCGCCCTTCGCTGGCAGCGTGAGCAGCGGCGACCACGTCTTCCTCGCTGGCATCGATGGGATGGTTCAGGCCATAGGCTGCGGCAATTTTGTGGCGCTCGGGATAGAGGTCGGAGGTGAGGACTTTGGCTCCGGTGCGGGCTGACAGAAATGCCAGCATAATGCCGATGGGGCCCTGGCCGATGACCAGAACCGTTTCGTCTGGGGCGAGATTCAGGCTGCGCACGCCCTTGAGGCAGGTGTTTACCGGCTCAACGAACGCGGCTTGTTCGAAGGGGACATCGGCGGGAACGCGGATAATGCCTCGCTCAACGATCCACGGCATAACACGGACGAACTGAGCGAAGCCTCCGCCGGCGGGCTCAAATCCCGCTGTGCAGCCGACGCGCTTGTAGTCGTTGCACTGGGCGAAAGTCTTTTTGCGGCAATAATAGCAGTGACCGCACGGGGTGTGATGAAAGACCATGACGCGGTCGCCGACGGCGAACGTCGAAACACCTTCGCCCACTGCCGCAATGGTTCCCGCTGTCTCATGGCCGAAGATGCGGGGAGCGGAGTGCGAGCCGGTGTGGATCTTCTTGAGGTCGGTGCCGCAAACGCCGCAGCAGGCGACGCGGATCAGCACCTCGCCGGGGCCGATGGCAGGCACGGAAACCGTCTCCACACGAACATCGTTAACACCGCGGTAGACGGCGGCCCGCATGGTGGCCGGAACGGATCCCGGGGTTTGTTCCTGAAGGTCGTGGTTGATCGCTGTTGCCATGGAAGCTCCCAGATTCAGGCTACTGCCAATCGACGAGGATGCGGGTGGAAAGCTTCGCCAGCTCTTCCGCGGCCAGTCGGCTGTTTTTGCCAAGTCGGCCGAAGTCAGACCAATAGTGCGGATGCAGCAGGACCCAGACGAGCAGCGACGCCATGCGCAGTTGTCCGTCCGAGCCAGTAAAGCGGTTGAAGTCGGGCAGCTTGTCGTTGGGGCCGTCGGAGACTGCTTTGAGGCACAGGAACGGCAGATTGCGATCGCGGGCACAGCGGGCTACGGCGGACGCCTCCATATCAACCAGCGCTGACTGATACTGCGACGCGAGGCTCCGTTTTTCGGGCGCTGCGACGACGTGGTCGATGGTGATAAGCCGCTGGCCCTGCGCATGGACCGTGGTGAAGCGCTCGCCGGAGCGGGCATCGATGACCTCGCGCACGGCGACGGCCTCGGGCGGCTTCAGTCCACAGGAGAGTGAACCAGCCCATCCGACAGAGGCCAGAGCGTCGATGCTGCCGGAGGCCAGGACCTGTTCACAAGCGCGCGCGACGGCCGCGGCGCCCATGCCGGCGGTGGCCGCGACGATCTCGGAGTCACCGATGCGACCCACAAAGACGGGACCGCGGCGCTGCCAACCGCGGACCAGCGGCTTCAGTTCGCCGGGAAGAGCTGCAACGATGCCGATGCGCTTCATCCTGCCACCACCGCTTCCTGCGCCGCGGGCGCGTAGCCGTGGGCGCGAAACCAGTCAATCGCATTGCGCAGCGCTTTGTAAACGGGCACGACGCGAAAGCCCATTTCGCGCTCGGCTTTGGACGAGGAAGCGAACATCTTCTTTTTGCCCATGCGCACGGCTTCGACGGTAGCGCGGGGCTCTTTGCCGCGGATCTTGCCGGTGATGGTTTCGTCGAAGAAGGCGAAGATCATCGCCACCGAGTGCGGGACCTGCATAGTGGGCGAGGGAAGGCCGGTGACCGCGGACATCTTGTCGAGAATCTGCTTGAGGGTGAGATTCTCGCCGCCCAGAATGTAGCGCTCACCCGGGCGGCCCACGCCGTCGTTCAGTGCATCGGCGTGGGTGCGCGCTACTTCGGCCACATCGACGAGATTCAGGCCGGTGTCTACATAGGCAGGGAACTTGCGGTTGAGAAAGTCGACGATGATGCGGCCGGTAGGTGTTGGCTTCAGGTCGCCGGAGCCGATGGGGGTGGTCGGGTTGAGGATGATGACAATCTGTCCGGCGCGGGCGGCTTCGATCGCGACCTGTTCAGCAAGGAATTTGGAGCGCTTGTAGTGGCCCACCATGTCGGACAGAGAAACGGGTGTGTCTTCGTCGACGATGGTGCCGTCGGATCTGAAGCCCATGGTGGCGACACTGGAGGTATAGACGAAGCGGCGCACATTTTCTTCGCGCGCGATGCGCAACAGGGCTCGCGTGCCTTCGACGTTGGAGCGGTACATGGTGTCAGGATCGCGGACCCAGAGGCGGTAGTCGGCGGCTACGTGCATAACGGCATCGCACCCGCGCATGGCCGAGCGAAGACTCTCGGGATCGAGCAAATCGCCGGTGACGGTTTCTGCTGAGAGCCCTTCGAGGTTGGCGAGACTGCTGGTGCGGCGGGTGAGGAGGCGAAGCTCCGCTCCCCGTGCGGCTAATTCCCGCGCGACGTGACCGCCGACGAATCCCGTGGCCCCGGTAACGAAGATCTTCATAGGGCAGCCGGAAGCCAGCTGTCAGCAGCCAGCGGCCAGCAGCCGGTGACCAGCTGCCAATAAGCAGCGGTCAGCCAGGGCTCAGAGAGGCATGGGCGCGTCTCACGCCTTAAATCTCTATCTCCAAAACCGGAGCGGAGGGACACCCGGCGGTTGGCGGAAAGCTGGAGGCTGGCAGCTGGTAGCTGTGCAGTCATCGATGCTCCACAGCGAGCCAGGAGCCGAGTTGGCTTACGGGCAGACGGACGCCGACATAGAACGCACCGAAGAGGCCGTAAAGGGCGCTTGCCTCGTCGAAGCGCATTTCGTAGATGAGTTTTTTGAAAACTCCGGGATCATCGGCGAAGAGATCGACGCCCCACTCCCAGTCGTCGAGGCCGATGGAGCCGGAGATGATCTGCTTTACGGTTCCGGCAAAGCGCCGGCCGATGAGGCCATGCTCGTGCATCATGCGCGCGCGATCGGGCATGGGAACGGAGTACCAGTTCACCTGCTCGCCGCGACGCTTATCCATGGGATAGAAGCAGAGATACTTTGTTTCGGGGATCGCTGGAAACAGGCGGCTGGACATGGCAGTTGCCTGGCGATCGGTCATCTCCTCGAGGCGCTGGTCCCATTGATCGGACAGAGGCTCGATGCCTTCTGCTGTCAGCGCCGCGTAGGTTTTTACGGAGGACTCGTACAGACCCAGCTCTACCAGAGAGAGATAGGAGTGGGTCGGCTGGAGAAACGCGCCCAGCTCCGTTCGCGCGAGGTCGCGCTCAACGACGGCCAGCTGCTCAATGCTGTCGCGGAAGTGCACCAGCATCAGATCGCCCTTGTGGCCCAGTTGCGCAAACAGGGCGCTCTGATTGGGGCGTTCGCCTCCGGCACCTTTTTCCATAGCACCGAGCAGGGCGCTAAGTTCCGCAACCGTGTACTCACGGGCCGAATTTTCCAGACGCCGCCATGCACTCCAGTCGAAGCGGAACATCTGGTGCAGCACACTGGAGCCGTCGAGCGTCAGCGGAAACGGGGGCGTATCGGGCAAGCTTTCCTCCTGCGGGGGTCTTCTCTATTTTACGAGAGCGTGCTGCGGAGTCAGCGGCGAGCAATGGCTTCGTCGGCGTAAAATTCAGCGATTTCGCCGGCATATTTCTGGACGATGACGCGGCGCCGCAGCTTCATGCTGGGGGTCAGCTCTCCGGAATCGATGGCCCATTCGTCCGGAACCAGGCGAAAGCGCTTGATAGTTTCGAAGTTGGCCAGCGTGGCATTCACGCGGTCGACGATCGCCTGGTATTCGGCACGCACCTGAGGATCCTCGACCAGTTCCTGGCGGCTGGCGACGGAGAGATCACGCTCCTGCGCCCAGAGTTCGAGTGCGGCGAAGTTAGGCGCGATGAGCGCTGAGGCGAACTTGTGGCGATCGCCTACCAGAGCGGCGTTGGCCACCAGCAGATGTGCTTTCAGCTTGTTCTCGATGGGCTGCGGAGCGATCATCTTGCCGCCCGAGGTCTTCAGCAATTCTTTCTTGCGGTCGGTGATGTGGAGGAAGCCGTCCTCGTCGATGTGGCCGATGTCGCCGGTGTGGAACCAGCCTTCCGCGTCGAAGCTCTCTTTGTTGCCGCGATCCTTCCAGTATCCGGGAAAGACATTGGGGCCGCGCACCAGCAGTTCTCCATCAGCGGCGATGCGGCATTCGATGTTGGGCAGAGGCTTGCCTACCGAGCCCATGCGGTTGGCGTTGGGCGTGTTGATGGCCAGCACCGGGGCGGTTTCGGTGAGGCCGTAGCCTTCGAGAATGCGAATGCCCGCGCCCGCAAACCAATGTGCGGTGTCGATGCCCAGCGGCGCGCCTCCGGCAATGAAATAGCGGACGCGTCCGCCGAAGCCGGCGCGCAGCTTGCTGTAGACGAGCTTATCGGCCAGCCGCCATGCCGGGGAGGATGGACGTCGACCCGCAGCGATGTGATGGAGGTGGGGTTTGCCGGTCCTGAGCGCCCAGGAAAAGAGGCAGCTCTTGATGGCCGACTCAGCCGCCTTCTGTTCCGCCACCTGACGCACTTTTTCGAAGACTCGTGGCACCGCAACCAGAATCGTGGGGTGGATCGCGGTCATCGCTTCGGGCAGTTTCTCGAATGCGGGGCAATACGCGATGGTGACGTTCTGCGCGTAAAGCGCGTAGTCCAGGTGCCGCGCCGTGATGTGCGAGAGCGGCAAAAAAGAGATGCAGGAGTCGGTGGAGTGAAAGCCGAATTCGGCGGTCGAATAATTCACATTGCTGGCGATGTTGCCGTGGGTCAGCATTACGCCTTTGGGATCGCCGGTGGTGCCGGAGGTGTAGATCAGGGTCGCCAGATCACCGGGCCTGATCGCCCGCGCCGCTTCATCGAGATCGGGATCGCGCTGCGCGCCGCGAGCATCCGACTCAGCCAGGAGCGAGGAGAAGGTAACGGCATCGGACGCGCGATGCTCGTCCATGATCACGACGCGTTCGAGGACAGTCTCGCCGGCGATGGCGCGGATCTTCTCGTACTGGGCGAGGGTAGAGACGAAAATGACTCGGGCTTCGGAGTCGGCGAGCAGCTGAGCGATTTGACCGGCAAGCAGGGTGGGATAGATGGGGACGTCGACCGCGCCAATCGCCAGGGAAGCAAAGTCGGCGACGGCCCACTCCCAGCGGTTCTCAGCAAGGATGGCGACACGGTCGCCCTTGCCGATGCCCCAGGAGCGCAGCACCCGCGCTACGGCGCAGACGCGTTGATAAACCTGCGCAGAGGAAATACCTCGCCACGCGCCGGCATCACCCTGAACGAGCATGGCCTGCTCGCGTCCGCTGTCGGCAAGAGCAAAGAAAACATCGTTGAGCGTTTGTAGCTGGAGCACGCGCGACTACTTTATCGGAGCGGCGGGGGCGGCGCAAGATGCGGGGCAGTTTTCGCCGCTGACTCCTCAGCTCGGCACAGCGGTTCCCTGCAGGCCCAGAACTTCGGCATTATTCCGCATGGCAGTAATGCAAAAGGCGATGTGGTCTTCGAGGGGAACGCCGAGCTCCCGCGCCCCCTTTACGATGTCTTCGCGATTGACGCCGCGAGCAAAGGCCTTGTCCTTCATCTTCTTCTTCACTCCGGCAACGTCCACATCGTGAATGGATTTCGTGGGCTTGACGAGCGAGCAGGCGGTGAGAAATCCCGCCAGCTCATCGCAGGCGAAGAGAGCTTTGGCCAACTGTGATTCGCGCGGCACGCCGGAGTATTCAGCGTGGCCAAGGATCGCGGTGCGCACTTCTTCCGGCCAGCCGTGTTCCGCGAGAATGCCCACGCCGACGAATGGGTGCTCATCCAGCGAAGGATGCTTTTCGTAATCGAAATCGTGGAGCAGGGCAGTAGCCGACCAGGTTTCGAGCAGCTGCGCGCGGAGTTCACCGTTCAGGCTCTGCGCGTCGGCTTCGCGTTCTGCATAGGCGCGCACGCAGCTTTCCACTGCGAGGGCATGCTTCAGAAGGCTTGCCGACTGCGTGTGTTCATTCAGCAATATCCAGGCGTGTTCGCGGCTGTAAGCGGGATAAGTGGTCATTGGGGAAAATTTCCTTTGGGTTTTCCTGGCAATTCCTGGGATTTTTAGGCAAGACTCACAGTTTTCACTTGACAAGGAGGATACCCTCCTGACAATGTAATTTCCAGGCACGCACCTTGTAATCCCCAGGTGCAGCCCGGATCGCTTGCTCTGGCAATCCGCACAACTTATGGCAACTACCTTAGCAACCGTCGAGGCCCGCGAGGTTTTACGTTGCGACTTCTGTAGTCTGGTGCAATTCCGCACGTCGAATTCCCTGTGCAGGCGTTGCCACAAGCCCCTCGAAATGGATGAACCGGAGCCGCTGTCTCCGCAACTGGTTGCCGCGAACCAACAGGCACCGGAGGAGCCGGAAGGCATCGATGTGGCGCGCGCGGTGCGCGAAGCACGCCACGACCGCAGCCTCAGCCAGCGCCAGCTTGCCGGACGCATGCAGGTGCCGCGCACCTACATCTCTAAAATCGAAAACGGCAAGGCCGTGCCGACGCTGTCGTCGCTGGAGCGGCTGGCGGGGGCACTGGGACTGGGCGTTTGCGATCTGCTGCGCGATGGCCGGAGCCGCAGGGCGCGGGAGACGGCGGCGGTGCTGGCTGACCCGTTCGTCGCGGAAATCGCTCCGCTGCTGGCACAACTGGACGGCTTCCAGCGTTCGATGTTCCTGAACCAGGTGCGGGAGATGGCTTCGGGCCGACGGCGGCCGGCCTAAGCAGTATTACGGCTGCTTCATGTGCGGTGAAGCGTGTCTCCCTGCGCGGGTGCGCGTCTGTATAATTCCGCAGTAGGGCACAGCTCTCAGGCTTCCGCGGCACGACGCGATAGTTCGCGTCCTGCAGGCACGTAGCGGTGGTGGTCAGCTCCCGTGCAGTGTTCGCCCGACTGTACGGAGCGGGAGCCGCGCGAAAGGAACCGTTGTCTCTAAATTCCAGCCGAGTTCATGAACTGCCCCCCGACGAAGCAGCCGTTTATCGCCGGCTCGATCCGGAGCGCCTGCCGCAGCACGTCGCCATCATCATGGATGGGAATGGACGGTGGGCAGGGAAGCGGAGCCTGAAGCGATTCTTCGGGCATCAGCAGGGCGCCGAAGCCGTGCAGTACGTGGTCGAAACGGCATCGCGCATCGGTCTGCCCTGGCTGACGCTGTACGCATTTTCTCTGGAAAATAACCTGCGGCGGCCCAGGACGGAAGTGAACTTTCTCATGCGCCTGCTGAAGACGTATCTGACCAACAACGTGCAGCGCATGAACGATAACAACGTACGCATCCAGTACGTAGGGCGCACGGCAGAGTTGCCTGAAGAGGTGCGTGAGCGCATGCATTGGGCCGCAGAGGCCACGCGGCATAATACCGGAACAGTTCTGACGCTCGCCCTGAACTATGGGGGGCGGTCGGAGCTGGTGGATGCGTTTCGCGGGCTCTACGCGGAGATGCAGCGCAAGGGGCTGCGGCTCGAAGATGTCGATGAGTCGGACATCCATCGTCATCTGTACACGGCGCACATGCCCGATCCGGATCTGCTGGTCCGGACTTCGGGCGAGATGCGCATCTCGAATTTTCTGCTCTGGCAGATTGCGTATACGGAAATTTACGTTACGGGACGGCTGTGGCCGGACTTCCGCGGCATTCACATGCTGGAGGCCATTGAGGACTACCAGCGGCGGGAGCGGCGGTATGGCGGCCTGAGCGACGGCACAGAATCCGACGATGTCTCCAGCCTCCCCGCGAATCAGCTGGTGGCGGGACGATAGTTCAGAACTGAGAGAAAGAAGCGCATCGTTGACCGATGCGCTTCTTTTTTTTGTCCGGTTAGCTGCCGCTGTTAGCTCCCTGATGGCCGACCAATACACGCTGGGGAGCGGCGATCTTCACCTTCGAATCATCGATCTTCAACTTCAGCTGTTCCAATTCGGGTTTGTTGCCCTTGAGCGGAGCAGCAAATCCCAGCTCGTACTGGTTGTTGAGACGCCGGCTGAAATCGTCGAAGTAGGGCGTGAGGGACACCGGATTATCGAAGCCGATCCAGTAAGAATTGCCGCCTGTGGACTGCGTCACCTCCTGCAGGAGGTTTTGGCCGGCATTGGTTTCATACCAGGTGTGATCCGCCGGGCCGGTACTCTTCCAGTAAATCGAGTAGACCACCAGATTGGCGCGGGCGGCGTCGTTCATCGCAGCCTGGACATAGGGATCATCAGGATCGAAGTGCAGATGGTAGTAGTCGACGCCGTCGGTGATCATGATGACCTCGCGTCGGACATCCGTGTCGCGAGAGGGCCAGTTTTTGGCCAGCGACGACAAGCAGAAGTAGGGGCTGGCGCTGTATCCGGGGATACCCATGGGCAGGTGGAGTTCCTTCGCTGCCTGGGCATGATCTGCGGTGAGCGGGCCAGCCATGCGGGCCGAGCCGCTCTCCATGTACGCCAGGGCGATCTTCACGTTGGGCGGAAGGTTCTGGACAAATTTGGTGATGTCATCCAGCTCACGTCCCAGGCTGGTACGGGCGCCGCCATCGATGAGCAGAACCAGTTCCACGCCGGCATTCTGGCCGCGCATGGGAGTCCAGTTGGTGACGTTGGCCTTTTTGCCGTTAATCTGCAGTTCTTTGATGGCCTGTTGCGCAACGTCGGCGCTGGGCTGCTTGTCATTTTTGGGCAATACGGTCACGACCGCCTGGCCCTGCCCTTCATTCTCGTTTTGGGCGAATGCCAGCGGCGCTGCGGCAAGCACAGCGGCGAGCGCGCCGGTTGCTACCATCCAGGTTCTTCTCATCTCTTCCTTTCCTGCGGTCGGCGCTCCTTCCGGAATGCTGCACCGGGGTATAGACACGCTGACTGGGCAAAGGGCCTCGGCATCTTGGTGGCCCGAGAACCTTCTCACTTAGTTAGATGGATTTCGACAGGAAATTGTTACAAGACTGCCGGTCGTGAATATTCCTTATGCCTGCGATGCCGGGATCCGCGGTGGAGTATCGCTGCTGCTCGGTACGGCGGAAGCTGACGCACTCCCGGCTAAAACAGAGCCGATAGGAACCCGATCCACTGTCGAGAATCTGCAGGGGATGGGCCGCTGCATCTGAGCGTCGCGCGCTGCGCTGGCGTGGAGCAGTTCATGGTTACTGATATCCATGACATGGAACCGGTCGCCCTGGAGGTCCGCGCGAGCCTCAGTGCGAGGAGAGCAGGGTGCTGGTGGCGTCAGCGGGCACCGGATAGCCGAAATGGTAGCCCTGCAGCTGGTCGCAGCCCCACTGCTGGAGGAGTGTGGCCTGCTGAGCGGATTCCACCCCCTCGGCTACTGCTGTGAGGCGAAGTTCCTGCGCGAGCTGAAGGATGGAGCGGCATATGGAAGCCGCGGTGCTGCTGTGGCCGATGGATTTGGTGAAGGCGCGGTCGATCTTCAGGATGTCGACCGAGAAGCGCTGCAGATAACGAAGACCGGAGTAGCCGGTGCCGAAGTCATCGATGGCGATGCGGACCCCGATATTGCGCAGCGCGGACAGCAGTTCGTTGGAGACACCCTCGTCCATGAAGATGGATTCGGTTAGTTCAATCTCGAGCAGATCCGGGGAGATTTCGGCATCCTCGAGCGCTTTGGCGACAAAGTCGGGAAAGGCAGGATTTCTAAACTGAGCTGCCGAGACGTTCACGGAGACGGGAACGATGCTGCAGCCCTGTGCTCTCCATGCGCCAATCTGGCGCAGTGCTTCCTGAATCACCCACTGGCCGATTTCGATGATGATACCGGTTTCTTCAGCGACCGGGATAAAGTCAGCGGGGAAGATGAGGCCGCGTTCAGGATGCTGCCAGCGAATGAGAGCTTCCAGCGAATGAAGGCGATTGGTGCGGGCATCGATGCGGGGCTGATACATCAGCAGGAACTCGTCGCGTTTCAGCGCCTGGCGCATGCCCGCTGCAATGTCGAGCAACTCGGTGTGGCCGGAGTCCATGGCCGGACGGTATGCCCTCCAGGTGGCCTTGCACTCACGCTTGGCGCACAGCATCGCGAGGTCGGCTTTGCGCAGGAGATCCTCTGAGTCGGAGGCATCTTCAGGGGCCACGGCATAGCCGGCGCTGGCGGTGACGATCAGTTCACGGCCGCTGATGCGGAAGGGGGCGGAAATTCGTCTCAGAACCCGCTCAATTAGCTTTTCAATCTGTCTGCGGTCGGCGTAGTCGGTAAAGAGGAGCACGAACTCATCGCCGCCGATGCGAGCCGCGATATCGCTTTCCCGAATCGCCGAGCTGATGCGGTTGCCGATCTGTTTCAGGATGCGGTCACCGCCCTGGTGGCCGAAGCGTTCGTTCACGTGCTTCAGATTGTCGACGCCGAGGTGTACCAGCGCTACCTCACGCACTTTTTTGCGATTGGCCAGCTTGATGGCCTGCTTCAGCAATTCGAGGAAGAGGTAGCGATTGGGGATGCCGGTGAGGGTGTCGTACTGAGCCTGGTGGTTCAGGCGCTCTCCGGTCAGGACGCGGTCGGTGACATCGTTCTGGATACCAACAATGTGGGTAATTTCGCCGCTCTGGTTGCGTACCGGGGAAACCTGCAACTCGTTCAGGAATTCGCTGCCGTCCTTCTTGTAATTGAGGACGACGACCTTGGCTGATTCTCCCTGCGCGATTGCGTCGCGGATGGGAGCAAGGCTGGACTCATGGGTGTCAGGGCCCTGCAGGAAGCGGCAGTTTCGTCCGAGGATTTCCGATTTCGAATAGCCCGTGATCTGCTCGAAGGCGGGGTTGACGTAGACCAGGGGAAAATCGCCTTCCAAATCGTACTGCGCGATGCTGATGCCCACAGGAACCGCATCAATGGCCTGTTCCTGCAGGTGCAGGGCAGCACAAGACTCGCGGCGTTCGGTCACATCACGGAAGAACCCCACCATACCTTCGTCTGAGGGGAAGGCGTGAACCTCGAACCAGCGAAAGAATGGCTCGGGGTAGAAGGCTTCGACGCTGGTTTCCACTCGTTCGTACATGGTGCGCCGGTAACATTCGCCGAAGATGCTCGTTTCTGCAAAGGGAAAGGTTTTCCAGAGGTTGGCGCCGAGCAACTCTTGCGCGCCATTGAGGAACTTTCGCGCGCGGGAGTTCAGGTAGGTGAAGCGCCACTCGCGATCCAGCATGAAGACACCGTCGGTCGTACTCTCGAGGATCTGATCGATGCGCTGGCCCTGTTCGATGGCGGTCTGCTCTGCGGTCTTGCGTTCAGTGATATCGAAGATGACGCCCAGCGCGCGAACCGCCTCGCCGGCGGAATTGAAGATGAAGTGGCCGCATGAGTGGATCCATTTCCAGTTTCCGTCCGTACGCTGGATTCGATATTCCGACTTGTACGGCTGGCCGGTTGCCTGAGCGACGGCAAAGGCAGAGGCTCGCGTCTCACGGTCGTCGGGATGAACGCGCGCAAAGAACTCGTCCCACGTCGGAGGGGTTACGCGATCTTCGAAGCAGAGCACGCGATAGCAGACGGGACTCCAGGTCAGTTCGCTGGTGATGAGGTCGAGGTCCCAGAAGCCCATGTTGCTGGCATCGGCGGCGAGCCGCAGGCGCTCTTCGCTGGTCTTCACCCGCTCCTCAGCCTGCTTGAGGTCACTAATGTCGCTCACCAGGACCAGCACACCGCGAACGGCGCCGTTCCCGTCGCGGTCCGGAGTGTAGGTGATGTTCACATCGCGAGGCGTTTGATTGTTGAGAATCCTGGTCTCGAAGCCGACTTTTTCGCCTCGGAATGCCTGCTGCAGCCTGGGAGCGGCCAGGCGCAGATAATCTTCACCGAACAGCCGGGGCAGGATTTGCTCATAGTGGCGGCCCAGATAATCCTCACGGCGGATACCGCACCACCGCTCGTAAGCCTGGCTCATCTGCCGATAGACACCCGAAGCATCTACGTACGCTACCAGCGCAGGAATGATCTCCAGCAGATCGGCTGCGTGCGGGCAGGAGGGTGTGATGAGAGAGCTCAATGGATTTGGCGAAGTTCCGTGACCCTGGTGACCGACCCTCTTGTTGTAGCGGACTCCAGGCGCGGGGCGAATACAACTTTCCGGTACCGAGTATTCGCGATCGTACGCGGGGGGCTTTTCTCCCATTGGGGAATCGGCGCATGCGGGGAGCGGGCGTCAGCGGATCGGATCGAGCGCTTGTTTTGGGCGGTTCTTTTGCGGCAAGCGGCAAACGCTGGCACCAAAGTCGCATCTCAAGCGCCGAGAGTTGTTACAAATGTCGAATGCTGCTCTGAGCTCCGTTCTACTGGTTTTGCTGCTTCTGGTTGGTCTCGCGCAGCTGCTCGGCTATCTGTTCGTAAAGATGCGCCAGCCGAAGGTGATTGGCGAAATTCTGGCGGGCGTCGTTCTGGGACCGGCACTGCTGGGCCGTGTTTCGGCCTTCAGCCATCTGGTACAGACGGCGAGTCATCAGGGCAACATCCTTGATTTCGTCTACTGGCTGGGACTGCTGCTGCTGATGTTTCTCTCCGGGGCAGAGACCCAGCAGTTGTTCAGCCGGGATGAGCGGCGCGAGGTCGGCTGGCTGACGATTGTCGGGACCGGGCTACCGTTTCTGTTGGGGCTGCTCTTTGCTCCCTGGGTGATTCGTCCCTCGCTGTCGGGGCCGAACGGCAACCGCATCTCGCTGACTATTATTTTGGCGGTCGGAGTGGCCGTCACCTCGGTCCCGGTGGTGTCGAAGATCTTCGCTGATCTGAAGATTCTGCACACCCGCTTTGCGCGACTGGTGCTGGGTGTCGCAGTGCTTGAAGACATCGTCCTGTGGCTCGCCTTGGCGGTGGCGACGGCCACGGCGGGTAAGGCGGCGCTCCATCCGCGAGCCATGGCCTGGCATCTGTCGGCGACGGTAGCGTTTTTTGTGCTGGGGCTGACGCTGGTTCCACGAGCGGTGAAGCGCATTAATAAGGCCCGCTTCAATGTGCTGGCCAGCTCATCACCGGTGGGGTATGCGATCGCAGTCCTGCTGGCATACTGCGCAGCGGCTGGCGCTCTGGATGTGAGCCTGGTGTTTGCGGCGTTTCTTGCCGGCTTCGCCGTGGTCCATAAGAAGAGGAGACTCTTCGCGGATGCGCTGGAGGCCATCGGGAAGGTGGCATTTGCCTTCTTCGTCCCGGTGTACTTTGCCATCGTTGGATTGAAGCTCGATCTGATCCGGGGTGTTTCGCTGTGGATGATGCTGGCATTCATCGCCGGGACTTGTGCGATTAAGGTCTTGTCGGTGTCGCTGGCGGGACGATGCGCCGGATTTCGCGGCCTGGATCTGTTCAACCTGGCCATAACAACGAATGCCAGGGGCGGACCGGGAATTGTGCTGGCCAGTGTGGCTTTCGATGCAGGGATTATCAGCTCGAAGTTCTATACGACGCTGGTCGTGGCTGCCGTGTTCACTTCTCAGATTGCCGGGGCGTGGCTGGATTATGTTCTGCGCAGGGGATGGCCGCTGCTGACGCCGAAGTCCGCGGCCGGGACGGTGGAGGTTTTGCCGGAGGGGGAGTCGGCTGCCTGAAGCGGACTACAAGCTCAAAAGTGAAACGGCCCGGAAAATCCGGGCCGTTTCACTTGCTCCTCCGTAGAGGCTATTTCAGATTAGCCAGCTTCTGAGTGGCGATCTGCCCAGCCTGACCGGTTTTGTCCTGGTCCTTAATCTGGGCGTAGAGGCGGCGAGCCTCCAGGGGCTGCGTGGTTTCGTAGAGCTGCGCCAGATCGAGCTGCGCTTCGGTTTTGGGAACTGTAGTAGTGGGATGCTGAATCAGATCCTGGAAGAGGTTGACAGCCTGCGAACTGCGGCCGCTCTGCTCATAGACATTGGCCAGGGCCAGCTTCGACAGGGCGGCCAGATTGCTGTCGTGGGAATGGGAGGCCTTTTCGAGATCGGACTCTGCGGTGGACTGCTGGCCCAGATCGATGTCGGTTATCCCCGCGAAGTAACGGGCCATCTCTCCGGGAACCAGCCAACTGTACTGGTCAGCCGCCTGGCGGAAGATGGGGTTGGCTTCTTTGGCGCGATCGGCGGCGGTGGCATAGGTCTTCTGGCCGGGCTCGGCGGGCTGACCCGGCTGAGTGATGGGAGTCTGATAGATGTCCATCGCCTGACCGAGTAACTGATTGGCCGCGGACAAGCGGCTTTGGCGGACGATGATCGCGGCGATGGCGACACCGATCACGAGCACGACGGCCACCGACCAGCGCAGCACCGCAGTGCGGTTCTCGCCGATCCAGTCCAGGCCGGAGGTGGTAGCGGCAACGAATTTGTCCTGCTTCAGTGCGTGACGGGTCTGAGTATCCACGAAATCCCCGAACGATCCTTTTGGGCGGGAAGTAGCGAATGCGCAGCGGCGAGCGCGCATTCGCTCAAGATACCCAAGTTTACCACGCGGGGAGGAAGGAGCCCGGGAGGAAAGATCGGAGGGAAGGCCGGAGGCTGCCGGTCAGGCAGCCCGCACCATATCCTCGATCTGGCCGGTTTCGATCTTCTCCTGGCACTCGATGCAGTAGGGAGTCCAGGGAAGAGCTTCGAGCCGCTTCTCTCCAATGGGCTGGCCGCAGTGCAGGCATTCGCCAAAAGTCCCGTCGTGCAGGCGCTCAAGGGCCAGCCGGACGAGCGCCAGCTGACTGGCACCCTCGGTTCCCTGGGTGAAGAGCATCTCCTTCTGATAGGAAAAGACCGCCTGGTCAGCAACATCAAGGGTGTCCTCGGCAACTTCCTGGCGCCCCTGCTTCACGGTGGTCAGCACGCTGTGTTCGAGCTGGCTCTGCTGGTGGCGGAGCCGCTCCTCGAATCGCCGCAGTTTCGAATTGGGGGATTGGCTGTTCACTGAATGATGACTCCTCGGATTATGATCGTCGTCCGCCTTTATAGACATACATTGGACGCAGGAAGGATCAAAAAATTTGTTTTGGTTTCTGCGGATACGTAACCTTTTTTACGCGTTGGCCTACTTTTTTCGATTCCACTGTCCCGACACAGGGCCTCGGGCGTGATTCGGCAGTTCGGGCGCGCGGGCGACGGGTGCATTCGTTGGCAAAATGCTCTACGCTGAAGGAGCCATGTACGAGAATTTCCACGCCACCGACCGCTGGACCGGAGAGGATCTGCACTGCCGCTGGATCGCCAACATCGTCGCCATCGCCACCCGCCACGCCGACGCCGTTGACATTCGTTTTGATGTTGCCGGGCGGCCCGTCTGGATCGCGATGCCCTGCCTTGCATGGGTGGAACAAAAAAAGCGCACGGGGCACGTGATTACTGATTCCCTGGCGGCGCAGGCAGCCGGCCGTTATTTGAAGAAGGCGATTGAAACCGGGTACGACAACGGCCGTGAAATGTACACGATGACCGTCGATGAAGTGCTGGAACAGGTGGACGCCGTGCTGCATGAGGCTGGCCACACCCGGAATCTGCCATATCTGGTTCCACTTGATGACGCTCAGCCGCAGGTGTAGCGGGGGGCAGTTCTGACGGTGCAGAGGCTCCCACGACCAGTTCGAGCTTCGGCACCTGGCTGCACCGCCCTTACGCTTTTCTCCTTTGCATCCCAGTCTTCAGGTGTGAAAATAATCGGTTCGTTCTGACCCAAAGGGAGAACCTCCGCTATGGGAACCAGCGTCAGGATGCAGGACCTGCGGAAACTGACCGACGCACTGCACGCCCATCGCAATTTATCCACACCCCAGCTCGTCGAGACCGCGATTGCGCGAGGGGAGGGGCGGCTGGCAGCCAATGGTGCCCTGGTCGCGATGACGGGAGCGCGAACCGGCCGTTCCCCACGCGACAAATTTACGGTCGAGGACGATGAGACGCGGGGGCGAATCCACTGGGGTAAGGTGAATCAGCCCTTTCCGCCGGAGAAATTCAACGCGCTGCTGGAGCGGGTGCTGAAGCACATGGCGGAGCGCGACCTGTTCATCATGGATCTCGCTGCCGGCGCCGATCCGACATACCGCCTGCCAATCCAGGTCATTTGCGAATATGCGTGGCACGCGCTGTTTGTGAAGCAGCTTTTCGTGCGGCCGAATCCCGGGGAACTGGCGGGGCATATCCCGGAATTTACGGTGATCGCGGCTCCGGAGTTTGAGGCGATGCCGGAACGCGACGGAGTTCGCTCCGGTACCTTCATCCTGGCGGACTTCGCGAAGAAGATCATTTTGATCGGCGGCACGAAATATGCCGGCGAGATGAAGAAATCGATTTTCGGCGTGATGAATTACCTGCTGCCGCAGCGCAATGTCTTTCCCATGCACTGCTCGGCAAATATCGGCCGCGACGGCGATACGGCGCTCTTCTTCGGACTTTCCGGAACCGGCAAGACTACACTGTCCGCCGATCCGGAGCGCCGGCTGATCGGCGACGACGAGCATGGCTGGAGCCCTGAAGGTGTCTTTAACTTCGAAGGCGGGTGCTACGCCAAGTGCGTGGATCTGACGATGGAAAAGGAACCGCAGATCTACAACGCCATCCGTTTTGGGTCGGTGCTGGAGAACGTGGTGCTCGATGCGAAGACCGGCGAGCCGGACTATTCCGACATTCGCTATACCGAAAACACGCGGGCTGCCTATCCGATCGAATTCATAGCGAATGCTGTCATCCCGGGGGTGGGCGGGCATCCGCGCAATGTGCTGTTTCTGGCAGCCGATGCCTTCGGGGTCCTGCCGCCGATTGCGAAGCTGACGCCGGATCAGGCGATGTATCACTTTCTTTCCGGCTACACGGCCAAGCTTGCCGGGACGGAGGCAGGTCTGGGCAGCGAGCCGGTTCCGGAGTTCTCTACCTGTTTCGCTTCGCCATTCCTGCCGTTGGCGCCGCGCATTTACGCCGAGATGCTGGGGCGACGGCTGCACGAGCACAGCGCCCAATGCTGGCTGGTGAACACGGGCTGGACCGGCGGAGCTTTCGGAGCAGGGAAGCGCATGAGCCTCGAGTACACGCGCGCCATGGTGCACGCTGCGCTGGACGGACGTCTGGCCCAGGCAGATTTCAGCATCGAGCCGGCGTTTGGGCTGAGCATTCCGGCAACATGCCCGGGTGTTCCGGCAGAGCTGCTGAATCCGCGGAACGCGTGGGCGGATAAGAATGCATATGACACCCAGGCGCAGCTGCTGGCATCGAAGTTTGTGGAGAATTTTCGCAGGTTTGACGTGCCGGAAAGTGTGCGCCAGGCCGGGCCCCGGGCCTGAATCGATGGGTCGCGAACATAACGTCGCGCCGTGATGCGCCCGATCACGCGCTGCGTGGCTCCATAACTTGACTCTTGACAATCGCAGACTTAGAGTCGAAATGGAGGCAGCGGGCGGTTCGCACTTTCTTGCTCTCCAGGGACGGCCATGCCAAATCATCCGTACATCTGGAACTATCTACCCCTGCTGCTGCAGATCATCGTTGCCGTTGGAATGACGGTAGGGATGATTTCTATGTCGCGCTTCATTGGCCGGCACCGCAACATAAAAGAGAAACTGGAAGCCTACGAGTGCGGCATACCTGCCGAGGGCGACGCACGCGGCCGATTTTCGGTGCGCTTCTACATGGTGGCGATGCTGTTCATCCTGTTCGATGTGGAAGCTGTCTTTATGCTCCCGTGGGCGGTGATCTATCGCGAGTTGCCGAGGGTGGCGCACGTTTCGCGCATGTTCGGCTTCTGGGAGATGGTGGTCTACCTGGGATTCGTCGTCATCGGCGTCTTCTACGTCTGGAAAAAAGGCATCCTGGACTGGGCCGCCGACAAGGCTGATTTGTAGCTGATAATAGAGGTATATGGCAGACGCGCTGCTGAATATGGATGCTGTGTTCGAAGGGCTTGCGCAGAACATCGCCATTCAGGCTCTTCGCGCCGCTCATCCTGAAGCCATTACAAATGCGAAGTTCGACCGCGGCGAACTGACGCTGGTGATTGCGCCGGATCAGATCCGTTCCGCTTGCCGGACTTTGCAAAAGGCCGGCTACAACTTCCTTGAAGACGTGACGTGCGTGGACTGGTATCCGCTCGAGCCGCGCTTTCAGGTTACCTATCACATCCTGTCGCATAAGCTGAAGGAGCGAATCCGGCTGCACGCGATGGTCGAAAGCATCGATCCGTCGGTGGACAGCATTACATCGGTATGGCCCTCGGCTAACTTCTATGAGCGTGAAGTGTGGGACCTGTTTGGCGTTCGCTTTCACGGGCATCCGGGCCTGCGCCGCATCATGATGCCGGAGGAGTGGGAAGGGCATCCCTTACGTAAGGATTATCCCGTGGAGGGCTATCGCTGATGCCGGACACTCCCGACAGACCGCATATGCCGGAAATTCCGGGATTCACCGAAACGGCAACGCTGGTGAGGCCGCGTCCGGAAGAAGGCCCGAAGGACCGCACCATGGTCCTCAACATGGGCCCGCAGCATCCTTCGACGCATGGTGTGCTGCGCGTGGTGCTGGAGATCGATGGCGAGACGGTGGTGAAAGTGGTGCCGGATATCGGCTACCTGCACACCGGGATTGAGAAGACCTGCGAAGCCAAGTTCTATCAGCAGGTGGTGCCCCTCACGGACCGGATCGACTATCTGTGTCCGATGACCAACAATCTCTGCTACTGCCTGGCGATCGAAAAGCTGCTGCAGGTGGAGATTCCGGAGCGGGCGCAGTGGATGCGCGTGCTGCTGAATGAGCTGACTCGGCTCAACTCGCACCTGGTGTGGCTGGGCACGCACGCCATGGACATCGGCGCGCTGACCGTCTTCCTCTACACCTTCCGCGAGCGGGAAGAGATCCTGCGTATCTTCGAACATGTCTCCGGACAGCGGATGATGACCTCGTACTTCCGCATCGGAGGTCTTGCACTCGATCCCCCGCTCGATTTCTTCGATTCCGTGCAGCGGCTGATCAAGGTGTTGCCGGAGAAGATCGATGAGTACGAGAACCTGCTGACCGGGAATCCCATCTTCATCAACCGGCTGCAGGGTGTCGGCTATCTGAGCGCGGAAGACGCGATCGCGCTGGGGGTGACTGGGCCGCCGCTGCGCGCCAGCGGCGTGGACTGGGATCTGCGGCGCGACATGCCGTATTCGAGCTACGACAAGTTCCGCTTCCAGGTGCCGGTTTCCAGTGAGGGCGATGTATGGGCGCGGTACATTCTGCGCCTGCAGGAGATGCGCGAGTCAGTGAAGATTTGCCAGCAGGCGCTCGATGGCATGCCCGAGGGCTCGATCAAGGCTGACGCTCCGAAGGTGGTGCTGCCGGACCGCGAGAAGATGAAGACGCAGATGGAAGCGCTCATCTATCACTTCAAGATTGTGACCGAGGGCTTCCAGGTACCGGCGGGTGAGGTCTATCAGGCAGTGGAGTCGCCGCGCGGCGAGATGGGCTACTACGCGGTGAGCGACGGCACGGCCAAGCCGTATCGGGTGCATATGCGTAATCCATCGTTTGCCACACTGCAGGCGCTGGAGACGATGTGCGTGGGCCGCCTGATTGCCGATGTGGTTGCAGTGATCGGCTCGATTGACATCGTGCTCGGAGAGATCGACCGGTGAGCGCGCCGGCCGGGGCGATGCTTTCCATTGAGCTGTGGATTTCATTTACCTCGCTGCTGCGGGGATATGTGGCGGCGGCGAACCTGAACTTCGGCGCATCATCAGAAGTAATCGCGACGGAGAATTCGATTGCCGTCTCCGCCGGCAAGGCGCGGCTGGAGATGCAGTATCAGCCGGCTACCGGAGCAGGGAACTGGGGCCTGCGCGGGAGCGGCCGGAAAACGCAGGGCCGCTTTGCACTGCTGCCGGACGGTCGCATTGAACTGGATGGAAACACTCTGGATCTGGATCACGCGGCCATCGACTTCGCCGCAGCTCTGATGCAGGCAGCCGCACCCTCAGCGAGAGAAGAATCATGAGCACGCAACCTGCACAACCCGGAACTATGTTTTCGCCGCAGCTGGCGGCGCGCTTCGACCGGCTGGTCACGTTGTACCCGGTGAAGCGCTCGGCGCTGGTGCCGATGCTGCTGTATGCGCAGGACGAGGTTGGTTATCTCTCCGAAGCGGTGATTGCGGAAGTAGCGGAGCGGGTCGGCATCTCCGAACTCGAAGTTCGTAACGTCATCAGTTACTATTCGCTGCTGCGCACCAAACCGGCGGGCAAATATCACGTGCAGGTGTGCACGAACATCAGCTGCATGCTGCGCGGGGGCAATGAGATCCTGGAGCACTGCAAGCGGAAGCTGAATGTCCCGAACAAGGGCGTCACTCCGGACGGTTTGTTCTCTCTCGAAGAAGTGGAGTGCATCGGAGCGTGCTCCTGGGCGCCGGCGGTTCAGGTCAACTACGATTTCCATGAAAATCTGACGCCCGAGAAGATGGACGGCGTGCTGGCCGAGTACCGCGGGAAGGCGGGGCAATAATGGCATATCTGACGACCCATCCCGACTGCGTGCCTCTGGTCTCGTATCGCTTCGGCAAGGGCGCTACTTCAATCGACAAGTATCTGGAGATGGAAGGCTACGAGTCGGCGCGCAAGGCTCTTGGACTCGGCCCCGAAGGCATCATTAATGAGATGAAGGCGTCGAACCTGCGCGGGCGCGGCGGCGCAGGCTTTCCCACCGGCCTCAAGTGGTCTTTCGTGCCCAAGCAGGCGGCGAAGCCCAAGTATGTGCTGGTGAACGGCGACGAGAGCGAGCCGGGGACATGCAAAGACCGGCTGATCTTCGAGCACGATCCGCACTCGGTCATCGAAGGCGTGATCATCGCCGGACTGGCGATTCAGGCGAAGATGGGCTTCATCTATCTGCGCGGCGAATATCGCTATCTGCTGAAGATCATGGAGCGCGCCGTGGAGGAGGCCTATGCGAAGGGCTTCCTCGGCAAGAATATCTTTGGCAGCGGCATCGATTTTGACATCGTGACCCAGACCGGCGCGGGGGCCTACGAAGTGGGTGAAGAGTCTGCGCTGATGGAGTCGCTCGAAGGGAAGCGCGGCGTGCCGCGCATCCGGCCGCCGTTTCCGGCGGTCGTGGGGCTCTACGGCGGACCCACCATCATTAATAATGCTGAGACGATTGCCACGGTGCCGCATATCTTCCGCATCGGCGCTGCCGAATACGCAAAACTTGGAACGGAGCGCAACGGTGGGACGCGCCTCTTCTGCCTGAGCGGCCATCTGGAGCGCCCTGGCGTTTACGAGCTGCCGATGGGCTACAACCTCAAAAAGATGATTTACGAGGTGGGTGGCGGAATTCCCGGCGGAAAGAAACTGAAAGCTGTCGTCCCGGGCGGATCGTCGACACCGGTTCTGCTGCCCGAGGAAATCGACATCGGCATGGACTTCGACCAGGTAGGCAAGGCCGGGTCGATGCTGGGATCGGGCGGTGTCGTTGTTCTCGATGAAACGGTGTGCATGGTCGAGTTTGCGCTGCGCACCATGAAGTTTTACCGGCACGAAAGCTGCGGGTGGTGCATCCCCTGCCGCGAGGGAACGGACTGGCTGCAGAAGTCACTGACGCGGCTGCATGAGGGCGGCGCGGTGGATAAGGACATCGACAATATCCGTTACCTCGCCGAGAACATGCTGGGCCGTACCTTCTGCCCGTTGGGCGATGCGGCGGCGATGCCGACGATTGGATTTGTAAAGAAGTTTCGTAAGGAATTTGAAGATCACCTGGAGGGCAGAGGCTGCCCCTACCACCGAGCGCCCGAGCCAGAGCCGGCGCTGGTCTGAAGGATTCGATGGCTGACGTTACGTTCACAGTTGATGGCAAGAAGCTGACCTCGCCGGCGGGGACGCTGCTCATTGAAGCATGCCGGGCGCACGGCATTGAGATTCCCGCGTTCTGCTACTACCCTGGCCTGTCGCTGCAGGCGGCATGCCGCATGTGCGTGGTGCGCATCGAAAAGGTGCCCAAGCTGCAGACGGCCTGCACCACCCCGGTAGCGGAAGGCATGGTCGTGACGACCGAGAGCCCGGAGATCGGGCAGGCGCGTAAGGCCACGATTGAACTGCTCCTCGGGAACCACCCGCTGGACTGCCCGGTATGCGACGCGGGCGGTGAGTGCGAGTTGCAGGACATGACGTTCAAATACGGCGCGCACGAGTCGAAGTTCGTCGAGATCAAGCAGCACCGTGAGGAACAGCAATGGTCGCCGGTGGTCTTCTTCGACCGGCCGCGCTGCATTCTTTGCTATCGCTGCGTACGTGTGTGCGGCGAAGGCATGGACGTGTGGGCGCTGGGCATCCAGAATCGTGGCGCCAGCGCCGTCATCGCCCCGAACAAGCAGGATCATCTGGAGTGCGAAGAGTGCGGCATGTGCATCGACATCTGCCCGGTCGGCGCGCTGACCTCCGGCACCTATCGCTACAAGACGCGGCCATGGGAGATGAACCACGTCGGGACCGTCTGCACCCACTGTGGCGACGGATGTAAGACGACTTTAGGCGTGCGGCGTGCGAACGAAGGCATGGACATCGTTCGCGGCGACAACCGCGACAAGAGTGGCATTAACGGCGACTTTCTCTGTATCAAGGGCCGTTACGCATTCGATTTTGCCAATCGCGAAGACCGCCTGACGAAACCGCTGATCCGGAAGGCAGACGGCAAGCTAACGCCGGTAAGCTGGGATGAGGCGATTGAGTTCGCCGGGAAGAAGCTGCGCGAGATTCGCGACAGCCGCGGCGGTGCGTCGATTGGGGTGATCGGTTCGAGTCGCACCACCAACGAAGAAGCCTACCTGCTGCAGAAGTTCGCGCGCACTGTGCTGGGCACCAACAACATCGACCATCATCGGACAGCGGACTATCCGGCGTTTGCCGGCGTCCTCGCCGGCAAAGCCGAAGCCTCTTTGCGGGATTTTGGGAGCGCGAAGGCAATTCTGGTCCTCGGCAACGATCCCACGGAACAGCATCCGGGGCTGGCCTGGCAGATTCGCACCAATGTGCGTCTGAACGGTGCGCGGCTGTACGTGGCGAATCACGAGCTGATTAAGCTGCGGCGCCAGGCGACGGCGTTCCTGCGCATCCGCGAAGGCGACTACCCGGCGCTGGTCTCTTACCTCGGCGGCGACGATAAGGCGCTGGAGGGGAGCAGCGAGGAAGCGACGAAGTTCCGCGACGCCATTCGTAAAGAGGAGTCGCTGCTGGTGGTCTTCGGTTCGGAGTTTCGCGGCCGGGACATCGAAGCGCTGGTGCGGTTTGGCTCGGCGGTTCCAAACGTGAAGTTCGCCTGCCTCGGCGACTATGCGAATTCACGTGGCGCGGCAGATATGGGGTTGTATCCCGATCTGCTGCCGGGGTATGTGCCGGTGGGTGCGGCTGCGCAATTCGGCGAAGAATATGCCGGGCTGCCGCAGCACCCCGGCCTTGATCTGGTCCAGATGTTCGATGCTGCGGAACGTGGGGAGCTGAGTGCACTCTACGTGGTTGGGTCAAATCCGGTTGCGCGCTACGGCGTGGAACCTGCGGGACTGCGCAACACCTTCGTCATCGTGCAGGACATGTTCCTCACCGAGACAGCGCAACTGGCCGATGTGGTATTTCCCGCCGCGAATTTGTACGAGAAGGCCGGGACTATCACCAACACCTTTGGCGATCTGCAACTGGTGAAAAAGGCCGGGGACCGCGCGGGCACGCGGAGCGATTTCGAGCTGACGGTGCGGCTGGCGAGCGCGATGGGTGCGGACGTGAAGAAGCTGGTGCCCTTTGGCCGCAGTGGTGTGCGCGCCGACTTCGGTCAGAGCCGCGGCGCGCAGTCGGGTGAAGCCGACCGGCACGGCGTGTGGCTGGCCGCGCATAATCTGGAGCCGAAACTTAGCCCCTTCGATCCCTTTGCGATTCTGGATGAAATTCAGCGGCTGGTACCGGCTTACGATGTTTCCCGCTTCGACTTGCTGGCGGGGAACGATCAGCATCTGAAGTCCGGACTGGTGCAGATTGAAGTGGCCGGAGCGCGGCGCGACCTGGTATTTCCGTCAAACGATACGCTTTTCAGCTCCGGCACGCTCGGCCGCTACAGCGAGACGCTGCACTCGGTAATGGAAGCGCGCAAACCCGCGGAAACAGCGGCGGATTAGACATTTTTTGGAAGGCTTTGGATGGAGACCAGTCTACTCGCGTTTGTGCTGATCAGCCTGGTGAAGGTCATCGTGGTGGTGGTGATCCTGCTGATGGCGGTGGCCTATACGGTGCTGCTGGAGCGCAAGGTGGTGGGGCGTATTCAGAACCGCTGGGGACCCAGCCGTGTCGGCCCCTTCGGTCTGCTGCAACCGCTCGTTGATGGAGCGAAGCTTTTCCTGAAAGAAGACCTGATGCCAACGGCGGTTTATCGGCCGCTGTACATCGTTGCGCCGATGATCGCACTGAGTTGCGCGCTGATGTCGATCGCGGTGGTGCCGTTCGGCGCGGATGTTCGCTGGAAGGGCGTCGACCTGTTCCAGATCTCCGATGTAAACATCGGGCTGCTGATCATTCTGGGCATTACGTCTATTGGCGTGTATGGCGTTGCGCTGTCGGGCTGGTCATCGAACAATAAGTACTCGCTGTTGGGTGCTCTGCGAGCGAGCGCTCAGGTGGTCAGCTATGAGCTGGCGCTGGGACTGTCGCTGATCGGCGTGGTCCTCCGTACAGGGTCGCTGCGCCTGCGGGACATCGTCAACCTGCAGGCACCGCACGGACTGATTTCCTGGAACTTCTTTGGCGGGTTCCAGTTTGTTGCCTTCTTTATCTATCTCATGGCCGCCTACGCGGAGACGAATCGAACTCCCTTCGATCTGCCTGAAGCGGAGAGCGAGCTAACAGCGGGCTACCACACCGAGTACAGCTCGATGAAGTTCGCCATGTTCTTCATGGCGGAGTACGCCAACATGATTACGGTGAGCTGCGTGGCGACGCTGCTATTCTTCGGTGGCTGGACGAGTCCCTTCGGGCATCTTTTCGACGGCGTCCTGACCGGTATAGTGCCGCATGTGGTGCTGCCGGTGTTCTGGTTCGTCGCCAAGGTTTTTTTCTTCCTGTTCCTCTATATCTGGGTGCGCGGCACGCTGCCGCGTTTTCGCTACGATCAGCTCATGGGCTTTGGCTGGAAGTTTCTGGTGCCCGTGGCCATCGCTAACATCGTTGTAACCAGCCTGTGGATCGGCCTGCGACTGCCTGTGCAGTGATTTAGAATCTTATTTCCGGCCTTTCGATTGAACCTGCTGTAGCCGCTGTTCGGTACGTTATCAGATCCCATGCATCTGACCCTGTTCATCATTTTCGGTGCGTTGTGTGTGGCGGGAGCGCTGAACCTTCTGCTCCAGCGCCATCTTATTAACAGCGCACTCTCTCTGATTGTGGTGATGAGCTCGCTGGCGGTTCTGTACTTACTGCTGGGAGCCGAGTTTCTTGCCGCTGCTCAGGTCATCGTTTACTCCGGCGCAATCATGGTGCTCTTCACCTTTGTGATCATGCTGCTGAATGCGGGCAGGGAAGAGCGCACCCACGGCAGCAAGATGGCCTATATCGCGGGATTCCCCGGCGCGGCAATTTTGCTGGCTCTGCTCACGTTCATCTTTCTCTCGCATCGCGACAGCTTCGGACAGGCGCGGCTGGGCGAGTATCTGGTGACCACGGGCGACCTAAGCCAGGTGCTCTTCACTAAACTGTTGCTGCCGTTTGAAGTCACTTCCGTGCTGATCCTGATCGCTATCCTCGGCGCGGTGGCGCTGGCGCGGAAGGAGCACTAAGCCATGGTGCCCATTGCGTACTACCTGGTACTGAGCGCCATCCTGTTCTCGATTGGCGTAGCAGCCTTCCTGATCAAGCGCAACATCATCTCGATTTTCATGTCGATCGAGCTGATGCTCAACGCCGTCAACCTCACCTTTGTGGCATTCACTCGACGCTGGAGCCAGATCACAGGCCATCTGCAGGTGAGCGGACAGATCTTTGTCTTCTTCGTGATGGTGGTGGCGGCGGCCGAAGCGGCCGTGGGACTGGCGATCATCATTGCGATCTTCCGCGCGCGTAACACTCTCAACGTCGACCAGGTCGACCTGATGAAACTATGACCGATCTCCACCTCTGGCTGATTCCGATTATCCCCTTCGCCGGATTTCTGGTGAACGGCCTTGTGGGACGTAAGTTCCCGAAGGCGCTGGTGACGACTGTCGCCCTGATCGCCTCGGTGATTCCTCTGGTTCAGGTGGCAACGATTGTTGCGAAATTCAGTTCGCTGACGCTGCCTCACATCGAGAATCTGGGCGTTTGGATTCGAGCCGGAGCCTTCCACGCTGACTTCTCCTTCCAGCTCGATCAGCTAACCCTGGTCATGCTGTGCGTGATCACGGGCGTTGGCTTTCTGATTCATGTGTATTCGGTTGGCTATATGGCCGAGGAAGAAGGCTACTGGCGCTTCTTCGCCTACATGAATCTGTTTCTCTTCTTTATGCTCACGCTGGTGCTGGCGGAGAACTTCCTGCTGATGTTTGTGGGCTGGGAAGGCGTGGGCCTCGCGTCGTACCTGCTGATCGGCTTCTACTACACGCGCGATTCCGCGGCGAACGCCGGCAAGAAGGCGTTCATCGTCAATCGCATCGGGGATTTCGGGTTCCTGATTGCGATGTTTCTTCTGGTGCAGCACTTCGGCACGCTGAGCTTTACCGAAGTATTCGGCTATGTGGCTGCGCATCCTGCATTGCAGGGCGGATTCCTGACAGCCATTGCGCTCTTCCTGGTGCTGGGCGCCACCGGCAAGTCAGCGCAGATTCCGCTGTACGTCTGGCTACCCGACGCGATGGAGGGCCCGACGCCGGTATCCGCATTGATCCATGCTGCGACCATGGTCACGGCCGGCGTCTATATGGTGGCGCGCACCCACGTCATCTTCGACCGCTCGCCCTTCGCGCTGGTGGTAGTTGCGATCATCGGCACGGCGACAGCGTTCTTCGCGGCGACGATTGGCATGGCGCAGACAGACATCAAGCGCGTGCTGGCATATTCCACGGTGTCGCAGCTCGGCTACATGTTCCTGGGCTGTGGAGTTGCTGCGTATTCTGCGGGCATCTTTCATCTGGTCACGCACGCCTTCTTCAAGGCGCTGCTGTTTCTGGCCGCTGGATCGGTGATCCACGCGCTGAGCGGCGAGCAGGATATGCGCGTGATGGGCGGTTTGCGCAAGAAAATTCCGGTGACGTTCTGGACGATGACGGCTGCGGTTTTTGCCATCTCCGGTTTCCCGCCGCTGGCCGGTTTCGTCAGCAAGGACGAGATCCTCTACCAGGCGTTCATCTCGCCCAACGGGGGAAAGATCCTGTGGGCGGTTGGGTTGCTGACGGCAGGGCTCACGGCGTTCTATATGTTCCGGCTCTGGTACATGACCTTCTTCGGAGAGTACCGGGCGGCGCACCGGGACGAACTCGCCGAACATGGCGCGGCCGTGCATGCGCGCTCGGATACAAAGCTGGCAGTGGAGGCCGATCCGCACTCTGGCCATGGCCATGGCATCCACGAGAGTCCGTGGGTGATGCTGGTGCCGCTGGTGATCCTCGCGATTCTTTCGGTGATTGGCGGCTGGATGGGCTGGCCAGATGGCTTGGGCGGCAGCAACTGGTTCGCGCATTTCCTGGCGCCGGCGGTGAAGTCGGCCCACCTGACCTACGAGCAGGCCACAGTGGCGCTGGCGACGGGCGGGTCGAATATGCCCAATGAATCGCCGGCCGGCAGCAAGCAGCTGGAGCTAGTTCTGGCGGTTGTTTCCACGCTTGTGGCTCTGGCAGGCTGGTTGGTCGCGCACGTGATTTACTACGCGAAGCCGGAGCTTCCGGCGAAGATGGCGACGCAGCTGCGGGCTTTGTACGCGTTGATCAAAAACAAGTACTGGGTAGATGAGTTTTACGGCGCGGTTGTCGTTGCGCCGGTATTGTTTATCGCGCGGTATCTGCTGGGTGCGCTGATTGATCGCGGCGTGATCGATGGCGGCACGCTGGCCGCGGGCTACACGGCGCAGGGATTCGGCGCGCTGGTGGCGCGCATTCAGTCGGGGAATATTCGCTCTTATGCGGGCTGGCTGGCGTTGTTTGCGGCGGTTCTGCTGGTGGCTGCTTACTTTGGGTGGACGGCGCACTTTTTGCCGCGATGATGGCCAGAATGCACGGGGCATTTGCACAGGGCGCTGCAACAGAGGCGCTCGAATAAGAGGAAAGGGTCTGTGCTGAACGACTCCATACTGACGTGGATCACCTTCCTGCCCACCGCCGGCGCAGTGGTGGTGACGTTTCTGCCGCGCAGGGGCAAAGTGATCCAGTGGTTTTCGCTGCTGGTGGTGCTGGCGACCTTTGTGCTGTCGCTGCATCTGCCCGCGCATTTCGATTACGGGCAGCACGGCTTCCAGTTTGAAGAGAATCATCCCTGGGTCAACAGTCCGGCGATCCGTTATCACCTGGGCGTAGACGGGCTATCGCTGTGGCTGGTGCTGCTGACGACGTTCCTTGGGCCAATCGGCGTGCTGGTTTCGTGGCGGGCGATTGAGACGCGCACCAAGGAGTTCTACTTCCTTTTTCTCCTGCAGCAGACGGCGATGATCGGCGTCTTCATCTCGCTGGATATGTTCCTCTACTACGGGTTCTGGGAGCTGTCGCTGGTACCGATGGCGATCCTGATTGCCATGTTCGGCAGAAATCGCGGGCCACAGGCGGCACTGAAATTCTTCCTCTATACGTTTCTGCCCTCGGCGCTGTTCCTGGTTGCGATTCTCTGGCTGTATGCGAAGACTGGCACCTTCGACTTTGTCGAGTTGCAGAGCAAGCTGGCTGCGGGCGGATTTGCACCCGAAGCGCTGGGCTGGGTGTCGCTGGCCTTCCTCATAGCCTTCGCCGTTAAGGTCCCGGTCTTCCCGCTGCATGGCTGGCTGGCTGACGCGATCCAGGAAGGCCCCACGGCCATGGCCATGGTGATCGCTGGCAAACTGGGGCTCTACTCGATCTTCCGTTTCAATCTCGGTTTGTTCCCGGCACAAGCGCGCCAGATCGCTCCGATGATGATTGTGCTCGCTGTGGTTGGCTTGCTGTATGGCGCACTGGTAGCGCTGGCGCAGAGCGACATGCGGCGGCTGATCGCCTACTCGATCCTGAGCCACCTCAGCTTCTGCACCCTGGGCATCTTTTGTTTCGCCCTTGCCGGCTTGAACGGCGCTGTCTATCAGACCATCAACGAGGGCCTGACCGGCAGCGCGCTGCTGGTGCTGGTGAGCCTGCTTTACGAGCGCTACGGCACTTACGACCTGACGCTGTACGGCGGGCTGGCGGGACGGCTCCCGATGATGGCGACGCTCTTTGTCGTTACCACCCTGGCGCTGGTCGGTCTTCCGCTGTTCAACGGATTCGTGGGTGAATTCCTGGTCCTGAGCGGCAGCTTCGCCGCGCATCCGGGCTGGGTGATCGCCGCAACTGTGGGCGTAATTCTCAGCGCCACCTACATGCTGCGCATGGTACAGAGCATCTTCTACGGCCAGCGGTCGTCGCTGGTCGTGAATCGCCCGGCCTTCGATCTGAATGGGCGCGAACACATTATGCTCTGGCCGATGGCCGTGCTGATGTTGATCATGGGCGTTGCTTCTCCTTACTGGATTAAAGGCATTGAAGACGGTGTGAGCGGATTAGCTAATCGATCGTCGCGTACTGGCTATGTCATCCTCCGAGTTGTTAACCATGGCGCAGCCGCAGACAATTTCGCAGCACCCGTTTCGATGGAGAAGCAATGAACGACGCGCTGCGCATTCTTCCTGAAATTATTCTGGTGATCGCCGGAGTGGTAGTCATGGTGGTCGACGCCACGATGGCGCGGGGGACGAACCGCAAGCCGCTTGGCTGGCTGGCGGTGCTGGGAGCTCTGGCGGCGCTTGGAGCCAGCTTGTGGCAATACCAACTGCCACCCGGAAGCGCATACTTCGGCGTGGTGCAAACCGATGCTTTCAGCGTCTTCTTCCATGTTCTGATCGCGGGCATAGTGCTGGCCTCGCTGCTGATCACGATTGACGCGACCTCGGCTGAGACCGAGGGGCTGGGCGAATTGTTCGCGCTGATGCTGTTCGGCGCGTCGGGCATGATGTTTATGTCGAGCGCCGCGGAGCTGTTGCTGGTTTTCGTTGCGCTGGAGATATCGTCAATCTCGACCTACATCATGGCCGGGTTCCGCCGCAAGTCGGCGAAGAGCCCCGAGTCGGCGCTGAAGTACTTCCTGCTTGGCTCGTTTGCCACGGCCTTCTTCCTTTACGGCATCGCGCTGATCTTCGGCGCGACCGGCACCACGCGCATTACCGCAGTTGCGGCGAGTGTGAGCGGCGGCAATGCATCGGCTCTGCTCTACGTCGGCCTGGCGATGATCATCATCGGGCTGGGCTTCAAGGTTTCCGCAGCACCGTTCCACGTCTGGACTCCCGATGTTTACGAGGGTGCACCTTCACCGGTGGTGGCGCTGATGTCCACCGGGCCGAAGGTTGCGGCTTTCGCTGTGCTGCTGCGTATCGCCTTCGGGGCGTTTCCTGGGCTGCAAGGGCACTGGGTTCCAGCGCTGTGGTGGCTGGCGGTGCTGTCGATGAGCATCGGCAATCTGGGTGCTCTGCGCCAGCGGAATGTGAAGCGGATGCTGGCGTATTCCTCGATCGCCCATGCCGGATATCTGCTGGTGGCATTCACAGCATTTTCGTCGGATGGAATCGCCGCGGCTAGCTTCTATGCTGTTTCGTATGCTGCGATGAACGTCGGCATCTTCGCCGTCATCAGTCACGCGGGCGGATACGATGACCGGCTGACGCTGCTCGACGATTATCGCGGGCTTGCGTATCGCTCGCCGATTTTGGCTGCCTGCATGGGGTTCTTCCTGATCTCGCTGATCGGGATTCCGTTTACCGGCGGCTTCTTCGGCAAGTTCTACGTTTTCTCGGCGGCGCTGCGTTCCGGCATGGTCTGGCTGACGATTATCGGTCTTATCAATAGCGGTATCGCAGCGTTCTATTACCTGCGCACCGCGACTGCAATCTATTCGCGGCCGGCGGATGCTTCGCCGGTGATGGCCGTACCACGTCCTTCCATGGCCCTGCTGCTGGCGCTGTTTCTGACGGTCGCGACGACGCTGGTGCTGGGCATCATGCCCAGTGGCGTGCTGGCTAAAGCGAGGGCCGCAGCAGAGACTTACACCGGGGTGACTGAAGTGGCGCCGAGCGCGGTGATGTCGCAGCGATAAATGCCGTGCGGGCATGAGTGCTGTGCGCTTATTGCGCCACGCGTGCCTTGCGCGATGTCCAATTTGAGGACGAATTCGCCGTGTAAACACTAATTCTTCTGGTTACCAACAGGGTGTGCCTGTGGCCCCCGTCACATACAACCCTTCCTTCCGAGGCAGAGGATTATCTCCCGGAAAGGAGGGTTATATGCCGAATCGAATCCACGTCGCATTCGTGGCGGGGCTCTTTGCTTCCGCCATCTTCGGAATAGCCCAGCAGATACCGACACGGGTTAATAGCCCGTTGCAGATTAAAGAAATTCCTGTCCAGCCGACCTCACCGGCGTCGGGGAAACAGATGTACGACACCTACTGCGCCGTTTGTCACGGGGTGAACGGTAAGGGCATCGGACCGGCCGCGAGCGCTCTCAAGACGCAGCCCACCGATCTGACCAACCTGGCCAGAGAAAATGGGGGGAAATTCCCCGATGCTCATGTCTTTGCCATTCTCCAGTTTGGGATCGAGACTCCGGCGCATGGTCAGAAAGACATGCCGATCTGGGGGCCGGCGCTGCGCTCGCTCGACCGGGGCAGCACCACATCGGAGATGGAAGAGCACCAGAGAATCGCGAATCTGACGAATTATCTCCGCACTCTTCAGCAGTAATCGCCGCAAGCAAAAACTCCCTGCCCAAAGGCAGGGAGTTTTTGTGTGTTGAGATCTTCGCCATCCGGCGAGGATGTCTACTTCACCTTGGCGAAAACGATGAGCAGGGTGAACAGCGCGAGAGATTCCATGAAGGCGAGGCCCAGCATGAGCATGGTCAAAATGCCGGCGCGCGCCCCGGGATTGCGGGCCAGAGCTTCGGTGGCCGAGGCGGTGGCGCGGCCCTGTCCGAGGCCGCAAAGGCCGGAGGCGATGGCCATGCCGATGCCGGCTCCTATGGGGACCCAGCTGTTGGCAGTGCTGCTGCCGCCGGCAGCCTGTGCGAACGCGGGCGACGCCATAAACAGGGCGGCCAGCGCCATGAATGCATATTGCAGTGTGCGCATGTTCTTCTCCAGCTTCCGTAAAATCGCCGCCAGTGGGTGGTTGAGGCTCACCGTGCTGGCCCCCTCACGCTGAACGGCTTTTCCATGGCCGGAGTGGAAGCGGTGCTCCGGCCGGAAATCTCTTTCTCTTTAGTGCTCGGTGTGGGCGGTCGCCTCGGCCAGATAGATCATGGTGAGCAACATAAATATGTAGCTCTGAATCAGGGCGACGCCGAAGTGCAGTCCCAGAAACACGATGGGGATGCCGAGCGGAACCAGCGAAAAGAAGACCAGAGTGAGCAGATCGCTGGCAAACATGTTGGCGTAGAGACGAACCGTGAGCGACATGACGCGCGCGAGGTTCGAGATGATCTCAATGGGGAAGAGCAGGGGCGAAAGCAGCAGAACCGGCCCCATGAAGTGGCGCAGATAGCCGATGGGGCCCTGCTTCCGGACGCCGTGCCAGTTGTAATAGAGGAAGGTAAAGACGGCGAGTCCCAGCGGCACCGAGGGGTTCGCAGTCGGAGTATCAATGCCGGGGAGCAATCCGAAGCAGTTGCAGAACAGGATGAAGATCAGCAGGCAGGTGAGGACCGGCAGGTGTGGCACAAATCCATGCCCCATGACCTGCTGCGCCTGGCCCTCCACGAATTCATGTACCCACTCAGCCAGATGCTGCGGTTTTCCCGGCTTCTCCACGCTGAGAGAGCTGCGAACCAGGATGCAGAAGAGGATCATGCCGGCAAAGACGATCAGCTCCAGCGTCAGCGTATTGCCGATGGGGCGCGACGGATGCTGCGGGTGGATTCCGAGCTTATAGAGCAGAGCGTCGACGGGGCCGGCGAACCAGTGGTTCAGAAAATGGGTGATCAGGTTGATCAGTCGCAGCATAGGGTCTTCAGGAGATCCACAGTACCGGTAGTTGTTTGGATTGGCTCAAAAGAGGGCAAAACTACTGGCGCAGGAGCCGGAGGGCCTCAACAGAAAGAGCGACAACGGCCAGTCCGAGGCCCGCTACCAACGCGTAAACCGAGCCATGCAAACACCTTAGACTAACATAGAGGATCGCAACCGCCATCCCCAGACGGAGAAAAAACATAACCAAAGTGCGGGCCATGGGCCGGGCGCTCTGCTGATTGTCGAGTTTGGCAAAGACGGCGAGGGCCAGGTTGCGCCACTCTCGGATGCCGGTCCAGGAGATGACGGCTCCGGCCAGCAGGAGCAGGCCGGTTTGCCAACCTACGGTGAAGGTCAGAATCAGGAAGAGCACCACGGCCAGCACTGTAACTGTGCGCAGGGCGCGGCGCAGCATGCCGGTCAGCTGGGCGTCGGTCATGGAGCCGGCTAAGCCGGAGAGGGGCTCGTTTTCCTGGGTCACCTGAGTCATCCTTTTTCCGACTTTGCCTGATTGGCGGCTTTCTCCGGCCCCAGCACCAGGCGGAAGATCTCGATGAAACCGGCGACGCAGCCGAGGATGATGCCGGCGAGATAGATCCAGTGCTGGTGTAGCCATTTGTCGAGACCGGCGCCGGCCAGCCAGCCGACCAGAACTGCTGCCGGCAGGATAAAGGCGATCTGCGTCATGCGCTCGGCACGGACGATGGTGTCGACCACGCCCTTGGCTTGGCCGGCGGCAGGCTTTTGGTTGAGAGGATCTTCGGGCATGAGCGGCGCTTCGTACCGGGTCTGTTATACACCACGGCGGATTGTTGTTCGGGTCGAGCCGGCCAGGGCTGAACCTGCTGGCAGAGCGCTGGTTATACTCGAACGAGACCGATGCTGAAGAGGAATGAGCGTGTTTGAGTCCGAATTTGAGCGCAACCTGTATGCGCTTCGCCAGGAAAAACTGAAGCAGATTGCCGCGCTGGGACAGCAGGCGTATCCCAACACGTTTGCGCCCGAGGGAATGGAGGTCACGACGATTCCGCGGATCCGAGCGGGGTTCGATGTCGCCACCGGAGAGCAGCTGGAGGCGGAGCGGGTTCAGGTGGCGGTGGCGGGTCGCATCATGGCCATCCGCCAGCAGGGAAAGGCTGGTTTTGCCACGCTGCAGCAGAATGGGCAGCGGCTGCAGATTTACGTCCGCAAGGATGCGGTGGGCGACCAGGCGTTTGAGCTGTACAAGCTGCTCGACCTGGGCGATCACGTTGGGGTGACCGGGTATCTGTTCCGGACGCGAACCAACGAGCTGACGATTCACGTGGAGACGATCACATTTCTGGCCAAGGCGCTGCTGGCTCTGCCGGAGAAGTATCACGGGCTCGCGGACGTGGAGCTGCGGTACCGGCAGCGTTATGTGGATTTGTTCATGAACGGGGTGCTGAACGAGGCTCCGGCTGAGGGTGGGAGCGAGGAGCAGAAGGCGGAGGGAACCGGAAGCGCGGAGATGCGTGCCCCTGAGGTCCGGACTCCGGAGATTCGGGTTCGCGAGGTGTTCATCAAGCGCGCCGCAGTGCTGCGGGCGATTCGGAAATACTTCGACGCGCGTGGATACATCGAGGTGGAGACGCCGATGATGCAGCCCATCGCGGGCGGGGCAGCGGCACGGCCGTTTGTGACGCACCACAACACGCTCGCTATGAATCTGTTTCTGCGCATTGCGCCGGAGCTGTATCTGAAGCGGTTGGTGGTGGGCGGCTTCGACCGCGTGTACGAGATCAATCGCAATTTTCGGAATGAAGGCATTTCGACCCAGCACAATCCTGAGTTCACGATGCTGGAGTTTTATCAGGCGTACGCGAACTATCGCGACTTGATCGAGCTGACAAAGGAGCTGATTGAGCAAGTCGCGCTGGAGGTAAACGGGACCACTCTTACCCACTTCAATGGCGTGCAGATCGACCTCGCGAAGGATAAGTGGGCGACGCTGACTATGCGGGAGGCGATTGTTAAGTGGTGGCCGGAAGAGTTTGGTACTGCTCCTCGAATTGAGGAATTTACAGATCAGGAGAAGCTGACAGCGCGACTGGCAGCGGCCCACGAGACCGCGCGGTCTTGGCCTAATAAGAGCCAACAGCAGCTGAACTCCTTCGCGATTCTCGTGCTGATCGAAGGATCACTCCGTGACCACCAGAAGGCCCTCGGCCATGTGATTGCGGAGCTATTTGAGCTTGTAGCCGAAGAGAACCTGATCCAGCCGACGATCATTTACGAATTTCCGTTGGCGGTTTCTCCTTTGTCGAAGCAGAAGCCGGATGAACCGGAGTGGGTGGAGCGCTTTGAGTTCTACATTGGCGGCTTCGAGCTGGGGAATGCGTTCTCCGAGCTGAATGATCCCGAGGAGCAGCGGCGGCGTTTCGAGGAGCAGGTTGCTCAGCACGAACACGGCGACGAGGAAGCGCACCAGATGGACCTCGACTACGTGCGGGCACTGGGGTATGGGCTGCCGCCGACGGCGGGTGAGGGAATCGGGATCGACCGGCTGACCATGATCCTGACCGGGGCGCGTTCGATTCGGGATGTGATCCTGTTTCCCCTGCTGAAGCCGCAGGGCTCGGGTGAGGCTGGTTCTTAGTAGCCCCCCTCCCCCAAGCTGCCTGGCTTGTAATTTGATTCGGCGTGACTTAACGGGTGTTTACCAGGTCGATAATAGGCTGGTCACGTTACCTAAGTCAGATGACTCGTCTACCTCGCGAGTATCTGAGGTTCCGACAGAGGCGCTCTGCCCGGGCTTAATTCGGCAGTATGATGGCAACTGCATCGATGTTTCCATAAGAAAAGCCCCGCGGCCCGCGAGGCTTTTATCTTTCGTTGTCTCTAACTTCAGTATAACAGAGTGGCCGAATTATTCGGCCAACATTCTTCTTAGTCAGGCAATGGTAAGTCATATGGAATGTGTCCCCGAAAGATTTATTTCGAGGCGCGCTACTTGACAGTTTTCTGCTGAACGACCGGCACGGGAGCAACCGTCGGAGTGGTGGAATGCCCTATCTCCTGAAGGGGCGGAGCGGTCCACGCTCCAGCAGCTCGCTCCGGCCAGGCTGGTGGAGCACCCCTGGGGATCGGCTGGGCGGTCGGGACTTACAGGGAATGACGAACGTCGCGGAATCCCACATCTGCCAACGGCGGGCAGATGTGGGGCACCCGGCAGCCGGCCAGGTAAAGAAATACGCAGAGCTAATTGCCGCGGTCCGACTCGACTAGCGATTTGAGACGGGAGAGAGCTTCATCCCACTCGGCGGAGATGCGGGTCAGGTAGTCGCGCAGCTCGTTTACCGGGTCGGGATTGAATTCGTAGAGGCGTTCGCGGCCGGCGCGGACGCAGCGGACGATGTGGGCTTGTTCGAGGACACGGAGATGCTTGGTGATCGCCTGGCGGGTGAGGTGGGAACCGTGGGTGAGCTGGGCGATGGAGCAGCGCTGTCCCCGGCCGAGGCGGGTGAGCAGGGAGAGGCGCGTGGCGTCGCCCAGAGCCGCAAAGGTGCTGGCTGCAGTGCTGACCGCACGGGCACTCCGCCTTCGGCGCTCGATCGATAGAGACGAAGTGCTGGCCGCACGGGCACTGGGCCTTCCGCGTTCGATCGCCTTAGACCGCTGCGTTTTGGGCGACATGCTGTTCAATGTTCTTCATCTGCTGGGCCCAGCCGTTGTCGTTGCGCAGGAAGGCCTCGTTGCGGCGCTCGTCGGGAAGATCGCTGAAGCCGGATTCGGTGACGGTGAGCAGCGTGCCGGTGGCAGTCTTCTCCAGACGGAACTCGACCAGGGTGGGCGTTTCTTTGGTGTAGTCGATGGCGGGATCGACCGCGTAGGGGTGCCAGGTGAAGGCGAAGTACTGCTCGGGCTCGATCTCCTGAATGACGGCGCGCCAGGTGAGGTGCTCATAGCCGGGCCACGTGATTTGGCCGCGGGTCTCCTCGCCAGCTTCGAAGGGGCTTTCCAGTTTGACGCGGAACCATTCGCCAAATTCGCGGTAGTCGGTGAGGGCGCGCCAGACGCGGGAAACGGGGGCCTGGAGCTCGATGCGCTTTTCGATGCGGTCGGGCGTGCGTTCGGCTTTCATAGGCAACCTCCAGGTTGCAGGATACGCCGACTGGAGGAAAATGCAACTGAATGGTTGCGGGTAAGAAAGTGGCCGGTTTTGGACAGGGGATGGCGCGGATGGTGGGCGGAAATGGACAGTGGGCCGCCTGGCAAGTTGCAGGTTAGCGTGGTCTGGGGCGGGGACGCTTTTGCGGCTATGGTGAGCGCGAGGGACCTGTGGCCCTTTGAGTTGGCGGCACGCGCTGCGGTGTATCCCACATCTGCCAACGACGGGCAGATGCGGGGCACCCGGCTTGAGTTGGCATCCGGCAGGTTGCGGGGCAACCTACGGTCAGCGGCCAACGATTAGCGTTCAGCGGTTTGACTGGTTATGCGGCGGTGAGGAGCATGGGCTCGGCTTTGGTGATGACGAGGGTGTGCTCGTAGTGGGCTGCGAGGCCGCGGTCGGCGGTGCGGACAGTCCAGCCGTCGCGAGCGAGAACGGAGCGGCCGGAGCGGCTGGCGATGATGGGTTCAACCGTGATGACGAGGCCTTCGGTGAGCACGTCGCCGGCGGAGGGATCGGGCCAGTTGGGGATACTTGGCTTCTCGTGGATGGTGCGGCCGATGCCGTGACCGCACAGGTCGCGGATGACGTGGAAGCCGGCGGCGTTGACTTCCTCTTCGACGGCGCGGCCGATGTCGCGCACGCGGTTGCCGGCGCGGGCGACGCGCATGGCCTGTTCAAAGGCGCGGCGGGCGCAGACGGCGAGGCGGCTGCCGATGGCGGACTGGGTGATGGGCGGCCCAACGATGACGGTCTCGGCCGCGTCGGCCATGAAGCCGTCCTTCTCGATCGTGACGTCGAGCTTGAGCAGGTCGCCGTTGCGCAGACGGCGGTTAGAGGGAATGCCGTGGACGATTTCGTCGTTGACGCTAATGCAGTTGACACCGGGGAACTGATAGACAAGGGTGGGCGCGGAGCGGGCGCCGTGAGCGCGCATGACCTCGCCGCCGATGCTGTCGAGTTCGCCGGTGGTGATGCCGGAGCGGACAGCGGCTTTCATGGCGTCGAGCATGAGACGGACGATGCGGCCGGCGGCGCGCAGGGCAGCGAGTTCTTCGGGCGTCTGGATGGACAACGGCTTTCCCTCTGTTTCTATTGTCGCAGCAGAAGGGATAATCGTTGAGCCGCAGACTGCTTCTTTGCGAACCGTGGTTACTCTCCCAGCAGGAGGCGTTCGGCGGTGAAGGCGCGGCCGGTGGCGCCGTCGCATTCGATGAGCAGGGCAGCCATGCGGGGATCGCCTTTGGCGGCTTCGAACTTGTTGGGCATGCCGGTGAGGAAGCGCTCGAGGACGAATTGTTTTTCGACGCCGATGACCGAATCGTAGGGGCCGCTCATGCCCACGTCCGTTTGGTAGGCGGTGCCGCCGGGGAGGACCCGATTGTCGGCGGTCGGAACATGAGTGTGAGTGCCGATGACCGCGGTGACGCGACCGTCGAGGTACCAGCCGAGAGCGGCTTTTTCCGAAGTCGCTTCGGCGTGGAAGTCAACGATGACGACTTTGGCGGTGATCTGCTGGAGCAGGCGATCGGCGATGCGAAAAGGGTCATCGTTGCCGGGCATGAAGACGCGGCCCTGGAGATTGATGACGGCGTACTCCTGGCCGGAGGACAGAGCTCCCTGGTAAAAGCCGTGGCCGGGTGAGCCGGGGGCGTAGTTGGCGGGGCGGATCACGCGACGAGGGCGTTCGTGGCTGTCGGCAGGGACAGAATTGAGGTAGTCGATGATCTCTTTCTTGTCCCAGACGTGATTGCCAGTGGTCAGGGCGTGAGCACCGAGGTCGAAGAGGTCGCTGGCGATGGCCGGCGTGAGGCCGAATCCACCGGCTGCGTTTTCGGCGTTCATGATAACGAGATCGACACTGCGGCCGACGACAATGTGGCCGATATGTTCGCGAACAATGCGGCGGCCCGCGCTGCCAAAGATGTCGCCGACAAAGAGGATGCGCAAGGTGGGTTCTCCGGAAATGTGACTAAATATGGAGATTACATTAGGCGCGAGGGTGGAGAAACGGGCACAGGGAACGTGAATTGTTACAGATGAATTCACAGGAGAGATTTGTGCTTCCGCGTAGAAAACCGTGGTAGGTTGGAGCATGGCCGCTAATACCCGATTCGCTACCGGGGTCCACGCCCTGGTGCTGCTCGCCGACGAACCGGATGTTCTGCAGACCTCGGATGACGTTGCCGGGAGACTGGGAATCAATCCGGTCGTCATTCGCCGCGTGTTTTCGCTGCTGCATCAGGCAGGGCTGCTGGACAGCCAGAAGGGTCCGCATGGCGGATCGAAGCTGGCGAAGCCCCCCAAGGCGATCACGCTGGCTGACATCTACAGCGCGCTGGATGGCGGAGAGCTGTTTCACACGGCGGCGTTTCCGGGAGCGGATTCGGCGAAGGTGAGCTCGGCGCTGAAGCGGGTGTTTCGCGACGCGGAAGACGCGCTGCGCGAGGAGCTGGAGAAGACCTCGCTGAGCCAGCTGCTGAAGAAGTCGGCGAAGAAGAACGGCGGGAAGAAGTAGGGGACGGCAGGCTGTAGCGTGTGGCGTTTAGGGATTAGGGTGTAGGGATTAGGGATTAGTTTGTCGCCCTGACGGCGAGGTTCTCTACGCCTTGATTGATGTCGGGATGGGCGGCGGACGCTAACCCCATAACGGCGGCTACGCAGTCGCCATCCTGGCTGAGTCTTTGAGCCAGCGCAGGCAGAGCCACACAGCAATCAGGATGAGCGCCAGGGTGAGGCCGGTCCAGAGACCGGAGAGTCCCCATTTCATTTCAAAACAGAGCAGCGCACCCAGGGGCAGGCCGAGGATCCAGTAGCCGGCCAGGTTCATGAGCATGGGGAAGCGCGTTTCGCCGAGGCCGCGCAGAGCGCCGGTGGAGACACTCTGGATGCCGTCGAAGATCTGAAAGCCGGCCACGATGGCGAGGATATGGGCGCCGAGGGCGAGCACCTGCGAATCGCGCGTCCAGATATGCAGGATGGGGCGGGGGATGATGAGGAAGAGGATGGCCATGCAGGCCATGAATCCGGCGCCGAGGCCGATGGAGAGCAGGCCGGCGCGGCGCGCGCGGGCGGGATTGCCGGCTCCGATGGCGTGGCCGACGGCGACGGCGGCCGCGGCGGAGATGCCCAGCGGGACCATATAGGAGTAGGCGGCGCAGCTGAGGACGATTTCGTGCGTGGCCAGCGCAACGGGGCTGAGGTGCGAGGCCATGATGGTGGCCGCGCCAAAGGCCGCGACTTCGAGGACGAGCTGAGAGGCGGCCGGCAGGCCGAGGGCGAGCAGGGAACGGATGCGGGTCCAGTCGGGTCGGGGCCAGTGGGCGAAGAGGGCGTGGCCGCGTTCGGACTCGTGTGCCCAGGCAGCGTAGACCAGCACGGCGGCCATGTAGATGCGGGCGCCGCAGGTGGAGAGCGCCGATCCACGGACGCCGAGCGCGGGCATGCCGAAATGGCCGTAGATAAAGATCCAGTTGCCGGCGAGGTTGACGAGATTGGCGCTGATGAGGGCGAAGGCCACCGGACGCATGCGGCCGACTCCCTGGAGATAGCGGCGAAATCCGCCATAGACGACAAGCGGAAAGGTGCCCCAATTGAGGATGAGGACGTAGGAGCGGGTGAGGCGGGCGACGGTGGGATCGACGCCGTGGCCGGTGAAGATCCACTGAGCGGCGACCATGAAGAGCATGAGCAGGGGAGTGAAGGCCAGTGCGATGTACATGGCCTGGGCGAGGGAGCGGTGGCAGTCGTCGAAGCGGCCTGCACCCCAGGACTGGGAGACCAGCGTATCGAGGCCGAGGAGCAGGCCGATGCCGAAGAGCGACGGCGCATAGTAGATAGCGTTGCCGAGGCCGACGGCACCGATGGCATCGGGCCCGAGGCGGCCGACCATGATGAGGTCGACGATGGTCATGGTCATCCAGCCGAGCTCGGAGAGGACGACGGGGATGGCGAGCGCGAGGAGAGCGCGCAACTCTTCTCCGATGTGGGAGGGATGGGCGTGCTGCTCGAAGACCTGAATCTCGGGGGACGGGACTGCGGCCTGGATTTCATTCTCAGACGGCATGGGGATGGGTCATTGTACGGCACCCGAGTTGCGAGTCTTGCTTCGCTCAGGTGTGCGTGGGGCAACGGTGGACGAGCCGCGCGAAGGGCCGTATGGCTATGGTAGATTCGAGGTAGCGACCGGACCGCGGAGAGATGGCCGAGTGGCTGAAGGCGCACGCTTGGAAAGCGTGTAAACTCGAAAGGGTTTCCAGGGTTCGAATCCCTGTCTCTCCGCCAGATTCCACGATGCTTCGGGTTTGAACGAGGTCGTTCCCCTTCGGGTCAGGATTTCGCCTGCGGGCTCGGCGCCCGCAAACGGCTCAAGTTCGAATCGCTGTCACTCCGCCATTAGAATCGATAGCTTGCCGGGATCGTTCTCTCATCCGAAAGTCAAAAGCGCGATTTCACTATGTGCGACCAGTCGACCAATCTGGTTGATGGGATGACGGCCTTCGAATTCCGAACATAACCTTCACGCATGGCCAAATTTGAGCCCGGAGTCAGAGCGGCCGGCAGCGGCTCGACTGCGAGTGATCTGCGCTGCATCCCCTATTGTCAACCGTGTCATTCGGATTGACACATGACTCTTGCGCGAGTGCCTCAGTCGGCGCGGGGCGGAAGATTATGGCTATTCAGTGGTCGGGGTGGTGTTTGCGGCCAGCGCAGTTCATGCAACTTCATTTTCATTCGCATCCGTGACGAAGGCTGAAGAACGGGCCACAAGCGAAATGACATTGCCCGCGCGTTTTATTTTGAACAAACAGCTGCAGCGGCCACAGAGCCAGTAATGCTCCACCCTCCTTAAGGTTCCGTCGGAGTTCCTCAGGGGTGCCGCAGTCACGAAGGCGAAGACCCTTCCTTCTCGCAGATAACGAAGCACTTTGCCGCATTGGGGATTCGCGCAGGTCTCAATCACTCCTTACCTTCTCGCTTCATCACCTAACTTTCTCCGGGACCTACAACAAGCAACAGGCGTGCCATTCATGAACGCAGCGTTCGCATAGTGCGAAATTCGAGACACCTGCGGGGTCATTCTGGCACGTCTTGTTTCTATGCAATGCATTGCCTGGCATCTGACGTGCTCTGCGAAATATTTGCGGCGAATGACTGAGATTCCCGATCCTCAAATGGAGCTTTGGCTGCATTCAGGAGAGAGCGGTCCGTGGTCTTTCGCAGCGCACTTTGTCGCGAGCGCCAATGAAACGATTTGTGCGCTGGGACATTTCGCAGTCCGGGGAGCCGTTGTTCTCCTTTTCGCGGCGGGTGGGAGGTTCATTGGCGCGGTGGCATGTGAGCGATAACCGGGTTGCAGTGAAAGCCGCGGTCAGGGGCCCTGAATTCATACAGCGGGGTGATACCTATGTCTTCGTGCCGGTTTCCTGGAATCATGCTTTGTCTGGTCGCATCAGCGCTGTTCGTTCACGGGCTCGCCGCCGGGCAGGATGTGTCCGCGCTGCGGCCTCAGCCGGCAACCGTCGTGGGCACGGTGCTGGACTTAAACGGTGGTGTGGTTTCGGGAGCTGCGGTGATGTTGAACAGCTCCGATCTCAATCTGCACCTGACAACGAACAGCGACAGCAACGGGCTTTTCCAGTTTGCAAAGGTGCCTCCGGGGGCGGACTGGTATGTGACGATCCACATGCAGGACTTTGCAGGCTGGACTTCAAAGAAGCTGGTCCTCATTCCCGGCCAGTATTTCCTGCTTACAGGGATTCAGTTGCACCTGGCGATCGTGGAGGTATCGGTCACCGCGGTCACACCGGAGCAGGCCGCAACCGAGGAGACCCGGGTTGAGGAAAAGCAACGCGTCCTCGGGGTCATTCCTAATTTCTACGTTGTCTATGACCGACACCCCACGCCACTGACCGCAAAGCTCAAGTTCCAGCTAGCTTTCAGAACGCTCACGGATCCGATAACGATCGGAGGATTCGTGCTGAATGCCACAATCTATCAGGCAGGGCATTATCCGGACTATCGCGAGGGAGTCGCCGGGTACGGCGAGCGGATGGGTGCCACGTTCGCGGGCGGATATGCAAACGTTCTGATTGGAGACGCTTTGCTGCCTTCGATTCTGCATCAGGACCCGCGGTACTTCTACCAGGGAACAGGCACAGGACGTTCCCGCCTGATTCACGCCATTGCCACTCCTCTTTTTATCTACGGCGACAATGGCCGATACCAGATCAATTTCTCGGGAATCGGCGGAGACCTTGCGTCCGGAGCGATCGCGAATGCGTATTACCCGGCGCAGGATCGCGGCAATAATCTCGTTTTCAAGAGCGCTCTGATCGGCGCCGGCGGGCGAATCGCGAATGGTCTCGTGCAGGAATTTGTTTTAAGACGTCCTGTATCGCACAAGTGATAAAAAATAGAGGCAACATCTCCAGCGCGCGCCATTCGCGTGGAGGCCGTTCAACTCAGGGAGGCTTATGTCGTCGCTTCGGGAGTTTCGCTGTGAGGTCTGTGGTCGAGTTACCACCAACCCGCTTCACTGGTTTGTGATCGAGTGTGGCGAATCGAGGCTGACGGTTTTGCGGTGGGAGTCAGACGCGGCGCTTATCCCCGGCGTGCGGCATCTTTGCGGAGAGGCAGATGCTCAGGTTTACATCAGCCGCTGGTTTGAGTCTTTGTGTTCTCCGCCCAAACCTGATTACTCGACCATGCCCAGCGGGTAGGCAACCTGCCGTGCAACTCCGAGGTGAATGCCGCGGGGAGTATTGCTGTTTGCAGCTCACCTGCCGTGGAGATTCATGCCTGACGGTCGGGACTGCGGCGCAAAATAATCGTCGGTGCACTCAGTTGAGATGGACTGGCCCGCTGCGCCGACTGGACTCTGGCTGGAGCGATATCGAAGAAGCCCCTGCGGCGGCACTCGTCGCACAGTCCTGCCAACTCTCCGATCCGGCCCCGTTGGGCGGCTTTTCACACGCGATACCAAGCTTTTTCATTCTCGCTATGAGTGTCGTCCGCTTGATACCGAGCTTCATAGCGGCTCCCCTGGCACCTCCGACGACCCAGTTCGTCTCCCGCAGTGTCTTCACGATCACGTCGCGCTCGTAGTGCCTGAGGCCGGGTTGTGCTCGAGTGTCAGGGATGGCTTCGCTGCACGTCTGACCTTGCAGGTTGGAGAAAACACCGTCCTGTGAGAGGATGACGGCGCGTTCGATTACGTTCTGAAGCTCGCGGATATTTCCGGGCCAGTCATAGGCAAGCATGGACACCAGGCACTCCTGCGGCACACATGTGATTTCCTTGCCCAGCCGGCGTGAAAACAGCTCGATAAAATGCCAGATGAGAGGGACAATGTCGTCGCGACGCTGGCGCAGCGGCGGCAGCATCAGCGGAAAGACATTCAGGCGGTAGTACAAATCGCTGCGGAATTCATCGTTTCGTGCCATGACCTTCAGGTCGCGATGAGTTGCGGCAATCAGCCGCACGTCAACATGCTGTGTGCGACTGCTTCCCAGGCGTTCAAACTCTCCTTCCTGGAGCACCCGAAGCAGCTTGGGCTGCGACGCGAGCGGCAAGTCGCCGATCTCATCAAGAAACAACGTTCCTCCGTGAGCGACTTCGAAGCGGCCCGGCCTTTGGGCGACAGCTCCGGTAAAGGCTCCCCTCTCATGGCCAAACAGCTCGCTCTCCAGCAGATCGAATGGCATGGCGGCGCAGTTGACCTTAACAAAGGGACGATGGGCACGGCTGCTCATGGAGTGGATGCTGCGGGCGATCAACTCTTTTCCGGTTCCGGTTTCACCGAGGATCAAAACCGTTGAATCCGTTCCGGCCACCAACTGAGCCTGCTCGAGCGCAGCTCGGAGGGTGGAACTCTGCCCAATCATCGCCCCCCCGCCAATCGTATGCGGACCGGGGCTGCGCGTCAGACAGTTTTGCGGCTCGCGCATTTGAATGTCCCCCGATCAGACCTCTGCTGAAATCGTCCGTTGAACTTTGTTCTGTTCATGCGCGTTCAGGAGTGGTAATGGGCGAGGGCTTTGCGCAGAGCAGCCCGTCCCCGGCTTCTCCGGGACTTTACCGCCGATACAGTGATGCCCAGCAACAGAGCCGTTGCCTCGGTCGATTCCTCCTGCAGATCGCAAACTTCCAAGGCGCTGCGGATGGAGGGGTTCAACCGGAGCACCCTGCTGAACAGGACGATACGTCGCTCCTTTTCAAAATAGGTTGATTCGGGATCCGGCCGGGAATCTGGAATTTCCAGAGGCGGCACCGGGTTCTCTTCGGTTCCATGGCCAGGCTGAGCGACCTCGCGGAGCCGTGATTTCTTCCTCTTCCACATGCGCGCTTCGTTGAGAGCAATGGTGGTAAGCCACGTGGAGAACGATGATCTTCTCTGAAAACCGGGAATTGCAATAAACGCCTTCATGAATGTCTGCTGGGCGATGTCCTCGGCATCAGCGAAACTGCCGGTCATGCGGCGGCCAACTGCCAGAACCGCCCGCTGATAGCGCCCAATGAGCACTTCAAATGATCGTGAATCGCCATTCATCGCCTCGGTCACGAGAATATCGTCGGGCAGATCGCGCGAAATAGCCGAAGTGGTGTGCATCTCGATCCTCCATGCTGATGCGTTCATTGCCTGCTTTTCACCCGAGTGAGGGAGCCATGTTGCGCTGATGGGATTAGGCCACAGAGGCACAATGGAAACCATTGACCAAAGGTATCGGTCAGTACCTTGGTATGAGCGGAGCGAACCTGGATGAGGTGCAGGAGCAGCCTTGCAGCGCGGGCGAACACTTAGCCCGTATATAACCGGCGCACTGTGCCGGACGATCATAGGTTCGCAGTGGAGACCAACCACTTCATCGGCCCTGCGACCGATGCCGAAGACTTAGCGGTCAGGAGGCCCGATACCAAAGTATCGCAATACCATCGTCCAATTGTTTTCTTGTTATCGCATTTGATGAGATCGATGTCGCGAGCTGTCAGCCGGCTTGATTGTCAGCATGCTGTTGTATCCGCGCGGCTTTACTAACTGGCCACGACAGCGACTTATTCCGTGGCCTTGTCGTCTGCGGTCGGCCGAGGCGGCAGGTCACGAAGCAGACCGAAAGTGGTGTTGAGAGTGACACGGCAGTGCAGCAGAGCCAGGAGAGGAGCTGGAATGGAGTTGCGAACCTTGGCCAACATGGTGCTGATCGGTGGTCTTTTTTCCGGCGTCCTCGCTGCATCTGCGCAGTACGGCGCACCAGCAACGCCAGCTCCGTACAACCCGATCGCTCTGGCCGAAGTAACCGGCGCACCGCGAACAGCCGTTCAGGCCGGGCAGAACAATGAGCGCACGCTTTCGCAAAATCCTTATCTGGGTGGTGTTCCTTCGGGGAAACTCAGCGCGACCCCGGTGGCGCTTTCCCTCGAGGATGCCGTCAAGCTGGGACTGAGGCAGAATCTGGGTGGTGTTCTGGCCACGGATGTTCTGACCGGTGCGCGCGGAGAGCGTTGGCAGGCCCTGAGCGAGTTGCTTCCGAATGTGGTCACCGACAGCGGTTTCGGAGTTCATCAGATCGACCTGCGCGCAGCGTTCGGCCTGTCCATACCCGGAGTGCCTCACATCATCGGCCCGTTTGGTTATTTCGACTCGCGAGCTTATCTGAAGCAGTCGGTTTTCGATTGGGGATCGATCGAAGGGGCACGATCTTCACAAGCGCAGCTGGACGCAGCTGAGCTTAACGTGAAGGATGCGCGTGAGCTTGTCGTGCTGGTGGTCGTCGCCAATTATCTGCTGGTGATCGCTGACGAGTCGGAGGTGGAGTCAGCCACGTCACAACGGGACACCGCTAAAACCCTCTTTCAGCAGGCAACGGACCAGAAGACTGCGGGGCTTGCCTCCACGGTGGACGTTCTGCGCAGCCAGGTGGAACTGGAGTCGCGGGAGCAGAAACTAATCAGCGCGCAAAATGGCCTGGCCAAGCAGAAGCTGGTTTTGGCTCGGGCGATCGGCCTTCCCCTGGGGCAACAGTTCGGGATAACCACGCACGCTCCCTATCATGAACTGACACCTTCGAGTCTCGATGAGGCGATCGAGAGAGCCTACAAGGCGCGTCCGGATTTCCAAAGTCTGCTGAACCGTGTCCGCTCCGCTCAGCTGGCAAAAGAAGCTGCTTATGCCGAAAGGTACCCGTCGATCGGGGCCGAAGTGGACTATGGTCTCTCGGGAGTGAATCCCGGCACATCGCACGGCACCATTGATGCGGCAGTCACCCTCCGCATCCCGATCTTTCAGGGTGGGAGGGTGCACGGGGATGTTTTGGTAGCCGACGCCGGCCTTACACGAGAAAAGCAGCAACTGGAAGACATGCGAGCGCGGATCGATCAGGAGATTCGTGACGCCTATCTGGATCTTGCATCGGCTGCGCAGGAAGTCTCCGTCGAAAAGAGCGCCATAGAACTCGCGACTCAGAATTTAGAACAATCTCGCGACCGATTTCGTTCGGGTGTGACCGACAACGTCGAAGTAGTACAGGCGCAGGATGCACTGGCGATCGCCAACGACGCCTATATTGCCAGTCTCTACAGCTATAACCTCGCCAAAATATCGTTGGCGAGAGCGACGGGAGTTGCAGAGTCCCGATACGCGGAGTATCTGGGGGGGAATTGAATATGTCTGAGCAAAAGCACACACCGGAATCGCCGGAAGCAAGCTCGCCGGAGTCACGCAAGCCAGCCGACAATGCCGCGGGAGGTGACGTGCTGGTCTCGGCGTATCCACACAGGCGTTCGCGAAAGCGCTGGATCGTACTGGTTTCGGTCTTTGTGCTCATCGTAGCCGGCGCTTTTCTCTGGCATTACTTTTCAGGCTTCGAATCCACCGACGATGCACAGGTGGACGTACATCTTTACCCTGTCAGTGCTCGCATCCCGGGATACATTCAGAGTGTCGGGATCGGCGACAACCAATGGGTCGAGCAGGGATCGACACTCGTCGAGATCGATCCAAAAGATTACGAAGTAGCTTTGGAACGAGCACAGGCAACGCTCGAAAACGCGGAGGCCACCGCAAGAGGTCTGAACATCGAGGTGCCTGTTTCCTCGGTCGATACGTCGAGCCAGTTGAAATTTACTTCCTCGGGCATCAATAACGCTCAAGCGGCCATTCAGGCCGCGGAGAAGGAATCAGCGGCCGCTCATGCACGCGTCCTGGAGGCGCTGGCGGAGAATGTGAAGGCCCAGGATGACGTCAGCCGCTATCGGCTCCTGCTCGCGAAGGAGGAAGTGCCGAAGCAGATCTATGACCATGCGTACGCATCGGCAGCGAGCGATGTTGCGGCCATCGCCGCGGCAGAAGCGGACGAGGCAGCTGCCCAACAGGCCGTACAGGAAGCAAATAGCCGGCTGACTGAGGCGGAGGCACACTACCAGGATGCGCAGGCCGGTCCGCAACGGGTGGCCGCAACCCGCGCCAGAGCGCGGGCGGCTGTAGCCGATGTCGATCAGAAACGAGCGGCCGTCGAGCAGGCGCAGCTGAATCTCGGCTACACGAAAATCATTGCTCCCGTGACCGGCGAGGTCACAAAAAAGGTTGTGGTTGGACTGAATGTCGATCCGGGAGAGCAACTGCTCACGGTGGTGCCTCTCGACGATGTGTGGATCACCGCAAATTTCAAGGAGACACAGCTGAAGCATATGCGTGCAGGCCAGAAGGCGAGCATCAAGCTCGACTCGAACGGCCGCACGTACCACGGTCATGTCGACAGCATCGCCGGAGGAACCGGTCCCATCTTCAGCCTGCTGCCGCCGGAAAATGCAACGGGGAACTACGTCAAAATCGTACAGCGTGTTCCGGTAAAGATCGTTCTCGACGCCGGCGAAACTCGTGATCACGCGCTGCGGCCCGGCATGAACGTCGACGTGAAGGTGTACCTGCGATGAGCGCCGCCGCAGCCAGTCTGCCAGCAGAGCAGGCGGTCTCTCGCCCGGGCGTGAATCCGTGGCTCATCGGCATTACCGTGTCGATGGCAGCGTTTCTCGAGGTGCTGGACACCAGTGTCGCGAACGTTGCGTTGCCCTATATCGCCGGAGATCTGGGCGCCAGCTACGATGACAGCACCTGGGTGCTGACGTCTTATCTTGCGGCGAATGCGATTGTGCTTCCGGTAAGTGGATGGCTTGCGGAATTATTCGGCCGCAAAAGGTATTTTCTGCTTTCGCTGATCGTCTTCACGGTTAGTTCGCTGTTGTGCGGCTTCGCGCCGACTCTTCCGCTTTTGCTGCTCTTTCGCGCGCTGCAGGGGATCGGCGGCGGTGGGCTGCAGCCGATGGCGCAGGCGATTCTCAACGACACGTTTCCTCCGGAGCAGCGAGGCGTCGCATTTGCTCTTTACGGAATCAGCGCGGTTCTTGCCCCTACGATCGGGCCTATGCTGGGTGGATGGATTACCGATAACTACTCGTGGCGATGGATCTTCTTTATCAAGCTACCGGTTGCGCTGCTCGCCCTCTATCTGACCTATGTGCTGGTGCGGGATCCGTCGCCTGCCAGCCGCGTAAAGCGTGGCGGGATCCGCGTGGACTACATCGGCATTGCATTTCTGACTCTCGGTGTGGCTTCGCTCCAGGTCGTGCTGGACAAGGGCCAGGAGGATGACTGGTTCGGATCCCAGTTCATTCTCACTCTCGCCATTACCGCGGCAGTTTGTCTGTCGGCGCTGGTTATCTGGGAGTGGTATCGCAAAGACCCCATCATCGATGTCCGAATGTTCAAAAGCTTTAACTTCGCTGCAGCCAACCTGATGATGTTCATGATGGGCGTCATGCTTTTCAGCACCTTAGTGCTCATCCCTGAGTTCCTGCAGACGGTCCTGGGTTATACCGCGGAACTGGCGGGTCTGGTATTGTCTGCCAGCGGATTCGTCCTGCTGTTGATGATGCCGGTGGTGGGGCGCCTCACCTCGAAAGTTCAGGCACGATTTCTGATTGCGGCAGGCTGGCTGTGTCTGGCGGTCGGCCTGGTCTACTCCGCTTATCGGATCGATCTCTTTATCAGCTTTGACTTTGCCATGTGGCTGCGCTGCGCACAGGTGGTCGGGATTGGTTTCCTGTTTGTTCCCATCACAGCGGCGGGCTACATCGGGGTCCCGGCAGAGAAGGGCAACAGCGTTTCGGGCATGGTCAATTTCATGCGCAACATCGGCAGCAGTATCGGGACTTCCATCGTAACGACGATGATCGCCCGGCGCTCACAATATCATCAGCAAATCCTGGTCGGCCATATCGTGCCCGATGCGCCGGCCTTTCGCGGGGCGCTCCACGGCCTGACCACCAGCATCAGGCATTCCGGTTTGGGGGCTGTGGACGCGCGGAATGAGGCGATCGCGCGGTTTTACGGTCTGGTGAATCAACAGTCTCATACGCTCTCCTTTATGGATACATTCTGGGTGCTGGGCATGCTGTGCGCCGTTATGTTCGTGCTGGCGTTCTTCCTGAAGAAGAACGATCCCGGAGCAGGCGGAGATGTCGCGGTGGGCTGAGGAAGGCCACAATGATTCGAGCTATCACAATTGAGCGGGAGTTTGGCTGCGGAGCCTCCGAAATTGCCGGTTTAGTCGCCAGCCGACTCGGATGGGATCTGTGGGACGAGCGGCTGACGCAGGAGATTGCGCGGCTGACCGAAAGCACTCCACAGGCGGTGGAGCGCCGAGAGTGGCGAACCGACCCTGCCGTGTACCGGGTCTTCCAAAGCTTTCTTCGGGGTGCGTTTGAGGGAGGCTTGCCGCCCACCAGCCGTCTGCACATGCTGGATGCGCGCCGAATCGCCGATACTTCGGAAACGGCGGTGAACGCCGCATTCTCCAGGGGCTCCGCAGTGATTGTCGGCAGAGGCTCGCAGTATTTTCTGCGCAATCGCAGAGACGTCTTTCGTGTGTTTCTCTATGCGTCTCGCGATCATAAGATCCGCAGGCTGATTGCGGGAGGCGCAACTGAGAAGAAGGCAATCGCACAAATCGACACAACAGACGAGGCGCGAGCTGCGTTCGTCCGGCAGTATCTCGGCCTGAAATGGCCGGAACCGCACCTGTATCATGCGATGTTCAACACGGAGATGGGTGAATCGCGCACGGCCGCGATGCTCGTTCAGTGCGTCAGGGAACTGGAGGTGGCGGATACGATGCCTGCCTCTATTGCGGTCCCTTAGTATCGTTGTCCCGAGGGTTCGAACCCGACACCGGAGTGAACTGCAGTCCGCTTTGCGCCACCCAGGACCGTAAGAACGCGGAGAGCTACCCAGGGGCAACCGCCGATCCCTCTGCCTCGGGTGGCGGGCGTCAGGATGAAGGTACGGGGGTTCGGAGTCAAATCCATAGGGCAGATTTTTCGCCTCGTGCCTCAAGGTGAGGGACGGTTGGGCCTGATGCGCTCAATGAGTGTCCTGAAGGCGAAGGCCGGTTGAATCCCACATCTGTCAGCATCGGGCAGATCATGGGGGCCCCGGGGGGCGGAGTGGAAAAAGTTTCCTGTGGGCTGAAGGAAGTCGCATAATTACGGCAACTGCGGGAGCCGGAACAGAAGCGGGCGATTCCTCAGGAGAGCGCAGCAAGATTTGCCGGCGCCGGCGGAGTGTCATGGTAATGAACAGTGCTGAGGAAGCCAGGCGCAAACTACCCGGGATGAAGCGGAAGGTGGCTGGGTGGCTTTGTGTAACGGGGTGCCTTGCCGCCTCATCCGCAGTCAATGCTGCTGGCGGTGGGAACTCTCAGATGGCTTCTCCCAATTCCGCCGAACCCACTGTCATCGTGGTGGGCTTTGTCGGTGGGTTCGTGCGTAACGACGACCGTCGCCATCCGGAAGTGCGCATCATTCAGCAACTCGAAGGGGAGGGAGGGCCACAATTCCATGCTGTCGCGCTCGAAAACAGACAACGGACGAAGGCATTACGGGAGATCCTTCACTGGCTCGACGGGGATGGAAACGGCCGCCTCTCGAATGAAGAGAAGGGGGAAGCCCGGATCATTCTGTTCGGCCATAGCTGGGGTGGATCCGCTGTGAATAAGCTTGCCCGCGAGCTGGGGAGCCGGGGAATTCCGGTTCTGCTGACCATCCAGGTCGACAGTGTCAACAAAGGATGGGGCAACGACTGCGTGATTCCGGCGAATGTTGCCAGGGCCGAGAATTTCTACCAGACGCGCGGCGTGGTGCATGGATGCCGCCTGCTGCGGGCCGCAAACCCGGGACGTACGCAGATCATCGGAGATTATGAGTTCGAATATACGGTCCAGCCGGCGGGGTGCCGTTCGTTTTCCTGGTTCAATCGCCATTTTTTCAAGACGCACAACGCGATGGACTGCGACACGCGTGTCTGGCTGGAGGTGGAAAGGGAGATTGAATCGCAATTGCGCGACACGGAGCAGGTTCGGATGGCGGGAGTTTCCGTTGGATTGACTGCGGGCCGCGACCGTCCCTGATCAACTCGCATCGAACCAAGTCGCTGCTGCCATGAGCCTGCACGATCCATATGCCCGAACAGGGGGCCACCCGCATCGTTCAGTGAGGCACAGAGCCCGATTCCCGGTCTCTCTTTACCTCGATGAGTAGTCGAAGTTGAGGCGCCTGTTTATGCCGATCTGGCCTGCTCGAATGGGAACAAAACTCATCATGGAACTCAGGAGTCCGTTCACCTCAGTCGCAGTTGTGCTATTGGCCCTGTGTCCAAACGAGGGCATTTCGAGATCCATGGGTGTGCTCAGCTTCTCCGCCATTCTCACCAGGGCTGGAAGGGAATCGGCGCGCATCTTGCGCATCACCTGACCCCGATGAGCTTTCACCGTAATCTCGCTGATGCCAAGCTCGCTGCCGACCTGCTTGTTTAGCCGCCCCGACGAGACCAGCGCCATAACCTGTCGTTCGCGAAGCGTGAGCGACGCATAGCGCTTCTCCAGCGCTCTGTGCTGCATCTCCTGAAGTATAGTGCGACGGCTTATTTCCAGGGTATCCCGGAGCGCACTCAGCAGTTCCTGATCATGGAAAGGCTTCGAGAAGAATTCCGCAGCGCCGGCCTTCATCGCCTGGACAGTGACCGCCAGATCGCATTCGGCGGCGAGAAAAACGATCGGGATATCAGGGCGTTCCGCAGCGACACGCTTCTGCAAATCGAGACCGCTGAGGCCTGGAAGCGAGACTTCAAGGAGCAGGCAGCTCGGGACAACTTCGTGCCGGCGCCGGAGAAACTCTTCGGCTGAGAAGAAGATCTGGGCACGCCAGCCTTCACGAGCGATCAGCTGCGCCAATGGTTCACAGACGGATATGTCTCCGTCAACGATGTAGACAATGGGAGTGGCCTGGGGTGGCTTTGAAGACTCCAGTCGATGAAAAACCGGGGCATTCGAAGTCGCATCATCTATGAAACGAGATTCCGCCTGAAAGAAACTCATATCGCCCTCCGTTCGATGGTCGCGATGAGGCCCGCACGTGCTGTTTGGGGATCCGTGCTTCAGCGCTGCCTGATGGAGAGATTGGCCCGGGGAGGAAGAGCGCCGATACGAAGATCACTATGAGGCCGGAGCGGGTTAACAGACAAGCGACGATGGAGCGAATCTCATCCGTTCTATCGTCCATCTGCAGGTTCGACTTTTGGGGGATGAGAACTTGTCTTTTCGATTGACGGCTTAGGGCAGAGCCACGGAGGGAACGCGGAAAACTGTCAACTCGCAATATGCTTTCGCCCGAACAGACGGGCATCGATCGACCACGCGCCCGGACCGATCATGGCCAAAGTGCCACCCAGGATGGCAAGGATAACCGGAATCCAGGCGTCGGCTGGTCCTGAGAACACGACCCACACCTCGACAGCAGCGACAATCGCTCCCACAACCGGAGTCCACAGGCCAGTGAGGATAAACAGCCCCAGCACAGCCCCGGTCAATTCGGGGATGATCAGACCTGTCGTCCGGGTTTCCAGCTGCATTATTCCCGCATAGAGCAGAGCGACTCCGATGAGGAGCCGTTGAATGAGGAGGCCGAAGCCCGGCCAGCCATCAGCGAAGGTCGAGAACAGTCGCTGCAAGAGACCTCCCTCCAGGGAGGGTACGTCACTTGCAACGGCGCGGGAAGCGCTGGAAGGCGGAGCGGCGATCATACTTTTGGGTGATCAGAGCTCAATCATTCCGCGCCTGAGAGCAATGGTGACAGCATGCGCTCGATCACTGGCACCCAGCTTTGACAAGATATTGGTGACGCGGCTTTTGACTGTTGCTTCTGCAATCGACAACACCCCGGCAATCTGTTTGTTGGAGTTTCCGGCCGCGATCAGCTGCAGAACCTCAATTTCACGGAGGCTTAGTTCATCATCCGTAGCGTGCTCAGCGAGCTCCGCCGCAATCTCCGGCGGAATTTTCTTTCGTCCCTCAGCGACCGCATGAATAGTCTCGACAAGCTCCCGATCATGTCCTTTCAGGATGTAACCGCGGGCGCCGGCGCGAAGGGCGCGCAGAACCTGAGCATCGCCGTGCCACGTCGTCAGCACGATAATGCGCGCGGCAGGGAATTCACTCTGAATTCGACTGATAGCCTCAATTCCGTTGACTCCAGGCATTTGAAGATCCATGAGTGTGATGTCCGGGCGGTGCATCCGGAATTTCTCGATGGCCTCCTCTCCATTGGAGGCTTCCGCAACCAGCTTCATGTCAGGCTCAGCATTGACTACAGCCGCAAGGCCCTTGCGGAGGAGCGCGTGATCATCCACCACGAGGATTCGAATCATGCCAGGAACGCTGGTCATCGGTTGCCTGTCCTGCGGAAGAAGTGGAATCGAGAGTCGTCGCGCGGTCTCTCATAGGCCATCACAGCCGGAACTGTGATCTCCACCTCGGTGCCCGCGCCTATCTCGCTCCAGAAATCCAGTCGCACTCCGATTCCCTGTGCCCGCTCACGGATCCCCTGTATGCCCCAGTGTCCGGCCTGCCCGTTGCCTCCGAGAGTTGTGGGGTCGATTCCTCTGCCGTCATCCCGGATGCGCAAACGAAGCTGGTCCTCATCGTAACGGATCTCGACCTCGATGTGACTGGCAGCGGCGTGCCTGAAGGCATTGCGGATGACTTCGCGGGAGATTCGATAGATCTCATCCTGAAGCATCAGCGGCACAATCCGCGGCTTTCCTTCAACGATCACCTGATAGCGTGGAGAGTGGCCATTCAGCTCATGAGGGTCCGCCAACCCACGCCCGGTTGCGCTCAGCAATTCGGGAAGCTCGCGCTGTACAGCTGGTTCGGGGCGTAAATCGCGGATAGCGGCACGGCCCTCCGCGATGCCATCCTCAGCCGCACGAATTGCTTCATCCACGACCTGCATGGCGTTGTCCGCATTGCGGAGCAGCAGTTTGCGCGCTGCCTGGAACTGAAAAACTGCTCCCTGGAGGCTCTGCAGCAGGGTGTCGTGCAGCTCGCGCGCGATGCGGAGGCGCTCGCCGACCTGGGCTTCCAGGCCAATCGCGAACTGCCGGTGTAATCGCTGCACGCGGAACTGATAGATTGCCCACAGCAGAAGAAGAAGCGCAGCCGCGCAGATCGCGCGAAACCATACTGTTTGATACCAGGCCGGCAAGATTGTAATGAGCAGGCTGGCGGGCTGGCTCCAGGGCCCGCGACTGGTTGCGCCTTCGACTTCAAACCTGTACGTGCCGACCGGAAGCGTGGTGTAGGAAACGATGCGCTGATCGCTGCCTACGTAGCGCCAGTTACTGCCGAGGCCAATCAGGCGATAGCGGTAGCGATTCGTGGGCGCGTTGAAAAAGCTCAGGGCCGAAAACTCGATCGAGAAAACGTTCTGCCGATGCGAGAGCCTGATTGCGTTGGTGGCTGTGATGGATTGCTTCAGGGGTGACGCGGCACCGATGGGAACCTCGTTTCCCGACAGCCGGAAATCCGTCAGGACCGTCTTGGGCACAAAGGAGCTATTGGCAAGCCGCTCGGGATAAAACGCTGTAGCGCCACTGAACCCGCCGAAGAACATTTCTCCCGACGGACTTTGGTAGCAGGCTCCCCAGCCGGTCAAATCGCGCCCGGGAAGGCCATCGGCAGCATAGAAGTTCCGAAACTCATGGGATTGAGGATCGAAGCTGGACAGCCCGTTGTTGGTGCCCATCCAGAGGACGCCTTGTTTGTCTTCCAGAATGCAACTCACTACATCACCAGCCAGCCCGTCCTGCTCAAAGTAAGTTCTAAAAGCGCCGGTGGCTGGATCGAACTTGTCAAGGCCATCCTGTGTCCCTACCCACAGGGTGCCCTGATGATCGAAATGAATTGAATTTACCCGGTTATCGCTCAGCGAGCGCGGATCGTCAGAGTGGTGTTCATGGATCCTGAATTGGCCGGTGCGCGGATCGAAGCGATGCAGCCCCGATTGTCCACCGACCCAAAGAAATCCTTGTCGGTCTTCCCGGATGTCCTGATATTCGACCGATTTCTGGTTCTCAGGCGTATGCAGGATGAACTTCCCGGTGGCCGGATCATAACGGCCCACGCCGCCGTACGTGGCTGCCCAAAGATTCCCCTGGTGGTCGTAGATGAGACGCATGATCGGGGGTGTGCCGGAAAGCGACGCTCTCCGCGAATAGCGGCTGGGAGTGCCTGTTTCACGGTCCAGACGCAGGAGCCCCGTGTGAAAAGTTCCGCAGAAGAGAACCCCTTGTGGGTCTTCGAGGATGGAGAGTATTTCGTTACCGATGCGAGGTACAGCGGTATTCTTCCCTGTAACTCGGTCAATTCGGTTCAGTCCAGCCATCGAGGCAATCCACAGGATGCCGTTGTGATCCTGATAGATTGACGTAACCAATGGGTCGAGCAGGTCCCCCCGCTGATAAGTGAAATTGTCAAACGGCTGCGGACGTTCGGAGAAAAAGTTGGGCTCCATGGCCTGAAAGGCGGTCCAGATATCTCCCTCGCGGTCCTGATACAGGTTGATAATGCTGTCCGATGCGAGACTTTCGGAATCCAAAGGGGCATTGTGATAGCGAAGGATTCGATTGTGAACTCGATCGAGTCTGAGCAATCCGGCCGTTGAGCTGAACCACATCGTACCTCTGCGATCCTCGAGCATTGCGGAGATTGAAGCTTTGTGCGCAACTCCACGCACTTTGTAAGTGATCGAATGACACCTAACCTCGTCCGTTCCTGGATTCCAGGATGCCAGCGAACAATCCGGATTAAATTCTTCCCTCATCCAGAAGATGCCTGAGTCGTCTTCGTGAAAACTGGAAACTTCGTCTCGCACCGGACTGCGCCGCACAACCCTCCCGGTGGTGCCGTCTAACTCTTCCAGTCCGCCGATGGTGGCGACCCAGAGCCGGCCCTGGCGATCCTCATCCGCCATGTTGATACGACTGGACGCGAGGCTCGCGGGATCGTGCGGATCATGGATATATCGCGTGGTTGTGCCCGTCGCCGGGTCCAATCTGTAAAGTCCATCGGCGGTTGCGAGCCACAAGATTCCGGTGCGATCTTCACCGATGCGATCGATCGGCGCTGTTAGCTGATCGGAGGCAGCCGCCGTACCGATGCGGTAGTGTGCAAAGGTCTCGGTCGCCGGTTCGTATCGATCGAGAATCCCTTCGCAGCCGACCCATAGCCTACCGGCGTGATCGACAAACAGGCTGCGGATATAGACGCAGCTGAGACTTTTAGCGCGGTCGGGCACATGCCGGAAGACCTTTGAGCGATAACCGTCGTATCGATTGAGCCCGTATTGCGTTCCAAACCATATGAAGCCGGTGTTGTCCTGGACGATCGTGGCGACTCGGGTCTGTGACAGTCCCGCGTCTGATGGTAATCGTCGAAAACGAATGTCACTGCCGTCGAGGGTGTCGATCCTGGCCGGAAGCGTATCCGCCTGCCTGGTGGGAATGTGGAGCTCACTTCCAGTGGCTGATTTGAATTGCGTTCTGATGGGCATCGCTTCGGGAGGGGTGGCCTGAGCACAAAGAGTAAGAGCCGGCTGGCCGATTACACATGCGCCCGCAAGTACGCAGACATGCAAGAACAGACGCAGGAGCAACCATCGACTCGGACTGAGCGTGAGTGGAACCGAAACGCGCATAGCCGTGCATCCACGCCAACAGTCTCGGTTCCGGCCAGAACTGCAGGCTTCAGGGGAGAATGCGGGCCCGAACGCTGCGACGGGCGTTCGGCAATCTGGTCGACGATCGGGGAAATCGCCAGTGTCGCAATTCTATACCTGGTGTGTGAATGATGATCTTCAATTTGGGTTGCGGAATTGCCTTTCCGTCGCAGCATCGAGGCGGGAACGGCGGCCCGACGGGAGCGAGGTATTGCCAATACCATGGTCCAATTGCGCCGGTGGTCTGATTTTGGCTCAATTGCGTGTACGGGTCGTTTCCTCGTTGGGCGACTGCAAGTCAGCGCCGGCAGATTCGGCATCTTTGTCAGGAGAAGCGCGACTGTGGAACAGAAAAAGACGGTGATCGTAACCGGAGCTTCCCGAGGTATTGGTGCTGCTATAGTCGACGCCTTCCTTGCCCGCGGATATAACGTTGTCGCCAATTCACTCAACTCCCCGAAGGACGAATTTCGCGGCGTGCGAAACCTGGAATTCATCCAGGGCGACATCGGACAGAAAAAGACTGCAGATGCAATTGCTGAGGCTGCGCTTTCCAGGTTCGGATCGATTGACCACCTTGTGAATAACGCCGGCATCTTCAAGGCAAAGCCGTTTACCGACTACAGCGCGGAAGAATTTCAGAAGTTCGTTTCGATCAATCTCGAGGGATTCATCTTTATGACCCAGCTTGCTGTGAAGCAGATGCTTTCGCAGGGAACAGGAGGCAGCGTGACAACCATTACAGCAGCGTTGGCTAATAATCCCATCTCAGGGGTTCCAGCCTCGATTCCGATGATCACCAAGGGCGGCCTCAATGCGGTTACTATGAGTCTGGCCAGCGAGTACGCGAAGAAAAACATCCGTTTCAACGCGGTGGCACCCGGGGTGGTGGATACTCCGATGCACCATCATGATGATCACTCGATTTTGAAAACTCTCAATCCCATGGGGATAGTCTCTGAAGCTAAAGATGTAGCCGACGCAGTGGTTTACCTGGCGGAAGCTCGTTATGTGACCGGGGAGGTGCTGCACGTGGACGGCGGTGCACACGTCGGCAAATGGTGAGCACGAGGGAGGTGCGGCAGGCCGCGGCGGAGAGCCAACTGCAGAGTTTGGGGATTCAATTGCCCGCACCACCGACTCCATTTGGCAGCTATGTTGAGGCGATAGAAACGGGGAAACTGCTGTTCCTGAGCGGAATGCTGCCGGTGGTGGATCACAAGCCGAAATATGTAGGCCGGCTGGGCAGGGAACTCGATGCGGAAGCGGGAAAAGACGCCGCTCGCATCGCTGTTTTGGGTGCTCTGGCTGCGGCTCGGCAGCATCTGGGCTCGCTCGATCGAATCTCTCGCGTCGTTCGCCTGGGCGTGTTCATCGCGACCTTCGGCGACTTCTTCGATCAGCCTAAGGTCGCCGACGGCGCATCAGATCTGCTGCGCGAGATCTTCGGCGGCGATACGCTCCCGGTTCGGCTGGTCATCGGTGTCGCCAGCCTGCCGCTGGGAGTGCCGATCGAACTCGAACTCATCTTCGAGATTGCCGGGTAGATCGAGGTTCGTCCGCGGATGTTAAGAACGCACACCCTGCTCGCAGGAGCCCTGGTGGCAGGGCTCGGAGTAACACCGGGTCTTGTAGCCCAGGAGAGGAATGCAGGCATGGGACAGCAGGTCTTTTACCGCAGTGTGAAGGTGAATGGTCTCAACATTTTCTATCGGGAGGCTGGTCCCGAGAACGGCCCTGTGCTCCTACTGCTGCATGGGCTGCCGTCGTCCTCGCGGATGTTCCAGCCGCTGCTGACGCGGCTCTCCGACAGCATTCACATGGTGGCGCCCGATTATCCTGGATTTGGACACAGCGACTGGCCTGACCCTCAAAAATTCGATTACACGTTTGATCACATTGCCCAGGTAATGGATGGATTTACCAAAGCGCTGGGGCTCTCGCACTACACGCTGTATATGCAGGATTATGGCGGCCCGGTTGGGTTCCGCATGGCGCTGGCGCACCCGGAGTGCATCCAGGCGCTCATTGTGCAGGACGCAGTGGCTCACAACGAAGGCCTGGGAGCCAACTGGGCGACCCGTCGCGCATTCTGGGCCGATCGCGCAGCTTATGAAGAGAAGCTGCGCACGAACCTGCTTTCGCTCGCCACCACGAAGGCCCGCCATGTCGGAGACGACCCGCATGTCGATCTCTACGACCCGGACCTCTGGACCGATGAATACGCGTTTCTGAATGCGCCAGGCCAGGCACAGATCCAGAGCGATCTGTTTTACGACTATCGCACCAACGTCGACGCCTATCCAGAGTGGCAGGCCTGGATGCAGAAGACGCATCCGAAGCTTCTCGTCGTGTGGGGAAAACACGATCTCTCATTCGACGCCGGCGAGCCGGAGAGATATCGCAAAGATGTGCCGTCCGCCGAAGTGCACGTGCTCGACGCCGGTCACTTCGCGCTGGATACAAAGGCAGATGAGATTGGTGAGCTGGTGCATCAGTTTGTCACAACCCAGGTTGCAGAACCTGCGGTTTCCCGTTGAAGCTGGCGAGCCCGGGAGGATTCGCGCGACGATGTTGTCCCGGTTCCGGAAGTGGTTGCGTCAACGGCCGACGTAATTCAGGGGCTAAAAGCCCCAGGTTTTATGCGGATTCCAGCGGCACGGCTCAAGCCGTGCCCTTTCAAAACAGGCATTTATGCAACCACTTGTCGCGTCCCGAAAGTTCAAGTCAAAATGGCTGAAGAAGAGCAACCGCAGATTCTTCGCTCGCCACCCCCAAACTGAAGACGTTTGGGGCCCCGTGCGCTCAGATTGACAGCCTCACTAATGTTGAGGAACTTCCGGGACACCACACTAGTCGTTCGCGACGATGGCGTTTCCCTTGTACTGGTCACGCGTGGATTGCCATGGCCACAGGAGTCTGCATGGGGACGAGGAAATTGCTGTCGAGAACATAGTCATACAGGTGACTGAGCGGCGGCGGGGGATGAAGCTGGCGCGCAGAAACCCACCCGTCTGTCTCGTCCCACTGCCAGCCTGTAGCTGACAGGTCCTCGATCGAATGTTGCAGATCGAGTGAGGTCATCGGATAAGCGTAGATGCGAACATTCTGGGCCAGGAGGCGAGACAGAGCTTCGAGGAAGCTGCCGGCGAGCTTCGTGTAGCGATATTCCCAGGTGCGAACCAGAAGCGACAGGCCGACAACGAAGCGGACGCGCTCCTTCGTGTAGCGGTTGACGAGAGCTGTCATGCTGTAAAGCTCTCGCTCCCGAAACAGCAAAACGTCACCGCCGCGCGCACGAAGGGCATCAACGCGTTCCAGCACGTCAGGGATTCCCGCAGGCGCGTCGGCGTCCCAGAGAGGCATGGCAGAAAGGCAGAAGAAGCCGGCAGCCGCGGAATTTTGCTCTTCCAGTTCGTCCCGGAGTTGCTGCACCCCTGAGGCGAGCATCTGAAGGGCCGCATGGGCGGAAGCCGGATGCCTGAAAGTCCCCGGGGCAAGGACGACCGCCTTCTTGTGCAGAACTTCGATGGGAGGAACAGGTGCTCCACTGGATGGGAAAAGGACGGCTTCGGCAAGACCACCGCACACTAACCCTGCCAGAATCGCCCGCTGGTCCCATCCTTCAAAGGCGCGACCACTTAGTTCCACATGGTCGATTTCAATACGTTTCCCGACGTCCTGGGCAACATCCTCGAGGAAGGCTTCTTTCGTCTGCAATTGATAGAAGACCGCGTAGATCAGGTTCACGCCCAGGATACCGACAGCCTCCTGCTGCAGGGGATTGGAAGTATCCAGGAGGTTGATATGGAGAATGATCGCGTTGGGTTGGCCACTCGGCTCGAGCTGGAAGCGCAGGCCGATCCAGCCATGAGGCTCATTGGTTCCGGCATAGTTGCGCGCGGAGATGGTATCGACGAAGGAGAAAAAGCGGGTGGTCGATCCCCTGCTTTCGCTTAACTGTTTAACCAGTTGCGTCCATTCGCTGTCCAGCATGGCCTGGAGGCGTTGTTGGGAAACGTAGCGGGCACCGGAACCGTATAAATCGTCGCTGACTTCCTTGTCATATGCGGAGATCGATTTGGCAACTGTCCCCGAGGCTCCTCCGACGACCAGGAACCAACGCGCGACTTCCTGGCCCGCCCCAATCTCAGCGAAGGAGCCGTAGCTGGTCTTGTCGAGATTGATCTCAAGGGCTTTCTGATGAGTATTGAGCTTCTCGCTGGATGTCATAAAGCGAACTCCCGCCCGCGAATCTCGCTCATCGCGGTTCGGTTGGTTGGAAGGACAGGCCACGTCTGCGGACGACAAAAGAACGCAGATCGACCAAAAGGTTCGACCCCCACACTTAAGACACAGGTCCCAGCGCAATTCTATTGAACCAAGGTACCGGGCGGTACCTTGGTATAAGTAGATTCAGTCCGACATCGATCTCGAATAGAGGACGACTACCGAACGCGGTGCGGCAGTATAGAAAGATCCCTCAATGGCTGGAGAGAGTGACCATTCGGCAATGTCTTCGGACGAAGTGAGATTTGTGTCGATCCAGCGCTGCCAATTTTTCTGACCATTCAGGGCCGGCGGCAATTCAAATTCGAGTGTCTCCCAATAGGCGTTGAGGATCATATAAAAAGCAAGCTGATCCTCCGGGCAGACTGTGTGGAGCGCGATGGAGTGTGAACCTCTGCCCCAATCCGGTTCCCCCTGCCTTATCCCGTGCCAGGTGCGGCTGCCTCTCTGCAATACTTCGTTCAGGCTGCTGCGCGGATCGGCCGCGCCGTCGACGCGCATGATTCGATGACAATTCAGAATGCGGACAAACCGATGCAGCCCGGCATGCTTCGCAAGCAAACCCCAGTCGAGCCAGCTGATTTCTCCATCGTGACACCAGTCATTGTTATTGCCTTGCTGCGTGCGGCGCATCTCGTCTCCCATCAGGAGCATGGGCAAGCCCAGGGAAAGAACCGTGATAGCTAAAAAATTCCTGATCTGGCGGCTGCGGACCGATTCGATGGCGGGATCGTTCGACGGCCCTTCCGTGCCGTAATTCTCGCTGCGGTTGTCGTCGGTGCCATCGCGCCCAACCTCGCCGTTCTGCTCATTGTGTTTCTGCCGGAATGAGACCAGATCGTTGAGCGTGAAACCGTCGTGACAGGTGACAAAATTTACGCTCTGTTCCGGCTCTCGGGCTTTGTGACGGTAGATCTGAGGGCTGCCAATCAGGCATTCAGCAACACGAGTAACGGTATCTTCGTCTCCACGGAAGAAGCTGCGCACATCATCGCGGAAGCGACCGTTCCACTCGCGCCAGCTGTGACCGGGGAAACTACCGACCTGATACAGACCCGCAGCGTCCCACGCTTCCGCGATCAGTTTGGTGCCGGCGAGGACCGGGTCAGAATCAATATCCCAGAGGACAGGCGGGCTCGGCATGAGTCTTCCGGATTCGTCCCGGCTGAGGATCGAGGCGAGATCGAAGCGAAAGCCATCCACATGCATCTCCTCAACCCAGTAGTGCAGGCTGTCCAGGATCAAGCGGCGTACGACAGGGTGATTGGCATTCAGGGTATTGCCGGTGCCGCTGTAGTCGGCGTAGCGGGACCGATCCATGTCCAGAATGTAGTAAACGCCGTTTTCCAATCCGCGAAAGCTGAGCGTCGGGCCGGTGTGGTTGCCCTCGGCGGTGTGATTGAAGACCACATCGAGAATGACCTCAATGCCGGCACGATGAAGGGCTTTGACCATGTCCCGGAAGTCCCGCGAGGGGCCGCACGGATCCTGTTTTGAGCTGTAGCCCCGGTGCGGCGCGAAAAAGGAAATGGGCTGGTATCCCCAGTAGTTGACCAGGCCAGGAGGAGCGCTTTGCGGATCGAACTGAAATACCGGAAGCAACTCGACCGCCGTAATGCCGAGATTCTGAAGATAGGGAATCTTGTCGACCAGGCCGGCAAAGGTACCGCGCTTCTCCGGTGAAACTCCGGAGCTCGGGTGCCGGGTAAACCCGCGAACGTGCATCTCGTAGATGATGGATCGTGACGCGGGCAGGTGAAGGGGAGAGTCGCCTTCCCAGTCGTAGGCGCCATGATCGACCACCACGCTCTTCATCGCAGTACGGGCGTTGTTTCCCGGGTGCGAAGCGGCGCTGCGGCTGTAGAGCGCGGGCGTGGCAACACAGCGTCCGTAGGGATCGAGCAGAAGCTTTTCAGGATCGAAACGCATTCCAGCGGACGGGTCCGTAGGACCGTGCACACGATAACCGTAAATCTGCCCTGAACGGATTCCTTCAACGAAGACGTGCCAGTAGTCCAGAGTGCGGTTGGTGGCCGCCTCTATTTCGATCATGCGACTCGGCTGATCGTCATCCACTCGATCAAAGAGAAGGAGCTCAATACGTGAAGCGTTTCGGGAGAATACGCTGAAATTGGCACCGCCCGGAAGCACGTTCGCACCCAGGGGCGCGCTTCGGCCAGTCTTGACTTTCCGGCGCGGTCCGCTCGCTGTCTCGTCAATCTTCATGCCACCTTCGCTGGTGAAGTGAGCGGTAATCCACTGACTAGAGCCCGGACGCGAATTGACCTCACATCCAAAACGCTCAGGAGTTGGCAGAAGAATAGATTCTCAAAAGGGGCGAGGGTCCCATTTATTTGCGGCCACGGTCAGGAACAAAGATAACTTACGGCTTGCCGTGGTGTGTCGGCGCGCCGTCGCCCAATACTCAGGGCACGGTTCCAGGGGGATTAGAATCCGTCTGCTCCTCACGCCACTTCCGGAGGATTTGGTTGACTTTTGCCGGTTTGTCTTCGGAGATGGGCTCGGGCTTCGATTCAGCTTCACGTCTTCGAGCCTCCTCCTCACGGACGCGGGCAGCGGAAACAAAAACAGGCCCGGTCGGCAAATGGGCCGCAAGTGCAGAAGGTTTCTCTGCAGGAACAGCTTTTTTCGTTGTTGAAGAGCGTTCCCGGGGCGCAACAAATGCCAGCCGTACAGGCTCAGTCTTTGGAACAGGAGCGGGGCCGGCTTCAGGAGACACAGTCGAGGTGGTTGTTTTGGGACGCCTCGAGAGGGCCGGCGGCCGCTGCCGCTTTGTCCGCCTGCGCGAAGGCGGCTGCGCAAGTGATGAAGACGTGGCGAGGATATTTCGTGCCCGCTGCAGCAAAGCGATTCTGGCATCGATCAGAGCGATGAGGTTTGGATATTCCATCTGTTGATACGATCCGTAATAACAGCCCGACCGGGCAATTAGAGACGATGTGTCTGACGAAGAGTATATCCTGAGGGCGCACGCAGCGAGGGACGGCGATCTGGACCGTAATGGTTCGTTGCAAGATTGGGCGCATACCTTCTCAGCGAAGCCATTTGGGAGTATCTCTGTCCTTATTCCTGATTCATTGGCAAACCGGAAGCTACCACCGCCGCCATTCCAATAGTGCTAACAGGCCCTAATTCAGGGGATCCGCGAACTGATCGTGCTGTCCACACTCTCAGGTATGGGCCGCAACACACTTACAAAATTTCTGCGCGTCTCCGGCAAATTTCCGACCACTTGCCCGATCTGAATTAAGGCACTTTCTATGCTTCTCTGGTGCGGAGGGGCGGTTATTGGGCGCCGGCGAAGATATTCCTCGAGAGATAACGTTCGGCGGAGTCGGGGATGATGGTGGCAATCCGCTTGTCCGGGCCGAGGCGGCACGCGATGGCAACAGCAGCGTGGAGGATGGCGCCGCTGCTGGAGCCGGCGAGCACACCCTCTTCGGCGGCGAGGCGTTTGACCATAGCGAAGGCATCTCGATCGGTGACCGCGACGATTTCGCTCGCGACGGAGCGATCGAAGGTCCTGGGGATGAAGGAGACGCCGATGCCTTCAACTTTATGCGGGCCCGGCTCGCCGCCCTGCAGAACGGAACCCTGGGTCTCGACGGCCACGGTGAGGATGTGGGGGTTCTGTTCGCGGAGAAAGCGCGCGATACCGGAGAAGGTGCCTCCGGTGCCGACACCGCCGACGAAGGCGTCTACACGGTGATCCATTTGCTGCCAGATTTCCGGGGCGGTGGTGTCGTGGTGAAAGCGGGGATTGGCCGGATTGTCGAACTGGAGGGCAGGCCAGACATTGGGGTTGTTTTTCGCCATGTCGAGCGCGCGGCGGATGGCTCCGGCCATGCCTTCGGCTTCAGGGGTGCGATGGACCTGGGCGCCGAAGCCACGCATCAGCATGCATTTTTCTTCGGCGTAGCCCTCGGGAACGAAGAGCACGACGCGATAGCCGCGATTGACACCCACGAGCGCCAGGCCGACTCCGGTATTGCCGGCGGTGGCTTCCACGATGATGGAACGGGCATGGAGGATGCCGCGCTGTTCGGCGTCCAGGATCATGCCCATGGCGGCGCGATCTTTGACGCTGCCGCCGGGATTGAGGAACTCTAGCTTGGCGTAAATCTCAGCCGCGTTGGGGGGAGCGAGGCGCCGCAAGCGGAGCAGCGGGGTGTTGCCGATCAGTTGCGTGATGTCGCCGGCGGCGCTCTTGTGGTTTCGGGCGTACGGCAGGTGCAGGCCCTTGTCCGGATCGGTTGATTGCGGGGCAGGTGCGAGCGCGCATGACCTTTCCTGAAAGCTGCGCTGCTCTGACTGAGGCTCCGTGCTCAGGGATTCCAGGGGGTGAGACGGGGCGCCGGAGTCGCTCATAAGACTCCTCAGTCTATCAGCCAGGTGAAAAGCAGCCGGCAGAGGGGACGACAATGCGCCGATATGCGCCAGGGGACGGGGATTGTTACAATATGCAGGCTCGCTGGTTGTTGCTCGCAATTCGCCCCCACAATTGCGCCGGTGCGTGTCTTCTCTGCCAATTCGCGGTCGGGAAATCGCCGAGTCCTGCGGCTGCTGATCGGGTTTGTGTTCACGACTCTTTGCCTGGGCTCAGTCGTGGCGCTGGTCATTTACGCCGATACCCACAGCGACATTTCCTCCCAGGACATGGTGAGCCATACCCAGCAGGTGCTGATCGAGCTTCAGGGCGTCTCTCAGCAGCTGGATCGCATCGAGCTGAATGCTCGGCTTTATTCGCTGACCAGCGACGATAACAACGTCCGCGCGGCGCAGGGGGCGACGGTAACCCTCAACACGCTGCTGCTGCGACTCGAGGAACTGGTACGCGACAATCCCGCTGAGGAACGGCGGGCCCGGGATCTGCTCCGGGAGTCGAACCAGCTGAGCGAGGCGACCGACCGGCTGACGGCGCAGTCCAGTTCGGTACGCGAGCTGGTGGTGAACTGCCGCCGGGTCCTGAACCCGATGCAGGACGAAGAGCGCACTCTGCTGAGCGAACGAGAAACCGAAGCGGAGCGCAATCATCTGTACAGCCTTGCGCGACGCATAACCACCATTGCCATCGGAACTGTTCTGATCCTGATCCTGTTTGGCTTTCTGACCCGTGACGCACTGCGCAGGGAGCGTTTCGAAGAGCAGCTATCCAATGCCAACGAACAGTTGCGCTCGACGGTGGAGCGGCTTGAGGAGCGGGCATCGGAATCGCAGCTGCTGATTTCGGCGCGCGATGAGGTCGCTCTCTGCCTCGAAGTGAGCGAGGCCGAGGCGTCTACCATACGCTACCTGGCCCAGTTGCTGCCGGAGAGCGCGGGAAGCCTGTGCATCGTGAACAATTCACGACAGATTGTCGAGACAGTTACCTCATGGGGAGAACCGAAGGCCACGCTGCTGGAGGGATTTGCTCCTGAGCATTGCTGTGCTCTGCGGTCGGGGCGGATGCGCTGGCGGCACCCGGATCGCTCTCAGGTACACTGCGGCCATTTCGTTGGCGCGCAGCCGGAGCACTACCTGTGCTTTCCGCTGGTAGCGCACGGGGAGACCCTGGGCATCCTGTACATCGAGTGCCCCACAGCGGCGATAGCCGCCAGGACCGAGGCCCATGAGAGCACGATCACTTCGCTGGTCGAGATGGCTGCGATGGCGATTGCCGGCCTGCATCTGCGGCAGAAGCTGGAGAGCCAGTCGATTCGCGACAGCCTGACCGGGCTCTTCAATCGCAGTTTCATGGAAGTTGCGCTGGAGCGCGAGATGCATCGGGCGGAACGACGGGACAAGGAACTGGCCCTGATGATGGTGGATATCGACCATTTCAAACAGTTCAACGACAGCTTCGGTCACGAGGCGGGGGATGTGGTCCTGCGGGAAGTGGCGGAGCGCCTGCGCGTCTCGGTGCGCAACGAAGATATCGTCTGCCGGTTCGGAGGCGAGGAGTTCGTGATCATCCTGCCGGAAGTTGAGGCATTGATTGCGCTGGAAAGGGCGGAGATACTGCGGCAGACGGTGGCCGATCTCGCGCTGCGGTACCGGGGTCAGCCGCTGCGCCAGGTGACGGTCTCGATTGGAGTGGCTATTTTTCCACGCCACGCCGATACGATGGACGAACTGCTGCGCTGCTCGGACCGGGCTCTCTATGCCGCCAAGCACCGGGGACGGAACCGGGTGATTGAGGCGGACACCAGCATCCCGGTCTAGCTCGTTTACGGCGAGGCCGCCTCAATCTGACTCCCTTCGATCGCTTTTATTCCGACCGCGCGTTGCCGTTGCTGGCTTTTTGCAGATTCTGCTGCGGCTGTTGCGGCCTCGGATAGTAGCCGGTACGCGTGCGGACGAAGAGCTTAGCGTGGTGCGGGGCTCTGGCTTCGACATGCACAGTGCGATAACCGCCCAGACTGGCCGGCTTGGAGGAGTGGTAGCCGATGGTGTACTGATTGCGGATATCGCGGGCGACTTCGGCGGCGATGGTATCGACATCGGCGAGGGAACGAGGGAAAAACGCCAAGCCGCCGGTCTGGTCGCTGAGGAGCTGGAGAGCGCGGCGGGCACGATGGGCTTCCTGGCCGCGAGCGTCGTCGCCGAAGAGCAGGCCGATGGAGTAGATGACAGGACCGCCCAGATCCTGGACGCGGCGGATGGTTTGCTCGAGGTTGAGAGTCGAGGCATTGTCTTCGCCGTCCGTGACAATCACCAGCACCTGCTTGCTGCGGCGCGCGCCATGGGAGAGCTGATCGGCGGAGGCGACAACGGCATCGTAGAGCGCGGTTCCTCCGCGGGACTCGATATGAGAGAGACCGTCGCGAAGTTTATTGATGCTGTTGGTGAAGTCCTGATCGAGAAAGGCCTCGTCGGAGAAATTGACGACGAAGGCTTCGTCCTGAGAATTCGAGGCGCGGACGAGGTCAAGAGCCGCGGTATTGACCGCAGCGCGTTTGTCACGCATGGAGCCCGAGTTGTCAACCAGCAGCCCGATGGAGACAGGAACATCGGAGTGGGTGAAGGAGACGATGTTTTGCGGGGTGTTGTCTTCGAAGACGTGGAAGTCAGCCTGGCTGAGATCCTGGACGAGATGGCCGTCCTGATCGATGACGGTGCAGGGCAGCAGGACTTCATCGACGTCGCGGCGCAGGGTGTAAACGCCGTGATCCTTTTTGACCTCGAGTCCAGCATTCGGATGGGCCGGATTGACCGCCGCATTGTCGGCAGCGTCGGGCGAGACGATGGGGTCGCGGTCAAGGGTAAGGGACGGCTGGGTTTCCGGCGCCTGCGGGGAAGGCTCGGCCGTGGGAGCAGGCTGCGCCTGCGCGGGCGTGGCCGAAGAAGATGACGCCTGCGCAAACAACGTGACAGGGCCCGCGGCCAGGAGCAAAAAGGGCAGAAAGTATTTACTGCAAAGGCGCATAGTATCCAGTACGTGAGTGCACCGTGAGCTGAGGCAGGCCCGGGGGCGGTGCTAACTTAACTTTAACTTTACGCCACTTGCCGTCGAGCCTCGCATCGTCGGTTTTGTAGCCGAGCACATATTCGTTGCGCAGCTCGGAGCTGATTCTGGTGGCAATATCGCCCATCTCACTGACGTCATCGACCCGGAAGAGACGGCCACCGGTGTCGTTGCTGATGTCATTGAGGAGCAGGGGTCCGTTACGCTCCTCGACGGTGGCCGCTTCGGGATCGAAGATGCCGATGGAGTAGATCTGCACATCGGCCTCGCGCACGGCGGAGCGGACTTCGTTTTCGGTGTAGCGGCTGTTATTGTCGCCGCCATCGGAAACAACCAGCAGGGCCTTGCGCTCATATTTGGCCTGCTTCATCTTCTCGAGACCGAAATATATGGCGTCGAGCAGGGCGGTGCGGCGCCCGGCCTGGATGGTGGCCAGCCGCTCTTCAACGTCATCCGCGGAGGAGGTGTAATCGGTAATCAGCACCGGGCGATCATTGAAGCCGATGACGAAGAATTCATCCTGAGGGTTGGAGGTCTTCATGAACTGGAGGATGGCGCCTCGGGACCGCACCACCTTATTACTCATGCTGCCGCTTAGGTCGAGAATGATGCCGACGGAAACAGGGGCGTCGTCGCAAGAGAAGGTGCGGATATTCTGGGGGTGATTGTCCTCGGAGACCAGGAAATTCTGCTTCTCGAGGCCGGTGACGAGCCGGTCCATGGGATCGGTGACGGTTAGCGGGATTAAAACGAGATTGGTATCGACGCGATACTTAATCCCGGTGTGCAGCGATGCTCCCGCGGTCAGAGGAACAGAAGGATCCACTTTGGCCGCGACCGGTGGAGGCGCCGGAGGATTCACATGGACCTCGTTCAGAGGGTCATCCTGGCCCCAGGCAGGGGATGTCAGAACTGACGGAACGAGCAGTAATAAAGGCAGAAACCAGCGAACCCCGCGCCAGAACCCACGCACGCCATCACGAGGGGCCGGGAACCCCGCGATGTGGGCAACAAATTCGCGCCCAAAGAGGGACGCCATGGCCGTACCTCACGTGTGGAAATACTGGCACGAGCCGAAGACTTGTGCAATAGCCAGTCCCGTTTTGAGAGACGAAGCCACCGGCGAGGGGGAAGCAAAAGTTCGGCTCAGAAACCCATGTTGCTTCGATGCAGCGAATTGAGGTCGCGTCAGGCAAACCGGGTGAAGAAGGTGTAAATGACTGGAGATGTGGCGGGAGGGGCGGCCCGGCAAGTGTGCTGCGCTAGAATCTGAGGGATCGACAATATCTGAATGGCTCGTATTTACCCGTTTCGTGCCTTGCGCTACAACCTCGCCCGGGTTTCCGCTCAGGATGTGGTGACCCAGCCTTACGACAAGATCACCCCTTCGATGCAGCAGGCCTATTACCAGCGCAGCCCCTGGAATCTGGTGCGTGTGATCCTGCGGATGCCGGAGCTTTTCGATGGAGAGGGCGACCTATATACAAATGCGGCGCGGGATTACCGCTCGTGGAGGGAGAGCGGCATCCTGGCCCAGGAGCAGCAGCCCTGCATCTTCGCCTATAGCCAGCGATTCGGGATTCCGGGGGAGCCGGGAGGCGTTCGGGAGCGGAAGGGCTTTATCGCGCTGGGGGAGCTGTACGAATACGGCCAGGGGGTGGTCTTCCGCCACGAGCAGACGCTGTCGAAGCCGAAATCGGACCGGCTCAAGCTGCTGCAGGCGACGAGGGCGCACTTTGGGCAGATTTTCATGCTCTATTCCGATCCGGCACACAGCGCTGAGCAGATCCTCTTCGGAGGCGGCGCGGCCGGCGAGACTTTGCCGGACATTGAGGTGATGGATGAATACGGAGTGCTGCACCGGGTATGGAAGGTTACTGATCCGGCGAAAATCAACCTCCTAACCACTTCGCTGGAAGACAAAAAGCTGATCATTGCCGACGGGCATCACCGATATGAAACAGCGCTTGAATACAGCAGGGAGCGAATGCCTGCTAAGTCGACCGGCGGATGCGCCCGTCCGAACACCGGACTCACCCAGCCGCTATGGCCGGAAGCTGCGGCGATGATGACTTTCGTCAATATGGATTCGAACGGACTGGTAGTTCTGCCGACTCACCGGGTGGTGTTTGGACTGGAGGGGTTTGCCGCCTCGAAACTCCTTGAGGCAGCGCAAGCCTATTTCGATATCGAACAGTTGCCGGACGGGGATGCGGCAACGATCATGCAGAAGCTTACCGGCGTGCGCGGCCGCACGGCTTTCGCGGCGGTAACCCACGGCGGCACTTATCTCCTGATAGCTGACAGGGAGGCGATGGGCCAAGCCCTGGCCAACGTTTCTGCGCGCCAGCGGCAACTCGATGTCGTTCAGCTGCACAGCCTGGTACTGGAGCGGCTGCTGGGGATCTCGCTCGAAGCGATCCGGGAGCAGAAGCACATTCGGTATCTGCGCGATGCGTCTGAGGCTGTGGATCAGGCGAGGCGTGGTGAGGCGGATGTTGCGTTCCTGATGAATCCGGTCACTCTGGAGCAGTTGCGCGAGGTGGCGTTCGCGGGCGAAGTGATGCCGCAAAAGTCCACGGACTTCTATCCCAAACTGCTGAGTGGTCTGGCCATCTATGCGCTGGATTAAGTCAGCGGGAGCGGTGGGCTTGCTGGCGTATGCGTTTGGGTTCGGGCGGCCGGTGGGCCGGACCCAGACGGCGGCTCCGCCGCAGGCACCTGCACTTCCGGCGGTTCCTGCTCCGCCGCCGGCGAACGTGCAGACGCGATTCGTGGTGGTGCTGGACGCAGCTCACGGGGGCAGCGACACGGGTGCGAAGATGAGCGATGGGACGCTGGAGAAAGACGTCACACTGGCTCTTTCGGTGCATCTGCGGTCGTCGCTGCGGGCGCGCGGAATTGATGTGGTCACCACGCGCGAATCGGACGTAAACGTGGCGCCGGTGGACCGGGCGCAGACAGAAAACCGGGCGCAGGCGACGGCCTGCCTGACGCTGCATGCCACAGCTACGGGCAGCGGCGTTCACCTTTTCACTTCATCGCTGAGCCCGGCCGCGAGCGCGAGGATTCTTCCCTGGGATACGGCCCAGGCTGCCTCGGTGACGCAGAGCATGAAGCTGGAGTCGGAGATAGACACGGCGCTGGCTCATACAGGCATCCCGGTAACGCTGGGGCGGGCTTCGGTGCCGCCGATGGATCACCTGACCTGTCCGGAAGTAGCGGTGGAGATGGCCCCGCTGGTGGGGGGACATGTCACTGCGAGCCGCGCGATCAGCGATGCGGGTTATCAGAAGCAGGTGGTGGATTCGCTGGCGGCTGCGATCGAGCAGTGGCGCAACGACTGGAAGCAATAAATGATCTCGCGCGCGCACAAGATTCTGTTCCTGATGTTGGTGGTGGGGTGCGTGGCCATGGCGGCGGTGCTGATCCGCCTGCGGGAGCGGGCGCAGGATCGGCTGCAGGCGCAGGCGGCGAGCCAGCCGAGCGTGCTGGCAGAGTCAGTGGGCAGTCCTCCGCGCACGGTGACGCTGTATGTGCCCAACGACCTGGATGATTCCCTGACGGCAGTGGAGCGTAGCATTCCAATGCCCACCGATGAGAATGCGCAAGCGAGGGTGCTGTTGGAAAGCCTGCTGGAGGCTTTTGGCGCGCCCGGTTCCACGCATCCACTGCGGGTGGCTTCCGGGGTCAACGATGTTTACTTCATTCCGGTTCGCTCGGCAGGCGGAGGAGCCCGCGCCGCGGCAGCGGGAGGGGACCAGGTGGCGGTTGTCGACCTGAGCGGCGGGCTGGCTGCGGCGCAGCCATCGGGCATCGAGCCGGAGACACTGACGCTGCTGTCGATGATGGCCACGCTGCATGCGAACATTCCCACCATCGCGCAGGTTCACTTTCTGGTGGACGGGCAGACGCGGGATACGCTCGCGGGCCATGCAGATCTGACCCGAACCTATGTGGCTTCAGAGACAAATCCGCAGCCGAGCCCGGCAGGTCCGGCCGATCAGCAATGAATATTGGCGTTTTCGACTCCGGCTTTGGCGGACTGACCGTCCTGCGGGCGCTGCTGGAACAGCTTCCGGGAGCGAATTTCCTTTACCTCGGAGATACAGCGCGGCTGCCGTATGGAGCGAAGTCGCGACAGACGGTGGCTCGCTACGCGGCATCGAGCGCGAGATTTCTGGTCAGCGAAGGGGCAGAGTATCTGGTGATTGCCTGCAACACGGCGAGCGCCCTGGCTCTGGATGCGATTCGCGATGCAGTGCCGGTGCCGGTGCTGGGTGTAGTGGAGACGGGAGCTAATGCCGCTCAGACACACTCAGAGACACGCGACGTGCTGGTGATCGCCACGGCAGCGACGGTCGAGAGCCGTGCGTATGCCGCGGCCTGCCAGCGACGCGGACTGCGGGCGCTGGAGAAAGCCTGTCCGCTGCTGGTGCCGCTGGTGGAGGAAGGCTGGATCGAGCATCCGGTGACCACAGAAGTGCTGCGCATTTACATCTCGGAGCTGATGGTGGAGGCGCGCGCGGAGATGCTTGAGCCGGACACGCTGGTGCTGGGCTGCACGCATTATCCGCTGCTGAAAACGCAGATTGAGAGAGCGGTGCCGCAGACGCTGCGCGTCATCGATTCGGCGCAGGTGACGGCGAAGCAGGCTGCACAGGCGCTGGGATCGGGGAACGGATTGGAGACGGGCAGGGCCCAAGCACGCTTTTTTGCTACCGATTCAGTTACAAAATTCAGCGTGCTGGGCAGCCGCTTTCTGGGGCGCTCGATTGAGAACGTGGATTTGGTCGATCTGGGCGGATGATCGGCATTCGCTACTGCGTGGGCCTGTGCAGGACGGGCTCGTCGGGGGCCTGATCGGCTGGCGGGGCTGAGCCGACAGCGCGGGAGGTCACGACGGTGACCGGCGATTGCAGCTTGAAGTTGATGAGGGTCTCAGAGGCGATCTGGACCTGCTGGCCGTGGGTGGCGGCGTTGACTCCGGTACCGGCTCCGGCACCCGCGATCGCACCGATGGCCGCGCCCTTGCCTCCTCCGGCCAGAGCGCCGATGAGGGATCCGAGTACTGCGCCGCCGCCAGCCTTGGTGGCCGTATCCTTACCGCGGCCCGAGCCCCGTTTGGAAAAAGTGTCGGTCACAACTGCGACGTGACGACCCTGCAGGTCGATCTGCGTGAGCTCGAGGGAGAGAAGGGAGTTGCCCTTGAAGTGCGCGGCGTCGCGGGCATCGACGACGCGGCCGAGCACGGGCGTGCCCTGCGGAGCGGCGACCATGTCATCGCTGACCAGATCGGAGGCGAGCGTGGCATGGAAGCTCTGGTCGGGCTGAGAGGTGGCGCTGTCTAGCGCTTCGACGATGCGGATGGGAATGACGGTGCCCGCCTCCAGCACCACAGCCTTCTGCACAGGCTGAGGAGGCGGTGCAGGCGCACTGACCGATTGCGCCGCGGGCTGAGCTGCCACAGCATCGGCTGACGCAGCCGGAGCGTTCTGGGCGACCGTGGAGGGCGGGGCAGGCTGCGACGTCACATCCGGCGACACAGTGGTGGCTTGCTGATGCAATTCTGATGGAGTCTGCCCACGGCGCCGCTCACGGCTGGATGCAGTCCGCTGGGGCGTGCGGACAGGGGCAGGAGCGGCGACAGCTCGCTGCGGCTGCACCGCGAGATTGTTGACAACGGTCTTCACGCCAGCAATGGTTCCCGCGTCGTTGCCGGCAAGGGCACGCGAAGCCGGATCAGTGGCTGTGCCGCTGAGAGTGACGACACCGTTGCTGACCGCAACCTGGATGTCTTCGCCGGAGAGCGCGGTTTCCTCATGCAACTTCGCCTGGACATCCGCGGAGATCTGGCCGTCGGTGGGGGGCATTTGCCGATGGCAGCCAGTCGAGACGCAGAACAGTATGGCAAGCGCGAGAACGGGAATTCCTGGATGCTTCATCGGGGGATTCCTTTCGACGCGGATTTCCGGGAAGGATTCATCTTGTCACATCCGGAGCCAGACGGGTATCGGCGGAGAGGACACACGGATGCGAAGTGATCCTGGCAGCGTGGCGAATCGCAGAGGCATCAGACCCGACAGAGGGGTTGGGCAAAAGCTCAGTCCCTTCCGCAGGTACAGCAATTGTTTAGCTGCCCGGCTGCCAGATCCCGCGCGGGAGCCGCATGGGCTTCTTAAGTTTGCGCGGGCAAGTGGTTCCCGGTACCATAACGTGTCCGGGCGAAGCCAAAATATTTGAAGGAGATAAAGCTATGTCGGAAGACAGACAGTCCAGCGGATTCAGCTGGTTTCTTGCGGGTCTGGGAATCGGAGCCCTAATTGGTGTCCTGTATGCCCCGAAGGCGGGGCGTGAGACACGGGAAGAACTGATGAGCAGTGCCCGGGAGGGGACCGAGTATCTAAAGCAGCGGGGGCGCGAAGCTGCCGATCAGGTGAACGACATTGTGGACCGCAGCAAGACCCAGGTGGGCGAATACGTGGACCGGGGCAAGGAGTACGTCGAGCGCGGACGCGCGCAGTGGGATGAGTTCGTCAACCAGGGACGCCAATTCGTGAACGAACAATCGGGTAAGGTTTCGGCAGCGGTAGAAGCGGGCCGTCAGGCGTATCAGAACGTAACGGGAACTGCGGCCAATCCTGCGGCTTCGGCGTACCCGAGTACGTCGGCCACATCTGCCGCACCAAATTCAACGACTGAACAGGCCTGAGCCGGCGCACGCTCCGCTGGTTGCGCGAGGCCGCAGAATCATGACGGGCTCGCGCTGACCAGGTGAGCCTCACGCACAGGAATTGAGGAGTGCCATGCACGAGGTACCGCAGTGGATTTACATCACCTTTACGGCTGTGACGGCGCTGGGTGTGCTGATGCAGGCTCTGGTTCTGCTGGGCATGCTGCTGGCTCTGAAAGGAGCTCTCAGCCGGCTGGATGAGGTGTCGAAGCTGGCAGAGCAACATGTGTTGCCGACCCTGGCGGCGGCACGCCATCTGGTGGAGGAAATAGCGCCGAAGGTGAAGGTGGCAGCCGATAATGTTGCCGAGGCCAGCCAGACGCTGCGCGCGGAGTCGCAGCATGTGACCTGCACGCTGGACGATTTGCTGAAAAAGACCGAGATGCAGGCGGACCGTATCGATGAGATGGTTACAGCGACGCTGAACACGATCGGTCATGCAACGTCGACCATGCAGCGGGTGGTGGTGACTCCGGCGCGGCAGGTCAGCGCTGTGCTGAACGGGCTGCGCGCCGGTCTGGATGTGCTGTGGCATAAGGAGCATGAGCCACATATTCGGAACGGAGACCGCGTTCCGGGTACCGGGATACCAGCCGTTCCGGAGACGGGCTTCGAGATTTAGCTCCGGCGACGCACTGCAAATAGAAGACTGGGGCGAGATATTTGATTTGAGTGCGTGATTCGGGCTCGCGGCCGGGGCCGGATTTGAAAGAGCCGGCGCGGCGGAGTAGTATGGGTGAAGACGAGTTTGTCCGGTCGTCCGAAAGCTCGGGCCGGAGAAATGAGTGGGCGAAAGCCCACTTTTTATTTGCTCGATTTTCCGGCGGGAATCAGGTTTCCGGAGCGCTCCAGATTCAGGAATGAGTCTCAATACAGAGCAAATTCGCTCAACGGCGCAACGCGTCGCTGCATCGCACGGCCTCGATGTCGTGGACCTCGAGTTTCTCGGGGGGTCGAAGCACCGCACGCTGCGGGTGTTTATAGAGAAGAACGCGGAGGAGCGGCGGAAGCTGGCGGAGACAGCGCCTGGTTCTGCCGAGGATTCCGCAGAGGCGAATCATCCCACATTTGCGGACACCGCGCAGATATGGGGCACCCGGGCCGTCTCAGGCGGGACGGATCAGCTGGCGGGGGTGACGCACGGCGATTGCGAAGCGTTCAGCCGCGATTTTGGGACCGTGCTGGATGTCGAGGATCTGATTCCGGGCACCGAATACACGCTGGAAGTATCGTCGCCGGGGTTGGATCGCAGGCTGCATGGAACAGAGGATTTCCGGCGCTTCGCGGGCATGCTGGCGAAGGTGCAGACCTTCGAACCGGTGGCGGGCAATCGGCACTGGCAGGGCCGGATCGCAGCAGTCACCGATACTGCTGTTCGGATAGGGCTAAAAGGCAAAGGCGGGAAGAAGAGCGCGGAGCGTAAGGCGCAGGGCCAGGAAAAAGCGCCGGCAGAGGAAGTGGAGGTTGCGCTCAGCAATATAGAGAAGGCCAGCCTGGTGCCGGAGTTCTGAAAGGGCAGCTACGGGCCGGTTAGCTGAAGTTCGGATAGCTAAGAACCGGTCAGCAAAAAAGCGGTTAGCGTTCAGCGACGCAGGGAAGTACGGGAACGACCAACATCCATGGGAATGAGAGAACCAGATGGCAAGTGTGCTTTACGACAGCATTGAAGCGTTGAGTCGCGACAAGGGTATTGACCCGCAGATCGTGGTGTCTGCGGTGGAGGACGCGATTGCCCTTGCTACACGCAAGTACTACAAGACCCAGGAAAACATGCGGGCCGAACTGGACCGAGACACCGGCGAGATCCGGGCCTACGTTTACAAGACGGTGGTCGAAGATGAAGATCAGATCGAAGATCCGCTGAACCAGATCGCACTGGAAGAGGCGCGCGAACTGGCGCCGGAAGTCGAGGTCGGCGGAGAGATTCGCTATTACAAACCCACGGACGTGCTGGGGCGCATTGCCGCCCAGATGGCCAAGCAGGTCATCTTTCAGAAGGTGCGCGAAGCCGAGCGCGATACCGTCTTCAATGAATACGCGCATCGCGTGGGCGAAGTGCTGAACGCGACGGTGAAGCGGGTCGAGCTGCAGGATGTGATCTTCGACCTGGGCAAGGCGGAGGCGCGGATGCCGCGACGCGAGCAGTCGCGGCTGGAGCAGTTTGCCGTGGGCGAGCGCGTGCGGGTGGTTCTGTTGCGCGTGGATCGTGCTGCACGCGGGCCGCAGGTGATCGTTTCGCGGGCGGCGCCGGAACTGGTGCAGAACCTGTTCCAGAGCGAGGTTCCGGAGATTTATGACAGCACGGTGATGATTCGTGCCATCGCGCGCGAGGCGGGCGAGCGCACCAAGATCGCGGTGATGTCGCGTGATAAGGATGTCGATCCGGTGGGCGCGTGCGTGGGCATGAAGGGTATGCGCGTGCAGTCGATCATCCGCGAGTTGCGCGGCGAGAAGATCGACATTATCGAGTTCAGCGAAGAGATCACGACCTTTGCGGAGAAGGCTTTGCAGCCGGCGAAGGTAAGCCGGGTGAGCATCAGCGATCTCAATGACAAGCAGCTGGAAGTGATCGTCGACGATACGCAGCTGTCGCTGGCGATCGGCAAGAAGGGCCAGAACGTGCGCCTGGCGGCGAAGCTGCTGGGCTGGAAGATCGATATCAAGAGCGAAGAGGAAAAGCGGCAGGAAGTCGAGCAGCAGATGCAGGCGCTGGCCGGGACGCCCGCGACTCCGATCGAGCAGGTCAGCGAACTGGGCGAATCCATCATCCAAAAACTGGTGGCGGCTGGTATCACGACGGTCGAAGCGCTGGCCGACATGACCCCCGAACAGCTGGAGGAGATTCCCGGCATCGGGGAGAAGACTCTGGAGAAGATCAGCGTCGCGGTGCGGCATTATTTTGGCGAATACGAGGAGGGAGAAGAGCGTCCTGCACAGGCTGTGGACAGCGAGGAAGTTGCTGCCCGACGGGCGGAGGCTGCTTCAACCGACGAGGAGATCGATGCTTTGCGCCAGGACCTGACGCAAAGCGAAGAGGAGCCGGCGAGCGAGGATGGATCCGGCCTGATCGCAGACGATGTGGCCGAGGAGCGGCTGGCGGAGATCACCGAAGTGGGGCCGCGGCTCGATGATGAGGGTGCGGAAGCTCTGGTACCGGGACGGGAAGACACCAGCGGGAGGCTGGCCGAACACGAGACGAACCCAGAGGTCGCGCGCGATGAGGCGGTGGTCGAGGGGAACGTGGAAGAGGTTCGCGGGGAAGAACTGGGCGAGAAGAAAGTAGATGAGGGTAGCGGTGCGTAGCGGGCACCGTGCCTCGATCCCGACTGCTTCGGAATAGCGGTGCGAGTTGTTATGGCAGCGCAGCCGAAGGCAGACAGGGCAATTGTCGCTGCGCGAGGAAATGAGAACCACGAGCGGCGCGTTTCAGAGGATAATGAAAGAGATAGCCAACCCACAGTCGGGAGTTTTTTCTGTATGAGGGACTAGAGACCGGTGGGGAGCGAGAGACGACACGGGGACGGATGAGTACAGTTCGAATCAATGAATTAGCGCGTGAGCTGGAAGTCAAGAGCAAGGCCATTCTTGATGCATTGACGGAAGTCGGGGTTACGGAGAAAAAGACCCACTCCAGCTCGATTGAGGCCGACGAAGCCGAGCGTGTGCGCGCGCATATCCTGAAGGGACGGGGCGTAAGCCCGGCGGTTCGCCACGAAGCTGAGGCCAAGCCGAAGATTGACTGGTCGCAGGTACACAGAGTCGGCGATGTAGCGAAGGCGATCCTGGAGAAGCGGCAGCAGGAAATGGCGCATGCGGTGCCTCCGAGGCCCGCGCCGCCCGCGGCCCAGCCGGCCCAGGCAGCGGCGTCGCATCCGGTGGCATCGTCAGCCTCCGCGCCGTCTGCGGCACCACAGAGGCCAGCTGTGCCTCCGGCTGCACCCACCGCGGTTCATACCGCGGTTCATACCGCAGCTCAGCCTTCGGCAGAAGCAAAGCCGGCGCCGAGGCGGATTGTTCCGCAGCCACGTCAGGGTCCGTCGATTATTGCTGCGGCGCCTCCTGCCGTACGTCCGGGAACACCGGTGGCCGCGGCTCCGCCGCAGGCTCCGGCCATTGCTTCTCGCCCACCTGCAGGCCCGGTGGTGGCGAGGCCGCCAGCCGGGACAGCTCCTGCAGCAACGCCGGCTTCTGACGGACGGCCGGTGGCAGTGCCGCCTCCTCCAGTGAGCGCCAAACCGGTTGCGGTTCCGCCGCCTGTTGCCGTGGCAGCTGCTCCTCAACCTGCTGTGACGGCTCCGACTGCGCCGTCTGCGCCTCCGACAACAGCGGCGCCCGCCGAGCCATCGCAGTCGGCGGCAGCCGCGGCCACTCCGGCACAGCTCCCGGAGGGAGCCCCAGCACCGGCAGCGGGTGGTCGTCCGCAGCCTGCGGCCCCGCAGCGCCGGGTGATCATGCCGCAGACGGGCCCACGGCCCGTGTACAGCGCGCCTCCTCCAGCCCCGGTAGCGGCCTCTGGGTCGAATGCTGGCGGAGGGATTCAGCGAGGCAGACCGATTTTTGACCGCCGTCCTGGTGGCGCTCCGGGTGGTCCAGTGGGACCGGGTGGTCCGCGTCCGGGCATGGGCGGGCCGGCGGGTCCGGGTGGACGGCGCCCGATGCATCCGACGCGTTCGGCACCGGGCGGCCCGGGGGGACCGGGAGGGCCGCGTCCGGGTGTGGGTGCCCGTCCGGGCTTTGGGCAGCGTCCGGGATTCGGAGCTCGCCCAGGAATGGGCGGACCGGGATTAGCGCCACCTCCACCGGGAGAGGCGCCGCGTCCGGCGCGTCCGGCGGGGCCAAGGGGCCGGGGACGGCAGCAGTACCCCAAGACCAAAGAGGGCCCGATGAAGGGATTTGCGCCGCCATCGCGAATGAGCGCGCAGGTGCCCACTGGGCCGGTTCCGATCACACGCACGATTACCGTGACGGAAGGAATCAGCGTGAAGGACCTGGCGGAGAAGCTGGAAGTTCGCGCCAAGGACCTGATTGCGACGCTTCTGATGCGCGGCGTCTTCGTGACCGTGAACCAGACCCTCGACGGGGAGCTGGTGAAGGATGTCGCCCGGCAGTTTGGAGCCGACGTCTCCGTCATCACCTTCGAGGATCAGATGGCCAACGAGGCCATGGAAAGCATCCTCGCGACCGAGAATCCGGACGAGCTGGAAGTCACCCGGCCGCCAGTGGTTACGGTGATGGGTCATGTCGATCACGGCAAGACGTCGCTGTTGGATGCGATTCGCGAGACAGACGTGGCTGGTGGCGAAGCAGGCGGAATCACGCAGCACATCGGTGCCTATAAGGTGAAGATCGGCAAGCCCGATTCTCCGGCCTTTGGGCGCGAGATCGTCTTCCTCGACACGCCGGGCCACGAAGCGTTTACGCGTATGCGTGCGCGCGGCGCCAAGGTCACGGACATCGTGGTGATCGTCGTCGCCGCCGATGACGGCGTGATGCCGCAGACGCTCGAAGCCATCGATCACGCCAAGGCGGCGAACGTGCCGATCATCGTGGCGGTGAACAAGATCGATAAGCCCGAGGCGCAGCCGGATCGCGTGAAGAAGCAGCTGGCGGATCGCGGGCTGGTTCCGGAAGACTGGGGCGGCAGCACGGTGTTCGTCGACGTGTCGGCGAAGAAGCGGATGAACCTGGATCTGCTGCTGGAGATGGTCTGCCTGGTCGCCGATCTGCAGACGCTGAAAGCCACGCCCAACCGCTCGGCCGTCGGCACGGTGCTCGAAGCCAAGCTGGATCGCGGACGCGGCGCTGTGGCGACAGTGCTGGTGCAGAATGGCACGCTGAAGAACCAGGACAACTTCGTCGTCGGCAACACCTTCGGCAAGATCCGCGCCATGTTCGACGATCGCGGACGTCCGGTGGAAGAAGCGGGGCCATCGACGCCGGTTGAGCTTCTCGGACTGGAGGCGATGCCGGACGCGGGCGACACATTCCTGGTGGTGAGCGATCGCGACAAGGCGCGCGGCATTGGGCAATACCGCAAGATGCGGGAGCGCGAATCGCAACTGGCGAAGTCTTCTCGTGTGACGCTGGAAGGACTGGCGGATCAGATCAAGGCTGCCGGTGTGAAGGAACTGCCGCTGATCCTGAAGGGCGACGTTACCGGATCGGTGGAAGTGCTGGCCGACTCGCTGCAGAAGATGTCGACAGAGAAGGTGCGCATCAAGGTGATCCACTCCGGTGTGGGCGCGATTACCGAGAGCGACGTGCTGCTGGCGTCGGCGTCCAACGCGATCATCATCGGCTTCAACGTGCGGCCGGAGCGCAAAGTCGCCGATCTGGCCGAGCAGGAAGAGGTCGAAATCCGGCTGCACTCGATCATCTACGAGCTGCAGGATGAGATTCGCAAGGCCATGCTGGGCCTGCTCGAGCCGGTCTTCCGCGAAAATGCTCTGGGCCGCGCCGAAGTGCTCAACGTCTTCCGCATTCCGAAGGTGGGAACCATCCTCGGATGCCGGGTGACGGACGGCATTCTGCGGCGCGACGCCGAGGTGCGGCTGATGCGCGATGGGGAGCCGGTCTTCAAAGGCAAGCTCAACTCGCTGAAACGCTTCAAGGATGACGTGCGTGAAGTCACGAACGGCATGGAGTGCGGCGTCGGGCTCAACTTCAGCGACGTGAAGGTGGGCGACACGATCGAGGCCTTTGTGACGGAGAAGATCGCGGCGGAACTGACAGCGTGAGCTACAGCGGCCAGCTATTGAGAAGCCGATAGCGGGAAGCTGGTAGCGGGTAGCCAAAGGCAAACGCTGGAAGCCGAAAGCTGGCTGCTGGTGGCCAAATTGGGGCGCTCGCGGTGGAAGCCGGGCGCCTTTTCTATTGGCTGGCGAGCGACGTGCCGCCGGGGAGTGAGCCTTTGAGCATGCGGATGGCTTCGCGGTAGTCGAGATTGGGCGGAACAGCGGAGAAGCGGCCCATCTCTTCACTGAGCTGCACGGTGATGGATTTGAACATGAGCAGCTTGCCAGTGAGATTGAGCTTCATGCGGGTCAGCTGCCATTCGCCGGTGTCAAGCTGTGTTTGCTCAAGGTAGATCGTACCTCCCTTGTTGAGGCGGCCGACGATGCCCCATCCGAAATCGACATCGGTGATGAGGTGCGCGTTGAGACGAAAGAGGCGCTCGCGGGATTTCTCCATCCAGATTTCTCCTGCCATGCCGCGCAGGATCTTTCCTTCCGTGTCGGGTGGGTCCCAATCGGGATTGGGAGTGAAGCTCATGCGATAGCAGGAATTCGCAGGAGACGGCGTAGCAGGCGGCGGGGCTGATTCACCGGGGAGGGAAATGTTCGGAGCGTCGGTGACCGCGCAGGGTTCGGTATCGATATAGCGGTAGGTGAAGGCATCGGGCAGCAGGCGCAGGAGCTTGTCGATGCGGGCGTTGTCTTCCTGCTCGCGCTTCTGGCGATGGGCCTGGAGGTCGGGATGGGCGGCCAGATTATCGAGGCGGGCGATCTGCGACTGGCGATCATTGGGGCTGAGGGGCGCGCCATGATTTGCTACCACGATGGCCACGTCTCCCTGAGGAGTCTCGATGACTTCGCGGGTGATGTCGTGACGCTCGTCCCTGCGGTGGAGAGCGAAGCGGAGGGGCTTATGAGCAGCTTCTTCCGCGAGATGATTGGCGACGGCTCGGCGCACGACACCATCTGGATCCTGGGCAGCAGAACCAAGCGAAGGGGTCGCCTGGGCGAGTCCCCGGACAGAAAACAGAGCGCACAACAGCAACGCGGTCGCCGCAGCGGCTGGTCGTCTCAGGGAGGGGAGAAGTCGCTGGGGGAAAAACATGCAGCTTAATTAGACGATTTCGCCGGAGGGAAAGTTGATACGGCCCCATGGAAAGCCATTTCGGGAGTGGTGGTTCATGCTCTAAAATCCCGATATGGTGCGTGTCTGGATTCGCCGTTTCCTGCCGCTGCTGGGAGCAGCGCTGTTCCTGTTTTCTGCAGTTTACGCTCAGGAGAAGGGCCGCGGCCGCAAGTACACACCGCCGCCGCCAACCTGCAAAGTCACTGTCACAGTGATCAAAGCCACGAATGGCAAGCCGGTGGAGAGCGCAGCGGTGGTCTTCCATCCTATGAAAGGCGGCAAGGATGAAGGCAACATGGAGCTGAAGACCAACGAGGACGGCAAGGCGACGATCGATGTGATCCCTATCGGCGACTCGGTGCGCCTGCAAGTGATTGCCAGCGGTTTTCAAACCTTCGGCGAGGACTATGAGCTGCCTGGAGCGAACAAAGAGATTACGGTGAAACTGAACCGGCCGGCGAGGCAGTACTCGATATACGAGAATCATCCGGACCAGAGCGCGAACAACCAGAAGCCGCAGTAAAGACAGCTAAGAAGCGGTTAGCCAGGGGCCGGTTAGCTAAAGTCCGGTCAGCTGAAATGCGGTTAGCCAAGAAGCGGTTAGCGTTTAGCGTAAATATCGGTAAGGTAGAAAGCCGCCGCTCGCCAGGAGTGGGCGGCGCTATGGCTCGCGGGCTATCTGCTACCCAGGGGTTTCGACATCCGTACGAAATGGCAGGGCTGGTTGACGTGGCGCGCCATTTGTTCGGGGATGGGCTCGGTGCCGATGACGGTGTAGCCGAGCCTTTCGTAGAAGGGTGGCAATTCGGTGCGCAGGTTCACGACGGTGAGCACCATCTCGTGTGCCCCCATTTCGCGGCCAAATTCCTCGGCAGCGACGGAAAGGCGACGGCCCAGGCCAGTCTTCTGACGGGAAGGATCCACTGAAAGCTGGCCGAGGTAGCAGCGATCACCCTGCAGTTCGACGTAAGCACAGGCGATGAGCGCGCCGTCCTCCTCGGCGAGCAGGTAGCGGCCGTTCGCGAAGTATTCGCGGGTGTCCGCCAGGGCGAGGCGCTCGTTGGTCTTGAAGAAGCGCTCCACTTCGAAGGCGCGGTTGATGAGCGCGGTAACAGCGTCCAGGTCAGATTCTTCGGCAAAGCGGAGGTCCATGGGGTAAAAGGCAGGGTGTGAGGAACAGCGATTAGCGATTAGGGCTTAGCGTTCAGGAGTCTGGGCTTCACCCTCAAGGTTCTCTGTAATTCACTCACCCTTCATCTCGCGGTTACCGCTTAGATTCGGGCCGGACTAATCGCTATTCCCTAAATGCTAGGCGCTAGACGCTAAAGACTCTCACTGCGCGGCCGGGCCTTTGTTGAGCGCGGCTTCCTTCTGCGCCAGCACCTGCTGCACATGCTGTTCGAGCTGCGCAGCCTGCGGCATCAGGGTCAGAGCCTGCTGAATTTCGGGATCCCAGTCAGCTTCGATCTTGAGGCCTGCCGTTTGTCCGAACTGGGTCGTGAAGAGCTTCGATTTGATGTTGGCCTTCACCCATTCGATGTTGTTGTCCAGCTCCTGAGGCGTGTACTCGACGCCCTGCGACTGGAGGTACTGCTTAAAGTCGTTCATGACGGCGTCGTCGACCTGGAAGTCGCGGGCAACGGTCTTATGCGACAGATACTGCTCGGTGAAGCCGAGGAAAGCATCGTGTTCGAGCAGCACGTCTTCGAAGGGCGTGGACTTCGGCGGCTCAACTTTGACGTCCGGTGTAATGCCACCGCCACCGTAGACGGTGCGGCCGGAGTCGGTGAGCTTCACCTCGCGGTCCTTATCGTCCTGCGGCTTCTCGTGGTTGTAGTAGTAGTCGTAGAGCGAGACGCCATTGTAGTTGCGCTGGATGAGGCGACCGCTGGGCGTGTAGTAGTGATAGGTCGTCAGCGCCAGGCCAGTGTTGTCGGACAGAGTGTAAACGGTCTGGACGAGGCCCTTGCCGAAGGTGGTTTCGCCGGCGATGAGGGCGCGGTCGTGATCCTGCAGGGCACCGGAGACGATTTCCGCTGCGGAGGCCGTGCCGTGGTTCACGAGGACGACGATCGGGAAGGTCTGGCCGTCGTTGCCATGGGTGGCGCGGTAAACCTGCTCAGGGAAGGCTCGGCCGCGCTGCGAGACGATGACCTGGCCACGCTTGAGCAGGCGGTCGCAGACGCTGACAGCTTCGACCAGCACGCCGCCGGGGTTGCCACGCAGATCAAGAACGAGTCCTTTAAGGTTGGGGCCGAAGTTGTTGATGGCGTCGTCGAATTCGCGGCCGGTAGTCTCCTGGAACTGCCGGATATGGACGTAGCCGATGCCGGGGTGAATCTCGTAGGCGAGATCGATGCTGTTGTTGGGAATCTCGTCGCGGACCAACTCGAAGTTCAGCGGAGACGAAGCGCCAACGCGGGTGATGGTGACGTTGACTTTGGTTCCGCGCGGGCCTTTGAGGCGGTTGGCCACATCGTCGGAGTTCATGCCGGCGGTGGACTGGCCATCGATGCCGGAAATGACATCGCCGGGATGGATGCCGGCGCGGAAGGCGGGCGCGCCTTCAATGGGATAAACGACCACGACTTTGCCGCTTTGCGGCTGGATCAGCATGCCCACGCCGTAGTACTTGCCGTGCTGATCCTCCTTCATCTTGGCGTAGGCTTTGGGGTCGTAAAAGCTCGAGTGGGGATCGAGCGTGTGCAGCATCTCGGGGATGGCACCGTCGTAAATGGCCTTGTCGGGCATGTCGCCGGTGAGGGGCTCGGCGTAGTTTTTGGAGATGATCTGGTAGACCGCGCCGAAAGACTTGAGGCCGTCGCGGAAGGTGGATTCGTCCTGCGCAGACTGGGCACCGAGCTTCTGGCTGACGATGATGCCGCCCAGAGCGCAGACGGCAAAGAAGATGATGAGCGAGAAGGCACTGCGGCGGGCGCGGATGGACATGCGGTTTGAATCCTGCGCCTGGGGCTATTGGGGTTGGGAGGCCCGCTGCCGACAAGGCGACTTCGCTAAAGTATACCAGCATGTTGGACGGGAGCCGCCGGACTTTGGCGAGCTACAGAGCACAGGGCTGTGACCTCTGCGTGCACCTGGGCAGACGATCGTGGGTGTACTCAGCACCCAGCATCCGGCGGCCGGCACCGAATCAGGGTACAGGGATGGCTGGCGGTCAGAATTGGCTTGATTTTTCTCCATTACTGCTCGAAACTTAGGGCCTCTCAGGGGTGAGTCTCCGGGAAAACCTATTCCTGCAGGTAAGGAGTTTGCGTGAGGATGCGAACCGCAGCCAGGGCGGTGCTGTGCACGTTTGGGCTGATGGCGGCTGCGCAGAACACGGAAAGGCCGGAGGAGATCATCCGGCAGGCGACGGTGCTGCTGCGCAAGGCGGACGGGGACATTCCCTTTTCGAAGCTGCGGAGCACTCTGTGCCTCGCTGTTCTTTTGGAGAGAACAGCGGCTGAGGTACGCGAGAAGGGATGGCCCGGTGTGGTCAGTTGCCGGTCCGACCGGGGGTGGAGCGAGCCTGCCATACTTACCGCAAAGAGAGAAGGAGACAGCAACGCGGGCTACGAAGCCCTGATTCTGGGTGCGATGGATGCTGAAGGAGCCCTGAGACTGCGGGCCGGCAATCTTGATCTGGCGCATCAGGCGAATGTCTGGGCCTATGCGGTGTCGAGCGGGTCGCGGTCCAGCTTTGGTTCGTTCGGGATCGGCGGACTGAAAGGGCTGAAGCCGCAGGTAGTTCTACGCGAGCGCTCAGAGATTCCTGTGGTGCTCGAGAAAAACGATGCCGCCAACCGCACCGTTCATGGCGAGAACGGCAGTTACGAGGCGGTGTTGGGGGGCGAAGCCAGAGGATCGGAATCCGGCAGGGAATTCGTGGCACAGCTGCGGGAAGATATTCTGACGGCCGGCTACGGAGAGACCGCTGGGTGCGGAGGCGGCGGAGCAGTGGCATCGGCTCCACCCCCACCGGCAAAAGCTGCACCGCCACCCACACAGGCTGCTCCTCCTCCGCCACCACCCACTCAGGCTGCATCTCCGCCACCGGAAACATCCGCAGCGGACAGCAACAGCAGTTCACAAAGCACTGCAAGCTCGTCGGCTCCGGCCAGCGCGGGCAGTTCGCAGTCCGCCGCGGGTTCGTCGGCTCCGGCCACCAGACGGATCACCGGGATTGCATTCCTGAGGACGGGAGTGACGGAGAAGTCCGGATATGGCCTGTACAGCTATGTGCTGATCGGCCACCGGCCGGCGGAAGCAGAGCGGGCGCGGTACGAGGCGTTCTTTGAGGCGCTGCTGGAGCGAACCTGGGCGAGTTCGCTGGTGGGTGCGGGAGTTCCGAGGCGCCGGATTAATCTCACCCAGATGCTGGTCACTGCGACGCCGGATCCGAGCCGCTTTGCTGGCCTGGGCGCGCAGGAACAGGCGGACTGGGTGCTGGATCACTACGACTACGGGCGCTCGGCCGCAATCCTGGCATGTCTGCCGCAACGCATCGGTTATGGACCGGCACTGGTGGCACTGCTGGTACCCGTGGACATTTCGCAGACGCCGCATCCGGTATTGACGCTGGATCTGTCCAGTGCGCAGCCGGCGATCATGGGCTCGTATGTGCAGTACTTCGTGGACCAGACTTCGCGGGACCGGTTCTGGGATGAGAGGGCGCTGGAGGCGCTGAGTCTCCAACTGCGCAATCTGATGGAAGTGGCAGCAAGCGGACTGGGGTTGAGCCGCGACGCGGTGGAATCATGGCTAAAGCTGTCAAAGTGAAGCAGAGCCGTGGCGCTCCGGCCGATACTCGCGCCAACCTGGGCGTCGTAGCCGGCAAATCCAGCCAGGCGAAGCCGGGACAGGGCAATAAGCCGCCAACCACGAAACGAAGTAAAAGCCGCACGCGGCAGGCAGTGGGAATTGCGCTGTGGTCGGTAGCGCTGACTCTGGTGCTGTATCTGCTGGCGTATTATTTGCTGCCGCCGCCCCCGCCGTCGGCAGCCGTGGTCTCGCTGCTGGCATTTGTCGCAGTGATGATTACGCATCTGGCCGCGGGAGCGCTGCGGGGGCGGCGGAACGCAGGCGGCGATTAACGCTAATTGCGCACGTCGGCCATCGCGGTTGCGACTTCGGATTTCTGCTCGGCGGTGAGGGGCAAAAGCGGGATGCGCGGGACGCCTCCGTAATAGCCGTTGAGATCGCAGGCATATTTGAGACCCGGAATGCCGTATTTAGCGGCGACGGTGCGGGAGGGAAGAACCAGGCGCTCCTGTTTCTCACGGGCGACTTTGGGATCGTTCTCCTTCCACGCGGTGTAGATCTCCTGACAGGCCTGGGGCGCGGGGGCGGCGAAGGCAAGGATCGCGCCGGAGACGCCGGCTTCGAGGCCGGAGAGGAGAGTTTCGGCCGAGCCGGAGAGGACCTGGAAGCCAATTTCCTTTTTGCGCATCGCTTTCGCGCGCGAGACGGGCGGAGCGAGGGAGAGAGGCACGGCAAGGACGGGATCGGCGCCGAGAAGTTCCGCAGACACGAAGTTGGCGGCGGCGAAGCTGGCTTCGGATTCGGCGATCATCATGCGGTTGGTGACCGCCTCAAAGACCGGGGTGACGAAGACGCTGCGTTTGGGAGCGGAGCGGGTGGCGGCGATCAGGGCCGCGAGGCGGTCCATGCTGCCGGACGAATCCTTAATACCGATGATGTTAGGGTGCTGAGCCAGCTCGGCCACCACTTCGACGGGCAGTTCGTAGTGAGTGAATTTGGGAATGCTGTAGACAACGACGGGCAGCGGCGAGCGGTCGGCGAGCGCGCGGTAGTAGGTCAGCATGCCGGCAGTGTTGGTAGCCGAGGCGTAGAGCGGGTAGTAGTGGGGCGTGCGAACGAGGACGGCGTCGTAGTTGTGTTCGGCGGCGTATTCGGCGAGGCGCAGCGTTTCGGTAAGGCTTTCGCGGCCGATGCCGGCCAGGAGAACCTTATCGGGGGCAGCAGCGCGGACGGCGTGACGGAGGACTTCGCGGGTCTCGTCGTCGCTGAGCATCACGGCTTCGCCGGTGGATCCGAGGATGGTCATGCCGGCGCAGGGCGTGCGGGAGTAGCGCTCGACATTGTGCTCGAGCTTGCGCAGGTAGAGGCGCCCGTCGGGGTAGAAGGGAGTGGTGATCGCCGGGAAGATGCCTTCGAGGAGCATGGAAGACATTTTAGGGTATAGGGAACAGGGAGCAGCGTTTGGCGTGGGCTCGGGGTTGATGCTGCCCGGCGTTCCGACGATGACGAAGTGTGAACCCTCCCCCAAAAGAGGCAGGAGAAAGCTGTTCCTGAAGAGCGAGTGGCGCGATACCCTGAAGCTTAGAAATGCGCCTGGAGTGGTTGGAATGAATTCGCGGACCGAAACGCTGGGGCCGACCGAAACCAGGATGCTGCACCAGGCGATCTGGTTCTGCATTCACATGGTCGCGAGCCTGGTGGTGTGGGGATTGCTGATGCTGGCGATCACTCTGATCCTGCACCCGCCCTTCGTGCCTCCGCTGGTGACACTGTTTTTGTCGTTCTTCTTCCCGATGGCGGTCGCGTTCTTCGGTGCCAAGCTGCGGCCGAGCGAAACGGCTACCCTGACGTGGATGGCGGGACTGATCTGGTTCATGGGATGGGGGCTGTACGTGCTGGACCTGCCGACCGGACCTTCGGCCTGCTATCACTGCGGCGCGACCCAGAAGCTGTGGCTGACCTTCTTCAGCCTCGATCGGGACAGCGGACTGCTGGATGGGCAGGGACGCTTTCTGGCCACGTGGCCGGCGGTGGCGATGATCGGCTACGCGCTGGGAGCGAAGCTGGGACTGCGCAATGTGGACCTACCGTTTGAAAGCTAGGAACGGGAAGCAGGAAGCAGGAAGCTGGAAGCCAGTAGCTGGCAGCTTAAAACCGGTTGGCTAAGAAGCGGTTAGCTAAACAACCGGTTAGCTTAGAGCTGGTTAACCGAGAGCAATTACCCTTCACAAGCCAAGACCATAACAAGCGAAGACAAAAGCAAGGCCCGCGGTTGTGGCCGCGGGCCCTCGAGAAACGCCGGTATGCGATGGAAGTTATGCTGGCCGGCGGAGCTTTTCGTTTTCCTTGTAGTTGTCGATTTTTTCGTTGACACGATCCTTGGTGTTCTGGACGCTGTTGGCTACGTCCTGACGGGCTTGTGCGGCGCGATTGTGCCGCTCAGCCTCATTGGTTTTCGCCGTTTCGTGGGCGGCGTCTTTTACGTTGCCCCACGTTTCCTGCGCGGCGCCTTTGACCTGATCGGCCACGCCTTCGTTTGCGAGACGATCGCTGCCGGTCATTTCACCGGCGCCCTGTTTGATCTTGCCTGTGACCTGATTAACTTTGCCCTTTACCTGATCCGAATTCATAAGTTCTCCTTTAGTAGCATTGCCACCGTCCCGGATTTGAACAGGCACAACCGAATACCCGTTACAGGTGGATCGCTGCGCAGGATTGACTACAGCAGGTTGCAGAAACCAGTTTGCGCTGCCGGGCAAACCGGCATTTCTACTTACACAGAATTACCGCATAGGACCCGTGGATCACACCACAGGCCTGCGTCCGCTGATGAGCTGAATGATGAGCACCACGAGCGCCAGTACGAGCAGAATGTGGATGTACCAGGCGACGACGTGGAACCCGATCAGACCGACAAGCCACGCGATCAGCAGGATCACGAACAATGTCCAAAGCATCCGGCGTTTCTCCTTTCCCAGTTTCCGAGCCCAAACGTTTGTATAGGTGCGCGCGGCGCGTTTCGGGTTGCCGTTAGGTTTACAAATGAATGAGAGGATTGGTTCTTTGCGCATTGCTATTCAGGGAGAGCCGGGATCGTTCAGTCACGAAACGGCGTTGAAGGCTTCGCCGGGGGCAACCATTCTGCCGTGCGCACTTTCGGCGGAGGTCTTTGCGGCAGTGATGGAGGGAGCCGTGGAGGCGGCAGTGATCCCGATTGAGAACTCGCTGGCCGGTTCAGTGGTGGAGCACTACGATCTGCTGCTGGCTCACGAGGTCGGTGTGGAGAGCGAGTGGCTGCTGCGTATCCGGCACAATCTGATTGCGCTGCCCGGCGCCGAACTGGGCAAGATCCGGCAGGCGTATTCGCATCCGGTGGCGCTGGCACAGTGCCGGCGGTTTTTCGCGGAACATCCGGAGATCGAAGCGGCTCCGTTTTACGATACGGCGGGCAGTGTGAAGCAGTTGATGGAACTGCGCGATCCGCGAGTGGCGGGGATTGCCAGTGCGCAGGCCGCGGAGCATTATGGCGGGAAGATTCTGGTAGCGGGGATCGAGGACAATCCGGAGAACTACACGCGGTTTTTTCTGATCCGGCGACGGGAGAAGGTACAGGGGGAGCCGCGGCCGGATAAGGTGAGCCTGGCGTTTACGGTGGAGAACCGGCCAGGGACGCTGGTGGAGGCGCTACAGATCTTTGCGGGCATGGGGACGAATGTGACGCGGCTGGAATCGCGGCCGGTACCAGGGTGTCCCTGGGAGTATGTCTTTTATGCCGATTACCAGCTCAGGGATCCGGGAACGGCCGATCGGGCGCTGGAGAAGCTGGGACAGCAATGCTCGATGGTGCGAGAGCTGGGACGGTACCGGGCGGCGAAAACGGCTTAAGCCTCCCCTATCCGGAGACATGAAGGCCGGATCCGGGTTTTCAACAGGCAGGGCCAAATTGCCGATAGAGAAGTCCAGAAGGGGGCTGGTCTGGTTGGCCGGGCGGGCATCCTAAAGGGAAATAGGGCACAACAGGGCTTAAGGGCGGCTTCTGGTCTGACCAGTAGAGGGGAAGCGATGCAGGAGTCGTGTCAGGGTTCTGGTACTTTTTTAAATCTGCTGAATCCAATGAGTAATTATCTGATATAAGGACACTCAATGGCTAGCGATTTCATTAGCGTGATTCAACCCGGGGACCCCAGCCAGCGGGAAGGCAGCGGCGACCGTGTATTGCCGATTCTGCCGGTTCGCGACACGGTTCTCTTTCCTCATGCAGTTCTGCCCCTGACCGTGGGCAGGGAGAGCTCGATCCAGCTGATTAATTCGCTGGGCGAGGAAAAAACCATCGTGGTGGTGGCGCAGCGCGATGCCCGCGTTGACGCGCCCCAGCCGGGGGACTTACATGCTTTCGGCACGCTGGCGACGGTGCACAAGGTCGTCAAGATGCCGAATCAGAGCCTTTTTGTCTTCACCGAAGGCACAGAGCGCGTAAAGCTGGGTGAATTCTCGCGGGTCGAGCCGTTCATGCTGGCGTCCGTTGAGACGGTGCCGGAGGTTTTAGCGGCCAAGGATCCGGCGATCGAGGCGATGCAGCGCAATGTCGTGACCCAATTCCAGCAGATTGTGTCGGCATCGCCGACGCTCTCCGACGAGCTGCAGACGATTGCGATGAACATCGACGAGCCGGGGCGGCTGGTGGATTTCATTGCCTCGTCCCTGCCGTTTCTCGCCACCGCCGACAAGCAGGAGCTGCTGGAGACCCCAGATGTGGCGGCGCGGCTGGAGCGGATCAACAAGCATCTGGCGAAAGAGCTTGAGGTACAGCAGCTGCGCAACAAGATCCAGTCGGAAGTGCAGGATCAGGTGCAGCAGTCACAGCGCGACTACTATCTGCGCGAACAGCTCAAGGCGATCCAGAAGGAACTCGGCGAAATGGACGAGGGCCAAAAGGACATCGAGGAGCTGAAGCAGAAGATCGAAGCCGCGGGCATGCCCGAGGAGACGAAGAAAGAAGCGCTGAAGGAGCTGAACCGGCTCTCGCGCATGTCGCCGATGGCGGCGGATTATTCGCTGACGCGCAATTACATTGAGTGGCTGGCGGTGCTGCCGTGGGCCAAGTCGTCCGGCACCACGGACGTGGATATCAATAAAGCGAAGGAGATCCTGGACGAGGATCATTACGACCTGAAGAAAGTCAAGGAACGCATCCTGGATTATCTGTCGGTGCGGCGTCTGAAGGCCGACATGAAGGGGCCGATCCTGTGCTTCGTCGGACCTCCGGGGGTGGGCAAGACTTCGCTGGGGCGCAGCATTGCGCGCGCACTGAGCCGTGAGTTCCGGCGCATTTCGCTGGGGGGTATGCATGATGAAGCGGAGCTTCGCGGACATCGGCGCACGTATATAGGGGCGCTGCCAGGGCAGATTATCCAGAACCTGCGGCGTGCGGGCGCGAACGATCCGGTGTTCATGCTGGACGAGGTGGACAAGCTGGGGCGGGACTTCCGCGGCGATCCTTCATCGGCGCTGCTGGAGATCCTCGACCCGGAGCAGAACAACACGTTCCGCGATAACTACCTCGATCAGCCGTTTGATTTGTCGAAGGTACTGTTCATCTGCACGGCGAACATGCTCGATCCAATTCCGGCACCGCTGCTCGATCGCATGGAGATCATCGAGCTGCAGGGCTACACGGAGGAAGAGAAGAAGCATATTGCCTTCCGCTATCTGATTCCGCGGCAGATTAAGGAGAACGGCATCAAGGCAGAGAACATCGAGTTCCCGGATGCGTCGATTGGTTATCTGGTGCGACATTACACACGCGAAGCGGGCGTGCGCAAACTGGAGCAGCAGATTGGGACGATCTGCCGCAAGCAGGCGCGGCGCATCGCCGAAGGAAAAACGGACAAGCTGGTGGTGACGCCTGAGGTCATCCAGGAATTCCTGGGTGGAATCAAAGTGCGCGTGGACACGGAGATTGCGGAGCGCACCAAGCGCGCCGGCGTGGCTGTGGGCCTGGCGTGGACGCCGGCGGGCGGGGACGTGCTGTTTATCGAAGCCAACCGCATGAAGGGCAAGGGCGGCTTCACCATGACCGGACAGATCGGCGAGGTGATGCAGGAGTCCATGCAGGCGGCGCTGACGTGGGTGCGGTCGAATGCACGCGCGCTCGGCCTCGAAGAAGACTTCATGAAGGATGTCGACCTGCACATCCACGTACCGGCGGGAGCGATCCCGAAGGACGGCCCTTCAGCGGGCGTGACCATGGCGACGGCTTTGGTTTCGCTGCTGACCGATACACCGGTGCATCCGCTGACTGCCATGACCGGCGAGATCACGCTGAGCGGCAATGTGCTGCCGGTTGGTGGAATCAAGGAGAAGTTCCTCGCGGCGAAGCGGGCCGGCGTGACCACGGTGGTGCTGCCTGCGGAGAATCGACAGAACGTGGAAGAAGACCTGATGCCGGAGCAGACCGAGGGCGTGAGCATTCACTACGCGAGCCGCATCGAAGACGTTCTCAGTGTGGCGTTGCCGCGGTCGACGGCAGAAGAGCGCCACGATGAGCAGGTGCGGGAAGAGGTGCTGCAGCACACGGCGTAAGAAGGAGCGTTTAGCGATTAGCGGTTAGGGCGCGGGAGATGGTTCCTGCGCCTTCCTGTCTGTGCACTCATGCGCGACCGCTGGTGCAAAGAAGTACTCCTCATGGCACAGGAAACGCCGTCGCAGCCTGAAGGCATCCGGATCACGCCGCAGCCTTTGCTTCGAGGGGCAGGAACACGGAAACGCAGGTACCCGATTTTCCCGGAAGCGAGCAGCTGTGAAAGCGCAGATTGCCGCCATATTTCAGCACGATGCTTCTGGACATCCAGAGCCCGATGCCCGTGCCCTGTTCGCCCTTGGTGGTGTAGAAGGCCTGAAAGAGCCGACGGCGATGCTCCGGTGCAATGCCGCCGGCGTTGTCAGCCACGCTGATGCAGAGGCCGGGTTGACCGGTGTCCCAGCGCCGCGCCCTGCGCACGCGGATCATCAGCTTATCCCCGGCGATGGCGAGTGCATCGGCCGCGTTGACGATGAGGTTCGAGAATACCTGCCGAAACTCCACGGCGTTGCCGGGAACGGGGTCTTCGCTGCGGTAGGATCGGACGACCTGCGCGCCAACAGACTGCACTTTTTTCTGATAAATGGTGAGGAGATTGTCGAGAAGGGTCGTGGGACGCACCAATTCACGCGTATCCGCAGATCCGCGTTGCATGCCCAGGGTCAGCTTGATAATCTCTGAAACCCGCCGCAGTTCGTCCTGAGCCATTCCCACGTACGAGCGGGACTCGGCCTTCAGTTCAGTGTCCGCATCGAGCAGGTAGAGGATGTTACCGACGGCTTCGAGCGGATTGTTAATCTCGTGTGCAATGGTGGTCGCCATTCGTCCGGCGAGAGCGAGCTTCTCCGATTTGCGCAGAGCTTCTTCGGCGTTTTTGCTCAGCGTGATATCGCGCGCAATGGTCGATGCTCCCACCAGTCGCCCAGTTCCATCCCGAACAGGGGAGATGGTGAGGGCGACTTCGAGCCGCTTGCCATCTTTGGCAACCCGCACGGTTTCAAAGTGCGAGATGTGCTCGCCGCGGCGGAGCCGCCCGAGAATATGATTCACCTCGTCAGGGCGATCCGGCGGCAGCAGCGTGGCGACCGTTCTCCCAATCATTTCGTCGCGCGTGTATCCATACATCTCCTCTGCAGCATGATTCCAGCTGGTCACGATACCGTCGAGTGTCTTGCTGAGGATGGCGTCACTCGAGTCGGCGACGATGGCGGCAAGCAGAGCCTGCACGGTAGAGATGTCAACCGGAACTTCAGCAGGCGAGGGCTGGATTCCGGGAGAGGCACGCTCACGCTCGGCGAGAATGCGGTTAAGGGCGCGGAGCAGAGGCTCCGGACCCTCCCCTTTGGCGATAAATTCATCGGCATATTTGAGGGCTTCGTCGACGTTGGTGGTACCGGAGAGGGAGATGATGAAAGTGTAGGGTTTGGATCGCTTCATTTCCCAGGACATGGCCGCCGCCGTGGAGCGCCCGAGCAGATGGTCGGTGATGACGACATCGACATCGTGGCGCCGAAAGAGCTCGAGCCCCTCCTCGGCAGTCGTTGCAGAAAGCACAGTGAAGCCGTTGCTCTCGAGGACGCGTTTACGCAATTGCAGGGCCTGCTGCTCGTCGTCGATGAGAAGTAAGGTGCAACCTGTTCGTGGTGAGCCCACTGCTTCCTCCCGTAGTCTGCTCTGCTCGGGTGCAGGCGTCTATGTCGATTCCGGTCTCTCAGCCGATGCGCCCCGGATGGGTGCATCCCTGATGAACAACCTGAAAGGAATTGGTCCCTGGGAAGCGACTGATTCTAGCACCGCAACGGAACGCAGTTAAAGACTCGGTGCAGCGTGGCTGCGGAAAAGTTGACACCCGGAGCAGAAGGGGTTGGCTGAGAAGAGCTTAGCGGAGAAGCAGGTCCTGAGAAGATCGATGGGGAAAGCGGCGTGGAAATCGCTGGCGCGCCACATGGGCATCTTTACCTTTTCCCGCCGCCGACAAATTGGACGATTTCGAATTTGTCGCTGTCGGCGATTTGCGCAGAGGACCAGGCGTTGCGGGAGACGATGGAGCCGTTGTGTTCGACAGCGACGCGATCCTGCTTGAGGCCGAGTGCGTTGAGGAGGTCCTGGACAGTCGCGCCGGGAGCGAGATCGGGAAACGTGCGCGGCTGGCCGTTGATGAGGAGGTTCATGAGGTGAATGTAGCAGGAGGCGGGGCGGGTTGATCTTGCCTGCGCCGCCGGGGATTGCACGATGCGGGGAGGGAGGGCCGTGGAGTTGAGGGCGTGGCGGCCGATAGAAGTGGGGGAGGACCCGCGGGTTAGCGCAGCATCCGCCACAATGTCCAGGCCGCGAAGAGAATCAGGCCCAGGATTCCCTGAAAGACGACGGCGTAGAAGAGGCCACGGATAGCGCCGAGATGATTGTGGATCTCGAGACAGGGAAGCGCAATATTAGAGAGCCTGTCAGTGGCCTGGGGCGCGGTGAGGTTCGGGAGCTGGAGGGATGGTTCGATGGTGCGAGCGTCCATAATTTTCACCTGCTGAGACGCTATCGGCTGAGCAGGACTGCACCATGAAGAAAAGCGGCAATCGTCGCATGCGCTGTTGCAATTTGGAAAGTTGCCGCAGCCCGGCCCAAAATGGGACACGGCCAGGCGCATGAAAGAGCCCGCGTCCTGTGAGGGACGCGGGCCTCGGTTACAAAGTTGAGTTACTGGATGGCGGTGATGAGGGCCGCGCGCGGGCTGCCCCAGCCAGTGACGAGATCGTAGCCGGTAGTGGCGGAGTAGCCGTTGTTGCCGCTGGTGATGTCATGGAAGTCGGTGTTATAGCCGGAGCCATCACCGATGGAGTAGAGAGCGGGATTGATGAAGCCCAGCGTCTTGCCGCTGTGGCCGGAGGCGTACTGCTGGTTGGCGAGGGCCAGGAACCCGGCCCACATGGGCGCGGCAAAACTGGTGCCTCCGTATTCATTGGCTGTGCAGGTGGTCTGATCGGCGCAGACGTAGAAGGTGAAGTTGGCATTGGCGGAGACATCGGGACCGTTGCGGTAGCTCTTCGAGCAGGAGGAGCAGCCGGCGGCGGTGGTGGTCTGCCAGGAGGGAATCGCGATTTTGTGGGGCGAAATGCCGCCGCCGCTGTCGGACCATCCGGTTTCTGATTTCCACGGACCGGCGGCGGAGCTGGTGGTGAGATCGGTGCCACCAACCGAGGTGACGTAATCATCGTCGGCGGGATAGATTTCAGAGGCTGAACCGCGGGTGCTCCATCGGCCGCTGTCGCCGGCGGCCTGGAAGAGGTTCTGTCCCTGAGCGGCGAACTCCTTGAAGTAAGGATCGTCGGTGCTGGGATCAGCCGGGCTCCAGGTCCAGGAAGAGCTGAGCTCGGCGTTGAGCGGTTTGCGTGTGGCCATGGAGTTGAAGATGGCTGCGTCGCTTGAACCGACGAAGACGACGAGGCCGGAAAGGCCGGGCGCCATGCCGAGGGCCTGGGTCATGTCGAGGGTCTGCTCGGTATCGTCGCAACCACTTCTGGCCGTGCAGGAGGTGCTGGTGCCGTCGGTGGAGAGCAGGGTGATGATGGAGCCAGGATAGGTCTGTTTCGCGTTCTTGTAGTAGGTCTGCAAGTCGGCGAGGTCGGTGCCGTAGTACTCCAGCAGGCCGAGGTACTGACCGCTACCCGTAAGGGAAGTTGATCCATAGTAGGCGGCACGCATGTCGCTGCCGAGGAAGGAGGCTGAGGGTCCGGAGCCGACGGTGGCGCCGGATTTCGCATGGCTGCCGGCGGGGATGTGGCTGAGACCGGCGGGACGGGGAATGGAGTAGTTATCGAGCCCGGAGATATGCCAGAGCTGGAAGGGCAGATCGACGGAGGGCTCGCGATCGGGTGCGAAGAAGGTGCGGTTTTCCGTGGGGTGCTGGTATGTGCCCATGGAGATGTGGAAGGCCTTCTCGATATTTGTAACGGTCCCCGTTACATCCACGGTGACGCGGTTGGTCGAGGTGGCCACGACGTGCAGGCCATGGGTGTTGGCGAAGTCGATGACGGCGTCATAGTCGTCCTGCGTGGGTCCGAACTGCGCGGTGAACTGCTCCACGGTGAGGAAGTGCCGGTAGGAGGGGCTCGATGGGTTGTAGAGGTCAGTGAGCAGGTTATCGAGCTGGGCCTCGTTGCGCAGCGGCAGCGCGAGAGTAAGGCGGAGGGTTTGCGTGGCGGGCAGATGGCCGACGATTTTGACCTGACCGCTGGCGGTGGCGGTGCGAAGGTGGTGGGTGAGAAGGGTCTGCGTCTGGCTGAGAGCGGTTGCGGTCGAAAGGGCCCCGACCATCGAGAGAAGGAACAGCCTGGATATGCCTTTCACGATCTCTCCTGGAACCTGAAGAGGGATTCCCCCTTGTGATCGGGGGTGATTCAGGTTGAGCGATTTTGGGGGAAGAGTGGGGTGTGTGTCTACTGAAATCTGGGGAGAGAGAAGGATGGCAGAAAGTGGCGGGGGTTACTCGCGCAGCTCAACGATCGTTGCTCCGGCACCGCCTTCATTTTGAGAGGTTTCGTTGACGGAGGCGACCTGGGGGTGGTGCTCGAGCCAGGCGCGCAGGGTGCGGCGCAGAACGCCCATGCCCGTCCCGTGGATGACGCGGATCCTCGGCAGTCCGGCGAGGAAGGCGCGGTCGAGGAATTTTTCGACGGCATCCTGGGCTTCGTCGGCGGTGCGGCCGATGACGTTGATCTCGCTGGAGAGGATGTCTGGCTCGGCGACGGAAACGGTGATGCCGGCGCGCTGGCGGGCTGCCTGGATGGGATTTTGCGCGCGCACGGCGGCCACGACCTCGACGATTTCGTCGCGTGGGATGCGCATCTTCATGGGGCCGACGGCGACCTCGAAGGTCCTGTCGTCGATCTGGCGCTGGACGGTTGCGACTTTGCCGAGGGTGCGGAGTTTGACCTGATCTCCGGCGGAGACATGACGGACGATGTGGGGCTGCGCGTTCTTGTCGCCCTTGTCGGAGCCGGTATGCTGGGCGACCACGGCGGTGTTAAAGCTCTCGGAGAATTCGCGGCGCAGGCGAGCGATGCGGCGCTCGGCGTCTTTGGAAAGCTTCTGCTGGGCGGCGCGATCTTCGACGGCGCGGACGGTTTCGCGAGCCTGATATTCGAAGTTTTTGAGCAGGGATGCCAGCTGCGCTTCGAGGTCGCGGACCTTGGCGCGCCATTCTTTCATCCCTTCGGCGTCGAGGCGGGCACGCTCACGGGCTAATTCCTGTTCGAGACGGCGGACGCGCTCGCGCTCGATGGCGAGAGAGTCGAGCTGAGCGTGCAATGTGTCCAGAAAGCGGGCGATGTCCCGGGTTTGGGTGTTGAGGCGTTGGCGCGCGGACGCGATGATGTCGGGACTGAGGCCGAGCCGCTGGGCGATGTTGATGCCGGCGGACGCTCCGGGCACGCCCTGGCGCAGCTCATAGGTGGGGGCGAGAGTCTGCTCGTCGAAGCCAACCGCGGCGTTGATCGCTCCGGGATTGTTTTCGGCGTAAATCTTGAGCGCGGTGAGGTGGGTAGAGACGATGGACCACGCGCCGGCGCGCAGGAAATGCTCGGCAATGGCGACGGCGAGGGCTGCTCCTTCTTCCGGGTCGGTTGCGGATCCGAGCTCGTCGAGAAGGACCAGCGACTGGCCGGTGGCGCGAGCGGCGATGCGGTTGACGTTGGTGACGTGGGCGGAGAATGTGGAGAGATCCTGTTCGATGGACTGCGCGTCGCCGATGTCCGCGAGGAAAGCGTCGAAGACCGGGATAATGGCCTCGTCGGCGAGAACCGGAACGCCGGCCTGCGCCATGATGGCCAGGAGGCCCGCGGTTTTGAGGGTGACAGTTTTGCCGCCTGTATTGGGTCCGCTGATGATGAGCTGGCGGTCGGCGCCGGCGAGCGAGAGGCTGACGGGAACGATGGGCTTCGATTCAGCGCGCAGTCTGCGCTCGAGCAGTGGGTGACGGGCGTTCTTCAGGGTAAATTCGGATGCGGCTCCGTCAGTCTCGGAGATGGAGAAGCGCGGTGCGACGCCGTCGTATTCCTGAGCGAAGCGGGCGCGGGCAAGAAGCGTATCGACTTCGGCGAGCACAGCGGCGCCAGAGAGGATGGGCGCGGCGACCTGCGCGATTTGCCGCGTCATGTGCAGAAAGATGCGGTGGATCTCGGCCTGTTCGTCTTCAAGGAGACGGACGAGGTCGTTGTTGAGCTCGATGGTTTCGAGGGGCTCGACGTACACGGTCTGGCCGCTGGAGCTGGCGCCGTGGACGACGCCCTGGACGCGGCGTTTGAGCTCCGACTTGATGGGGATGACGAAACGCTCGCCGCGAATGGTGATGAGGTCTTCCTGGGTGGAACCGCCTTCGGCGAAGCGGCGCAGGGCGGAGCGCAGGCTGTCCTCGATGGCGCGCTGCTGGCGCTCCATGTCACGGCGGATGCGGCGCAGTTCAGGCGAGGCATCGTCGGCGAGGGTTCCATCGGGGAGGATCTTTTCCCGCAGCGATTCAGTCAGCGGACGCAGGCTGGTGGCGAGCAGGTCACGGGAGAGCGCGGTGAGCTCGGGCAGGCGATCCTGGGTAGATTCGGGCGGCGTGCGGATGAGGTTGGTCCAGGCAGCGATCTCTTCGGCGAGAGCGATGAGGGCGCGGAGCTCTTCGGACTCGAGAGCCACGCCTTCGATGCGGGCTTTGGCGAGGAGGTCGGTGGGGTCGAAGAGGGAACGCAGGGCCGGGAAGACTCCCTGGATGACGAGCAGGCGCATCTCGCCGACCAAGGCGTGCTGGCGGGCGATCCACGCGCGATCGGACGAGGGCACAAGGGCGGTGATCCAGGCGCGGCCGAGCGCGGACTGGGTGTAGCCGCCGAGGAAGGCGACGAAGCGGTCCCATTCGAGGGCGCTGCCGGCGTGGACGGGTTCGGGAATGGCCGGAAGGAGCGCCATATCTTCATTATGCGGGCAGGGAGCGAGGAGAGAAGCTGGGGTGGGCTGATTCCCATTTTGGGAACAGGGTCAAGCTATGACCCATTTGGTTACCTTGGTTGCCAATAAGGGTGATTGAAGCCATATAGGAACCCGCCGTAACGTTTGCGCATAGAACTCCACTCTTCTGAGAGACGGAGACAGTCGAAGGGAGCAGCAACCATGGTGAAGGCGGTGGACCCGGTTTTCGACGGTATGGGCTTCGACGAGACCGGCCGGTGGCACAAGGAAACCTGGGTTGATTTCTGGCGGTGGGGATTTTCGGACCTGCGCGACAACAATATGAAGGAAACTCTGGCGGACGTGCTTGCCAAAGTGATGCTGGACATGGGAACGGCTGCGATGTCGGACGATGAGCTGGAGGTTTTCCGCATCACGACCGTGGTTGCGGCGAATGGCTGGCCGCAGCTGGGCAATGCTCGCGCCTTCGACGCATAAACAGCGGTCCTCCTGGGCCGTTTATTTCCGGGCTTCAAACTTTTCTGCAGCAGTTTCGTTCTCTTCGCTGATTTAGTTCTTCCTGATCCTGTTCTTTCCGATACCGCGCCTCCGGGGCGGTGGAGTGTGCTGGATCGAAGGCAGTTTTTGGCGCGTGGTGGGAGGGATAAGTGACTCTGAGACAGTTCCTCAGCAAGCAGCTGATCGATGTTATCCAGTGGAACGAGCCAGGCGATGGCGTGCTGGCGTGGCGGTATCCCATGGAGGACATGGAGATCCAGAATGGCGGGCAGCTGACGGTGCGCGAGTCGCAGATGGCGGCCTTCGTGAACGAGGGGCGGATCGCCGATGTGTTCGGGCCGGGGCTGCACACACTGGCGACGCGCAATTTGCCGCTGTTGACGGACCTGCTGCACTGGGAGACGGGATTCGAGTCGCCGTTCAAGTCGGATGTGTATTTCTTTTCGACGCGGCTGCAGATGGATCAGAAGTGGGGAACGGCGACACCGATTACGTTGCGCGAGAAGGAATTCGGCGCGGTGCGGCTGCGTGGGTACGGGATCTATTCGTACCGCGTGGCCGATCCGCGCAAGTTCTTTGTGCAGGTGAGCGGGACGCGCGAAAGCTATTACGTATCGGACCTGGAGGGGCAGCTGCGGGAGACGATCGTGGCGCGGATGACCGATGTCTTCGCGGCCAGCGACGTTTCGTTTCTGGATATGGCGGCGAACCAGGCGGCGCTGGGGCAGAAGGTGGCGCAGGCTCTGCAGCCGACGTTTGCGGCGCTGGGGCTGGAGCTGGATCAATTTGTGGTGGAGAACATTTCGCTGCCCGATGAGCTGCAGAAAGTGATGGATCAGCGGATCGGCGTAAGCATGGCAGGCGATCTGGGGCGGTACACGCAGTTCCAGGCGGCGCAGGCATTGGGGACGGCGGCGGCGAATCCCGGTGGCGCGGCGGGCGCCGGCGTGGGTGTGGGCGCAGGCGTGGCCATGGGACAGACGATGATGGCGGCGGTGGCACCCGTGGCCACAGTGGCGGCGGCTCCGGCGGCGCCTGGCGCGCGGGAGAAATTCTGCGTGGGTTGCGGCACGGCGATGCCGAAGGTAGCGAAGTTTTGTCCGGAGTGCGGGAAGGCGCAATGAACTGCCCCGCATGCGGCGCGCCCCTGCGGCTGGGAGCGGGCGAGGAGAGCCTGACCTGCGCGTACTGTCGAAGCATTTATTTCCCTGACAAGAACGATGAAGGCGTGCGGGTGTTCGGCGAGGCTTCGGGCGAGGCCTGTCCGGTGTGCGCCATTCCGCTGATGGAAGCCTCACTGGATGGCGTCCGCATTTGCTATTGCACGCGCTGCCGGGGGATGCTGATCCCGATGGAGGTCTTTGCAGCGCTGATCGATGCGGTGCGGGCGGGACAACAGGGCGCAGTGGTGGCGCCGGCATCGGATGGGAGTGAGCTGAAGCGGCGGCTGAACTGCCCGCATTGCCACCAGACGATGGAGACGCATTTCTATGCCGGTCCGGGGCATGTGGTGATTGAAGGCTGCGACCACTGCTGTCTGAACTGGCTGGATCACGGCGAGCTGATGCGGATCGCGCATGCTCCCGAGTATTTGCGGGAGGATGCGGTTGAGGAGCAGCGGTGAAGCGGATAGCTGGTAAGGCGGATAGCTAAAATCCGGTTAGCTAAAGTGCGGTTAGCTGGTGAAGCGGTTAGCGGAAGTGCGACGGAATTTGTAACTGTGGCTCTGCTGATCTCATCCCGTCGGGGATAGGCCGTTTCGAGACCTCGGCAAGATGACGTAAGAAGCAACCGCGGATCCTTCAGCCAATTCGGCTTCGCCCAATCGGTCTTCAGGATGACAACCCTGGTTGCGGGGTTTTGAGCCACGTTAGTGCAGCGGTGGTGGTTCGGGGATGGCGGCGCCGTCGGTGCGGGGATCGGAGCCGGCATAGTGGATGCCGGTGGCGCTGTCGTCGAGCACGGCCTGGCCGCGGCCCATGGTCGTCGAGTAGAGCGCGCGCACGTCGAGAACATGACCCATAGCAGTGAGCTGATCGAGGGTGGTCTTCGGCACGCGCGACTCGATGAGGATGTGGCAGCCCAGCTTTGAGCTGACGGTGAAGCGTGGCTCCTCCATGGCGGCCTGCACGTTCATGCCGTAGTCAACGACATTGGAGACGAACTGGGCGTGGGCCAGCGGCTGGTTCATGCCGCCCATGATGCCGAAGCCGATGTGCCGGTCGCCGTTCTGCATGAAGCCGGGGATGATGGTGTGGAAGGGGCGTTTGCGTCCGGCGAGAGCGTTGGGCGATTGTGGGTCGAGCGAGAAGAGGCCGCCGCGATCCTGCAACACAAAGCCCATGCCGCGCACGGTAATGCCGGAACCGAAGGCCGCATAGTTGCTCTGAATGAGAGACAGGATATTGCCGTCGCGGTCGATGACGGAAAGATACGTGGTATCGCTGTGCGAGAGCGCGGCTGGAGCCACCGTGCAGTTGGCCTTGTTGGGATCGATGAGGCGGGCGCGCTGGGCGGCGTATTCCTTGGCGAGGAGTTGGGGAACGGGAATTTTGCCGAAGCGCGGATCTCCGTTGTACGCCTTGACGTCGGCGTAGGCGAGTTTCATGGCCTCGATGCGGGTGTGCAGTTCGGCAGTGCTGAGCGGACCGTCGGGCGCGGCCTCGGACTGCTCCATTATGTTGAGCATTTCGAGGGCGGCCATGCCGTCGCCGTTGGGCGGCAGTTCGTAGACCTTCCAGCCGCGGTAGGTGGTGGAGATGGGCTCGACCCACTCGGCGGAGTAGTCACTGAGGTCGGCCGCGGTCATGGTGCCGCCGAGGCTCTGCGATGTTTTGAGGATGGCCTGCGCGATTTCGCCTTTGTAAAAGACGGACTCACCTTGCTCGGCGACAAGGGTTAGCGCATGAGCAAGGTCGGGATTGCGAAAGAGCTGGCCGAGGGCCGGGGCGCTGCCGTTGGGCAGGAAGACGCGGCTGCTCTCGGAATCTTTACTGAGCAGCGCCACGGTCTCGGCCCAGTAGGCCTGGATGACTTCTGGGACGGCGTAGCCGTGTTGGGCATAGAAGATGGCAGGTTGAAAGAGCTGGGCCCAGGGCAGCTTGCCGAAGCGGGCGTGCAGCTTGGTCCAGCCATCGACGGCGCCGGGAACGGTGACGGAGTCGATGCCGGTCTGGGGCATGGCGGTGATGCCTTTGGCGCGGAGATGGTCGATGGTGAGGGCTTTGGGCGCCCAGCCACTGGCATTGATGCCGTACAGCTTCCCGGTTTTGGCCTCCCAGTAGATGGCGAAGAGGTCGCCGCCCATCCCGTTCATCATGGGCTCGGCGACATTGAGGACAGCATTAGCGGCGATACCGGCATCGATGGCCGATCCCCCCTTGGCGAGGATGGCTGCGCCGGCCTGGGAGGCCTGCACGTAGCTGGTGGCGACGATGCCGTAGGGGGTGACGACCATGGAGCGTCCCCAGGAGCGCTCCTCGCCGCGTGCGAAGGGAGTGGAAAGAGAGAGGACCATAAGAGCGATCTCGAGGTGAGCAACGAGCCAGCGCATGCTTCTCCTGGGGAACTCAAGAGTCTCGGCTGGAAGCCAGCCTACACCAACAGGCTGAACGGGACGGGAACGGTGGGCAGGGTGCCAGGCGAGACCATGCGGGGAACGCGTGGCTTCAGGACACCGATTTCGGAATCGGATGGTTACCGTGGAGTGGCTTATGACGCCGGGGAGTGGGGAAATAACCCTCCTGGGGGATTCCGAGTCTAAGGGAAAGGATTCTACTCTTCCCGCCATGGCAGCAATTGCAGAGTGTTATCAGACAACGTGGCAGCCGCAAGAGGCGGAGAGCCTGGCGGGGCAAACCGCGACCGTCGTCCACCGGGACGGCAGCCGCAAGCAGGTGATCCTGGGACGGGATGTGAAGCTGAGGCGGGAGCGGGAGCGGCTTTCAGGCCGGCCGGCGATCCTGCGTCCCATCGTGGAAGGGCACATTGACGCGGCAGAGCGGGCTTTTGAGCCGGAAGATGAGGATCTCATCCTGAGCGACGGCAGCATGTTCCGGATTTCGTTCAGCCACGGGAACTTTTTCTTCGCGATCCAGCCGCTGACGGGATGGGTGCCGGTACACAGCTCGTATTGACGGCCACGCCGATGGGCATCCACAGACCTGATGGCAGGCCCCCCAAATTGGCCGCTCGGATCAGGGGACGCAGGTCTACTGCGTCCCCTCCATTAGCAATAGTTTTAAGCTGTTCCCTTCGCCAGCCCAGTGAATTGCCAGATATCTGCCTTCGTGCACGCAGGCGACATCGTTGGCCGAAAGCGGAGCCGTCCGAATGATTTGCAGAATGTCTCCGGTGGCTGGATCGATTACCGCCACCATACCGTGTTGATCGGGACCTCCATCTGACAACCGCACAACCACCTTCTATCAGAGGATATAAGGGACCTTGCTTCCTGTCCCCGCGGCAGGTTTAGCTTAGTGCTTTGCACTTCGCCGTCTCGCTGGAGCGTGATAACTCCTGGGTGCGCTCCCGGGATCAGAAGCAAAAGAGAGTCCCCATAGTGAATCAATTGCGCGGCACTCAGGACTGCTTCCAGTTGAACTGCCTCGGGTATCGACTGTTCGTCCCACTGATTTTTTAACTGTTGAGGTGCATTCGCCAAAATCGTTTTAGTGTCGCCCAGGCTGTCATGCAAGTCGATTTCGCGGACAAGCTGTGCCTTGCTGTCGATGGTGTCTATAACGAGAACCTGTTTGGCACGATCGAACCCACGGATAAGAATGGTATCTCGATCGAAAACCGCAAGACGTGAAACGGGCAACACTATGTCCGGTGTGACTTCATCGGGCGCACTGAGGTCCGGCCTAAAGTGAAGAATGTGGTATCGGTA